>Ga0126384_10002321_pt1 | contig 11507 bp, 10 predicted proteins | sample PanSoiMetPlot_36_FD_92543 | JGI IMG/M metagenome (GOLD analysis project Ga0126384, IMG submission 92543) | Tropical forest soil microbial communities from Panama - MetaG Plot_36 | ecosystem: Environmental > Terrestrial > Soil > Tropical forest > Bulk soil | place: Panama | collected 2016-02-17 | reverse complement strand
TGTGTCCCACGGCATGCGTGACAACTTCAGCTATTACCGAGCCCTGTTTACGGGTAACGCTTTGCCGTACGAGTCCAGCGGTGCGCTGTTGGTGTTTGCAATAGTGCTTGCAGGGATTCCGGTGTACTATATCTGGAATGCGGTTCATTCAAGGAACAAGGTACCGTAGACTGTCCAGTCTGCGGCCGCTTTCATAATCGGAGTGATTAGGTAACAAGAGCCGCAGACCAGACAGTCTACGGTACGTCGCAGGACATCGTAGAACCTGAGTTCTACGCAAGATATAATTCCTACATGGTTCAAACTGCTAAGGCCAAACCCGCCAAGCCGGCCAGAACTCGATCTTTTATTCGACGCAAAACTCCCTCTCGCTGGCGCAAGTGGCTAAAAGTATCTCTTATAGCCGTTCTAATTCTCGCCTTCTTATATCAGTCGTGGATCACCTTAAGCATTGTTCGTTACCGAACATCAAATCCTGCGAGCACTGCACTAATGGATCAACGAGCATCAGAAGACCGCGCGAAAGGCGAAGAGGTAAAGCACGTTCAGATCTGGGTTCCGTATGACAAGATCTCACGAAACCTCACTCGTGCGGTGCTGGCCGGCGAGGACTCGCGGTTTTTTGATCATGCGGGCTTTGATTGGGAAGAGATTGGAAAGGCACTCGAGAAGGATTGGAACGAAGGCCAGTTCAAAAGGGGAGCGTCTACCATCAGTCAGCAGCTGGCGAAGAACCTCTTTCTGTCTACTTCAAAGAACCCGCTGCGCAAGCTCCACGAGGCGGTGATCACCAAAGAGATGGAATGGATTTTAGGGAAAAGGCGAATATTGGAGATCTATTTGAACGTGATCGAATGGGGCGATGGGGTTTATGGTGCGGAGGCTGCGTCTCGGACTTATTTTAATACCTCAGCTTCCGCGCTTAGCGCCGATCAGGCGGCATTTTTATCGGCGATCATTCCGAATCCGAACGGTGCTTTCAATCCGACAACTCATCGACGGCGTGTAGAACGACGCAAGAACCTGATTGAACGGCTTATGCGTCACGTGGTAGTGCCAAGAGATCTCGATTAAGAGACAATCGCTTCGGCTTCGATTTCGACCAACATATCAGGATCGATCAACCGGCTCACTTCGATCATACTCGTAGCCGGACGGATGTCTCGGAAGACCTCTCCGTGAGCGCGACCGATCTTTTCCCATTCGCTTATGTCGGTAACGTAGATCCTGGTACGTACGACATCCTTGAAGCTTGCTCCGGCAGCATTGAGGGCGGTCTCAATATTCTTGAGAGTCTGAACGGCTTGAGCGTAAGCGTCTCCCTTGCCGACAACATTGCCGGACGCGTCAGTAGCTGTCGTTCCTGAAACGTGAATGGCGTCGCCGATTCTCACTGCTCGTGAATATCCAACGATCGGCTCCCACGGTGTGCCGCTAGCGATGTTTCGCCTCTGCATATGAGCCTCTTAACTTAGCGACTCTGCGGTACTTTGCGTCTTTGCGCGAAACCTGTCTTTCAATTCTTAGAAAATGAATTGCACGGTTCGCGCAAAGGCGCAAAGTACCGCAAAGCTCGCTAAGAATTACGCAAACCTGATCCACCCACTGCCTTCATGGCCGAAATGAAACAGGTTCGGGTGAATGATTTCCGCAAGTATTTCCAGCGATTCTGCGAGGCGCGGTCCGGGCCGATTAAAATACTGATTGCCATCGGCTACAAAGACTCGGCCGCCTTTTACCGATTTCAAACTGTCCCATTTCGGTTTGTTGCTCAGGATGTTCATCTCTTCGAGCGTACGCGGCATGTCAAAGCCGCAGGGAGAAACGAATATGATGTCAGGGTCTTTTGCGACAAGCTCCTCCCAGGTCATCCAGGGCGAATGCTTGCCTGCTTCACCAAAGAGGTTTACGCCGCCTGCCATCGAGATCAATTCGGGCATCCAGTTCCCGCCAGCCATCAATGGGTCTATCCACTCAACGTAGGCCACGGTCGGATTCGAGTCGACCCAATGAGTTCGCTGGACGATATCGTCCATTCGGCCTCGGAGCTCGTCGACAAGTTGTTCAGCGCGGTCTGAGGCACTCAGAGCCTCGCCGACCCGCATAATGTCGGTCCAAACATCGTCGAGCGAGTTGGGTTCCAGGGAAACAATCATTGGTTGAGAGCTGGTTAATTGGCATACTGCTGCTTCGACGTCCTTGAGGCTCACCGCGCAGACTTCGCATTGAGACTGCGTGATGATGTGAGTGGGATTTAACTCTTCGAGGAGAGCGGGATCGACTCGATAGACGCTCAGAGCTTCCTCTACGATTGATTTGACGCGTTGATCAATTTCGAGACTGGATCCTTCGACTTTAAATTTCGGGCTCGTGAGCTGCGGGAGTGATTTCACTGAGGCAGGGTAATCGCACTCGTGGGAGCGTCCGACGAGTTGGCTTTCGAATCCGAGGGCACAGACGATTTCAGTGGCGCTTGCGATGAGCGATACGATTCGGTTTGTCATCCCCGGCTCTTCGAGACCAGCATATTTTAAGGTTTTACGCGAATCGCCCTTGGTTTTTGCTTCACGCAACCTGGGAACGCATATCTCAATTTTACGCCTGTCTCATCCTTTTCAACTCGGATGGCAGCTGTGTTCGTTCGTAGCGCGACGCTGGTCTTCCCGCTATCTTTGATCAGTTTTTCAACGGTGGCGCAGTTTGCGACCTCCTCTTGGTCAATGGTCATCTCGCTATACAACAAGCCGCTCAACCCCTTCAATATCCTGATCGAGAATCGTCCGTCGTCATCAGTAATCTCAATGGAATCGCCATCTACGTCATCGATCGTCTCATCAGCTCTGAAGAACACCGACGCGCCTGTAGCGGGTTTGCCATCCTCAAAAAGGACGATCCCTTGGATGGTAGTGACCGGTTCTGTCTTGGGAACAAGAATGTCGATTCCCTCTAGCGTTTGACCATCGCCGACATTGATCACAGTACCCTTCTCGCGATCGAACGTATTTGGGTAATAAACAGTATGGAATGGCTCTTTACTGCTGATCAGACCGCGATGGTTCGCTGCGATTAGATAGCTTCCGGAGGGGATTCCGGTGAGTTCAAAACTGCCTAGATCATCTGTACACGCTAGCTTACGCGACGATGTGTTGCCCTGGACGGGAAGGAGCGTGACGCAGACGCCGTCCATTGCGACTCCGGTCGGGGTTAGGACCCTACTACGTATCGTTTTATCCGCACGGTAGGTAACGTTAAAATAAGCCTGCTTCCCACTCTCTACAACGAACTCAAACTTTTCTCGGTTTGAAGTGTCGGCGTCAACGTGTGAATCCTCTGGGATCGCGCTGACTGCCAAGGTCGAAGGCCTTGAAAGGACGAACGCTGATAGGAACACTAGACCGAACAACACACTGCGTTTCAGAGGCCCTCTCGCCATACGCTACCTTGGTAAGGGTTAAAAACGAATGCTTAAATCAAGCCTTCGTATAGATCTCGGCTCCTGCCTGTTTGAATTCCTCAGACTTCTCCTTCAATCCGCTCTCAAGCGCAACCACTTCGCTCAGGTTGTGTGAGGCAGCATAATCGCGGACCTCTTGGGTGATCTTCATCGAACAAAAATGCGGGCCGCACATTGAACAGAAATGTGCGAGCTTCGCCCCTTCCTGCGGCAACGTCTCATCGTGATACTGCTGAGCCAGGTCGGGATCAAGCGCCAGGTTGAACTGGTCTTCCCAACGGAACTCGAAGCGCGCTTTCGAAAGAGCATTGTCCCAGTACTGCGCGCCGGGATGACCCTTGGCCAGATCCGCTGCGTGCGCCGCGATCTTGTAAGCGATAACGCCGTCCTTCACATCCTGCTTGTCGGGTAACCCGAGATGTTCCTTGGGCGTCACATAACAAAGCATCGCGGTGCCGAACCAGCCGATCATCGCCGCACCAATCGCCGATGTGATGTGGTCGTAGCCCGGCGCGACGTCGGTAACCAGCGGACCGAGAGTGTAGAACGGAGCTTCGGAACAAACCTCGAGTTGCCGGTCTACATTTTCCTTGATCAAGTGCATTGGCACGTGACCGGGACCTTCGATCATGACCTGACAATCGAGATCCCATGCGATCTTCGTCAACTCGCCCAACGTATCCAACTCGGCAAACTGAGCTTCGTCGTTCGCATCAGCAATTGAACCTGGACGCAAACCGTCGCCCAAGCTAAATGACACGTCGTAAGCCCGCATAACCTCGCAGATCTCTCGGAAGTGGGTATACAGAAAACTCTCCTGGTGATGAGCCAGACACCACTTGGCCATGATCGATCCGCCGCGTGACACAATTCCGGTCGTTCGCCGTGCAGTCAGCGGAATGTATCGCAGAAGCACGCCGGCGTGGATCGTGAAATAGTCCACTCCTTGTTCGGCTTGCTCGATGAGCGCATCTCGATAGATCTCCCAGGTTAACTCTTCGGCCTTGCCGCCGACTTTTTCTAAAGCCTGATAGATGGGAACGGTTCCGATCGGCACGGGCGAATTGCGGATAATCCACTCGCGAGTCGTGTGAATGTTCCGGCCGGTCGAAAGATCCATAACCGTGTCCGAACCCCATTTGATCGACCAGCGCATCTTTTCGACTTCTTCTTCGATCGATGATGCCACCGCCGAGTTGCCGATGTTGGCGTTGATCTTCACCAGGAAGTTGCGCCCGATGATCATCGGCTCGCTTTCCGGATGATTGATGTTTGCCGGAATGATTGCCCGGCCACGAGCAACCTCATCGCGGACAAATTCGGGAGTTATGTGAGAGAGCGTTCGAGCGCCGAAGGATTGACCGACGTGTTGAAACTGAAGCGAGCTGCGATCATCTTTGGCGGCTTCGAAGGCTCGTTGCCGGCCCATGTTCTCGCGGATCGCGATGAACTCCATTTCCGGCGTAACGATGCCCTGGCGAGCGTAATAGATCTGAGTGACCGCGCCACCGGTTTTCGCACGGAGCGGACGTCGGCGAGCCCCCGGGAACGGATCGAGCCGACCCCTGTCTTTCACCAGTGCAAGGTCACGAGCTCCTTCCGTGAGATAACCGTCATCCTGCGGAACGATCTCGCGACCTTCGTATTCTTCAACACCGCCGCGAGCGATGATCCAGTCGCGACGTAGTGCCGGAAGGCCGTCGTGTACACTTGAGGTAATGTTCGGGTCGCCCCACGGACCGCTGGAATCGTAAATCCGCACGGGTCGATTCTCTTCAACCGAATCATTGATGCCACGAGTGACGTTCAAATGAACTTCACGCATCGGCACGCGAATGTCCGGGCTGTCGCCCTGGATGTATATTCGGTTCGAAGCAGGGAACTGGAAACCGCTTTCGGAGTGCGTTTCTGAGTTTTTGGAAGTAGTCATTTTTTGCTCCCTTCGACGGCATTATCCGTATCAGGTTCAAGGGGTCTCCCAATTGGGACTCTCAGCCTCCTGTGAAGCTCCCCCGGATAATTGGATCTAAAGAACTATGCCCGATCTCTTTAATCGGTAAGGCCAGCTTAGCAATTATTCAAACAGATCATCAACCGGCAAGGACCAGCCTGGAAGCGCCGGGCCGGCATCGGCGATTTCGCCACTGTGAAAGACTCTTGAAGCGTTCGGATTGACCGCAAGAGAACTCCTGATGACTCGATCCCTGAGAACATCGACATCCCACACGACCTGAGTGCCTGCAGCAAAGTAATCTGATCGCTTCCTTGCGATCAGGGTCTCGGCGCTCAATCCGTAGTCATCCTCGCCTCTTACCTCAACCGCGAAGAGAGGAGGGCCCTGCAGGAATTTGCCGATGCTTCTTGGACCAATATAAAACGCCGCGTCAGGGCTGAAAGACTTGCGGTTAGGGAGATCGACGATGAATGCAGCGTTGTCAGTGTAAGCGCGGCCGGTTTTTGTGCGGCGAGCAAATGCCCGCAAGCTGACGGCTATCTCAAACGCGGCACTGCTTGGCAGGTCTCCGATGGGGCCCAGGAGAACAAGTTCTCCTTCCACAATCTCAGCTTTGCTTCGTGTCAGGAAGAGATCTTCGATTGTTGGTTCGGTTTCTTTGCTCATATTTGCGACTCGCAGGGATGCGCGCGCCCCCCGGTATCGAAATCTCGAGTCGAATTATAACCTAGTCAAATGTGAGTTGCAGCAGTTGTCTTATTCGATTCTTAGCGTTCCTGTGAGGAGCCGAAATTTGCGTTCAGGTTTCGCGCAAAGATGCAAAAGCCGCTAAGACACCAAGAGGTTCTCCATCACCAGGACTCGAGCTGCCCACCAAGCGTGCGATAAAGCGGCTTCGCTATCGCAATTATGACTATGGCCACGAGAGCGCCCGCCACGACATCGATCAGGTAGTGATATCGCAAGTACACCGTTGAAATGATTATCCCGGTACCAATAGGGAGTAGCCACCAAAATACTCTCTTATGAAACACACGTGCATAGTAAAGGACTAGCAAGCTGAGCTCAGTGTGACCACTGGGAAAACAGTCTCTGGTAATTCCTTCCGCGCGATCAAGCATCTCGCGTACAGAAGCAAAGAGCCAGATACCAGTAAGCGGTACTGTCTGTGCTTTTGCAATCTCCGGCAGGAACCGCGGTCCGGTTGCTGGAACTGAAATGTACCCGAGATACGAAACGTAGAATCCCAACACGACAACGAACACCCAAAAGTAAAAGTCCGGTGTCTCGCGCCTCCACAGCACGATCCCTAGGACTATTGGCACAAAGTAGTAACACGAATATGTGAGTTGAAGTACTTCGGTTAATGGAGGCCATGTGAACCGCTCCAGCCAAATAGTCGGATGAACTCCCCACAAACGATAATCGATTGCCGCAAGCGTCGCATCAAAATCTCGAGGGTGTATTTGGGGGATCATGTACGTTAGCTCTTTGTAGGTAACCGGAATGAGCAGAACCGGGTACCAACCGCGAATAAACGAGCCGAGAACTAGCGATATGCTCGAACCAGTTGATGGGTTGCGCGAGGAACCGAGCCCGGACGCAGTTGCTATCGGGAGTGCCCGGGCGACCAGCAAAATCAGGCCAATCAGAACCGCGTGGCCCGCGCCAAACACCCACCACAAGTCAATTCTGTTAGCAGAGAAAAGGATCAGAGAAGTTATTATTACCAGGTAGGCGATCGCCACTTTGTCGGCGGGATTGAGACCCACGGTCCGGGTAGACTCAACACTTCTAACAATCTGAGCTGCCGGTCTTTCTAACTCACCCCTAAGGAGATCTGGGCCTCCTCCCGGCTTCGGATGAGTCTTCACAACCATCCCTCGCTCTTGTACCACGCGATCGTCTCTCGCAGCCCTTCTTCGAGGTCGATCTTCGGATCGTAACTGAGCTCGCTTCTGGCGCGTTCGATGGAACAGGTCCAGCCTGTCTGCGAAAGATCGGTGACTTTGTCTCGATTGATGACCGGAGGTCTTCCCAGCAGCGCCGCGGCACCCTCGGCAGCGAAGGCCACGCCGTAGGCGACCGGCCGCGGGATGGTAAACGTGCGTAGGCGACGTCGCATCAGCGCAGCGATGAGATCTGCGACCGCTCGCATCGAGTAGTCATCCGCGCTTGAAATGAAATAAGTTCGGGCCAGTGATTTGTCGCTTTCAGCTGCGAGAATAATCCCATCCGCAAGGTCGCGAGCATGTATCAGACTCACTCGTTTTTCTTGGCGGCCGATCATCGGGAACATCCCGCCTTTGACTGCTTTGAAGAACTCGAAGATGCCATAGTCGCGCGGACCATACACTGCAGGAGGCCTGACAATTGTGACCGGCAAGACGCCCGAGACCATTCGGACGGCCTCTTCGCCCATCAGCTTGGAACGACCATAAGGAGTGATCGGCGCAGGTTCGGTGTCCTCATTGACTGGTACGCCGTTCCGCGCCGGTCCTACTGCTGCAAGCGAACTCACATAAACGAATCGCTTTATGTTTGCTGAACGCTTGACCGCTTCGGCAAGCAAAGTCTCGGTACCCTTGTGGTTGACCGTAAAGTAGTCCGCGGCCCGGCGTGCGAAAGTCGTACCTGCAACGTGATAAATGGTGTCCACGCCCTCGAACGCCTCGTCCCAATCGGTGGAGTGATCTAACCCGCCATAGACAAGGTTAATCTGGAGATCTTTGACATATCGAAGGTTGCTTGACTTACGTACAAGGCAACTGAGGCGATTGCCGCGTTCGAGGAGGCGATCGACGAGATGGCTGCCGACGAAGCCGGTCGCGCCGGTTACGAGGATTGTTCCGAAATTGTTTGATTCGCTCATATTAGTGGTTCGACGTAGCGTAGACTGAGGTAGCGTAGACTGTCCAGTCTGAGCACTGACCTTGGTATCCATTGCTTTCCAGCGCTGCGCAGACCGGACAGTCTACGTTACCTCTGCGCACTGACTTGATCCATTGCTTCCCAGCGCTGCGCAGGCTGGACAGTCTACGCTACCTCTGCGGACTGATTTGAGCCATCGCTTCCGCTGCGCAGACTGGACAGTCAACGCTACCTCGGAAAAATCGAACATTAGTTGACCTGCAGAGTTAAAGCTCAAAAGAATCCAACCGTGGAAATTGCTGGTGTGCGCTGTGACGCAAACTGGTGTTGATTCTAAGGAGGAGATCTATGCAAGGCTGGTCATTGCGCCGTCTAATTCAGAACTTTGCGTGTCTGGTTTTACTCTCATCGATTGCCTTCGCGCAGTCACACGATCGCGCGAAACTCGAAAAAGATATTGAAACGCTGAGAGACCAGCTGAGGCAGAAAGAAGCTGAGTTTCTTTCCGCGGCTCCAGAGGATCGTGCTCAGTTTGCCGATTTTCTCCATCAGACCGGAACAGGACTAGCTCGATTGCTTCCGCGAGAAAAGTATCGTGAGAAACTGAGCGTTCGTGAAGGTGGTGCTTATTTCTCTTTTACAAAACTCAGCAATAGTTACGACCGTGATCCTCAATTGGGGCTGGAGCAGGAACAACTGAGCACTGGGTTTGCCGGGGCGAACTTTGGCTTTCTTGCGTCGCTGGGCGATACGCCACTTGAAAACGTCAACATGGGAGATCCGTCCGTTCAGTACCTGGCAGCGTTCGTCACCCCGACCGCAGAACCGGAGCAAGGGAACAGCAACGGAGAAGCAGTGCTGGGATTGTGATTGGAGCTAATAGATACAAGAATCGCCTGCCGGTAGCTATAGGTGGAAGCTACATTCTTCGCAGCGTCAACTATGATAGTTCTGACGTACTCGTTGCCTTCAGAATAGTCAGGCAGGATACAGATGGCAGTTTGATTTTGCTTTGGAAGAAGTTGCGAGAGTTTCCAACCCGTTCTTAACACGGCCCTGATTTTGAAATACAACCCACGCCAATGACTTGTGAAAAGTCCTAATTCCACCACCTGTGTTGGTGAGCACAGTCTTCGGCGTGGGTGGGGATTACAGTTTTTCGACAATTCTCGAATCGGAGCGTACGTCACACGTTCATTTCGAATGTCGATCAAGATAGTCCAGCAGCACGTTCGACATTACCTTCACTCCAACCACCAGGCTCTCTTCATCGACGTCGAATTCCGCTGTATGCCACGCGGGTGCTAATCCTTTTGCTTTGTTGCCCACCCCCAGGAAGTAAAAGAAACCAGGAATCACTTGTTGGTAATACGAGAAGTCTTCAGCCGGCATATAAGGCTTGAGTGTCACCAGATTCGTTTCGCCGACCAGTCTTCGAATCGTCGGAAGGGTCTGTTCCACAAGCTGCGGGTCATTGTAAGTAACAGGATTTGAATCGTCGATTGAAAGCTCAAACTTCGCATCATAGGCGGAAGTGACATTTGCAAGCGTTTGACGCATCAACTCCTGCGCGCGCGAGCGAACTTTTTCGCTCAAAGTGCGCATTGTGCCTTCCATCTTCACCTCGTCGGCGATGATGTTGTTGCGATCGCCGCCCTTGATCGTTCCGATGGTGATAACCAGAGGCTCGAGCGGGTCGATTCGGCGGCTGCGGATCGTCTGCAAGGCGGTGATACATTCGGCGGCAACAACAATTGCGTCGACCCCGCCTTGTGGCACTGCGCCGTGAGACTTCTTCCCACGTATAGTTATGGTGAACTTATCGGAAGAAGCCATCGCCGGGCCGGAGTGAAAACCAATCTGTCCGACTTCAAAACCGGCAGTGTGCAAACCAAAAATTGCCTGTGGCTTCGGATTCTCGAGAGCGCCTTCCTTGATCATCAGGTTTGCGCCACCTTGTTCACCTTGTGGGGCGCCTTCTTCAGCGGGTTGAAAGATGAACTTAATTGATCCCGAGATCTGATCGCGCATCTTGCTGAGAACCTCAGCGACACCCAGCTCAACCGTCGTGTGCACATCGTGGCCGCAGGCGTGTTTGACGCCTGGAGTCTGGGATTTGTAAGGCACATCGATGGTCTCTTGAATTGGAAGAGCATCCATGTCGGCCCGGACTGCAACGACCGCTCCCGGCTTCGAGCCCTTGAGCAAAGCGACGACACCGTATTTACCAACGCCTGTTCTTACTTCATCCAGACCTAAGGCTCGCAGCCGCTCGGCTACGATTCGTGAAGTGCGCTCTTCTCGATTCGAAAGCTCGGGGTGCATGTGAAAATCGCGTCGTTGTTCGACGAGCTTGGCCCGCAAGCTTTCGGCGGCTTGAGCGATCTTCTGGTCGCGAGCTGAAGGACTTATTGCGGTAGCCGAAAGATGATTGGCTAGTGCGAGAGCGATTGCAGTGGCAAATACAATTGACATTCGTTTCATCGAACGCCTCCATGTTCTTACTGTGTTGAGAGAAGGCAGAATATGAGGTTGATCGGGCGACGGTCAAGCAAGGCGTTGTTGGCAGTGATTTGAATTAACTGTCCAGCCTCCATGCTTGAAAGAAAACTCCTTGCACCTTGTTGACCCTGCCTAATTGTAGTGGTCTAATCCTCTCGAAATATCCAGCTTCGGCCGTCCAAGTCTTGAGACTTCTTTATGTACGGAGGGAAATATATGAAACGCCTTGTAACAGCAATTACTCTCAGTCTACTTTGTGTTGCCGCTGCGTTCGGCCAACAGAAGCGAGCGATGACCTTTGAAGATGTTCTCAAGTTAAAAGGCGTTTCGGATGCGCAAATATCGCCAGATGGCAAATGGGTCGCTTATGTCGTTACGTCCGTGGATATGACCGAGAACGCGAATGACGCCGATATCTGGCTGTTGTCTACCTCAGGCGGCGAGCCTTCACGCCTCACAACAAATAAGAAAAACGACAACCAACCGCGCTGGTCGCCTGATGGAAAAAAGATTGCCTTCTTGTCCGCAAGAGAAGAGAAACCACAGATCTTTCTGATCTCGCCGTTCGGCGGCGAATCGGAGAAACTCACAAACTCAAAATCAGGCGTTCAATCATTCCAGTGGTCTCCCGATGGAAATCGAATAGCTTATGTCGCACCTGTAGAGCCGACAACGGAGGAAGAAAAGAGGATCAAAGACAAAGATGACGCGCAAGTAATCGATAAG
>Ga0126384_10002320_pt1 | contig 11508 bp, 8 predicted proteins | sample PanSoiMetPlot_36_FD_92543 | JGI IMG/M metagenome (GOLD analysis project Ga0126384, IMG submission 92543) | Tropical forest soil microbial communities from Panama - MetaG Plot_36 | ecosystem: Environmental > Terrestrial > Soil > Tropical forest > Bulk soil | place: Panama | collected 2016-02-17 | reverse complement strand
CTCTCACCTTGGATCAACACGTTGGCGCTGAGGGCTGCCGCATATTTATCGATTTGCGACTTCAGTCGAATCATTGGCTCGCTTTCGCCGATCATCTCCTCGGCGGGTTCCCGCAGTGCTTCAGCTGCGGCAGTGGCCTGCTGGAATCGTTCGGCGCTGTCGATCGACGCCGCCGCAAGTGAAGCGAGCGCGTTGAGGAAGTGAAGATCCTCGGGTGCAAATGTATTTGTTACGCTGTCCTGCACCCAAATGAACCCGAGCAGTCGGGTGCCGAGCTGCAGCGGCGCGCCGATGCCAGACCGATGCTGGCCCGCCGGGCCGCTGCGTAAGATCACGGCTTCCCGCCGACGCAGAAGCGCGTCCAGCGCGGCCTCGCTCATCACCAGCTCGCCGGCGCCGTCGTGATGGTTGCCCTCGGCCCAGGCAATCTGGCGCAACGCTCGAATCCGATCTTCTTGAATCCCGATCAACCCACGCCGGCACCCGAGCACCTCGGCGACGGCTTGGAGAACACCTTTCAGCATCGCCTCGGTATCGCCGATTTCCGTCAGTGCCCGGCCAAGATCGTAAAACAATCTCAGCCGGCGCGCGACCGGGTCTTCGACAAATGGAGCAATTGTCTCAACCGTACTCGGAAGCTGATGGAGAATCTGCGGCTGATCCAGATCTTCGCAGTAGGTGAGGACGACTCTGCCGATCTGGATGCGATCCTCGGGCCGCAGCGTGCATCTTTCCGCTCGAGCGCCGTTGATCATCGTGCCGTGGCGAGATCCGAGATCGACGGCCAAGCACTCTCCATCGCGGATTGAGAGCTCCAGGTGCTGACGCGATACATGGCGATCGGTGAGCACAAGATCGTTCTCCGTCGACCGACCAATTCTGAATGTATCCTTCAGCGGGACAGAGAACGGAACTCGGTCCGACTCACGAATGACAAGGTATGGCATGACGCGCTCCTCAGCAGCAAGCGAAGGCTAACCGCATCAAGCGTGACTTTGACGGCCGGCGTTACGACGGGTGTTAACCCTAGTCGTCACAGTGAGCCGCCTCGCTTGTGGTCGGCGGGGTTTGACAAGCGTTGTCGAGGCTATCGGCTCCGCCCGATCGCACTAACGAGAGCTCGCCGTTTACCAAGGCACGAAGACTCTCTTTCGAAAGCGACAACGTTCGTTTGTTCTTCTTCTTCATGATTCATCCCTCCTCACAACGAGCAGCGATGTCATCGCTGGTGGTCGGCGGGCCTTGACAGATATCACCGTCGGTCAAAGGTTGGCCCGATCGCACTAACGAGAGCTCGCCGTTTACCAAGGCACGAAGGCTCTCTTTCGAAAGCGACAACGTTCGTTTGTTCTTCTTCTTCATGATCATCCCTCCTCCAGTTATCAGGGTGTGACTGCACGAGTGGAGCTCACGATCGCGGTGGTAAACGCCGCGGCCCAGCTCGCGAACTGCGGCGGGTCGTCCGGAACATTTGCAGACGCATCAAGCTTCCATAGATGTATTGCTTTGCCCGTTCCTGCAGATGCAAGGGTGCGACCGTCCGGCGAAAATGCCACGGAGAGAACGTGGTCGTTGTGCAGATCCACGCCGAGGAGCCGACCGTCGCTCACATTCCAAAGGCGAGTCGTATTGTCCCAGGATGCGGTCGCCAGCCTCTTTCCATCCAGCGAGAACGTCATCTGGCGAAGAGCGTCGATGTGACCTGAGAGAACGCGTCCGCTACCAGAGGCCAGATCCCAGATTCGAGCGGTGGCGTCCTCGCTGGCGGAGGCGAGCGCAGCTCCATCGGGTGAAAAGCTGACCACCCGCACCCGCCCGCGATGTCCGTGCAGGACTCGCGTTGCACCGGTGCTCAGCTCGACAATCTGAACCATCTTGTCGAATCCGCCTGAAGCAATACGCCGGCCGTCAGGCGAAAATGCAATCGCAAACACGGTGTCATCGTGCCGTGCGACGATTCGACCTTCACCGGTGTCAACATTCCAAACGCGAGCCGTCTTGTCGGCGCTCGCAGTCGCTACCAGCTGGTCGTCTGGGGAGAAAGCCGCGGCGCGAACCTCGCCCTGGTGGCCCGCGAAGATGCGATGCCGACCGCTGGTTACATCCCATACCCGTACGGTGCCATCCGCGCCGGCCGAGACCAGGTGGCGCCCTGAATGCGAAAATGCGATGTCCCGAACGAGGTTGGGATGGCCGGTGAAGATTCGTTGCTCACCGGTTCGAACGTTCCACACGCGGACTGTACCGTCGAAGCCCGCCGAGGCAATCGAATTGCCATCCGGAGAGAACAGCACGTGGAAGACTAATGCTTGATGACCTTTTAGTACGCGGCTATCGCCTCCGGCCAAGCTCCAGAGTCGAACGGTGTTGTCGCGGCTGGCGCTGGCCAACCGCTTCCCATCGGGCGAGAACGCCACTTGTTGTACCTGGTCGTCGTGTCCGACGAGCGTCGAAACAGTGCCGCTCTGGATATCCTGTACGCTCCAGACCCGCTTATCTCGATCAGCGGAGGTCGAAGCGAGGTACCTGCCGTCCTTTGAAAACAGCACCTCATAGACCGCGGCAGCGTGCCCGCGCAGAGTTTTGTGCTGCCCGTTCGTCAAATCCCAGAGCCTGACCGTGCCATCCCGTGCTCCAGACGCGAGCTGGCGCCCGTCCGGTGAAAACACCGCGGTGTACACACTGCCTTCATGCCCGGACAAATTCCTTACGCCGGACGTTTGGAGATCGAGAATCCTGATGACACTGCCGCCGGTGCAAACGAGAGAGCGCCCGTCGGGTGAAAATGTAAGGTTCCAGTTCGTCGCGTCGAATTTGAAATTCCGGACAGGCCGCTCAGCCGCCGGGTCCCAGAGTCGAATGCTGCCATCGAAGCCGCTTGAGACGACGGTCTTTCCATCGGGAGAGAAGCGCACCAGGCGTACCTCGCTTTCGTGTCTGCCAAGAATGCGAGTGGATCGCGTACGAGTATCCCAGAGGCGAACGCTATGGTCTGCGCCGCAAGACGCGAGCTGGCTTCCATCAGGTGAGAAGTCAGCCCATTGAGCTGGGCCTTGATGTCCCTTGAGGACTTGTGCATCGCCGGTGCTGAGGTTCCACAATCGTATCTCTCCGTTGGAGTGCGTCGTCGCGATCAGCTTTCCGTCGGGAGAAAACTGGCGATAAATGATGAAATCAGGCGCCTGGAAGACGCGAAGGGCAGGGTTGTCCAATCGCCCGACCGTCATGTTGGTTCCTTCCCAGTTGTTGAACATAAAAGTCTTTCCATCGGGCGAAAAATCGAAGGCCAGCAGCTCTCCTTCGTTTGGAATGGAGCGCACTGTCTTGCCAGTTGCGAGGTCCCAGATTCGGACGGTCGAGTCTTCACCAGCGCCTCCCAGCAAGGCGCCGTCGGGGGATAAACCGGCGTACGAAACGCGGAGAAAATCATGGTGAAACACATGCCGCGCTACTCCCCGGCTTTGGATCTCGGCTGCCAGGTTTCGAACCGCCGCCCAGTCCTTTCCAGCGACGGGATACGTTTTCAACCAAGCGAGCGCCGCGGTGGGATCTCGATCGAGCGCTGAGCGCACCTGCAGTAGAATCATTTCATTGCGCCGCGCTTGCGCGACATCCCTCTCGTCGAGAATCCGGCGCAAGGCAATAACACTCCCGCTGATCAGCAGTGCGATGCACAGGGCAGCCATCGCAATCAAAGGTCGATGGCGCTTGAGCCACCTGCGGATCAGCCGGTAGAGGGAGTATTGGTGCGCGCCCACGAGCTGGCCGGTTTGAAAACGTCGCAGGTCTGCCGCGAGCTCCTGGGCACTGGGATATCGCTCATCCTGTTCCCTGGCCATCGCCTTGTTAGCAATCGCAGCGAGCTCCTCGGAAATACCCGGCTGGCGCTTTTCCAGCGGCACGGGTGGCCCGGAGGTGAGCTTCGATAGAACTTCGGCGGAGGATGATCCCTCGTACGGCGGCGCGCCCGCGACCAGATGATAAAGCATTGCCCCGAGCGCATAGACATCGGCCCGCGAGTCGACTGCCTGACCTCGCGCCTGTTCCGGCGCCATGTATTCGGGGGTTCCCATCACCGCGCCAACCACCGCCAACTTGGCTGCGTTGACCGGATGCTCCCGCGAGGCAGCTCGCTGCGGTCCGCGTGTATCAACCGCTAGGCCCCAGTCGATCACCACCGTCTCACCGAACCGCCCTATCAAGACGTTGGAGGGCTTCAGATCTCGATGAACGACGCCTTGCTCGTGTGCATAGGCGATCGCGTCTGCAACGGCGATCAGCGTGGGGAGCAGGGCCAGCCTGTCTCGAAGAGCGCTCCGTTGATGGATCGCCGTCGCCAGGGACTGACCGGAGATCAATTTCATCGCATAGAACGGTTTGCCGTTTGACCATCGGCCCGCCTCGTAGACCGGAACGATGCTCGGGTGTTGGAGTCGCGCGGTGATTTCAGCTTCGCGGGCGAATCTCGATTCCGCGTCTTTGCTTTCGCGGAGCAGCTCCTTGAGCGCCACCGGGCGATCGAGGTCGCAGTCGCGGGCTTTGAGGATTCGGCCCAAGCCCCCGCGCGCGTGTTCACCGATCACCAAGTAGCGACGTTCATCGATCAGTCGCCACGCGCAGACGTCCGGTGCAGGACCGAGGCCAACTGGAGCGCCTGCGTCGTTGCTGAGGTCAGCGGTGCGGTCAGCGACCTCGGGTCGCGCCTCCAGCGCAGCCTCCGCGCCTTGCGGTCGTCCCCCCGCAACTGCACTCACGACTCGGCCCCTCCCAACCCCCCCAAAGAGGCGCGACTCTAATCGCAGTTACTGGGAGGGAGTCAATCCCGGCCCGTCCAGTCCGCGCTGCGACTGTTTATCAGTCGATCCATTGTCGGATCGACTGATCACTCCGACGCGTCGTCGGGTGGGCATCTTGCGAGTGCTCAACCCGCTAGCGCTTCAGCGGTTCTGAGCGGTTATCGCCAGCGCGAAAGATTCGGTTGCGTCCTGAATCGATGCGCGCCCTTCGTCATCGCTGGCACGGCTGCTGCACCGGGGTCGGTGCAACCAATGCAAAAAAACGACAATGCTTCGAAGGCCGCGTCGCTTGCGACTGCGTCATCGTATCGCGTCAAGGAATATGTGCGCCTTCGCACGATCCTCGCGATTCTGATCACCGTGCCGTGTGTCGCATTTTTGCTGGCCGGTTTCGGTGCGGCCGGGTATGCGGCCTATCGCCACGGCAAAGCCCTTTCCCGCCTGCCTAAGCCATCGCTTCAACCCGAGCGATTGGCTGCACCTCTGTCGGATGCTGAATTCCACCGAGGCGGCCCGCGCTGGGTGGAGATCGATGCGACTCCCCTCCCCAATACCACTGGCAGACAGACGTCTTATCGCAATTCAGCGGAGTCTGCCAACGCACTGATCCTGCGTTTTACCTCTGAGCCGGGCGATTCAAAACGAACAACGTATCGCGGCATTCTTTACACTTTTCAAACGGCGAGATCGCGCGGCGGCATTCCGCAGCGACTCGAGGCGGATCTTCGGGAAAGCGCGATCACCCCTGCACGCCAATTCGCCGTCCTACTGGTAGGTGAATCGCCCTGGCAAATTTTAGTATCAACTCTAAAAGAGTGGCTAGCCGTTGCAGCCACTGCGCTTACGGCCACATTTCTCCTTTTTCTAGCAGTGCGCACAATTGGTTGGGCATTGCGGCCAGCTCGAGACAGCGCGCTGGCATCCGTCACTCGATCCGTGAAGCGGATGCGCAGTTGGCCGGCGGTTATCGCTGCCGCCTCCGCGATTCTTGGAATTAGCTGGATGCTCATCCGGAGTGGTCCAGGTCAGCCAGTGCTTCCTATCGAAACGCTGGCAGCACTTGGGGTCAGCAGCGCACTGGGTCTGCTGCCGACTATTCGCCGAATCTTGATGAGCACGGTCGGGTGCCGTTTGAGAAGGGGGAACGCGTGAAAGCAAAGGAGAAACGCATGAAAGCGATGTGTACAACAACTAAATCAAAGTGGGTCTTGACCGCTCGATTTGTCGCACTCTCGAGTCTGTCTGTTTTTGGTCTTGATGCTTGTTGTCCACGGGGGCAACACCGCACTGTTACCGGGGGGGCCACGGTGACCGTGGGGCCGAGTGGGCGCCCAACGGGCGGGACCGCAAACATTCAGTTTGGTTGTACTCGTGGCGCTGCTCAGGGCGCGGCGGATGCGTGCCTCATTACCGCCAACCGCACCGCGATCGCGAACTCTGAAGTCATCAAGGTACCTGCCGACTATCAGCCGGGTTGGGGATCAACGCTGGCGATACTGCGCAGGGTCGGCCAGATGATCGAGGGCGCCAGCGGCGCTTGTGCGCCAGCTTGTGATCCTCCCTTCGGAGACCCCGACTCCGACGCGTGCCTTCGGTGCCGACAAGATGTGGCGGTACCCAACATGACGCCTTTTCTTTCCTATTGCCTAGGCTCGGCCTTCGCCTCTCCGCCGAACGCGATATGCGCCATCCTCCGAGCGGAGACCGACGTAGGCGCCTTTGAATCATCGCCCATACTTGCGCGAAAACGAGACGGCACAGTCCGATACGACGATTGCGGAAGCGCGAATCGCTCGGACTTCGACTTTGATCAGGGCCCAATCCAGAATTTTGCGAGCTATATTGAAAACCAAGGAGCGCGAAATCTCTTCGCAGCTTCATGGCGAGAAGCGACCGGGTGCGCCGGCGGACCTAAAGAGTACGAACCCCTCGTTCAGCTGACCGAATTCGCCAGGGCGCTGATTCTCGCCGGGCAGTTTGACGAGCTCGACGACGATGCCACGCATATCTCAACATCCGTATGGCCATTCCAGGCGGGTGGTGGAGACCCATATATCGGGTACGGCGAGCCTGATGGAGCCGTGTTGGTCAGTACCTCTCTCACGGGCGAGCAATTGGTCGACTTGGTCAACGGGGCAGACGTGGTCTTGACCGGGCAGCCGAACGTACAACTCAAGCCGTGCAACACGGACCTCGACTGCGCCCTCTGGCCTCCATTGCGGTGCCTGCCAACATCTCAATGGGGATCGGTCTGCAAAGACCCCTCAGCCCCTTAATCGCTTTGGCCGAAGTGTCATAACTCTGAGTTGAGCTCTTGTTTTGCTGGCAAGTGATTTGGGTCACTCACTTGCCAGCCCTTCACGAAGATCGGCGGAGAAAAGCCTATGCGCGCGCAACACTTCACAGTTCTCTCGCTGTCCGTCTTGCTGATCAGCGCAGTTCTTGTTGAAACCCCGGCTGTGGCGGGCGGTGCGGGGAGCTTTTTGGACTCGGCGATTAACTTCAGAGATGCGGCGACCAGTGTGTATCAACAAGGCGTCGATGTCTGCGGCGGCGACTGCGAGCCCGAGCTGGCCTACCCGCTGTCAAATTTGGGCGCGTCGTTAGGGCCCTTGAGCGCGGCCATCGCCAGCGCCAATCCACAACCGATCCGGGATGCCATCACCAACACCGCGGCTACGCTTCAGCCCATCTGCAATGCTCTGCGCGTCGACTGTCCGACGACGCCGGTGGGCGCCATGAAAGACTTCGAGAATGCCCCGCTCGACCTCGCTGGCCCTTACAGCTGTGAATCCATCTGCGGGCGCCTCCAGTCCGCGTGCATACGCAGCGGTTTCCTCGCCAGAGATAGCTGCGTCAATCGAATCAATGAATACGTCGGGTGCCGCTTGCAGACGCCATTCTGCGACTGGCAAAGCGCGCCATTTGATTCGGCCGCCTACGCCACGTGTCGAAGCACTGCCTTCTACCGCCAATTTCTGCAAGATTGTCGGTGCCCAGTTCCGCCGGGCCAAGCCCAAAGGGAGGGCGGCTGTCCTCTCTTTTTCACGCAAGGACTTGGGCAGGTAGGCACCGGGGTTTGTGAGGTCCCAGACGGCCTGGGCTGCGCGCGGTGCTGCAACGCCAAATGCGTCGGGGCAGACCCTCGGCTGAGCTGCCAGGGCGGCAACCGGGAAGAATGCGACGTCTGTGAATGGTCCCGGCGCACTCTTCTGGCTGGCAATTCGATGCGAACTTCGATTTGCGAAGAATCGCTTTTCCGTCGGCTCGATATGTGCGACGCGCGCTTTGACGCATGCCTTCAGGAGTGTGCCTTGAGAGGTCTTTGAATGCGAATGGCGGCGTTTATTGCAAGCGCCCCCTCGCCGTTAGAGACGTCGACCAATTACGACGGCACGTGGTGTCACATTGTCGAGTTGATCAACACGGACACATCGCTCGACACCGAATTGACCACCGCCAGATCGGGCAATCCGATGCAAAAGTCTCCTGTCGCCACAAAGCGCGGAGAAGTACCGACCGGAAACTCGCCGGCATCGATGAAGGAGATGGGTGACAGCACAGCCGCGCTCGGGACCTCCATGTTGAGCAGAACCGAGACATTGTTCGATTGGAAGTTTGCGGTGGCGATATCCAATCGCCCATCCCCGTTGAAATCTTGTATCACCACCGAAAGCGGACCGCTCGCGAGCACAAAAAAGTCGACTCCTGGCTGAAACGTGCCATTTCCATTGCCGAGAAAGATGGTCACGTTGCTTGAAGAGCTGTTGGCAACGGCGAGATCTGGGGCACCGTCACCGTTGAGGTCGCCGATCGCCACCGAGGACGCACTCGCACCGCTGGCGAGCGATCTGGGTGACTGAAAGCTTCCATTGCCGATTCCAATCAGCACCGAGACATTGTTCGTCGAGAAACTACCTGTGACCACGAGGTCCTCAATTCCATCTCCATTGAGGTCGGCCATGGCAAACGACGTACCGGAGACCCCGGTGGACGAGGTGATGGGTGCTTGGAACGTTCCGTTTCCGTTGCCCAACAGCACCGCGACGCTAAAGTCCCTGAGCGCGGCGATATCGTCGATTCCGTCGTGGTTGAAATCGCCCACGATAACCGCAGACAGGGCCCCGCCCACAATCACAGCGCCGAGCGGGATGAAGGTTCCGTCGCCTCTTCCGCGAAGTACCGAAACGTCACCGGAGTTCCCGTTGGCGACCGCCAGGTCCGTGTGCCCGTCATTGTTGAAATCCCCGACCGCGACCGAAACCGGCCGCAGGCCAACCGGCACGTTCCGCGCGGGTTGGAAAATGCCAACTCCACTTCCAAACAGCAGAGAAAGACTGTTGGAGTTGCTGTTCGCGACCGCGAGGTCGAGCATGCCGTCCTCGTTGAAATCTGCTACCGCCAGTGAGTAAGGGGTTGCGCCGACCGAGGGTCTGATCGGTCCGGTCGTTCCGTCCCCATTGCCCGGCAACAGAGTCACCGCGTTCACATCGGGCTTGTTTGCAACGACGTCGAGATTTCCATCACCGTCGAAATCCGCGAGCGCCACGCCGGCCGCACAGCCAGAGGTTCCGCTCGAACTTGGCGCCTGGAGAGTCCCGTTGCCATTTCCGAGCAGGACCGCGGCGCTGCCGACGCCCGAGCCGCAAAAGGTGATCACCACATCCAGCAGACCGTCCGAATTCATGTCTCCTGCTTTGATGTCGGAAGAATTATTGCCGATCGATACAGAGCGAGGGCCTTGGAATGAGCCGTCTCCGTTGCCCAGCAGGATCGAGACGCTGGACGCCTGGAGCACGGCCAGATCGAGCTTGTTATCGCCGTTGAAATCACCCGAGACCGGGATCCGAGCGGATGGCACGGACAAAGTCCGTGGCGGCGCGAATGTTCCATCCCCGTTGCCGAGCAGAAGAACGAGCGAGCTGCTAACGGTGATCACCAGATCCATCCTGCCATCGCCGTTGAATTCTCCATATGTAATTGCGGACGGTGAGCTTCCGAGCGTTGTGCTCCGGGGCGACTGGAATGTTCCATCGCCGTTCCCAAGAGCGACATTGAGTGTCCCGCTGTCCGAAGTGACGGCGACATCAAGCTTGTTGTCGCCGTTGAGATCGACGAGGACCACGAACGTCGGGAAGCCGAAGGAACCTGGGATGCCGGTCGGACTCCGGAATGTTCCATCTCCATTGCCCAGCAACAGCGAAACGATGCCGCCGAAGTTGCTCACCGCGACGATGTCGAGGTTCCCGTCATTGTTTACATCGCCGACCGCGATTTGAGTGGTGCTGCCGGAGCTGGCGAAAGCGGCAAAAGTTCTTGCGGGTTCAAAGCTCGAGCCGTCCGGCGTCGCTAACAGCAGTGAAACAGTATTTTGGAAGGCATTCGCGACCAACACGTCCGGCCTCCCATCGTTGTTGAAGTCGCCGGTGGCTATGCCGTTTCGGGGATTGGAACCCACCGGATACTCGGTTCGGGAACGCCCAGGCTCGCGAAAGGAGACGTCCTGCCCGTTGGCGCCAGCTGACAGAATCAAACATGCAACCAATCCAAGATAGAGCGATGCCCTTTGCCTGCCCATGTGAACCCCTCCGCGAGAATGAAACCAAGTGTCGCGCGACTCTTAACAGCCCCGCACGCTCAGTGTCAACAAGTTTTCGCGCTATCAAGGCAGCCAACGTCAAAACAATGATTGCTCAATTCCGCGCGACGCTGACAGCCTAGTTATTACCTAGGCGCACGGCCGGTGTGATTCGGTTAGACGATGCTATTACATGAGGCAAGCGGCGAGAGGAAGCACGCTGCCCTTGCGGTCCTCACGTGCTCCGATCAGCCCGATCACCGCAGACGGGGCAACAATCCGCGGTTGTCATCCGCACGAGCCATTGATGTCCCGGCTCATAGAGCATCGCCCAAAGAACGGCTCGCTTGCGACAAGCAGGACAGCGGACAGCGAAGGCGGTCCAAAGGAATCCGGCGGCTGCGAATGCGAACGCGGCCACGATCCGAGTCAGCGTCAGTGCACTCCCAACAATGACGATGATCAAAACGAAAATGCCGGCGAGGATCCAAGCCATTCCGAGCTTGAGCTTCCATCCCTGTCTGGTGCGGCGGAGCCACGCGCTCACGTGTATCCTCAGTCCCCGAGCTTATGATCTCTCAGGTTGGAGGCAAAGCGAAGAAAAAGCTGGCCGGTAGCGTCTGCGGGTGGCCTTTGCGCGAAAATGCAATCGCATACACGGGTGTCATCACCGCATGCGACGACTCAAGCGCGTAGACCAAACGTTCATTCTACCCCTGGTCGAATTTTTGGAGCGGACCATTTTGCTCGGCAAGCAGTGCAACCGACCACCGCCAAGGTGGTCCTTTGCACGCGAGCGGCTTTGGAATAGGGACCCCGATTCAATTTTGTCCAGGCATTCCACGTTTCCGGTATGGTCCTGAGCGTGATGGCTCAGACGCTGCGCCGACTCTCCTCCTTGTTGTTTGGGTTGAGCGAGCCGGTCAATCGCCGGCAGTACGCCGTTGCCGGATTTAGTCTGATGGCTTTCAAGTACGTCGTCGATGCCGGAGTCATCTATGCCAGCTCCCTGACTTTCTGGTCGCCGCTGGCATATTTGACGCCGCTGGAGTCCGCGCGAATCGAAGCTGTAGGGAAGAACACCGCGGTGGCGGTTGCATTGGCGATCTGGACGCTGCCGTTCATCTGGATCGG
>Ga0126384_10002319_pt1 | contig 11509 bp, 13 predicted proteins | sample PanSoiMetPlot_36_FD_92543 | JGI IMG/M metagenome (GOLD analysis project Ga0126384, IMG submission 92543) | Tropical forest soil microbial communities from Panama - MetaG Plot_36 | ecosystem: Environmental > Terrestrial > Soil > Tropical forest > Bulk soil | place: Panama | collected 2016-02-17 | reverse complement strand
GGCAACGGTGCCACAAACCGGTGAGCAAATCGGAGAGGGCCGCCCATGCGCACAGTCGCTATCGAAGAACATTTCAGGGCTCCGGCGCTGACCAGCCGAATCGATTCGGCGGCAATCAGCCGCCGCGGATTCCGTCCGCGAACACTGCCCCAGAACGGCCCCAATCCCCTTGAGTTACTTCCCGAAATCGGCGAGCGGCGCTTGCAGTCGATGGATGAAGCCGGCATCACGGTGCAGGTGCTCTCGATCACTGGCCCGGGCCCCGATCTCGTTCCCGGCCCCGATGGCGTGGCGATGAGCCGCGACTTGAACGATCACCTCGCGGCGGCCGCCGCCCGCCATCCCGATCGTTTCGCAGGTTTCGCGACGCTGCCGATGCTGGTCCCGGACGCGGCCGCCACCGAGCTTGCGCGTGCCGTAAAGGAGCTGGGTTTCGTGGGCGGGCTCATCAACGGCACGACCGACGGCCGCTTCCTCGACCACCCGAGCTATGACGGTCTATTGGCCGCGGCCGTCGAACTCGACGTGCCGATCTATGTCCATCCGCACCTGCCGCCCGAGCCCGTGCGACAGGCCTATTTCTCCGATCTGCCGACAGGCGCCGCACGCGTACTTGAGAGCGCCGGGTGGGGCTGGCATTCGGAGACGGCGATCCACGTCCTTCGCTTGGTGGTCGCTGGAACGCTCGACCGCCATCCGCAGCTCAAGCTGATCATCGGGCACATGGGCGAAATGCTGCCAATGATGCTAGCGCGCGCCGACGAGGTCTTCGCCCTCGACATCGGCCACCTGAAGCGGCCAGTCAGCCGTGCCATCCTCGACCAGGTGTGGCTAACGACAAGCGGGATCTTCACGGAGCCACCGTTCCTGGCCGCGCTCAAGACCTTCGGCATCGACCGCATCATGTTCTCGGTCGACTACCCCTATGCGCCGAACGCAAAGGGGCGCGCATTCCTGGACCGCCTCGCACTGGCGCCAGCCGACATGGCCAAGCTCACCCATGCAAACGCCGATGCGTTGCTGAGGCTGAAGGTCGTAGCGAAGTGACCGCGCTTAGGGTGGGTTGAGCCCAGCGAAACCCACCATCGGCCTTGGCCGCTGGAAAGGACCTGTGGGCTTCGCTATCGCTCAACCCGTCCTAAGGCCCTGCCGAGCCCCGCAGCGGCAGCGGCATCAACGTGGCGGTTATTTGTGAATTGGTTAACTATCTGCTCCGCGCGGTGCCCCGCGTCGGGTCGCCTTACCATAGCGGTCGGCCGGCCGTTCGTAGTTCTGCGAAACAATCGAGCCAGCATCGTTCGCTGAGGTGGCGCCCCTCAGACGCTGCCCGGTCCTCGCTCACTGATCCGAGCAGCATTGCACAACCGAGAAGCTTTGCTCATGCATCGGCACGCTTTTTTCAGGCTCGCATCGCAGAGATGGCGTGAATGATTGGATTGATGGCGTATCCGCCGATTGAAGTGCGGAAAATTTTGTGAACTACTCGCGAGCAATGGAGCCGCCGGCACGGCGCGGATTCTCCCACTCGGCCTCTTCCTGGGCCAGTTGGACCCATCCCCGCGCGATCTGAATCAAGTCTGCCCGGTATTGCTTGTCGATATGTTCTGCCATGTCGAGACATTTGGCCGCGCGATCAAGGTAGAAGTCGCATTCCGATTTCATGTCTGACCTTCCGGTACCTGTGACCGTTACGTCGAAACTGGACACTCGGTTCGCTCAACGCGGAGAGTTAAGGTTCCAACTACAAAAGGACGAGCCGGTGGGGAGGGGGCCGAGATTGGGCGGAACCGTCAACACATTGGTTGCCTCTCCTTTGGACCCGAAATTCTCGGCGGAATTGCGTAAGGGATCGGCCCAACGTCCGCCTCAATTAACGACTGCTGCGGAACCGAAGCGGAGTCGCTTGGCGCGCATCGGCGCAGAACCGAGCCGGTCCGTTGGCGCTGCCACTTCGGCTCGGCATCCGGCGTTCACGGTGCTTGAATCGCCGCACCGCGAACGGCCTCTAATCGTCGCCGCGGCGGCTTGCTCCTATCTGCCGCCCACGCGGGCGAGGATGCCAGGCACGGCCGTCCTCGAACCGCGCTTTAACATCAGCGATGCTCAACGGGAGGATTCAGTCATGTTCACAAGAGCCGGCTCAGTAGCCGCGGCCCTCGACTCGAATGGGCGGAGCGGACCAAGGATGGGTCGGATCTCGCTGCCGCAGCGACAGCTCGCCGACGCGATCGCGCCGGGCGGCGGCGTCCCGACAATGAGCCGCCCTCGCCGTTGCTGAGGCAGAATGCAGCGAAGAAAAGCGCGATGTCCCGGCGCGGCACGAAGTCCCGCACGCTCATATCTCCTCCCACCGCATTAAGGCGGCTTTGCCAACGAGGAGCGATCGCGCCACGCTTTTGCGCGTCAAGTCGGAACGACACCGGTGGAGTACCACCGGTGGAGTACCGCCGGCAGTTTAGTCATGGCTGCACCGCTCCCGAAGCTCGCGGCGTCCCGCCTGCATCAGGGCGCGGTGCGGGCGCCGCCAACCGGCGTTACTTCTTCGGTGGCAGCGGCATCGGGCCCAGCACATATCCGGGCGGATCATTGGGCAGAATGAACTGGGTCTGGCCGTTGACGATCGGGCTGTGCTGGGTCTCGGTGCACACGGAATCGCCGACGAAGGTATCGGACGGGAGGCGACGGTAGTGGCGGTTGACATGCCACGGTGTCGTGAATGCCACCGGATCCTCGATCGTCATGTCGTTTTCGAAGGTATCCTTGTCGGCGAGACGCATGCGCTCCATCAGGTGCACCTTGTCGCTGTGGGGCGCGCCGGTGCGGTCATAGGGCGTGTCCCCCCGCATGCTCACAGTGTCGACCACCAGCGTGTCGCCTTCCCAATGGCCGATCGAGTGTCCGGTCCAGGAGTCGAAACGCTCCTCGAGCGGTAGGTGATCGCGGCCATCGGTATAGATGCGGCGCAGCTGTGGCCCGTATTCCCAGAGGATGTAGGTTATTTCCGGCGTCACGACGAATTCGAGCGGCCCGGGAATGCCGCCCATCAGGCGCGGCATGCCGTGGGGCAGGCAATTGGTAATCGGGTCGGTGAAGTAGCCGGCCAGTGTGTGATCGAGCTTTGCCTTGTACTTGGCCTCCCATTCGGCATTGTAGGGCGGATGCTCACGGTCGCCTGGCTGCTGTGCGCTGTTGCCCTTCGGGTCCGCCGTGCTGGGATCGAAGATCAGGCCGCCCACCGGGTTCCACAGGCCCGACCAGTTTGGCAGGGCCGCGATCATCTTGGAGCGCTCTGCCTGGGGGACGCCGAACGGAGTGATGCCCTTCTGTTGAGAGAGAGCAGGCGAACTTAAGCACGCCGTCAGCACCGCCGCCCACAGCGGCAGCGCGATCCCCAGGTTGCTGTAGCGCCGCGCGTGGCGCATAACATGTCCGTTCGCCGCCTTCGCGATCGCGATCATCGGATCCTCCCCAGGTTGTTGTTAGTAGAAAACTGTAGTTACGCGCAGACCGTAGCGTGATGGAGCGAAGCGTAATCGGGAACCGACCGCGCCGCACTTTCGATTGTCGCCAACTACGATGCCCAGGATAGAGCTGATCCCGGATTACGCTTCGCTCCATCCGGGCTACCAGTCATGCTCCTCAGTTCGCCGGCGCCGATGCCGGGATCGGGCCGGGGCGCGGATTGAGCACGGTACCGTCCGACTTGGTGACCGAGACCCAGGCACCGGCAGGACGGCCGTCGCGCAACGGACGTGTCCGCACGGTGACCTGGTCGCCGGGCCGCAGCGCATTCGCCTTGATCCCGGCCCGCATCAGCGCACTCGGGCCTTCGGCCTCGATGCCCCATAAAGTCTCGCTCCCTTTGTCGTCGCGCACGACCACATAGAGCCAGGAATGCGGATTGGTATATTCGAATTCCTTCACCGTGCCTTCGAGGGTCACGACCTTTTCCGGTTCGAACATCGCGCCCGAATGGTGAGACCACGCCGGGGGCGCACCTAGGGCGAGGCCGACGACACCGATGGAAGCGAAGATTGATGTTTTCATCGCGTTCGTTCCCTGTTTGGCGTTTCCGGTCTGGGCGCCGGTTTCGCACGGGCGGCGGCCGATGCCCTAACCATTCAATCATAGTCGGGCGGCCGTTTCCATAATGACGAAGAAACCGGCGGCGCGCGCCCGTTGCTGACATCGCAGAGTGCCGACTGCCCCGGTGCCCGCCGGTATCTGCCCGCTATCGTTTATCTGTGGGACCGAACCTAACTTAAGTAGGGTGCAAGCTCTGGTGACCTATGGAACTGTTGACGGCAATTACGGAAATCATCCGCGACCTCCTCATCTTCGTCGTTGCGATGACGGCGTTGCTCATCGCCCTCATCGTCATCGTTGCCAAGATGCCCGACGCCAATCCGCTCAAACGCCTGCTCGTGGCGCTAACCTACCGGATCGGGGCGACCGCGGCGGCGGGCGCCTTCGCCATCCCGATCGAGCCGATCCCCGGCATCGATGCACTGTATGATATTGCGGTGCCGATTCTGCTGATCTGGTACTGGTTCAGGTTCTTTCGCGACGCGCGCCGCCTCCCTCCGATGCGTCCAGTGGGCATTGAACGCAGACCAAGCGCTAACGCTGGATGACGGGCCGGCATCGGGGTTCATCCGACGGTGGAATTGACGGGAGCCTACCCGCGGGTCTATGGCCGCTCCGGCGCGCGGCCAGGGTCGTTCGACCTCCCAAACAGGAGGAACCGTTGGGGCCGCCCCGGGTTGCAGTTTCGTCGCAATTCTTCACGCCGAGCTTGAGTGGGAGTCTTTCATGACCACACGGACATCGCGCTTACGTGCCTCATTTGTTGCCGTTCTTTGTCTCACCCTGTCCGCCTGCGGCTACAACACCATTCCGACCCAGGAGGAGCAGGCGAAGGCGAGGTGGGCGGACGTTCAAAACAACTACCAGCGCCGCGCCGACCTCATCCCCAATCTTGTCGCTACCGTGCAGGGCTATGCCAAGCAGGAAAAAGAGGTGCTGACCGCGGTCATCGAGGCCCGGGCCAGGGCCACTCAGGTGAAAGTGGATGCCTCGCAGCTGACCGATCCTGACAAGCTGAAGCAGTTCCAGGATGCGCAGGCTCAGCTCACCGGCGCGCTGGGCCGGCTCCTCGCCGTCAGCGAGAACTATCCCGATCTCAAGTCGAACCAGAACTTCCTCGCCCTGCAATCGCAGCTCGAAGGCACTGAAAATCGCATAGCTGTGGCGCGGCGCGACTACATCGAAGCAGTGCGAACATACAATACGACCCTCAGGACGTTCCCCGGTCTGTTGTGGGCTGCGACGCTGTTCCGCAACAACAAACCGATGGCGGAGTTTACTGCCGGCGAGGGTGCGCAGGCGCCACCGCAAGTGAAATTCTGAGCCGATCCCCCACCTTCCTTCCGCGCAAGCGGAGAGGGAAAGGTGGGGAGCGAAGGCGCCTCTCATGACCGTGGGCCGCTTCTCCCCTTTCCTGACGCGATGGTCGGGGTACCCGCTTGTCGTCCTGGTCGTGCTGCTCTGCGCTGGGCTTGCGGTCGGCGCCCTCACCTTTCCGCCGCTCACCGGCCGCGTCGTCGATGAGGCCAATATCCTCTCCGCCCAGCAGCGCGACGCCCTTGAGTCGAAGCTTGCAGAGCTTGAAACCAAGTCCGGCATCCAGCTCGTCGTTGCCACCGTGGGCTCGCTCCAGGGCCAGGAGATAGAGCCCTTTGCCAACGAGCTCTTCCGTACCTGGAAGCTCGGCGAGAAGGCGAAGAACAATGGCGTGCTGCTGCTCGTCGCGCCAAACGAGCACAGGGTGCGCATCGAAGCCGGCTACGGTCTTGAGGGCACGCTGACCGACGCGCTGTCGAAGATCATCATCGCCAACGCCATCGCGCCGCGTTTCAAGATGGGCGACTTTGACGGCGGAGTGTCGCGTGGCGTCGATGACATCATAACGGTGCTCACCACCGATGCTGCGGAATGGCAGCAACGTCCGTCGCTGCGCCTCGACAATCAGCCGCCCCCCGGGTGGCTGGATTGGCTCCTGGTGGCCGCGGCCATCGCCCTGTTGACGCTGTTCATTGTATCGCCCGGGTTCCGCTGGTTCATGCTCAACGTGGCGCTGAATATCCTCATCAATTCCGGCGGCCCGCGCGGCGGCGCGTTCCCGGGCGGCGGCGGCTTCCGTGGCGGCGGCGGCTCGTCGGGTGGCGGCGGCGCTTCGGGGAGCTGGTGATGACCATTTCGGCACAGGACCGCAAGCGGATCTCGGCCGCAATCCACGCCGTCGAGGCAAAGACCTCGGGCGAAGTCGTCTGTGTTTTGGCACAAGCGTCCTCCGACGCCACGGCGCTGCCGATCCTGATCGCGGCGCTCGCGGCGCTCGCGGTACCTTGGCTGATGGTCGCCTTTACGGCGATGCCGGTGAACCGAATCCTGTTGGTGCAGATCCTGGTATTCTTCGCGCTTGCCGTGGTGCTTTGTTTGCCGCGCATACGCATAGCGCTAGTGCCACGCGCGGCACGCCGGGCCATCGCTTATCGCGTGGCCATGGAGCAGTTCATGATCCGCGGCGTTGGCCGCAAGCAGGACCGCACCGGCATTCTGATCTTCGTCTCCCTTGCCGAGCGTTACGCGCGCATCATCGCCGACCAGGGGATCGCGACACGCGTGCCGCAAGCGCAATGGCAGGGAGCTGTCGACGCACTCATTGCCCACATCAGCAGCGGCCGCATTGCCGACGGCTTCGTCACGGCGATTGACCTATGCGGAAATGTGCTCGAGCAGCACTTTCCGCGGTCCCCAACCAGTCGGGACGAGCTGCCCGACCGCATCTACGTGATTTGACCATTTGGTCGATGCGTAGCGCGGATGGAGCGCAGCGACATTTGGGACGGCCTGTCTCCGCGGCAACGCCGGCCCCCGGATGTCGCTGCGCCCGAAGCCGGACCACAGCACAAAATTGCCGAGCCATCGCTGACATGACACAACGCGTGCATGCGTGAGCGCGATTCCCATCGCCGTCATTCCGGCAGGCCGACCCGGGGCGACGAGCGCCGGCTTCTTGCCGGAAAGCAATTCGGCGATAAGACGTTTGGCAAACGGTCCGGCGACCCGAGGGGCGCCTCCAGGCATCGCAGAGCCCATGACCGTGACGGCACCGTGGTCCTTTACGGCTGGCACACCGTGAAGGCCGCATTGGAAAACCCGCAGCGACGTTTCCATCGCCTGCTCGCTACCGAGAATGCGGTGCGGCGGTTGACCGAAGACAAGGTGCCATTTCCCATCGCGCCTGCGCTGGTGCGCCCGGAGGAGATCGCGGCGATTGCGGGGGCAGAGGCCGTGCACCAGGGCCTTTGTGCCGAGGCCGATCCGCTGGCGTCGCCGCAGCTTGAGGACGTTGTCACCGGCGGCATCGTGGTTGTGCTTGATCAGATCACCGACCCGCACAATTTCGGTGCGGTCCTACGCTCGGCGGCGGCTTTTGCCGTGACAGCGGTGGTGACGACTGAGCGTCACAGTCCGGAGGCGACCGGCGTCCTCGCCAAGGCGGCGTCCGGCGCGCTCGAATACGTGCCGATCGTGACGGTGGTCAATCTCGCTCGCGCCCTCGATGAGTTGCGCGAGCTCAATACGCTTCTGGTCGGCCTCGACAGCGGCGGCGATGCCGATCTGGCGGCAACGCCCTTGTCCGCCCCCGTAGCCCTGGTGATCGGCGCCGAAGGCAAAGGCCTGCGGCACCTCACCCGCGCCCGTTGCGACGTCATAGCACGACTCATCCTGCCGGGCCGGATCACAAGTCTCAATGTGTCGAACGCCACCGCGCTGGCGCTCTACGTGGCAAGCAGCAAACTCGCCGCGCCGGGATGAGCGTCATCGCCCGTTCGCACCGCAACGCACAACGCGCTGCGGCATCCCCTCCGAAAGTCGTATTAGTCGGTGTTGAGCCACGATGTTAATTTGCTCGATCGACCGCAGTTCGGCGCCTTGATCGGACCCGCGCCGCCGCTCTGGCTTCGACATTCGATTGCCGGTGCGCGCCAGGAGGAGGAAACAATGATTCAACCCCCGAAGGATTTCCGACGAGTGATCATCGCCGCGGCAGTCGGCAACGTGATCGAATGGTACGACTTCTACATTTTCGGCAACTTGGCGGTAACAGTCTTGGCGGTCAAGTTCTTCGAACCGACGACGGCGGGGCTCCTGACTACGGTTGGGACTTTCACTGCGGGATTCCTGATCCGCCCGTTGGGGGCATTCCTGTTCGGATGGCTGGGCGACCGGGTCGGCCGCAAGTACACCTTCCTCATTACGCTGTCGGGCATGGGGCTCGGTACGGCCTTGATCGGGGTGCTCCCCACCTACGCGCAGGTCGGGTTGACTGCCGGCCTCATGCTACTCGGCCTGCGCCTGATTCAGGGACTGTGCCTCGGCGGAGAATACGGAGGCGCCATCACTTACGTGGCCGAACACGTGTCCGACGAACGCCGCGGTTTCTATACCGGGTGGCTCCAGACCTCGCCAACGCTCGGCATCGTTGTGTCGTCGATCGTGGTAGTGGGTACGCGCGAATTGCTCGGCGTTGAGACGTTCAACGCGTGGGGATGGCGCATCCCGTTCCTGGTCTCTTTCCTGCTGCTGGCGATCGCGGTCTACATCCGCCTGCAACTGCAAGAGACGCCGATCTTCGAGGAGATCAAGGCCAAGGGAGGGATGACCAAGAACCCTTGGAAAGAGGCCTTCGTGAGCGCGAACGTCAAATTCGTGCTGATCGCCAGCGTCGTGGTGATCGGGGAGGGCGTCGTCTGGTACAGCGGGCAGTTCACCGCGCTGTACTTCCTGCTGCAGGTATCCAAGCTGGACCTGGTCACGGCAAACGTCATCGTGGGAATCGCGCTGCTCATCGGATCTTTAACGTTGATCCTGTTCGGCTGGCTGTCCGACTTGATCGGCCGCAAGCCGGTGATCCTGACAGGCTTCCTGCTCGCGGCTGTCACCTATTATCCGCTGTATACGTGGCTCGGACAGGTCACTCAGCCGAACAACATCAACTATCCGGTCGCGATTTTGATCATCTTCATCCTCGTGTCCTATGTCGGGATGGTCTACGGCCCGATCGGCGCGTTCCTGGCAGAGTACTTCCCCGGCCGGATCCGTTACACGTCGGTTTCCGTCCCGTATCATATCGGCAACGGCTGGGGCGGCGGGTTGGTACCTCTCATCACTGCGGCGGGCTTCCTGTCGGGGAGTCTCGGCACCGCCCTGATCTATCCGATCGCAGTCCCTGCGGTGTGCTTCGTGCTCGCGCTGTTCCTGATGCCGGAGACTCGCAAGACAAAAATCTGGGAGTCTGTCCCGGCCGCAGAGGCTAAAGCCGCCTAGCTTGCGAGGCGGGTCGTTTGTGCGGGGCCGGTTCGGCCCCGCACAGTTTCAACGCCGGTGCTGCGGTCGGCCGCTCGCCTCACTCCACCGCTTCCACGAGCGCCAGACCTTCGCCACGCCAGTGGCCGACGCCGGTGACGACGGCCTGGGTCGGGGCGCCGGTCCCGCCTCCCTCCGAAGGATCGCACGGCGGAAACAGGGCCCTGCGCTCGACCGCCATAGCGGCAAGCGCGATGTTCATCGCGAATTGCGGTTCGACACCGTGACCGATGCGGGTGCCGGTGGCGCGCACCGCAAAGTCGGCATGAGCGTCGAGGAAAACGCGTTCCTCGGCGGTGGCGGAGGAGGCGCCACTGGCCCCCGAAATCACCGCACAGTCGGGGTGCACGGCGGGCAGCGTGGCCCACAGCCTCGCGAGGGCCGCCGTGACGGCACCGGGCTCGCGGCTCGAGCGTGCGTTGAGGACGGCAGCGAGCCGCGCAACTGGTTTTGCGCCGCGGGCACGCGCGTGCTCGCTCGCCTCCAGAACCAGAAACGCTCCCATTGAGCCGAGGGCGAATCCGGGACTGGCGGCGCGATCCCACACCGGCCTGAAAGCACCCTTGAGAGCGAAACCGCCAAACTCGTAGAGCATCAGCATTTCCTTGCGCTCGGAGTTTTGAGCACCGCCAACGAGAGCGATATCGCTCTGGCCGGCCCCGATGCGGGCAAGCGCGATGCGCACCGCGTCGACGCCGGCGGATTCCTCGCCCATGAAAGTGCGCGAGGAGCCGGTGACACCGTGCACGATCGAGATGTTGCCCGCGAGCAGGTTGGAGAGCTGCGCCAGAAACAGGGTCGGCCGCAGATCACTCATCAGGCGTTCGTTGAGGAAACGGTCATGTTCGCCGAGTTTGGCGCTGGCCTTGGGGAAGCCGGACAGAATCGCCCCATCGACGGTAAGGTCGCGCTCGCCCCCGCCCGCCGCGACAATCATGTCCATGCGACCAAGAATCTCAGCGTCACCTTTGACGCCAGCGCTGTCGAGGGCCAGCCCAGCCGCATAGACGCCAGTGCGCTGCCACGGCTCCATTTGGCGCTGGTCGCCTTTCTTGTGGATTTGCGCATCGAAGCTCATCGCCGGGAGCGGATGCACGATGTAGGGCGGATAGCTGGTGGTGTCGAAACGGACTTTGCCGTCGGCCAGCGCCTGCCAATGGGCCTTGGGCCCCTCGCCAAGACACGACAGGACGCCGATGCCGGTGATCCAGGTTTCCCGCTTCATTGCCGTTGGGCCGGCTCAGCCCCGCCTACCGTCCCCTCGCTCGCGGGGCAGGGTTGGGGAGGGGGCGGAAAGCCGATTGCGGCCGCCACCAGCTTCATGCCTGCACGGAGATTCGGATCCGGAAACGGGGTCAGCCGAAACGTCAGTTCGCTGTCGGCGACAGCCTTGCCGCCGACCTCAATGACCGCCTTGGTGATGGTGAAGCCTGAGCCCTCGTGGATAACGCGCGCCGTGAGCGCCAGGGCCTGTCCGGGCGACACGAAGGTGCGTAATTTCGCCTCCCGCACCGACGCGAGGAAAGGCATCCGCTCGAACTTCGTCAGTCCAATGATCAGCCACCCAGAGGTTTGTGCCATGGACTCGATCAGCAACACGCCAGGCATCAGAGGGTGACCGGGGAAATGCCCCTCGAAGATCGTGCTGGTCGGCGGGATCTTGGCATGCGCCTTGACGGTGCGGGCATCGAGATCGAGCGCAACGATCCGGTCAATCAGCTGAAAATATTCAAGCCTCATGGGGGGCGCAGGAGTCAGGCCCCCTTCGCGGCGACCAAGCCGTCGATGCGGGCGCACAGGTTGTCAAGTACGAAGTACTGCTCGGTGGTGGCCTTGCCGTCGTTGACTTCCTGCGTCCATTGCTCGAGCGGAAGCTTGATTCCGAAGGCCTTGTCGATCGCGAAAGCGATGTCAAGAAAATCCAGGCTGTCGATGCCGAGATCGTTGATCGCGTGGCTTTCCGGCTTAATGGTGTCGCGGGGGATGTCGCACGTCTCCGCGATGATATTGGCCACCGTATCAAACGTTGAGGACATCGTATAAGTTCCTGGAAAATCGAGGATTTCTGGTCACG
>Ga0126384_10002318_pt1 | contig 11516 bp, 13 predicted proteins | sample PanSoiMetPlot_36_FD_92543 | JGI IMG/M metagenome (GOLD analysis project Ga0126384, IMG submission 92543) | Tropical forest soil microbial communities from Panama - MetaG Plot_36 | ecosystem: Environmental > Terrestrial > Soil > Tropical forest > Bulk soil | place: Panama | collected 2016-02-17 | reverse complement strand
GCCAGCCGACTTGCGGCGAACGGCCTCGAAACAGATTTACCTCTATAGGTTCAAGATCAAGAATGGTAAGCAAATCCTTTACGGCAGCGTTCATGGCTCGTCCCAATGAAAGTCGATATGCGGTCAGGAGAACTTGGCGCACAATTCAGTCACGCTTCGGACCAAGTCGAAGTCAATACCCCGCCCCACGCTCACCTGCATGGGGCGCATGCGGGCGAGCGCGGGTATAGCGCGATGCCGGTGTAATCTTGTCGGCCGAATTTTCCTGAGTCCCCCTGGAGGTCATCCAATTTGCCAGCACTCGCAAACGGCCGTTCGGACGTATTGATCGCAGGTGGCGGATTTGCCGGCTTTGCGCTCGCCATCGCGCTACGCCAGGCGCTCGGCGGGAACTTTACCGTCACATTGGCAGATCCGACGCTTGGTCAACCAGGGCAAGATGTACGCGCTTCCGCAATCGCGGCGGCCCCGCGCCGCATGTTCGATGCGCTTGGCGTTTGGGAGGCCGTGGCCGACGAGGCGCAACCCATCCTCGACATGGTGATCACCGACAGCCGCGTCGATGACGCGGTGCGGCCGGTGTTCCTGACTTTCGGAGGTGAGATCGAACCCGGTGAACCGTTCGCCCACATGATCGAGAATGCCCAGCTGATCGCCGCGCTTTCCGCCAAGGCGGTGTCCACTGGCGTCGCTCTCATTGCGGCGTCAGTGGCGGATTTTGCCGCGGAAACATCCTGCATGAATGTCAGGCTGAGCAATGGTACGGAGATCACGACCAAGCTTCTTGTGGCGGCAGACGGCGCCCGCTCGCGGCTGCGCGAACGCGCCGGCATCGCGACCAGCGGCTGGTCATACGACCAATCCGCGATTGTGACGACCGTCGCTCACGAGCGCAGTCACGAGGGTCGCGCCGAAGAGCATTTCCTCCCCTCCGGTCCCTTTGCCGTTCTGCCGCTACGTCACAACCGCTCCTCGATTGTCTGGACTGAGGAGAGCGGAGAAGCCAAACGGATCGTCGCTCTGTCCGACGATGATTTTCACCACGAGCTGGAGAAGCGGTTCGGTCTGCGGCTCGGCGACATCGTTGTCTCGGGGCCGCGGCGCGCCTATTCGCTTGGCCTGTGGGTAGCACGCAGCTTCATCGCGGATCGGCTGGCCCTTGTCGGCGATGCCGCCCACGTCATTCACCCGATTGCTGGACAGGGTTTGAATATGGGGCTGCGCGACGTGGCGGCGCTCGCGGAGGCCGTTGTCGATGCAGTGCGAACGGGGGTCGATCCGGGCGACACCGCCGTGCTGGAGCGCTATCAACGCTGGCGCCGCTTCGATACGATGACGATGTGCGTTTCAACGGATGGCCTAAACCGGCTGTTCTCCAACCGGTCAGACGCCGTAAGGCTCGCCCGCGACATAGGCCTCGGCCTGGTCGATCGCTTTCCCGCTCTCAAGCGCTTGTTCATCCGCGAAGCCGCGGGACTTGCGGGTGAGGTGCCGAAACTGTTGCGGGGCGAATCCTTAGGTTAGCGGCACACTTGAGACATGATCGCGGAAAGCTTGGCGAGAGGCGATCGCCGCATACCAACGCTCAAAATTCGGGAACGGCGGGCGCTCGGGCACCAGTTCGCGATAGCGATACGACATGATGGCGATCGGAATGTCGCCCATGGAGAACACATCGCCGGCCGCATAAGGCGTCTTGGCAAACTGCTCGTCCAAAATCTTCACCGCCGCCGTCGTCTTGACCTTGCCGTCGGCGATCGCCTTGTGGTCGCGCTGTTCGGGGGGCGTTCGCACCAAGCCCCAGAATACCGGCGTCAGGGCAGGGCCGATCACGGAGAGCTGCCAATCCATCCACTTATTGGCGAGCGCACGGGCGCGCGGATCCGACGGTTCCAATGTGCCGGCGCCATGCTTGGCGGCGAGGTACCGAATGATGGAGTTTGATTCCCAAAGCAAAAAACCATCACCCTCTTCGAGCGTCGGAACAAGGCCGTTGGGATTCATGGCGAGGTAAGGCGGCTCCCTGTTCTTGCCAAACGCGCCGCCGATGTCGATGCGCTCATGCGGAAGCTTCAACTCGCCGACCGCAAACATCGCCTTCTGAACGTTAGACGAGGTGTTCCTTCCCCAGATCTTGAGCATGTCCTTCTTCCCATCATGAGGTGAATCGCAGGAGTGCAATTGCGTTCAATTGGCCGGCATTTGGCGAGCTAGTTTAGCAATTTCGAATTTCCATCACATGTTCGGTCATTCAAAGGCGCCACCGCACATCCGCTGTTGTCGATGTGCGCATCTTAAAGTGCCGATCTCGGGTAAACCCGAGAATGGCGGGCCCGGAACCTATAGCCACCAGTCGGGAGCTATGGATTCCGAGCTCGCCGTCTTGCGGTGGCGCTCCGGATTGACGAGCCAGATTCATGAACCGATCCACGCATACGATTGGCTAATCAAATTGGCCCACTCATCGGAACGCGCTCTACTCAAGCTGACGCGCCTCTTCCGGCAACATGATCGGAATGCCATCGCGGATCGGATAAGCAAGCTTGGCTGCACGCGAGATCAGCTCCTGCTTTTCGGCATCATACTCGAGGGGACCCTTCGTGAGGGGGCAGACCAAAATTTCCAGAAGCTTAGGGTCGATCGTATTTGATGGGCGGTCGCTCGATGCGGAATTCATGGCACGGTCCACGGGTTTACTCGGAGGAGACAGTTATCCAGGTTTCCTGTGTGGCGTTCAAGCCAGCCGGCTTCCACTTTCCCGGTTTGGCGGCAGGGCAAGGGGGGCGGGGGCTATTGTAGCGGCGGGTCACCCTCGGTTCGGCTCTTGGCGAGGGCGATCTCCGTGACAGCGACCAGGATTTCGGCGCGGGTCTTCAGGTCAGGGGCTTCCAGCATCGCCTGCTTTTCTGCGGGGTCGTACGGCGACATCATGGCGAGTGCATTCACAAGGGCCTCATTGGGGGCGTTTTCGATGCCCTGCCAGTCGGCCTTGAGATTGTTCGCTTTGAGAAACGACGTGAGCGCCGCCAGCACGGCCTTGCGGTCGACCAACTCCTCGCCTTTGCGGGCGGTGAAATCGTCGATGAAAGGCGTGAAGTCGATGCGGCATTGGCGGTACGTGGTCACGACGATGAGCTCTTCCACTACGCGGAAGCGCGCAACGCCGGTGAGTTGCAACAGATACCGGCCGTCGCCCGTTTCGGCCAATTGGGTGATGCGACCCACGCAGCCGATTTTGTAGAGGTTCGGTCGAGCCTCCGTGCCGCCGTGCGCAGGATCCGGTTGTATCATCCCGATCAGGCGGCGGCCGTCGCGCAGCGCGTCGTCCACCATCTCGAGATAGCGGGGCTCGAAAATGTTCAGGGGCATTTGCCCGCGCGGCAGCAGTAGCGCTCCGGGCAAGGGAAACACCGGTATTGTCCCAGGTAAATCGACGGGACCGCGATAAACCGCATTCATCGGCATCGCTGCACTCCGAAGTAGCTACGGCGAATCATACTGAACCGTTTCTTCGTGGCCGTAGCCGGGCTTGCGCCGGGCCATCCACGCCTTTCTTGCAGCCTGTCTCCACACTGCGCCGCAACCGGCAGGTCAGGGAAGGGGGAAGAAGACGTGGATCATAGGGCCAATCTCCGGTTCAAGTCCGGTGACGGACATGACGTCGAGCGGTAATTCGATCCGATCGAACCGCTCTAACGCATTGACGTGCCGCCTTTCTTTACCGCCCGTGCCCGTTCCTAACCCTCTTACATACGGAGAAAGAGGGGGCCATGAAGCCGGGGCGGAACAGGGTCATGCAAACAGGATCGACGACAACCGCCGTCGCCCCGCGACCGTGTATTCGTCGGTCGGGCCCCAGGCCTCGAAGAATTGAACCAGTTGCTTGCGGGCGGCGTCGTCATTCCATTTACGGTCGCGACGTACGATCTCGATCAACTGGTCAAGCGCCTCTTGCCGGCGGTTATTTCCATTCAACGCTAAGGCAAGATCGAAGCGCGCCTGATGATCGAGGGGGTTGGCGGCAACCTTCTGTTCCAGATCGGCGACGGGGCCGAGGTGGGCCGCCTGTTCGGCGACTTCGAGGGCAGCACGCGCCGCTGCCACTGCGGTGTCATTTCGCTTGGCTTCGGGCACTTGGGCCAGCGCGTGCTTGGCCTGCTCGATGCTGCCGGTCTCCAAATACGATCGCGCAAGCCCGGCAAGCGCGTGCACATTGGCGGGGTCACCAGTAAGAATTTCGGAATATAGCTCGGCTGCTCCAGCTGCATCTCCCGCCACCAGCGCGGCGTCGGCGGCCTTGAGCAGCTCCTTGTCCTCGCCGCCGATCTCCTGCCTGGTCAGCCGCTCCAAAAAAGCCACCACTTGGCCTTCCGGCAACGCTCCCATGAAGCCGTCTGCGGGCTGGCCATTGACGAACGCGATGACGGCCGGGATGGATTGGATTCCCATTTGACCAGCAATGGCCGGGTGCTCGTCAATATTCATCTTTGCCAGCTTGACCGCCCCCTTGGCCGAGCGCACTGCCTTTTCCAAGATCGGTGTGAGCTGCTTGCATGGTCCACACCACGGTGCCCAGAAATCGACAAGGACCGGCTGCCGACGTGACTCTTCGATCACGTCCTTCCTGAAGGTCTGCGTTGTGGTGTCTCTGATAAGACCATCGGCTGTCGCCGCCGCAACCCCGACATTCATCCAAATCGACCCTTTCTTGTCTTCGCGGGAGGCAGCAGCCCCCATTCAGATTGCGATTAAATGGTGAGCAATCCCCCCGATTGCAACGCAGCTTTAGAGCTCCTTATCCTCGAGCGAAAACCAGGGAGGATGGGGTCTCCGCGTCCGAAGCGGTTTCGATGCGCGGCTCGTGGCCGCAAGCCCTGAGAAACCTTATCAATCCAGCCCGCGAGATCGCGGTTGTCATGGTGTTGACGAGAGGGTGATAGTTCAGAAGCTCGGAGGCCAGCATGGGGGCGTCGAGCACAACCGCGACTTTGCAGTCAACATCGTTGATCGCCGCGAACGGCGTCACGGCGCCTGGTTCCACCCCCAACAACTCCCGCAGCGCCTCGGCCGATCCGAACGAAAACCGTCCTCTGGCGCCCAGCCGCTGGTGAAGGCCTTTCAGGTCAATCGTGGCGTCCTCACTCGCTACAAGCAGATAGTAGGCACCGCCCTTGTCTCGCAGAAATAGATTCTTGGTGTGTCCGCCTGGGATAGTCCCGCGTAGCTCGCGGGATTGCTCGACGGTAAACAGCGGCGGGTGGGACACAGTGGAGTAGGGGATCGCCAAGCGGTCCAGGAATGCGAAAAGATCGGCTGGAGTTGAGGGCATAACGAACCCGGTCCGTTGCCGGAAAAGAGCTCATGGCTTTTTAAGGGCTGACTGCCGCGACGCCGCGGGGCCGGGCCTCAGCGGTGTCCCCAAGGTAGCACAGCCCATACGCGTTCGTGCAAGTAGTAGATAATGATCTTGGTCACCACCTCGACTGCCGCGATGCTGCCGGCGAGGCTTGCTCTACCGGTGACGAAGAAACTGATGATGAACGTGTCGATCGTGCCGACCATTCGCCAACTCACGGCCTTCATGAATGATCGGGCATGTCCCTCCCGGCCACGGAACAGTTTCATCAGAGCACTCGTGGCGGACCGCAGTTCGTCGACGCGCTGGAGTCCGGGTACGGAAAGATTCTGCACGAAACGCATCTGCGAAAATTCTCCATTGACGAGAATGAAATTCTATATAGATAGTGCAAATCCGGCTCAAATAGAAGATATTTCTTTCATCGTCGAGGTCAGCCTTGGAACAAGCGCCCGAAAAACTACGCCCCGATGATATTTTCCTTCTCGTGGTCGATCACCACGGGCGCGAGCACGCTCTTCCGGCCGTCGAAGGCTGGCGAGTCATGGAGGTTATCCGTGATTGGGGCATTAACCTCCGGGCCAACTGCGGCGGCGCGTGCGCCTGCGCGGGCTGCCATGTCTACGTGGATCAGCCTTGGATCGAGCGCCTCCATCCCCCGACCGCTGAGGAAGAAGATCGACTGGACGAAGCCTTAGGGGTCGAACCGACGTCCCGGCTCTGCTGTCAAATTCTGATGTCGCCTAACCTCAGCGGGTTGCGCGTCCGCCTGGCGCCCGGCTCGGAATTGGAGTGATCCATGGACCGGCTCGATGAGCTTGAAGCCCAAAGCGTCTTCATCTTTCGCGAGGCGTTCGCCCGGATGAGGAAGCTTGCCTTGCTGTGGTCGCTCGGCAAGGACTCCAACGTGATGATATGGCTTGCCCGCAAGGCTTTCTTCGGTCACGTGCCGTTCCCCGCCATGCATGTGGATACGGGAAAGAAATTTCCCGAGATGTACGCGTTCCGTGATCGCTATGCCCGCGAATGGGGCCTTGATCTGCTCGTCGAATCGTGCCCGCCGATCGAGGCCGTTGACTCCACGCTGCCGCCAGCCGCCCGTTCCGCCGCCCGCAAGACCGAGGGGTTGAAGCTTGCTCTTGCCAAGCACGGCTTCGACGGCCTGTTCGCGGGTATTCGCCGCGACGAGGAAGCGACCCGGGCGAAGGAGCGGGTGTTCTCGCCGCGGGGCCTGGACGGCCATTGGGACGTGCGCGATCAACCGCCGGAATTCTGGGATTACTTCAACGCACGGCTGCCAGCCGGCACCCATTTGCGGGTTCATCCGATCCTGCATTGGACCGAGGGCGACATTTGGGCCTATACGCGGCGTGAAGGCATACCGATCATCCCGCTTTATCTCGCCAATGGCGGCAAACGGTACCGCTCGCTCGGCGACGCCGACATTACGTTTCCGGTGCCGTCGCAGGCACGTTCGATCGACGAGATCATTGCCGAACTATGCAGTACGCGAACTCCCGAGCGCGCGGGCCGTGCCATGGACCATGAGGCGGAGGACGCCTTCGAGCGATTGCGCGTGGCCGGATATCTCTAGAGCGGAGGACGTTCCGATGAGTCCGAGGCACCTCTCCGCCGTCACGTCCGCGCAGAGACGCCCGCGGCGTCACACGGCGGCGAGCCCGTCTTCGCCGACCATGACTCCAGAGAAATGGTTAACCATGCCTGGAACGCACCGTAACGCAGCCGATTTCCCTCTCGTCATCGAGTAACGCCGCTATGAATGCTCATGTCGCCGCCGCCGACCCCATCGCGCTGAAACCGCAAATCGCAGCCTCGCGTCCGCTGGTCCGCATCGTCGTCGTCGGCCACGTGGACCACGGCAAGTCGACGTTGATTGGACGATTGCTGTCGGAAACCGGGAGCCTGCCGGACGGCAAACTCGATGAACTCAAGGCCGTGAGCGCTCGCCGCGGCATGCCATTCGAATTGTCGTTCCTGCTCGATGCACTGCAGACTGAGCGCGATCAGGGCATCACCATCGATACAAGCCAGATTCGATTTCGCACGCCGTCGCGCGACTTCGTGTTGATCGACGCGCCTGGGCACGCCGAATTTCTGCGCAACATGATCACCGGCGCATCGCAGGCAGATGCCGCGCTTCTCATCGTCGATGCCGTCGAAGGTGTGCGCGAACAGACCCTGCGGCATGCCTATCTGCTGCACTTGCTCGGCATCCGACAAGTGGTCGTGGTTATCAACAAGATGGACCGCGTGGGCTATGACGGCGGCCGCTTCCGGGAGATCGATGCCGAGATTGTGGGCCAACTGGATGGCTTTGGGCTCACGCCCGCGGCCGTCATCCCGATTTCGGCGCGCTACGGCGACGGCGTTGTTGCGCTAACGGCGGCAATCGGCTGGTATCGGGGACCGACCGTGATCGAAGCCCTCGATCGCTTCGCGCCGGCCCGGCCGGTCACCGCGTCGCCGCTGCGACTGTCCGTGCAAGCGGTCTATCGGTTCGACGATCGCCGCATCGTGGCGGGCCGGATTCAAAGCGGCGTTGTGGCGGTCGGCGACGAAATAGCGGTGGCGCCTTCGGACAAACGCGCGGTCGTGCGCAGCATCGAGGCGTGGCCTGGCAAGAACGTTGAGCCCCGCCGGGCTGGAGCCGGGCAGTCGGTCGGCATTACGCTCGATCGCGAGTTGTTCATCGCCCGCGGCGACGTAATCACGCATGCGGACAATCCGGCGCCGATGGGTCGCCGCCTCACAGCGCAGATATTCTGGCTGCACGACTCGCCGCTCACCGCCGGCACTTCCCTCACGGTGCGAATCGGAACGGCGGAGACCCGCGGGGTCATCATTGCGATCACGAACGCGTTCGATCCGGGAGACTTGGCGGCGGCGAACGGCGATGCCATCGCTCAAAATCATGTCGGTGAAGTCGAGATTGCGCTTGTGACCCCAATCGTGGCCGATGTCTACGCCAACAATCCCCGCACCGGGCGCGTGGTGCTGGATTTTGACGGGCGCATTACGGGCGGGGGCCTGGTGCTCGCGCTGCAGCGCGAATCCGGAGCCGGCCGGGCGTCGGCAGCAGAAATGTCCGAAGCTCTCGTGGCGCACGCGGCCACCCTCGATCGCACGCTTGCAGGCTCGAGCCTGATCGAGCGGCTTGTAGGTTTCCGCGAGGCGCTCAACGGGCCGATCGTTTTCACCACGAGCTTCGGGCTGGAAGATCAGGTCATCCTTCATCACATCTGCGAAGCCGGCCTCGACATCGATGTCGTCACGCTCGACACAGGCCGGCTGTTTCCTGAAACCTACACGACTTGGGAAGAAACCGAGCGGCGCTACGGACGGCGGATTCGGGCGGTTTATCCGCGGCAGTCGGCGCTCGAAGACCTCATCGCCGTCCGCGGCATCAACGGTTTCTATCGCACGCGCGAGGCCCGTGTCGCCTGCTGTGATGTACGAAAAGTCGAGCCGCTTACGCGGGCGCTCGCGGCCGCCCAGGGATGGATAACGGGATTGCGCGCCGATCAGTCGGCAGATCGGGCGAAGATTAACCTCATTGCCGTCGACCGGACCCACAATCTCATCAAGTTCAACCCGCTTATCGACTGGTCCTTGCAGGCTGCACAGGACTTTGCCGCCGCTCATGAGGTTCCGATCAATTCGCTACACCAAAAGGGTTTCTTATCGATCGGATGCGCGCCGTGTACCCGCGCCGTTCGTCCCGGCGAACCTGAACGTGCGGGCCGCTGGTGGTGGGAAGACAGCAGCAAAAAAGAGTGCGGCCTTCATGTCGCCGCGGGTGCTGCACGATGATCCCAGACAGCCATCGAGCATAACAGAGCAAAACTCACCAGATTATCGCCAGGCTTGTTCCCTGCCTCAACCTGTTCTCCCGCGAACCGGGGGGCCATGGCACGGTGCGCCCGTTATCGGGATGGCTCGGGACAAGCCGACCATGACCCCAGTGGAACTGCCGCGATCGACCGCCCAAGGCGCCGGGGTCACTGGATTTTTGCATAACCTTAGGTATACAACCGCCTCGCCGCCGAGTTCGGCCGGGGGAAGGATGTGTGTCCAACACAATCTGAGGAGAATACGATGAAGAAGATGTTGCTTGCAGCACTGCTGTCAACATTCGCGGCGACCGCCTTTGCGCAAGAGGCGACGACGTGCAAAACCCAAGCTTCCGACAAGAGCCTTGCCGGGGCGGCGCTCAAGAGCTTCATGACGAAATGCCAAAAAGACGCAACGGCAACCTGCACGAGCCAGGCCGCCGAGAAGAAGCTGGCCGGCGCTGCTAAGACAAGCTTTACCAAGAAATGCGTCAAAGACGCCGTGGGGACCTGACCCGCAGTCCTTCGGACTCAAACTAACGACTGTGGTGACCCGCCACGACTTTGCCGCAACATAAAGACGGGACCCACCTGTCCCGTCTTTTACTTTAGTTCCAGCGCTAGTCGGGGCATCCCTCCAACATTGCTGATGTCGTAGGGGCGACCACAAGGGTCGCCCCTACGTCTCGCTGTTGTCGCTTTCAATGCTCCGATCCCTTCGGATTGACTGAAGCGAAGGGTGAGTGAGAAATCGCGATTTCTCGATTTGGCGGAGTAGCCCTGCAGCATCTGTATCGCCACTAAGTAACCCGAAGGCACCCGCCAGCCTCTGTTCGCAGGCCGCTGGACCGATCGCGGGCCCGACAAAGCGATGGAATTTCGCCCGCACCGCATCCCGATTGAATGGCCGCGCCGGGTCGCCCGGCACATCCGTGACGGTCCGTTCGTAACGGCGCGATGACGTTACCACTTCAATGCGCGCCGGCCATTGTGACGGAAAGCGCGAAAGCAGCGTTTCGTCCGGTGCGATCGCCACGCGGTCCATGAAGGCGCGGATGTGGTCCGCGACACTGGCGGGCGCCTGCCCGATATCCCAGGCGGTATGCGGGGCGAGCGCTGCTACCGCCAATTGGTAGGGCAGGCTGGTGAGAAACGATGCGCGGTTGCCGATCGCGATTCCATGGTCGATCATGCGCCGATGCAGCGGCAGCACAAACGCCGTCACTTGGGTGATGGCGTCGCCAGGGATTTCCGACTCGATGATCTCGATAAGGGCTTGCGTGGCGGCCATGGTCTGGCGCGCCGCGCACCACGGCTTGAACGCGACCTCTTCTAGCCTGAACCCCTCGCCGAGTTCGTCCGCGAGCACCACAAGGTTCGGCTTCAGGTCGAACACGCCGCGCAGGTATCCGCCGTCCAGCAAGCCAAGATCCGAGGTGAATCCGGCGCGTGCCGCTAGTGCCGCCGCGAGCCCGGTTTCAGCAGCTTGGCCCACCGCGAGCCAGCGCGACGTCGTGCTCAGGTTATGATGCCCGGCACCTGGAGCGGATCGCACCAATGCCAGCGCCAGCGCGTGAGCGCACTGCAGTGCGTCGAGATCGAGAAGGCGTGCAGCGACGGCGGCGATGCCGAGAGGCGCCGCGAAATAGGTCGGCCAGATGCCGCGATAAAGAACCTGCGGACCGTCGATCGCCTGCCCGAAGCGCACCATCACTTCGTAGCCGGCGATCATGGCGGCCGCCAGGGCGTCGGGATCGCCGTTTCGCAGGGTGGCCGCAACCGAAACGGCGCCCGGCACCACGATCGCTCCTGGCGTCGTCGTCGAGGCGAGATGAATGTCGTCCACCTCGCTTAGCCGCGCCAGGGCGCAATGAGTCGGAACGTCGAGTCTCACCCGATGCATCGAGCCCGGCACGGCGTCTTCGCCCGAGGCGGCGCGCCAGCGCAGCAGCGCCGCGCCTTCGGGCGTGCGCAGGCTCGCGATCCAGGCGCCGACGATGTCGGCGACGTGAAGCGCAAGGATTTCCCGGAGGCGCGCCGACGGCGCGCCGGCCTGGGCAACGAAGGCACCGAGTTGTTCGAGGGCGGTCATGGGGCGGGACGATTTTGCGACGTAGTCGAAGCGCGACTTCTGATTCCTGCAGCTTGATGCATTGCGTGCCATATGTCGCCGCGCCATTTCGCTCGAGTGAATGGCTTTTCCGGCCAGCGTTAATGCGGGTCGATCCCGATACCTCCCTTCATCCGGCCGCTTCTTCGATCGCTTCCATGTCCTGGTCGGAGTATCCGAAATGGTGGCCGATCTCGTG
>Ga0126384_10002317_pt1 | contig 11524 bp, 8 predicted proteins | sample PanSoiMetPlot_36_FD_92543 | JGI IMG/M metagenome (GOLD analysis project Ga0126384, IMG submission 92543) | Tropical forest soil microbial communities from Panama - MetaG Plot_36 | ecosystem: Environmental > Terrestrial > Soil > Tropical forest > Bulk soil | place: Panama | collected 2016-02-17 | reverse complement strand
GCCATTCGTAACCGTGACAAAGCCACGGCCTTGGTGTGGGTGGAGCGGCATCTGCAGGACTGGCGGGCGGGCTTTGAGCGCGCCGGGTGTCATTTCGACAGTGCCATCGCGCCGATCAACGCCCGACGGCTCAAGGTCGGGAGCGCGCAATAAGCGCCGCCTGCGGGCAGCCGAAGCCGCCCGATCGCTACTGAAGCGGTGGTTTTTTAGAAATTCGTGGCGCGGACCGGCAGGTGAGCTGCGGTCTCGATCGGCCCCGGAGGTGGTGCCGGCATCGCCGCAGTCGCTGCCACGGCTTGCGCCTCGGGGGCGGCCACGGCCGGCCCCTCGGCGGTGCGCGTCGCCTTCGCCGCAGCGATTGCCGCCGCCAAAGCCTGCTCCTCGGCGTAGTCATCGCAGGCCACCGCCGCCGACAGCGGGGCCACCAACAGCGCCGCGCCCATCAGGCTCCTCAAGGTCAACATGGCGTCAACTCCCTCGTGGCAACCGCGCCCAGTCTTGGCGGAGCCGGTCACGGAATGGCAATCACGTTTCGGTGAGGCACCCGCCCGGCTCAGGTGGCCACCAGCGCGCGGGCCGCAGCCAGCACCTCTTCAGCATGCTCCGGCACCTTGACCTTGCGCCAACTCCTGGCGACCCGACCCGCCTTGTCGACGAGGAAGGTTGAGCGCTCAACCCCCATGTAGCTGCGGCCATACATCGACTTTTGCACCCACACGCCGTAGGCGTTGGCCGCCACCTTGTCGGGGTCGGCGGCCAAGCGGACCGCAAGGTTGTACTTGGCCCGAAACTTCTGGTGGCTCTCGACGCTGTCGGGCGACACGCCGATCACCTCGACCCCGGCCTTGCGAAACTCCGCCGCGAGGCGCGAGAAATCCTTGGCTTCGATCGTGCAGCCTGAGGTGTCGTCCTTGGGATAGAAGTAGACGACCACCGGCTTGCCCCGCAGCCGCGACAAGGTGACGGTCTCACCGCCATCGGTTGCAAGTTCGAACTCCGGCGCAAGATCTCCATCCTGCAGCATGGGAACGCCTCCCCGTTGGTTGCCGCGCGCTAGCCGCGGCCACCAGTTTAGCCAAAGCGGAGCTCCGTGAGGAGTGTCGCGCCGGCACGTTGCGGGGTCGCGGCGCGCCGCACGGCCGATCCGTTCTGCCACCGACCCGCTCTGCCAACGGGGATTTTTTTGGCTGGCACTGGCGACGTCAGGGATTGGGCGAGAGGGCGCGCGCCCCTCAGGTGCGGCCTGCCAGGCGCGCTTTTTGCAGCGCCAGCACCGCCTCGACGCGGTTGCGCACCTGCAGCTTCTGCATGATGTTGGTCATGTAGTGCTTGACCGTCTTTTCACCGATCTTCAGTTGGATGGCGATTTCTTTGTTGGTGCGGCCCTGCGCCACGTGATCCAAGATCTGCTCTTCGCGCTTGGTGAGATCTGCAAGCTCCGTCGGCTTGGCGCCGCCGCCCGACTGGCGCCGCGACAACGTCAGCAAGCGGCCGGCCAGACGCGGCGAGACGTAAGAATCACCGCGCGCGACCGAGCGCATCGCCGCGATCAACTCCAAACCGCTGGTGCCCTTGAGCAGGTATCCCTGCGCGCCGGCGTCCAGCGCCTGCGCCACATGCTCTTCGCTCTCCGACACGGTCAGCATCATGGTCTTGACCACCGGACAGGCATGCGCGATGGCGCGCGCCGCTTCGATGCCGCCGCCCGGCATGCTGACATCGAGCAGCACGATATTTGGCAGTTCGGCCTTAGCAATCCGAACCGCATCATCCGCCGTCGAGCCTTCGCCGACCAGCTCCAGGAAATTGGCGCCGCGCAGGGTGTGCGCCACCCCTTCCCGAAATAAGGGATGATCGTCGACCACGACCACTCGGATCCGCTCGCTCACTAGCCCACCCGCTCCACGCCACTAACCGGTTGATTTTCTGACAGTTCGAAATACGCTGTCAATCGAGTTCCTGCCCCAGGCTTACTTTCGATTTCCAACACCCCGCCCAGTGCGGCCACGCGATCACGCATGCCTTTCAGCCCAAGTCCATTACTTTTCAGCATTTGTTCCTCGACGGCAAAACCGCGACCGGTGTCGCTAATGGTTACCGTGAGCCGGCCGTGGCAGCAATTCCCTTCAACACTTTGGCCGACCCCGCCGCCATGGCGAAAGGCATTGCTCAGGGCCTCTTGGGTAAGCCGATAAAGGCAAGTTTTGAGCGGATTGGAGAGACTTGCCGGCAATCGCGAAACGTCGCATTTAACTGTGGTGGCAGTACGGCGCTCATGATTGCGGACCACGATCCAGAGAGCATCGGCCGGGGACAGGGCATCGAGCTCGGGCAGGATCAGCCCGGCCGACATGTTTCTGATCTCGGTCAGCGCGTCCGACAAGGCGCTGTGAATCCTTACATAGTCCTCCCGAGGCAGCTCCGCGTCGCTGACTTGCGCCTTGGGTTGCAGGGCATCGAGCCGCAACAGCGCCAGGCTGATGAGTTGGGCCGGCCCGTCGTGCATTTCGGCCCCGACCCGGCGCAATATCAGATCATGGGTTTCGACCGACCGCCGGTTGATCTCATCGACCCGATGGCGCAGGTCCTCGTTTTGCCGCAGCAACCGCGAAAGCTCGGAAATACGCTCGCGCAAGGCCTTCTGCTGACTGGAAATCGTGGCGCTTCCCGTGCGCACGATGCGAAATAGGATCGACAGCATGAGCAAGGTGACGAGCGCCACCACAAACCAGCTGTAAAGCCGGGTACGCGCCAGATTGCGCTTTAGTTCGGTGCCATTCTCGTAAAACTCGGCGATGGCGATGATTTTTTGGCTATCGGTGGCCCGGATCGGGGTATAAATTTCAAACAGCGGCAGACCGAGTTTGCGCTCCAGCGAATTCTCGCTTTCCCGGCTTTCAAACGAGCCGACAATCCGCCCCTTCATCACCTCATGCAGCCGCCAGGATGTCGGGTATTTGCGGCCGACCTCCTCCTTTTTATTGCTGTAGAGAATGATGCTATCGAGCGACCAGATCTTTATGCCGACCACCTTCTTTCGCAATGGCGCGGTATTGAACAACTCATCGAGTTTTGCCGCCGTTTCCGGGCGCAGATCGGCGTCTTTGGCGAGCTCCTGCACCTGCGGATCGATGAACGTATTGATGTAAAGCGCCGCGCTGCTGGCGGAGTTGTAGAGCACCCCTTCTTCGATACGGCTCGAGACCCAGGCGCCAAGCAGGGTCATGCCGCAGCCGAGCACGGCCAGTGAAGCAATGGTAAACCGAGCGGCCAAGCTTTGGCGTGACCAGAAGGTTGCCAGGCGACGGCCAAAAAGCCTTGACATGAGGTGCGAGGGGCTCGGCACCGTGCGCATGAAGGTCGGACCAAAGTCTGATCGAAGATCGGCTCGAGGTCTCATGGTGGGCGGACGATACTAATGTAAAATCCTCCCTGCGTTGAAATCGCACGTGATAGTTATTGTGTCTACTCATCTGGTGAGGACCGCTTTGACGGGGTGCTAAAGCGCCGCATGCTTTTCGGTCCTTTGCCGCCAACTGAAGGTCTGTTGGGAGTACTCAGTGAGCACCGGTAATGAACAGGGGATGGGCGCGAGCCCCATGACCCCCGCGGAACACGCCGGCATGCCCGCTGGCGGGTTTGGCATACCGGCATTCGTCTGGCTTTCCGACCAGGGTATCGAGGTGCGGTTCTCCAGCACGCTCGGCGAGCCCAACGGCAACGGGGCAGACGGCTCTGACCGCGTGCTGATCGCGCCCGGCGAGGGCAAGAGCGCGCTGCAATTCGCCAATGCCGGCGACGCCATCGGCGTGGCTTGGCAAGAGGTCTCCGACAGCGGCCACGGCGTCATCAAGCTGCGCGGCGTCGCCCAGGACGCGGGGCCGTTTGGGGCGGAAATCACCGTTGGCGGCGGCGCCAACCCCGGCCTGAGCCACCACAGCCTTGCCATTAGCGGCTATACTTTTTCCGGCAATCAAGCCGGCGGAGCAGGGTCCGGCCTCAACCTGGTCTGGGTTGCCTCCGATGCCACCGATGCGCCCGGCGAAGGGCGCATCATGATGCAGCGCTTCGCCTTGACCTACGGCGACAGCGGCGGCCCGTCGTTGGTGCCCATCACCGTCGCCCATGGCGCCTTCCACACCATCTCCGAGTTCGCCGCGGTCGAGGCGAATGAGGACGGCGCTGCCAACGACAACAGCGTCTGGGTGGGTGATGAGGACGGGACCGGCGGCGCCATCGGCCGCCTGCCGACCATCGCCACCCTCGACACCGGCGACACGCTGGTGGCCTGGGTCGGCTCCGAAGGCCACGTGCACGGCAAGCTCTATGGCACCGGCGAGGACAATGGCGCCGTCGCCCCCGAGCACGTCGCCATCAACGCCGCGCTCGCCGACCTCACCCCCGATTATGGCCGCGAGGGTTCGGGTCCCGCGCACGACATCCGCCGTCTCAAGCTCAGCGACCTCGGCGCCGGCAACTTCGCGCTGGTGTGGATGGTTGCCGCCGGCGCCGATGCGATGCTCAACGGCGCGGTGTTTTCCGTCAAGGTCGATGCGGCCAACGGCGCCGAAGCGAGCACCGACTGGGTGCAGACGCCGGTCGCCCCGGTGCCGCTGCCCGCCGGCTTTACCGGCGACTTCGACGTCACCAACGGACATGGCTCCGAACTGGCGCTCAGCTACACCGTCACCGACGGCAGCAGCACGGTGGCAACCACCGTGGTGGCGCAAAGCATTTCACTGCCCGAGACCGTGCTGGGCAAGGAGACCGCCGATCTGGGTCCGGCGGACAAGGCCGACCTCGGCTTGCCCGTGAGCAAGGTGGCGTTCCACGGCAATTCCGGCAGCCTGTTTTCGGCACCCGAAGCGCATCTAAGCATTGCGGTCGATACCCACAGCGTGCCGCCGATGGCAGCGGCAACGCACACGACCACCGACATTGCCGCCCATACCCAGACCCTGACGGTCACGGCCAACACCGAAGGTATCGCGGCGCTCTTTACGGTGCTCGGCGCCGGTACCATGGGCGTTCGGGTCAAAATCTTCGACGGCGACGGCGCGGCCACCGGCGATGGCTCGCTCATCAATGTCACCGACAGCGCCGACCCCAACGTGGCGCCGGCCGTCACCCGGATCGGTGATGGCGGCGTGGTGGTGGCCTGGGTTGACGCCAGCTCCGGTGATTTGCGCACCCAGACCTTCGACTCGCACGGTGACGCGTTGGCCGCAGACGGCGGCCAGACGGTTGCGTCGGGGCACAAGGTCTCCGATATCGCGCTGGCGTCAAACTCGGCTGCCGACGCGGCACACATGGATGCGGCCGCGTACGCCTTCGAGTTTGCGCTGGCCTGGGTGCTGGATGCGGATTTCGACGGCTTCGGCCGCATCATGCTGCAGCGCTATTGGGTGCCGAGCGCTGCCGACGGCGCCAGTGATCCGAGCCCCGTTGCCCTTGGCCGCGACGGTCATGCCGGCGACAACGACGATGCCGAGCAGTTGTCGGTCGACAGCGATCACGGGCCGGTCGGCGTCATGGGCCGCGCTCCGCAGCTCACCGGGCTCAGCCAGGGCGAACTGGCCATGAGCTGGGTCGAGAACAGTGGCGAGCAGGAGACGGTAAGGGGTGCGGTGCTTGCCCGCGATGGCGGGCACGCCGTGCTCAACATCGATCTCTCCGCGCAGCTCGATGATCCCGCGATTGTCGCCAAAGGCACGCACCCCATCATCTCGTCGGCGGCCAACGGTGATATCCTGGTGGCCTGGCTGGAGCCCGACGGCAACAGTGGCTTCGATGTCAAGGGCGCCCTCTACAAAAGCGCCGGCGACAGCGCCTGGACCTTGCCGGACAAGGTCCTGGATTTCCAGCATTTCGACACCGAGCCCAAGGACTTCTCGGTCGGGCTCAGCGATGGCGCCGACCCGTCGATCCTGCTCACCTGGGAGAGCGAGGACAATAGTGTCGGCGTCCGCGGCCAGCGGTTCGACCTCGGCGGCGATCATCTCGGCAACAGCTTCGGCATCCGGGATGGGCACGTCGATGACAGTTCCGACACCGCCTCGCTGCCGGACGGCCAAATTGTGGTCGTCTATGCCGAGCAGGACCAGAACGGTGACCTCGACATCGAATCGCATGTCGTTGCCACCGGCGGGGATGACGGCAGCCTGCCGGCGCCGGCGCCCGTGGTCAGCGATGGCAGCGACCATATCTTCGCCGATCGCGGCAGCCTCGACAGCTACGCTGGGCTCGGCGACTACGGCTCCTTGAGCCTCGCCTCGCCGCTCGCCAGCGACAAGGACATCACGGTCGCCGAAGATGCGACCGACGGCGTGATCATCGATGTGTTGGACGACAGCCAGGCCGACGGCGGGCTGCGGGTGGTGCAGGTCAACGGCGCCGACATCGCGATCGGCGCGCCGCTGCGGGTCGAGCACGGCTTTGTCCAGCTCCGCGATGACGGCGATCTATTGTTCACCGCCGATGAGCACTTCAACGGCACCGTCAATTTCGACTACACGGTCTCCAGCCTCGACGATCAACTGGCCACGGCCTCGGTGGCCATCAACGTCACCCCGGTCGAGGACGACCCAATGCCGGTCGATCTGGCGTTGGATCAGGCCCACGACAGTACCTTGCCTGCCGACACCACCATCGCGGCGTTGGCCGGAGCCAATGATAACTCGGGTCACGGTACCGCCGATAGCACGCAGGCCCCCAACGATACCGCCGACCACGCCGCCACCGGCCAAATCGGGCAGGCGACCGAACCGGTCAGCGGCGGGCACGGCGGTGCCCAGGACACCACCGCGGCGGCGGCGGCCCCAGGCGGGGCCGGCCCGGGTCCGGACGGGGGGCAGGCCCAGGTCCAGGACGGCGCCGGCCAATTGAACACCGGGCCAGGCAGCCAACCCCAACCGACGGCAACCGGCGACGCGGGCAAGGATGGGCAGCCCCAGGACACCACCACGGCCGATGCTGGGCACGGCCCGGAGGCGACGGCAACCGGCGGCGACAGCACGGAAACGGCGGCGCTCTCCGCCTTTGGCGAGGCCCCCGATACCATTGCCCTGGCGCCGCGCTACGAGCAGGGCAATGTCGAGCGGCAATGGCTCCAGCTCGATGCCAGCGCCATTGGCAGTGCCAGCCAAGATGGACCGTCCGGCGATCCCGCCGCCTGGCATGACAACGATACCTTTGTGTTCCATGCCGCGTTCGGCAATGAAGCCGCCGAGACGCGCGGGCTTGAGCATGTCATCGACCTCTCCAACTCCGGCTACCCGACGTTCCAGGCGCTGCACGACAGCGGTGCCCTGGTCCAGGTTGGCAGCGACGTCGAGATCACGCTCAATCACACCGACCCATCGCATCCGGAGAAAATCCTGCTCAGATCGGTGGACCTGTCGACGCTGACGGCGAGCGATTTCAAGTTCGGGTAATAGGAGAATAGGAGAGCGGGCCATGCGCTGAGGGCGAGATTAACGAAATAACCGGGAAGTGAGTGCCAATTAAAAAGACTAATCTAGAAACCGTGCGTTGGGGCTGAAACAGCGAGCGCTGAATTAGCCGCCGTTGTTTAAGTTGGGGACCGTGGTCGCGTGGCAAAGAAAAAGAAGAGCGAGGTGAGGAGTGCGGCCGGTGCGCTCGCTCCGATCCTTCCGATATTGGCTCTGATTTCGTGCGTGGTGAACGTGCTCGCACTGACGGGCTCGTTCTACATGTTGCAAATCTACGATCGTGTGCTTTCGAGCCGCAGCATCCCGACCTTGGTGGCGCTGTCGGTGCTGGCGATCGGGCTCTACCTGTTTCAGGGTGGCCTTGAGATTGTGCGCAGCCAGGTGCTGGTGCGCATCGCCAGTCGCGTCGACCGTCAACTCACCGCCATGACGCACGATGCCATCCTACGGCTGCGCTCCTTCGTCGGTGCGCAAGCCAGCCCGATGCAGCCGCTGCGCGATGTCGATGCCGTTCGCTCGTTTCTGTCGGGACAGGCGCTGGTGGCGATCCTCGACATGCCGTGGATGCCACTCTACCTCGCCTTCGTGTTTCTACTGCATCCGGTGCTCGGCTGGGCCACCAGCGCTGGCGCCGTGTTCCTGATCTCGCTCACGGTTCTGACCGAGCGGCTGATGCGCGGCCCCTCGGAAGCCTCAGCCGGCGCTTCCAAGCAACGCTGGTCGTTGGCGGAAGCGTCCGAGCACAATGCCGAAGTCCTGAATGCGATGGGATTTGCGCATCGTTTCATGCGCCGCTTCCAAACCGCGAGCCAGGATTACCTGGCCGCCAACGAGCGCTTGAGTGATATCGTCGGCAGTCTGACGGTCGTGTCGCGGGTGTTCCGCCTGATGCTGCAGTCGGCGCTGCTTGGTCTCGGTGCCTACCTGACGATCTCCGGCGAGATGACCGGCGGCGCCATCATCGCCTGTTCGATCGCCGCCTCGCGGGCGTTGGCGCCGATCGAGGTGGCGATCGCCAATTGGCGCGGGTTCGTCGCCGCGCGCCAGAGCGCCAGCCGACTTGAGGCCGTGTTCTCCAGTCTACCGAAGCGCAACAAGCCCCTCTTGTTGCAGCCGCCGACCAGTCACATCAGCGTCGAGGGCCTGGCCGTCGCCGTGCCCGGCACGCAGACGATTACGCTCAACAACATTAGCTTTGCGGTGAAGGCCGGATCGGTCGTCGCCGTGATCGGGCCGAGTGCGGCCGGCAAGTCCACCTTGGCCCGCGCCCTCACCGGCGTGTGGCCGCTGGCTCGCGGTGCGGTGCGGATCGACGGCGCCACACATGCGAGCTGGTCGCCCGAGGAGCTCGGCAAGCACGTCGGCTACCTGCCGCAGGACGTGCAACTGTTCGATGGCACCATCACCGAGAACATCGCCCGCTTCGAGGACAACCCCGACAGCCAAAAGGTGACGTCCGCCTCGCAAATGGCCTGCGTGCACGAGATGGTGCTGCGGCTGCCGAATGGCTATGAAACGCGCATCGGCACCGCCGGTTCGGTGCTGTCGGCAGGCCAACGCCAGCGCATCGCGCTGGCGCGGGCGCTGTACGGCAACCCGTTCCTGGTCGTGCTGGACGAGCCCAATTCCAATCTGGATTCGGACGGCGAAGCGGCGCTGATCAAGGCCATCGAAGGGGTGAAGGCGCGCAACGGCATCGTCATTGTGATCGCGCACCGGCCAAGCGTGCTGGCGGCGGCCGATACCGTGGCGGTGATCGGCGGTGGGCAATTGACCGCCATCGGCCCCAAGGACGAGATCCTGCGCAAGGTGCTGCGCCATCCGGTGACGGCGCCTGCCGCCCTCGCGGTCACCGCCGACAAGGCATAAGGGAAAGCATCGATGGCAATGCAAAGCCCCCCCGTCCTTGCCGGCAAGGCTAAACTTGAGCCTGGCCTACGGCGCCGGCTGCTGCTCGGTGTGACCTTGATCGGCGTGATGGTGTTGAGCGTCGGCGGTTGGGCCGCCAATACCTCGATCGGCGGCGCCGTCATCGCCTCGGGCTTCGTCGTGGTCGAGAGCAATATCAAGAAGGTGCAGCATCCAACCGGCGGCATCGTCGCGGAGATCAACGTCAAAAACGGCTATGTGGTCAACGCCGGCGACGTGCTGATTGCCCTCGACGACACGCAGGCACGGGCCAACCTCGGCATCGTCACCTCGCAGCTGGTGCAATTGCGCGGCCGCAAGGCGCGGCTCGAGGCCGAGCGCGATCAAAGCGAGGAGGTGCGCTTCCCTGCCGGCTTCGTTGAGAGCGGTGAAGACGCCAGCTCGATCATGGAGGGCGAGAAGCGGCTGTTCGAAGTGCGCCAATCGGTCAAGAACGGACAGATCGCCCAGTTCAACGAGCGCATCGGCCAGTTCAACCAGGAGATCAAGGGCCTGACCGCGCAACGCGATGCCAAGGCGGAAGAGGTCGACCTGATGGCCGACGAGCTCGAGCGCCTGGAGGTGATGCGCAAGAAGGATCTGGTTCCGGCCACCCGCACCTTGCAGGCGCAGCGCGACCTGACACGGCTGCGCGGCGAATGGGGCGCCAACGTCGCGCAGATCGCGCGCTCGCAGGGCCAGATCGCGGAAACCGAACTGCAAATCATCGGCGTGACGCAGACCATGCAGACCGATGCCAGCAAGGAACTGCGCGAGCTCGAGGCGCGGATCGCCGAGCTGCTCGAGCGCAAGGTGGCGGCCGAGGATCAATTGAAGCGCATCTTCCTGCGCGCGCCGCAGGCGGGGTTCGTGCATGATCTGACGGTGCACACGGTGGGCGGCGTGATCGGGCCAGCCGAAAACGTGATGACCATCGTTCCCAATCACGATACCCTGGCGGTCGAAGCCAAGATCGGCACCTCCGACATCGACCAGGTGGCTGTCGGTCAGAGCGCGGTGCTGCGGTTCCCGGCGCTCAATCAGCGCACCACCCCCGAGATCAGGGGCACGGTCACCCGCATCGGCGCCGACCTCTCCAAGGATCCGCAAGGCAACGCCGTTTACTTCACGTTAAGGATTGCGGTGTCGGACCACGATCGCGAGCAATTCAAGCTCGTTCCCGGCATGCCGGTCGAAGCCTTCATCTCCACGCACGAGCGCACGGCGCTGTCCTATTTGATGAAGCCGATCACCGACCAGGTCACACGCGCGTTCCGGGAGCGCTGAGGCACAGGGCGGCGCTGCCCCTGCGGTCGTGCGCGGGCATCGCCCACGCCGGCAGTGGCGCCGGGCTCGCCAGCTCCCCGACAAACGCCTATGCTAGGAGCCCCCGGCCACGATTGGCGGTTACGCCGAATCGGCAAGCTTGCTAGAGACTGAGCGGACGCGTCGGGGGCGGCACCGCCGATGGGGGAGTATTGGCAGATGCGCCTGCTGGGTCCGATCATTGCCGGCTTGGCCGCTTGTCTGGGGCTGGCGGCGCTGCCCGCCGAGGCGGGGTCCCGCTTTGGCGCCAGGATCGAGCAGCTGCCCGAGGGCGTCGGTTGCTACTGGTACCATGGTCACCTCTACTGCAGCCGCTGGTGCTACTGGGAGATCGACGGCTACCGCTTCTGCCGGCCGCGGTTGGGCGAGGCCACCTCGCAAGCGCCGCCGCTGTTGCTCTACGATTTCGAGCCCCGCCGCTATGACCGCATTCGCCGCGGCCCGGTCGCGCTCGACGACCCGCCTCCACCGCCGCGGCGACCGGTCCGCGACTGGGCGACGACACCGATCAAGTGACGTCCTCTCCATTTACTGCGCGCCGAGGGTGGAGCTTGTTCCGCGCCTGACGTCCCAGGCGGAGAATGTGGACGGCGGCATTGACATTGCCGTCTAACGCGACGCCCCAGCGGCGCTGAAAACGGCGAATGGTGCCGGGCTTGGTGGCCTAGCGCTGGGACCATCTCGTGATCGCTAGCATTCTCGCTTAAGGTATCGTCTATCGCGACTTCATGTGGCGCTTGGGGAACCATTGTCACTGATACCTTTATTCTCGCACTTCGCGGTGTTCGGTGTCCTGAGCGGCAGCCTTGCCCGGTCATGGCGTCAGATGTGGCTGGCTG
>Ga0126384_10002316_pt1 | contig 11527 bp, 17 predicted proteins | sample PanSoiMetPlot_36_FD_92543 | JGI IMG/M metagenome (GOLD analysis project Ga0126384, IMG submission 92543) | Tropical forest soil microbial communities from Panama - MetaG Plot_36 | ecosystem: Environmental > Terrestrial > Soil > Tropical forest > Bulk soil | place: Panama | collected 2016-02-17 | reverse complement strand
GACCGGCTCCGGGGTCCTGATCTCTAACGACGGCAAGATCATGACGGCGGCCCACGTGGTCCACTCGATGAACGAGATCGACGTGGAGTTCCTGGGCGGGGAGACCGTGAAGGCCAAGGTCATTGCCTCCGAGCCCGCCGCCGACCTCTCGCTCATCCAGATCGAGCGGGTGCCGCCGAGCGCCAAGGTGGCCGCGATGGCTAACTCAGACCTCGTGCAGGTGGGCGACCCCGTGTACATCGTCGGCGCGCCCTACGGCCTCAGCTACTCGCTGAGCACGGGCATCATCAGCGCCCGCTGGGCCCCCAACACCGTGTACAAGTCCATGCCGCTCGCCGAGTTCTTCCAGACGGACGCCACAATCAACACGGGGAATTCCGGTGGGCCCATGTTCAACGCAGCAGGTGAAGTGATCGGCATCGTCAGCCACAACATTTCGAAGTCGGGCGGCAGCGAGGGGCTCGGGTTCGTGGTGACCATGAAGACGGCGAAGCAGCTCCTGCTCGAGAAGCGATCCTTCTGGAGCGGCCTCGAGGGGCAGATGCTGTCGGACGACCTAGCCGACCTGCTGAATGTGCCGAACAACATGAGCGGCTACCTCGTGAAGAGCGTGGCGAAGGACTCACCGGGGGACTGGGCGGGCCTCCGCGGCGGGAACCGGGTGGCCACCATCGACGGGCAGCAGGTCGTGCTGGGCGGGGACATTGTCTTGAGCGTCGACGGCATCCAGGCAACGGCAGCCAATGTTCCGAAGATCCGCGATCACATGAACAGTATCAAGGCTGGGGCGCCGTTCGAGGTCTCCGTCCTCCGGGCTGGCAAGGTCATGGAGCTGACCGGAAAAGCGCCCTAAACAAGACTCGACTTCAAGCGCCCCTCACCCTGCTCTCTCCCCCGCTGGGGGGAGAGTTTCATTTCGGCTTGGACGCCCGCTCCGCCGCGAGCTGACCCTGGCGCGCGAAATCGATTGTCTCGCCCAGGATGCGGGCTATCTCCTGCGGCGCGTAGAAGCCCATTGAGCGCCTTCCGGTGGAGCGCGGCGGCCTCCTTCAGGCTCTCCTCGGAGGCTCCGGCCTTCTTTGCCGCCACGATGGCGTCGAGCATGTCGGTGGTCGCCTTCGCCGCCCGCTGCATGAGCGCGTAGTGCCATCCTGGATCGTGAGCACGCGTTCCGTCAGCTCGGACACGGCGTGGCAGGGCTGCAGGCGCGGTTCACGTTCAGCAGCGGGCTTCGCACCCAGTAGGTCGCTAACTTTGAGCGCCCCTTGTTTTGCTTGGACCCTTCTAACCTGTAGGGACATTCGCGCACTTACATACCGTGAAAAGACTAGATTTTTGGCGCTTATCATATCGATGGAACCGTAAGATCCACGAAGGCCGTGGACGTGCGGGGTCGGAGGGCAACTGGGGCAGGACGGCCCATAGACCCCTCGCGCTGGCCCAACCGCTTTCCTTCGGCTACGATGGCCTCGCCATCGAGTCGGCTGACCTCGCTCCCGGCACCCGCAACCCGCTCAAACGCCGGACCTTCGTCACGCTCTTTGCTGGCGGTCTCCTCGCCGCGCCGTTCATCAGCGAGGCGCATCCCGCGCGCATGGTCAAAGTGGGATGGCTGCTTCCCCCAGTGAGGCTTATCTCATAGCCAGCACCATCACGATGCCATGTCCGAACCTGGCGAACAGCTCGACCACTTCTATCTCGCTCACCGGCGCTGCGGTGCCCTCTCCTTCGGCCCGCACGGTGACGATGCCGTGTGGATGTCATGCACCTGCGGCGCCAACATCCTGGTACCAGCTCAAGAAGAGGACAACGGGCCCGACCTCGATCATCTCTGACCGGGCGGTCGACAAGGTAGACGATGGTTTGGTGGCGGGCATGTCCCGTTGATCCTGGTTACCTAGCGGGCGATATACCCGGCGAGCCTACATGCCAGCGCCCGCGAGCCGCCCGGGGCAGAGCCCGGCCCACCCGAATCTGGCCCCGCCGGATGCCGGGGCGCGAGGAGGCATTCTGTTGATTCGGCCCGGTCCGCCCGCCGATTGACGGCGGTGGTGTGTGGGGCCTAGCATTCCGCTTACCCGAGCCAGCTCGCTCGACCTGGGAGGACGCCGCTAATATGGACTGTGACGGCGGCGCTCCTGGGGCGGCAGGTGTCTGAGTCTGGCCGATTACGTCATTGGGACGGGGACCACCCCGCGGGGCGCCCGCCGCCGGAGCGTGCTAATGTTGCCTACGCTCAGTCGGCATAAAGGTCGAGCTGGCGTTCCTTGATCGGTTCTTTATGTCGCCACCGGCGTAGTAGACGGATTCCGTGTATGGAAGAAATTCTGGTGAGCGTCTCCGAGAAGGTCTATGCTCTTTCCTGTAAAGCGGGGACTCGCCCTGGAGACAGCGATGGCCCTTAGCATTCCACGGTTCTCGACTACACCCGTATTATCGGCAGCATCCGAAAATCGGCCGCCCCTTCAATCGGGCGCCAGAGGCGAGGCCGTCGCGATTGTTCAGCAGGCGCTGATCGATCTGGGTTTCAAAATGCCGAACTCGACTGGCCAGGGCCAGCGTTTGCCGGATGGCATCTTTGGCAACGAGACCAAGGCAACTGTGGAAACATTTCAGCGACTCAACGGCCTTCTCGTGGATGGCATCGTCGGCAGGCAGACACTCCAGAAACTGGAGCAACTTACTATCGCTGCCTCGGCGGTCGAGGAAACCAGCTTCCGTTCGCAGCCAAACAGAGTAGCGGTTACCTGAGGAGAGCCAATGGCGATCAATTTCCAGCCAGCAAAAATTACCGTAGACGACAAAGGTGTTGCCGTGGACGTTGGATTCGGCACGGACAACGCCATGACTCACCTGACCAAGGGTTTTGTTTCGGCCAATACCAAGAGACAAAAGGACGCATTCACGATTACCGGAGACGTCGATGTGATCGTTGATCAACCTGCCGAAGCCAATGCGTTGATCAACGGCCCGTGGAAGTTCGGCTTCATCCAGGTGGCGCGAGTGAAATCCATCTCTTTTACGTGGTCGGGTAGGCGAGGCAGCGAGGGAGAGGTCGAACTGGTTCTTCCCATCCCACCGGCTTGGCCTCCAGACAAGCTCGTATCGATCGATGCCGATCCCTTGAACCCGCCTTTCATGTCGCCAGGACACCATCTCGGGTTTCGAAATCAGCAGGGGGCACAAATACTGGTGCAGATTTCAAACAGCATGGGAGATCACCCAGCGCAAGGGTGTTCCTCAACCGCACCAAACAGCTCCACGAAGTCGACAAATTACCTTTCGTCGATGGAACGCGAATTGGAGGCGTTCTCTGTCTTTTTTGCCCGTGACGATAAAGGGAAATTTCACCACTTGGCGCATGTGCGCTGGGTTTTGAGCACCGGTGCCAGTTTCCAGTGGCGAGCCAACAAACCGGTCAAGCGGCGTGTATCGGGATCACTGCGATTCGATCAGCCTGTTCAAGGCGCACCCGCTGATCCAGCCATTTTAGCGGTTCTGAACAATCCTGGGCCACCGTTTACCAACGACATAACCGATGACGCGGTACCCATTGCCCTTGCCAATCGCCTGAACAAAAGGGACGCGGAAAAGCGTGGGCTGTTCATCACAAAGGATTTTTACTTATAGAGGCGCTGCCCAAGAGCCGCCGACTTCCCTTAAAAAAAGAGTAGATCCGAAAGCGTCCGGGCTCGCGCGGTCGCAGGGGCTCCTTGGAGTTCACACTGGTGCTGGCGACCGCATTCGGCGCGTCTCCTTCAATCTGCACAGGCTGGCGCACACTCGCAATCAGGTCGCTCGCGATCTTGGCGCTGCCATCGCGGATCACCTCTGCAGCCTTGATCTTGGCATCGTCGAACGCCTTGACCGCGCTGATGAGCGTCCGCTCGGCCAGGCCAAAACGCAGAACCTGTGGGCAACTCGTCGGTAACGGCCGGATGGTTAATACCTGGCAAACGTCCTGCGCGATAAGCTGGCCTCAGCCTTCAGGCGTTGCGACCGCCTGGAAGGTTAGGGCCTGGCCAGCGGATGCCCCCAGTGTCTCCTGCCAGGCCCGCCACCGCCCTGTAAACTGTGGTCTTTAACGCTGCCGCCATCGGGAAGGGGATGGCCGGGCGGCAGCAATCGGAACGCGTGGAGCCGCCCGGCCAGGGGTCAAGGAGCCCGTGTGCTGTGGCATTGGCTCCTAGAGCTCCGAGAGCGGCCGGTGTCTGAGTGTGGCAGATTACGTCAGGGGGCCGGCGGCCACCCCGCGGGGCGCCCGCCGCCGGAGCGTGCTAACGTTGACTATGCTCCACACGCGCTGGAGCACGGAGGCGTGGTCTCAGGACAGGGTCGAGTTCAGAAGGGCGCTCGCGGTGCGGACCGAGATTCGTCGCGCATGATTGTGAGCGGTGGCCGCCTCAACCTCAGCCGCGCGGCAAGTGACTCGAAGGCCTACTAACCGGGGAGCCCGGCCAGCCGCAAGTGCTCGGCTAGAAGATCACGCCGCTTGGGATCGCGAATCGCGTAGCGATCGACGAAACGACCGACCTGGAAACCAGGCTCCGCGGCGAGGAGCTCCCGCGCGACTTCCTGAGCCTCCTTCGATTTCCCCCTCGCGGCCAGGGTCGCAGCGAAGAGGCGCAGGTTTGCGGTGTATCGAGGATTCTCCTCGCGAGCCTTCCCTCCCCACCGGGCCGCTTCGTCGTGCTCTCCGGCTAGGTAGTACGCGAGACAGAGGGCGGTGTGGGGCAGGAAGACGTTCGGATCGAGCGGCGACAGCTGCAGTCCCTGCTCGGCACGCCGGATTGCTTCCTGGTAGCTGCCGACGTAAGAGTACGTCGGGCTGCTTCGCAACCAGGCGATCGCGCTGCTCGGGCTGGCCTCGAGGGCTCGGTCGAAGAGGGCCATCGCTTCGTCGAACTCGTAGCGCACGATCGACTTCGCGTGGCCGCACAGGGCGAGCGCCATCGCGTCGTAGCTGTCGCGCGCGATGGCGTCGGTTGCTAGGCGCAGCACCTCCGCCTGCTCGCCCGCGGGGTCCTGTGACCAACCCTGACCGACACGGATAGTATGCCAGATCGCCAGCAAGCCGTAGGGCGTCGCGTAGCCCGGATCGAGCGCGATCGCCCGCTCGAGCCAGGTCCGCGCCTCAGCGAAGCCCTCGACGTCGAGCCGGTAGAGCAGAGCCATCCCCCGCAGCATGCAATCGTACGCCTCCAGACTGTCGGGGTGTTTGCGAAGCGCCCGTCGGAGCTCTGCCTCGCGGACCTGTGGGACGAGGGTGCCAGCGACGCGGGTCGCGATCAGATCCTGGAGGGCGAACAGGTCGCCCGTTCCGCCGTCGAAGCGGTTGGCCCACATGACGGCGCCATCGGACGTCTCTGCGAGCTCGACAGACACGCGCATCCTCGTGCCCAAGCGGCGGACGCTGCCGGAAAGGGCATACGTCGCACCAACGGCTCGTCCCACCACGCGCACGTCAACGGGGCCGCGATAGCGAAGCGTGGAGCTGCGGGAGATCACGAGCAGCTCCCGGATCGACGCGAGAGCGCCGACAATGTCCTCGACCATCCCTTCGCCGAAATAGCTCTTGCTCAGATCCTCGTCCTCCACGTGGAACGGGAGGACGGCGATCGAGGGACGTCCACGTGAGGCTCCGACCGGGCCCACCGATGCGCGCTCGCCTTCCATCGAGCCGTGGGTGTCAGCGACATCGTAGTCAGGCGGCGCGGACGGAAGCCCGCCGGTATCGCCAGACTGCCGATCGGGACTGATGGCTGGGCTTTCGCCCGGGCGCAGGCCGAACCGGGCGATGCGCGCGCGCACCGTATTCCGAGTGATCCCGAGAGCCGCTGCCGCTTGCGAGATGTTCCAGCCGGTTCGCTCCAGGGCCTTGCTGAGCTGCTGGCGTTCCAGCTCGGCGATCGGCAGGTCGCAGCTTCCCGAGGCTTCTTCGTATCGCCCGGGCGGCAGCGGATCGAGCTCGAGAGCCGCAGCCGGGATGACCGTGGTCGGACACATCAGAACGACGCGCGCGATGACGCTGTTCAGCTCCCGCACGTTGCCGGGCCATCGATGCGCCCGCAGAGCCGCGAGGGCGTCCGCACCGAGCTTCTTACGAGGGCCGGGTTGGTTCGCGCATTCGAGCGCCAACGCCTGCTCGGCCAGGAGCTCGATGTCGTCGCCGCGCTCGCGCAACGGCGAAAGCGCCAGAGTGATCACCGCGAGTCGGTGGTAGAGGTCCTCGCGGAAGCGCCGTGCCCGTACCAGGGCCTCGGGATTTTCGTTCGTGGCGCTGATGATGCATGCGTCGACGCGCTCGCTCCGCGTCGAGCCGAGCCGCCGGACGCTCGCGTCTTCCACCACCTTCAGCAGCTTAGCCTGGAGCAACGGTGGGATCAGGGCGACTTCGTCGAGGAACAGCGTGCCGCGATGGGCCACCTGGATGAGCCCCGCCTTCGAGTGCCGCGCATCGGTGAAGGCGCCAGGCTCGTATCCGAACAATTCGGACTCGAGGAGGGTCTCGGGGATGGCGGCGCCATTCACCTCGACGAACCGCGCGCTCGAGCGGGAGCTGCTCCGGTGGATGATGTGAGCGACCAGTCCTTTGCCGGTACCCGTCTCGCCGGTGATCAGGATCGGCGGAAGGCGTCGCAGGTTGGCTTCGCGCGCCAGCAGGGCGCGAATCTGCTCGCGGAGGGCAGCGATCTGGGTGCATCGACCGACCAGTTCGTCTACCGGACTCATGGGCGGAAGGTCGTGGATAGCGAGTGTCGCTGAGTGATGCTGTAGGCGGGGAATCTGACAAGGAATTGGAGACCTGGGCGGACACCATAAAAAACGAGAGCCGGAGGCACCGGGGGGCCTCGAGTGAATTGGCAGGCAGGGAGGCCATGGATAGTGCTCGGACTTGATACGGTTGGTATCTCGGATGAACGAGGAAGCGGAGGAACAGGTCGTGTCGATGCGGCCTCAACACCTGCGGTTTCGTAGACAAGAGTCACGATATCGTCACCATCAGCGCCATCGTAGATTCCGGCGATCCACGATGGATTGGGAGGGGAGGCAAAGGCAATCGCAGGGAGCAGGATCAGCGCTAGAACGACCGGAAGGAGGGTGGAGCTTACTCGGCTCGCGCAGCGGGACAGGGCAGCCGATGGCGTCTGCTGTCGCGGCCGAGAGCCTGAGCGCATCCTGAGCCTCCCTGTAGTTGAGCGGCCAGAGCGAAATCCGCAGAACCCTAACCGAGTTCGACAGTTGCTGTCAAGAAAGGGGGTGATAGTAAGCACATGTCCGGGAAGCTCCGAGGAGTTAGGCAGATACGGGGATGCTCGTCGCCGATCTACAATCAGTGGGACCCCGCCCCTATGATCGCGGCCCCATGCCACCGATCCGGGTCAACGAGGATGGCCAGCGCGCGCAGACCCACCCATGTCCCCGGCCAGGGTGCGGCCGTGAGGTTCCGATTCGACGTTACAGCCATCAGACTCTCCGGCTAATCGGGTGGCCGCTCTATCGGGTAGCGTCGGTCGTGCAATGGTGTGGTCACCGGCAGGAGTTCATCCCCGTGCCGGATGAGGGGGAGTGGGTGCGGCTCGTGCCCTTGATCGGCACGGCAAGTCGGTCTACGACGAGCCAGGACCAGCATTCTCGAATCGGATCCGTTGACTCTATGATGACCGGCCGACGTGAGCTCCGGATGCTTCTAGGCGACGAGGAGCAGACCGCTGGAATGACGGCTCTGGAATCGGGCGAGCGCATCGCTTCCACGGGCTGCCTAGCGATGAGGCCCCGCGATCGCTTCTTGTCGAGCATCATTTAGCGAGCGCGATGGATCCGTTGGATTGGCTCGCGGAACAAGCGGTCGCGTGGGTGACGTCTCTCCGTACTGTTCACCGACCCCATTCTCAAATCCTGCCTCCCGCTCAGAGGGGCCGCCTCGAGCCCTTTTTCGACGTGATGACACTGGATCGAGCTCGATTTCGAGTCGTTCCGATAATCGAAAATCCTCCATTTCTAACTCAAGCCCAAGAGCTTGGAATTCCTCCGGCGATCGATTTCACTCAGATGAGCGGTCTAACCCTTGATGACACTGTTTTGCTGTCGGAACATCGCCCAGTTGACAATTTTCTCGCACTCTTGTTCCACGATCCTCGGGGTGAACGAGTTCTTGCGGCAGTATGTAGTTGGCTTTGCCGAAGGAGGGTTCGACTACAATGCTATTCCTCTCGAGCGACAAGCCTACGAGCTCCAGAGACGGTTTGAGATTCTCCCTCCCGGGATGACCTTTTCAGTACGAGAGGACATTCGTAGGTTTCTTGGCGCCTGAGCTGCACTCTTTCATCTTGAAACGTAGTCATCATGGCATGTCCGGAGTGTGGATTCGATCTGTCGGTCCCACGTCGTATCCGAATCCACTATTCACCACAAGCCCGATCACCCGGCGTTCGTAACCGACCGGTTGCGAACACCCGCATGGTTCGGTCGGTGGGGTGATCAATCCGGACGCGAGCCAGACTCCGACGCTCGACGCTAGAGGTGTGCTTACACTAAGGCTTTGCTCTTGACGGCGACGTCCGCCCCCGGATAAGGTCCGTGCGTTCTGCGCGTGGGTGTTGGGCGAATGCGAAGCCTGGGGGATGCGCCGAATGACGTATCCGCGACAGTGGGGGCTGGCGTTCAGTTCTATACGGCTCGCCACGTTCCTTTCCATCGTCGTGACGCTGATACTGATCGCTCCGATCGCTTTCGCCAGCCCTCCCGATCCATCGTGGATCGCGGGAATCTACGATGGCGCTGACGGCGATGATGTCGTGGCTCTTGTCTACGAAACGGCAGGGGTCGAGGCCGTGTCGCTCGGATCCATTCTCCCACTTCCTCGTGCATCCAACATATCGCTCGCATCAGGACCCGGTGCTGTCCATGGCTTCCCGCTTCACCAATTCACTCGGGGTCCACCGTCCCCATCCATTCTCATCATCTGCGATGTGCGCTCAAGTCTCCATGGCTTCCCGCTTCACCAATTCACTCGGGGTCCACCGTCCCCATCCATTCTCATCATCTGCGATGTGCGCTCAAGTCTCCGACAAGGTGACAGATTCCAGGCCAGTACCACGCTGAGAAGCGCCGCGCCCCCTTCGGACCCCAGTCAGGAATTCGAGTCGCAGTCTTTATGCCGACGGGAGACGAATGACTGTTGCGTGAACTCACGGCACGCTGTGACGCCGCGAGCAGTCATGCGAAGAGGACCATACGAAAACAAAGGAGGAACATATGGAGGGCGACTAGCACAGGCACAGCTTCGTGTCGTTGCCGTCTTCAGTCGTTTCGCTCGTAGACATCCGAGTCATCAGGATCGCTCCTGGCGTCCGCGGCTCCGTCCTCCTGGGCGGAGCGAGCAGTTCGGCCCTGTCGTGCCTGGAGGGTTTCCGATCCGATCCCAGCGCACTACTCCTCTACTCGTTCAGCCACAAGGTCATAGAAAAGGAGGCGACAATGGAATTCCGAAGTACGCCGACACTCGTCATCCTCATGCTGGTCGCGGTCTTCGTAACCCTGGCGCTCTCACTGAGCGTGGGACCAGCTTCGGTATGGGCGGGTTCTCCGAAAAATGGCCAGCTCCATCTGACGAAGGAATGCCACGAGTACACGGGCCTCGCAGGTAGCTTCTGCACGTTCACGTCCTCGAACCTCTCGGAGATTACGGCTGGCTCGAGAGTCTACTACGACCAGGTGCCTGGTATCCCGGCGGGCTTGCTGGACAGTAACGTCGTCCTCGATGCCTTTACCGGCAACAGGGCGGTAGGCCGTTGCACACTCGATCTAGCGACTTTTCTCGGACTATGCACGTTCTCGGACGGGACTGGAGACTTCACCGGGTTCGAAGCCCGTGTCGATGTCGACTGTCGTCCTCATGGCTCCCCTTGCACGTGGGACGGGACGTACAGGTTCCGTCCGCAGCCTCCGAGGTAAGGAGCAACCGCAGCCCCTGTCACCGTGACGTGACCTCCTGTGACATCGGTTCCTGGGCGGAGTCTGGCAGGTTACGTCATGGTGACGGGAAGCCAGCTCATCCCACGGGCGTTGAGTCCCCTGTGGGCGTTCTTCTACTACCCTCGCCCGGGTTGCGGACGCGTGTACCCGATCCGCCGGTATCGCTACGAGACGCGCCGCCAGATCGGCTGGCCGCTCTTCCGCGTGGCTCGCTACGTCGAATGGTGCCGACATGGCCAGGAGCTGATCCCGGTGCCGGATGAGGGAGAGTGGGTGCGGATGGTGCCGGTGATTGGCACGGCAAGGTAGCGCGATCCGCCATCAATCGAGACCCGTCCCGCTCGCAGGACGACGTGTCCGAGGCGGTGGCGCTGGCGGCTGGCGTCGCGGTGGGAGCCACGAGCGGCGACATCCTGCGGGCCGGATTGCGGCATCTGGCAGTCTGAGTGGCGTCCGCGCTTGTCGCGGCATCCCACGACCGACCAGAGGTGGCTGGAAAGCGCCGTCCCCAGGCGTGACCCCTGTGACCGTGTTCTTGACCATGCGAGTCTCGGGCGGTTAGTCTCTGTGCGACCCGGCGCCGACCCGGCTGCCTGGAGGCTTCGGCATGAAGTGTCCTCGGTGCCAGCACGAGAACCTTCTGACAATGAAGTTCTGTGGCGAGTGCGGTGCGTCGCTACGGGGAGCGCCACCCGGCGCAGGGTCAGCTACGGCACTGCAGGTCGAGGTGGAAATCCTCAGGCACTCGCTCAGCGAGGCGCTGGAGCAGCAGACGGCCACCGCTGAGATCTTGCGTGTGATCTCGAGCTCACCGACCGACGTCCAGCCGGTGTTCGCCGCCGTCGCCGCGAGCGCCCGGCAGCTCTGTGACGGAACCCAAGGCTCTTTGCAGACCTACGATGGGGCCCTGATTTACCTGGCTGCCATGGACCAGGTTAACTTGGAGGGAGCCGATAGCCTCCGGCGAGCCTTCCCGATGGCGCCCAGCCGCGCGAGTGCGTCCACGCGTGCGATCCTGTACCGTGAAGTCATCCAGATCCCCGACGTCCTCGAGGATCCCGAGTACGTCCTGGCCCCAGCAGCTCAGGCTACCGGCTTTCGCAGTGCCGTCTCGGTTCCCATGCTCCGGGAAGGCGAGCCCATCGGGGCTATCACCGTCACAAGGGCGGCACCCGGCTCGTTTTCCGACAGTCAGGTAGCAGTTCTCAAGACCTTTGCGGACCAAGCCGTCATCGCGATTGAGAACGTCAGGCTGTTCAAGGAACTCGAGGCACGCAACCGCGACCTCACCGAGGCCCTGGAACAACAAACGGCAACGGGAGAGATCCTGCATGTCATCTCGAGCTCGCCCACAGATCTCGGACCGGTGCTCGGGGCTGTCGTTGAGAATGCCGCCCGGCTCTGTGAGGCTCCTGACGTCATAGTGTCCCGCATCGACGGGAACATCCTGCGTGTTGCGGCAAGGCATGGGCCTTGGACCAGCACGGTTCCGTTCCCCGAGACGCTCCCGATCACGAGGGACTCCGTGTCTGGCCGGGCCGTCATCGAT
>Ga0126384_10002315_pt1 | contig 11538 bp, 10 predicted proteins | sample PanSoiMetPlot_36_FD_92543 | JGI IMG/M metagenome (GOLD analysis project Ga0126384, IMG submission 92543) | Tropical forest soil microbial communities from Panama - MetaG Plot_36 | ecosystem: Environmental > Terrestrial > Soil > Tropical forest > Bulk soil | place: Panama | collected 2016-02-17 | reverse complement strand
GCGCCGTTCCCCTTTCGCAGCGTCTATGACTCGGCGGACCAGGGCACGGGCTGCCGGGGACAGTGAGCTCAGGTCGGTCATCGCTGATGACTGATCAGTCGGCCCGGCCATGAGAGGTGCATTATCCGCCGGGCACCAGGCACGCGACACGCGGCAGGAGGCCTGAACTGCAGTCAGGTCACGACCGGCGGAAGTGGCCCGCAGTTGTCCCGCAAGTGAACCACCTGCCAGGGAATGGCCCTATTCCTATCAGAGGGGTTGGAACAGGGCACAGTGCCGCGCGGGGTCAAGTTCAGTCCGTCATCCGCGCAGGTTTCCGCCGCCAGGGCTTTAGCTCGACCGGCCCTGTCTCACCCCGCTCGTACCTCGACCAGCTCCGGCTGCGGAGCGGCCGCCACTTTCTGATGCATCGAGACGAGATGCCACTGCCATCCATCCAACGCCACAAAAAGCCCGGACCCCGTGAGCTCGTCGCCGTCCCGCTCATACGTGGTTTCGCTGAGGATTTCAGAGAGTTCCCACTGCTTCCCGCCCAGATCGTCCCAGGGCAGCTGAACACGCGCCTGCGCGGGCCGGGCCGAGAGATTGACGACCACGACGTGCCGGCCCGCTCCCTGCCAGCGCCAGGCGAGGAGGTCATGGTGAGTCGGGTTGTCCGGCCAGCCTGTGCAGTCGAGCAACCGCCACTCGCCACCCCGCATGTCAGCCGTGTGCACGGCTTCAAGAAGGCGCATGTAGAAGCCACGCAGCTCGTCGTCAGCCGGCTCGTCGGGCCGTCGGGCAAGGAAGACGGGGAGCCGGACGCGGCGGCCCTCGAACTGACCTTCGTGCCACAGGGTTGCGCCGGGCAGCGTCGCGATCATCACAGCGGCGGCTCGCTCCTTTTCTCGGGGCATGGTCGCCGCCGCACGCGGCTCATCGTGGTTCTCGAGAAAGCGCACAAGCCGTCGCTGATACGCGATGTCTGCGAGGAGGTGTGACCTCACATCAGCAGCGGATTCGTGCAGAAGGCGGTCGTACAGCCGCTTGTCGTAGCAGTAGTCGAATCCCTGCTGCTGCAGTGCCCACTCCAGGTCCCAGTAGGCCTCGGCCACGAAGAGCATGTCCGGATGCTGCCGGCGCACTCGGCCCAGGACCTGCGGCCAGAACTCCGCTGAGGGCACGGGACCTGCCCTCTCGCCCCAGGTCCTTGCGAACACGTCGTTGATGAGCAGCATCGCCATGTCGCACCGCACGCCATCACACTGGCTGCCGATCTCGGTCAGCACCTCCGCCGTCGCGTCACGAAGCTGGGGCGCGAAGGCATTAACCTGGACGACGTCCGGCCAGGGTGCGAAGTAGGGGTCACGCCCGAGCGCAAGGACGTTGCCGGCCACGTTGATGAATGCAGGCGGGGTTTGCTCCATGTCCCTGGCGTCACCCCTGACGAAGTACTCGGGGTGTTCCCTGACCCACGGGTTGTCGGGCGCGACGTGGTTCGGGACATAGTCCAGCAACAGCCGGACGCCGCGGGCGGCCAGCGCCGCGCGAGCGGCAGCAAGGCCGGCAGAGCCGCCAAGCGACCCGTCGGCGACGTAGCGACGCACGCAGTACGGCGACCCGACGACGTCTTCGGGACGCAGGTCGGGGAGGGCTTCCTGGAACGACCGCTGCAGCCCCGCATCGGTCTGAGCGATCTGAAGGCCCGCCGGGCTGCGTTCCCACACACCCATCAGCCAGACGGCGTCCACCCCGGGCAGCGCCAGTTCATCCCAGGCGTCAGCAGGAACGTCGCCGAGCGTGACCAGCCGGCGGTACCTGCGACTCAGCTCGCCGAGCCACACCACCGTATTCACCTCATAGATCACCGGCTGGGCCGGCCATTGTGTCATGAGGGCACCGCCTCGGCCGCGCGCCGGCGTGCGACCGCCTCGCGGCCGTGAAGCAGCCAGTCCTCCGCGCTTATCGAGTGGAACATCGCGGTGCCGGGAGCCACCAGCCCGGTCCAGCCGGTCTGATGGCTGGCGCCGAGGCCGGCGCCGTTGTCACCGTGGAAGTACTCATAGAACAGCAGCAGGTCCCACCAGTTCGGGTCGTCCTGGAACTTGGCCTGCCCGCCGTGCACCGGCCGGCGACCCGCCTCATCGCGAAGGAAGATCCGCGTCAGCCGGGTCGCGATCTCACGCGCCACCTCGTACAGGTTCATCTGGCGGCCGGACCCTGTGGGGCATTCGACGGTGAAGGAGTCGCCATAGAACGCGTACAGGTTCATCAGGGCGCGGATCAGCAGGGCATTGACGGGGAACCAGACCGGCCCCCGCCAGTTGGAGTTGCCGCCGAACATGCCAGTGTCGGACTCGGCGGGCAGGTAGGAGACACGGTACTCCTGGCCGTGCACCCAGCACGAGTACGGGTGGCCGGCGTGGTAGCGCGAGAGCGACCGGATGCCGTACGGGCTCAGGAACTCGTCCTCGTCGAGCATCCTCGCAAGGATTCGCCGCAGCCGGTCTTCACCAAACAATGCAAATAGAACTCTGTCGCCACGGCCGGGCCCCGAGCGGCCGCCCGAGACCACTGCCGCCGGGTGCCGCTCGATGAACGCTCTGGCGCCGGCCACGAGCTCTGGAAACCTCTCGGCGTCGCTTCTCCAGATCACGGAGGTCGCGGCGAGGGGGATGAGGCCGACCATTGACCTCACCTTCAGTCGAGTCGAGGTCCCATCGGGGAGACGGAGGACGTCGTAATAGAAGCCGTCCTCGTCGTCCCAGAGGCTGTCCCCTCCCGCGCCGATGCGGTTGGTTGCGATGGCGATCCAGCCGAAGTGCTCGAACAGGGTCTGAGCCTGCTCGATATAGACAGGATCGACTGCCGCGAGCTCCATCGCGATCTCCAGCATGTTCTGGCAGAACAGCGCCATCCACGCGGTGCCATCCGCCTGGTCGATATAGCCGCCGGTCGGCAGCGGTGCGCTGCGGTCGAACACGCCTATGTTGTCGAGGCCGAGAAAGCCGCCCTGGAAGACGTTGCGCCCGTCGCGGTCCTTGCGGTTCAGCCACCAGGTGAAGTTCTTCATCAGCTTCTGGAAGGCGTTCTCCAGGAATCGACGGTCGGATCGACCGGTGAATTGCTTCTCCAGCTCGTACACGAAAATGGTTGCCCACGCGTGCACCGGTGGGTTCACGTCGCCGAAGTTCCACTCGTACGCCGGGATCTGCCCGTTCGGGTGCAGGTAGAGGCGGCGGAGCAGCAGGTCAAGCTGCTGCTTCGCGAAGCCGACGTCGACCAGCGCCAGGGGGATGGTGTGAAAGGCAAGGTCCCAGGCGGCGAACCAGGGGTACTCCCACTTGTCGGGCATGGAGAGGATGTCGTCGGAGATCATGTGAAACCAGCCGCTGTTCCGGATGCTGGGGTCGACCGACATTGGATCGCGGCCGTGCTCGCCCAGCCAGCGCTCGACGTCGAAGTAGTAGTACTGCTTGCTCCACAGCATGCCCGCCGTGGCTTGGCGGATCACTCGACGTTCGTCCTCACTCAAACCCGGCGGCATGGCCAGGTTGTAGAACTCGTCGGCTTCCGCGCGGCGTCGCGCCATTAACGCTTCGAAATCGGCTCCCCACAGAGCGCGCCTGCCATCGCCGGCGCCCGGCATGTCGAGCGCTGCGTCCGTCAGCCGCAGCCGCACGGTGGAGCTCTCTCCCGGACCCAACGTGAGCACGTAGTGGGCAGCAGCCTTCGTGCCCGTGCCGGCAGGGTTGACGGCGTCCGGGTCGCCGTGCACCACGTACCTGTCGATGCCGTCCTTGACGTACGGCGTGTCGTTTGGACTCCCAAAGATCCGCTCGTTATTGGATTCGTTCTCCGTGAACAGCAGCGGCACCTCTCGGTCGCAGTAGAGCCAGCGCCTGCCCAGCTCCTCGTGGTCAGCGGCGACAGCTGCCATCCCGGCAGCGCCCGAGACCTCCTCCAGTCGGGGTATGGTCGTGCCGCCCGCCCACGACCACGTGTGCCGGAACCATAGAGTGGGCAGCAGGTGCAGCGTCGCGTCCTCGGGGCCACGGTTGTGTACGGTGACCTGAACCAGTAGGTCCTCCGGTGAGGCCTTGGCGTACTCGACGAAGACGTCGAAGTAGCGATCGTCGTCGAAGACGCCAGTGTCGAGAAGCTCGTACTCGAACTCAGTCCGGCCTCGTGCGCGGTTGGTCGCCACGAGGTCTTCGTAGGGATAGGCCCGCTGCGGGTACTTGTACAGGCACTTCATGTAGGAGTGCGTGGGCGTGCTGTCGAGGTAGAAGTAGTACTCCTTGACGTCCTCGCCGTGATTGCCCTCGGCATTGGTCAGCCCGAACATCCGCTCCTTCAACATCGGGTCACGGCCGTTCCACAGGGCGAGCGCGAAGCACAATCGCTGTTTGTCGTCGCTGATTCCGGCGATTCCATCCTCACCCCAGCGATAAGCGCGTGAGCGGGCCTGGTCGTGGGTGAAGTACGACCATGCATCCCCATTGCTGCTGAAGTCCTCACGGACCGTCCCCCACTGCCGTTCGCTCAGATAGGGACCCCACCTGCGCCAGGCGACCCCCTGCTCATCGGCGTCTTGCAGACGTTGCTGTTCCGGGTTACCTGCCGCGCTCATCTCTTCACCATCCATCTCCATGCGTCCAGTTGGTTCCTGCCGCACCCATCAGTCCTCGGGACCCTCCGCGTCCGGCGACGACAGGCGGATCACCTTCGAAGCATCACCGCTGGTCCGCTGTCTCTGGCGGTCTGGCCGTGATCAACTTAGGCGCGTTGAGAGCTCCCGCGTTACGGAAAACGAACTTCCCGTTAGACAAACCGATCGACGCGCCTCTCCTGGAGGAGGTACGCGACTTCATGCCGGCCCGAGGCAGTGCATTGTGAGCGAGTCTCGTCTACGGTGTCACGGCAATGTAGCTCTCCACGCGGGCGACGCCGGGCGCGGCCGCGGCCGCCTTGCGGATGACTTCCGCCTCGTGGAGTGTGTGCACGTGCCCATAGATACGGGCGGTGTGATCGGACACCTCTACTCGGACGCTGCGCGAGTCTAGCTCGGCCTGGCGGCGAAGGGCCTCTTCGATCTGCTCCTCGACCTGTACCGCACTGGCGGCGGGTCTCACCTCGACGTCGTCGGTCACGCCGATCACCCCGCGGACGTGGCGCACCATCCTCTGCACCTCGTCGCGCTGGTAGGGGTACTCGACGACGCCCTCGAGCGTTACCCAGCCGTGCTCGACGCGCCCCCGCACCTGGCTCGTCGGGATGTTCGTGTTCCAGTCCAGGATGTGGGCGATCGCCTTCGCGATGTCAGTGTCGTCGCGTTTGTCGGTGAGCCGCACCTCCAGCTGATTGGCAACGGCCTTCACGCCGTAGACACGCTCGGCGGCCCTGGCACCAGCCAGCTTTTGTGAGTAGGTGGGAACATGACCGGTCAAGGTGACCGCCCCATCCTCCACGGCCACGCCGATCGCCTCGGGGTTCGGAACCTTGGGGTCCCACTGCAGCTCCTTGATGACATCCTCCCGGATGTCGCTGTCCGTCTTCATCCTCGAACGGACGCTACGATCAGCGACCTGCAATTCCGTCCGTCATTTGCAGCGAAGTGCGTCTGCCGGATGCATCTTGAGACGCTGAGGGGGCTACTCGACCGGGGAGGCCCCCAAAGGGTCGACACGCCATAAGGGAGAAGCAAATAGTGGCCGAGCACAAAAGCCCAGCTCTTACCGTCGCGATGGCTTTTCACAAAGCATGGACGGGCAAGGACCTCGATCTGGCAATGTCCTATGTCAGCGACGACATCGTGTGCGAAGCACCGCCGGGACGGATCGAGGGGAAAGAACAGTATCGAGCGTTCTGGGCACCTTTCTTGCGCATCTTCACAAACTCCGAGGTCATGGCGGGGTTCGGAGACGACGACACAGCCTTGCTGATGTACGACGCTCACTCGACGCTGGTCGCGAGCGCCCTCACCGCGGAATGGTTCGCGATAAAAGAAGGGAAGATCTCCCAGAGTCGGATCATCTTCGACCGAGTCCCCTTCGACCCTGCCAGGAAGGCGGCAGGCTGACCCTTCGCTGAAACGACGTGCCCTGGCTTTGAGGTACAGCGGATCTTCATCTCCGGGGCGGATAGCGCCTTGCACCGTTCCCGCGCTACGGTCCAGCGTCCATCCGTATTAACCCCGTCCAGGGATGCTTCACGAGACCTTGAGGTTGAGGCCGGCGCGCGTCTGATGAAGTCCGCGGTTGCCAGGCTTTGAGAACCTGTAGGCTGGAGCGGCCAACGCGTGAGCGCAGTCACGAAGGAGAACGACGAATGCCTCTGTTCGGTGGTCAGCAACAGCAGAGTCCTGCCGGGCCGCCCTCGGAGGCGCTGGAAAGGCTCCAGTCGGGCGCGTTTACAAGCGACCTCTCGGTGGACGAGTTGTTGTGCATCGAGAGCATGGGGTTCGACGCGCTTGGCCTCGTCCTCGGCAGCTCCATCTATCACATCGGCTGGCAGCGCATTCGGACGACGAGGAACGAGGAGCTGCACGTCATCAGCCAGGCCATGTACGACGCCCGCCGGCTGGCGATTCACCGGATGGAGCAGGAGGCGGCAGCCGTAGACGCCGACGGCATCGTTGGCGTGCGCATGGAGATCAAGCGGTACGACTGGGGACCCGACCTGCTGGAGTTCCTCTTCATCGGGACGGCTGTGCGGGCAAGGGACCCCAACCAGCGGATCCGTCCCGACCACGGGATCCCGTTTTCGTCAGACCTGAGCGGACAGGACTTCTACAAGCTTCGCATCGCGGGCTTTCGGCCGGTCCGGCTGGTTATCGGCTCTTGCGTCTATCACGTCAGCACACAGAGCCTCGGACAGTGGTTCCGCCAGCTTAGCGGGAGCACTGAGCACGTTCCCCTGACGCAAGGAACCTACGCAGCCCGGGAGCTCGCGATGCGGCGGATGGAGGCCGAATGCACTCAGTTCGGAGCCGGAGGCGTGGTGGCGGTCCAGGTGCAGGAGAGGAACCACGGCTGGGGCAGCCACGTCATAGAGTTCTTCGCGATTGGGACAGCTGTCGTCCGCGACACCGGGGCCCAGACCGTAACGCCCCCCGCCGTGATGCTCACCGCCAATGCCTAGCCAGCTGACACGCTGTCCCAACTGCGGCGCGCCGCTGCAAGTCGGGAGCTCGGTGTGTGCTTACTGCGGCACGGCCATCCCGGGCGCCCAGACAGCGCCGCCGCCGCCGGAGATCAGCCAGGCTGTTGCCAGCATCCGCGCTCGGATGGCAGATCCGCAGGGGCTGCTCAGATACCTGTCCGGTGCCCTGTCACAGCTGGGCGATGACGTCGCTCGGCCGCGACGGTCTCTTCTGGGCTCGAAGATAAGCCGGGTCGACCTGACGCTCGGCACCGTGCACTATGAGGTGCGACAGGAAGGACCGGCGTGCGTTGTGGAGCGTCGTGCGGTGGCGGCCGGCATGGCCGTCGGTATGAGGGACACGGTGCCGGCCAGCCGCTGGCCCGAACTCATGGCCCTCGACGTCGCCCGGACCGCGGACGAGCGGGGTCTGGGCTGGCAGGCTGTCGGCCGCATCCTGTCCTGAGAGTATCGTGCCCGGCAGCGGGGTCGGCCGATGGCTCGTGCGGGACAGCGCCTGATTGACGATGGGCGGCCGGAACGGAGAATGCGCCGAGCCCTCGCTGCTCGACCTCGCGACCGTCACATTTCTCTTGTGAGGCGTACGTCGACCTCGCGCACCACGTAAGACCACTCTTCTGTGCTCCGCAGACGCCGGACCAGCTCCTCGAAGGCGGCGACATGTTCCGTCGCGAACTCAAACCAGGTGAGGAAGTCGAAGGGCTCCCCGAGATCTCGCCCGTGATGCAGTCGACGGGCGATCGCCGGCAGGTATTCGATCCCTGTGGCTATGTGCCGGGAGGTCTCCTCGAAGATCGCACGCCGCTCTCCTTGAGGGAGCCGCCACCATGCCTGCGACTTGGTGATCGGGATGAGTGCCGCGCGGGTTGCGGTCGGGAGGCCGAGCGGCTGCTGCCGTTGGGCGAGGGCCTCGTGCTCCTCCGGGGTCGTGTACTGCTCAGGGTTGACCACCCCGCGGAGCACCCAGACGGGATTCGGCGGCAGCCGGACGTCAATACCTTCGATGACTGCGACCTTTGCGACGCCTGGAATCGACGGCCCTGTGACGGCGACGATGCGGTCTACGACCCACGGCCCTCTCATGCCGCCAACGAAGTGCGTCAGAAGAGGGGGTCCCATCGGCTCAACCCCGGATGCCCGCATGAAACAGATGGAGCACAGCCGGTCATAAAGATAAGAGCCTGACCAAGGAGAACCAGCATGCTGCTCGAAGGCAAGACCGCCGTGATCTAATCTGGTCGACCTGCGCACCGCAGGTGATGTTCAGGGCAGTGGTCCGATTGACATCTGGCCCGGCATGGTTCCCCTGATGATTAACGGAATGTCATCAGAAGCCGGCTCGACCAGGCATCCCCCGCCGTCGGTCCAGCAGCGGACCATCGTTGCGGTCAATGGCCTCGGCGGACTCGAGCACCTCTGGGACGGCTTTCGGGCGGCGCTGCCACCCGCGCTCGTGCTGCGCGTCCTCGACCTCCCTGGACATGGTGACCGGCTCCCAGCCGAGGATTATCGCTACGCGGCACTGGTCGCGGATGTGATCCAGCGCACCGCGGACCTCGGCCCTTTTCCGCTCCTGGGCTGGTCCGTGGGCGGCGCAGTCGCCTGGCTCGTGGCCGCGCGTCACCCCGAGCGGGTGACTCGACTGGTCTTGCTCGATCCGGCCGCCCCACACCAGAGCCAGTTTCGCCACGGCCCCACGCCAGACCCAGTGCACCCGTACACGTATGCCAGCGTTCAGGAGGCTCGCCAGGCCCTGTTCGCGATCGACCCGACTGTGACCGAAGAGGACATTCAACGTGGATACCGGCAGAACGAGCGGGGCCGATGGGAACCTCGCTTCGACCCGGGCATCTTCCCGGCGCTGGTCGAGGACGCGCGCGAGCACGGTGGCGAGTTCCGAGCGGAGCTGCAAGGAATCCGCGCACCGACGCTCATCGTGCGGGGGGAACACAGCTTCTGGCGTCCCGAACAGCTGGCGGAGATCACGACGCTCATCCCTGACGCCCAGGCGGCTGCCGTTCAGGGGGCAGGGCACTTCATGGTTAGGGAGCAGCCGGAGAGTGTGGCGAGGCTCGTCCTCGAATTCATCGGCTTCCCAACTCTCCCGGGAACGTGAGTAGGGCACCATCAGCTGCACCGCCATCGCGCCGAGGGCTGGCTCTCAGCGGAAGCTGACGTCGGCCTGCATTCCGAGGAACCCGGCGACGGCCTCCGCCTCCTCGGCAACGAGCCGGCGGACCTTCGAACCGAACGGCTCAAACGGGGTAATGTCGACGCTCACTCGGCGGCCCCGGCGCTCGTAGCGCCACACCCCGGCAGCGAGGCCGTCGATCGCTACGATCGGTACGGTCTGGCCTCCGTGATAGACGGCTCCATGGTGCTGCGGAGCCACCACCAGGTCCCGGTCGCGATATCCCAGGACGTACGTGTCGAAGGCCGGCAGCAGCCGGACGGACGGTCCGCCGAGAGGCCGAGCTGGCTGTTGCAGCGACGAGGCGAGCGCCGAGAGTTCTTTTCCCCCGGCGGTAACCGAGACGACCTCTTCCCGCTGTTTCATGAGGTCCCATCCCCGCGTGGCGGCGATGAGGCCCAGGCCCGACCACGCGGCGAAATCCCTGACAGTCGCCGGGCCATAGCCATCCAGGTAGGTTCGCGCCAGCTCAGCGAGTGCCTCTTCCTGGGTGCGCGGACCGCCTGACTCGGGCAATGCGCTGCCCAGCTGCACGTAACCGGGCCGGCTTGAATCGCGTTGCGGCCCGAGGCAGATGAGGCCGGTGAGGGCGGCTGTCTGCAGCAGGTGAATGGCGGCCTGACCCCGCCGCTCGACGCCGATCCCGCTCTGGATCAGCCGGTCAACAACCTGCTCCCGAGTCAGCGCTCGGCCGTCGCGCAGCATTGCTCCGAGGGCCTCCAGGGCGCCGGCGACGGTCTCGTCCGTGAGCCCGAGCTCCAGGCGCCGACGCCTGCCCGCGGCCACGAAGACCGGCCCCAACAGGCGGAGCATCCACATGAGGTCGGTTGTAGCTGCCAGGTGGAGCGTGCCGCGCATCAGCCACGTGGCCGTGAGCCTGCGCTCTTCGATCGCCCCTTCGACGTCCGGGATGCGCAGGTCACAGACACGCGGCCGAAGCGCCAGCAGCATGGCCGGTCGGAGCTGCGCGTTGACGGCCCCTAACCTTCGGGTGACCGCCTCCAGGTCAGCGCCTGGAGGCTCGAGGCACTGCGCGGAAGTGCGGAGCAGCCGGACCTCATGCGGCGTGAGCTTCACGCCCGCGATGGTAGTCGGTCGGCCGGCACTATCCGGGGCGTCCGCGCGTCGCGTCCGCGCCAGGCGAGGGACGACTGTCAGGCTTCGGATCCCTACCTACCTAAGGTCCGCGAGCTGGAGGGCCGATCGGCCCTACACGGCGGGTGAGGGGGTGGGTAAGAGTAGGGCGAAGCATGTTCGTGAAGAGTGTCACGGAGGTGGACGTCGATTTCGAAGACGTCCGTGCGGCGATGCTGAGTGATCCACGCGCGTGGCTCGCCAACATCGCTGCGACAGCCGGGGAGGACGGCGACCGGCTCCTCGTGGATGTCGGCCTCCAGGTGGCCGGTCGCGAGGTGAGCCGGCGCGCCGGGCTCGATGTGGGAGAGCCCATGACCGCTGACCGGGTGGTGCTGCTGCCGCTGCGCCTGCGCATCGAGGAGCACGAACGGCTGTTCCCATCTCTGGATGGCAGCCTCGATGCCGCCTGGCTGGGCCCCGGCCGAACCCACCTGGCACTCACCGCCGGCTACGAACCGCCGTTCGGCGTCGTTGGACGGGCGGTCGACCGTGCCCTGCTGCATCGCGTAGCAGAGGCTGTCGCCCAACGTTTCCTGGAGGCGGCCGCCAGAGAGCTGGAGACAAGAAGGCTCATCAGCTCCGCCGGCGCCAGCCCATCGGACACCGACCGTTAGCAGCTTGCACCCCGGGTGGTGCGCCGGCCGAGGGGATCCACCGAATCTCCGACCGATCCTCTGGGTCGCTCGCGCGGTGGCTTTGCTTCGTAAAACACCTCAAGCGTCTCCAGCCGGGACGCCGGCAGCGCAAGCTGCCGAGCACGGTGCGCACGCCGGTCCAGCGCGCACCGAAGGTCGAACGTACCGTGGACGACCAGATCCGCGGCGTTCATCTTTTGTGCGGTCCCAGGCATGTGCAACCTCCTGAGGTTGATACTGCCCGCAGCCGGCAGCCGCGGTCGAGTGCCGTGGGGCCCGCCGGTGGTGGGCCTTTTGGCGGCTGTCTGCGCCGGAGATCGCCCGTACGCTCCAGCCATGAGAGCGCGCCTCTTGTTCCTCCCGCTGACACTGGCGTCCGCGATCGGCGCCTGGATCCTATCCGGCGACCCGGTCCGCGCACTGGCGGTCCTG
>Ga0126384_10002314_pt1 | contig 11545 bp, 11 predicted proteins | sample PanSoiMetPlot_36_FD_92543 | JGI IMG/M metagenome (GOLD analysis project Ga0126384, IMG submission 92543) | Tropical forest soil microbial communities from Panama - MetaG Plot_36 | ecosystem: Environmental > Terrestrial > Soil > Tropical forest > Bulk soil | place: Panama | collected 2016-02-17 | reverse complement strand
CCGCCGCATTGAGTTCCGCGAAACTAGGTAGCAGGTGCCGTGCGAAAGTCCGAAAATCGCGGTTCGTGACGCGGCGCAGGCGGTTCGGACCAAAATAGAGGCGCGACATCGCATCGATGGCAGCGACTGCTAAGAGGCCAGCAGCGAACCCAAAGCCAGCCTCAACGAGCAACTCTGCTGGTTCCAGATAATAACCTTCTAGGCGGCGACCATACTGGTCGGGTAGCTCGCTGCCATCAAGTCCAGCTGCGCGAATGTTACTCCCGGGGCAAAAAATACGTCTTCGCCGATCTTCATACGTTTGGTGACACCTGCTATGCGGAAGAAATTAAGGCCAAGTTGGGTCCAGAGCTCAGACCAACTGGCCCATTTTCGAGTCTTAGCAGCGGAAGCGCAACTGGTTATGAAGCCTGTCGAGGAAACGGAACTGTACGGGGTCCCCAGCCATTTCACACACCTCGTGCTCTAGGAAAGTGGCCACATCTGGGCCACAAAACGCGGTCTGTTACTGCATTTTCTGGAGTGGAGAGGGGATAAGGGCAACAGAATCAGCAGGACTTATGGAATTTACCGCAAATTCGATCCCCACCGCCCCTACCATTATCACCGCATAAAACGATGAATCGCTGCGAATTTACGGAGGTAACATTTTCCGGGTCGCGCACGCGGATTGTCATTCATACAGCATGCGCAAACCATAGCGAACATCCTGAAGTAAAGTCTCCATGAAGACGCTTCCTCTCGGTCAATCACAGAATCGCAGAAAGGCGAATTTCCCGACTTGGGACCAATCAGTTGGAGTCGTTTCCATCTGTCCCAGATTTCACTGATTTCACTTCACTTTCTTCCCGCGCCCTCGTGGAGTTTGCCCAGGCCGGGAAGCTGCGAATCTGCCTCACCGCGTAATCGACCTTCATGTCGACTGCGAGCTTCCCCAGCTCCACCGTTGAGCGACGCGCGTCGCCCTGTATTCCGTTATACGGACTCTGCGGCCCGATCTGCACCTTGCCATCGACAACGGGATCTCCCACGGCAGACGAGACCAGGTCTCTGCTTCACTGGCTCCTGTCTCGCTCGTTCCTGACAAAGACGCGAAGTTGTTTAAAGTCCCCTGAAGTCCAGTCTGCGAAGTCGGCTTCTTCAATCGTCATTCGGGTGCTGATCCGCCAGGACAATTCGGTCTTGTCCGTGAAGCGAACGTGAATGTACAGAACGCCTTCTTCGAATTGGTGCTCAACCCAATCCACAACCTTCCCTTGCAGGCCGCGGTACCGAGCGCCGGGAACGTAATCGGAGGCGGCATGCGTGGCAACACGACGCTTTTTCATCGGCGTACCCCTCTTGGTTGTGAACTTCGTTGGCGCTTCTTTGGACTCGTCCTTGACCGTCGCTTCGGCTGCTCTTCGTCGTAGCGATCTTCATCAGACATGTCCCAGTCCGGCAGAATCACGACACGCGGTGCCAGTCCCTTGCGCTTCCGACGCTCTTCCGAAGTTTTGACTTCGAGATAGATGTCGTCCCGGTCCTTTAGCTTTTGATCGAATTTCCGTTGAAACGATAAGCCCACTTAGCGTCGTCCTCGACAATTTTCTCGAAGTTATCGAAGAACTCCCGGTTGGCATAAACCCGGGCGATCTCAACGTCAGAGAGTGCGTGGCGGATGAGGTCTTGTTGAAAAAACGGCACGGACTGCAGACGTTGCAAGCCTGCCGCTACGTGGTCAAACGAGCGGTTTAACTCGACCATCTGTTGAAAAAGAGGGAGCTTCATGGACGTGGCTCCGGCTCTTGTAAAGAGAATCGAGAAGCGGCGACAAGGCAAGCGTACTGCCACAGAAGGGAGAACTCTGTATTCAAGTAAACTGCGGGACTAAACGAAGAACCACCAAGTTGCGCAGGTTCAGCGAAACATATAGGTTCTGTTGCAGCCATAGTTGCCTCCTTGAAGGCGACTTTGGTCAGGGGCGCGTGGGTGCTCGTAACACCGGCGCGTCCCGCTATCTCAGGAGGTTTTTCGACCGCGGCCTCGTTTGTGGCGCGGTTTCTTTCGGTACTGCTCGGCTTTGTACTGCTTTAACTTCGCAAAGCCCTCATCGGTCCAATATCGAATTTGCGAACCTGCTATCTGCTGTGTCGCGGGCTCTGGAACTACCCGCTTCTCGATCCACCGATGCAACGTAGCTCGATGAATTCCAAGTAGTCGGGCAGCTTCAGAGATCGAATATTGCGTCATGAAAAATATGCGACATGGTGTCGCGTATTGTCAAGCTAATTCTTCCGTTTTCTGCGAGGACTAGGGTACCGGATTTATGGCGAAACTCGAAACGTGCCTAAAGCAAAAGATACTTGATGATTGAAGAAGAAAACAGACAGGGAGAGGCCGATGACGACGATGATGAACAGGAAGAAATGGATGGTGAGGTTCTGCGCGTAGGAGTAGATGTTGTGTTCGTGCCGTCGTCGTCGCGCTGGTCAGCAGGGCCTTGTTACGGATGGGCCCACCGAGAGCCTGCCATTACTCTAATGGCCTAGCCTGTAATGCGCTGATATTGGGGCATTTAGATTGATGGAAGCAAAATATGCTTGTATTTGCACAGCAGAATAAGCTTGTAATTATACAGCATGATATGCTTGTATTGACACGGCATAATGTGCTTGTAATGCCCCGGCTCAGTAGGGAGGCCGCCCATGCCCACGCCAAACCAGAAATTAGCTGAATCGCTCGACGTTCTGAAACAACTTCAGAGCGGCGGCCGCCGTGTCTTCAAATCGGATGATCTCAGCCGGGTCCACCGCGAACGCCTGGTCGAGAACGGCTTCCTGCAGGAAGTAATCAAGGGCTGGCTGATTTCCGCGAGCCCAGGCGGGCGTGCGGGAGACAGCACGCCATGGTACGCCTCGTTCTGGGAATTCTGCGCGCGCTATGCCGGCGAGCGTTTCGAGAACGAATGGCATTTGTCGCCGGAACAGTCTCTTTGGCTGCACGGCGAGAAAACAACGATTCCGGAGCAGGTAGTGGTGTGCAGTCCGAAGGGAACAAACCACCAGATCGAACTATTGTTCGGCACGTCTTTGTACGACCTCAAGATCGGGGAAATGCCACCCGCCGAAAATATTGCGGTCAGGGAAGGACTGCGGCTGTTCACGCCCGCGGCCTCGCTGGTGGGCGTGGGTGAGACATTTTTTTCACGAAACCCGCTTGAGTCGCAAGTCGTACTGGCAAGTCTTGCCGATGCTTCCGACCTGCTGCGGCTCCTGCTGAACGGCGGGCATTCGGCGAAGGCGGGTTATCTTGCGGGCGCGCTTCGGTCAAGCGGGCGCGACAAGCTTGCCGATGAAATCGTAAAAACGATGAAGAGCGCCGGATACGACGTGCGCGAGCGCAATCCTTTCGAAGCTGGACAAGTATTCAGCAGATTGCGGCCCGCGGCGGCGCCGATTGTCGGCCGCCTGCAGATGATCTGGGAAACGACGCGGGAGACAGTGGTCAGAAATTTCCCGAAAGCGCCGGGCCTGCCGAAAGACAAGGGCGCATATCTGCACAACGTCGATGAAATCTACAAGAGCGACGCCTACCATTCCTTGTCCATCGAGGGCTATTCGGTCACGCCGGAGCTGGTTGAAAGAGTGCGGCAGGGAAACTGGAATCCTGAACGCGAGGAGCAGGACAAGAAAAACCGGGACGCCCTGGCGGCGCGAGGATACTGGCAAGCGTTCCAGTTCGTGAAGGAATCCGTGGGCAAAGTTATTGGTGGTGCTCCGGCCGGCGCCATTGCGCGAGACGAGCATAAGGACTGGTATCGCGAGTTGTTTCAGCCGTGTGTGGCGGCCGGCCTAATGAGGGCAGGGGACCTGGCCGGATACCGGAACAGTCCAGTATATCTGCGCACGTCGCGCTATGTGCCGCCACGGTGGGAAGCGGTCCGTGACGCAATGCCTGTATTTTTCGATCTTCTCGAAAAGGAGCCGGAAGCATCCGTGCGCGCTGTGCTTGGGCACTGGCTGTTCGGCTACATTCATCCGTACCCTGACGGCAACGGCCGCATGGCGCGCTTTCTGATGAACGTGATGCTTGCCTCGGGTGGTTATCCGTGGACCGTTATTCGCCTGAGGGATCGCAAGGCTTATCTTGCCGTCCTCGACAGCGCCAGCATCGAAACGAATGTCGGCCCGTTTACGACGCTCATTGGGCAGCGCGTTCGCTGGGCGCTTGAAAAACACGATCTGGTTTTTCCCGACAAGGCGGAGAAATTTGATTTTGACCGCGAAGTGGTGATGTTTTTCGGCCAGGACGGAAAGGCGCGCGTGCGCTGCGCCATCAGCCGCGAAGCGCTGGACGACGACTTCGAGGCGGATAATCGCAACAAGGTGGAAGTGTTTAAGGAAAACCGGAAGGTCATCGAGGAAGCCGTGCGACAGAAATATCTGGCCGGTGACACGGAAACGGACGGGTCCGTTCTTATTCACACGGGCGAACTCGCTAAACGAAGACGATAATTCGTTTGTGGCGAGAGATACCCAAGCGGTTCAGCCGGTTTGTACCAAGCGACTTCCAATTGGCCGGCAGTCGGAAAGAATATTTTTAGCTATTACTCTTCTGGACCCTCGCCTCGGGTTCCTATTGCCATCCAACGAAGTTGATCTTCTCAAGCAAAAGCAACAGCCAAGATGCGGAAAAAAGAATGATGGAGCTGTCGATGGCGAAGGCCGATATTGAGAAACTGCATGTCTATAGCAAAGTCAGTACGAAAACTGCTCTGGAACTGGCGGTCCCGCTCTGGGAAAAGTTGCAGCAACTATCTTTAGAAGTTAAGACGAAAATTCTTTCGAGCATGTCCGCTGGACCTTTGTGCGGACTGGCGCTGATGTCCCGTCAGATGTCTGTTGATTGCACTCGCGCGGGGGTGCCGGGTGCGGTCACCGAGAATTCTTGGCGCTCAGAAACAAAATCTAGGTAAGGCGAGAAACCAAGGTACGCGTGTAGCTCTTACCTATGGTTCTATTATCCAACGACCTTTGATTGTGGTCTCTCGAGCAAAACCTCGTGATTTGAGAATTATCAATGCTTCTTCGATCTCTGATTGTGGCGTATTCAGGACGGATGCGAGCGTATCTGCCGTGAAGGCCAATTTCTGTCCTACTCGGCTCAATTCCTTTTGAGCGTATTCGCGAATGCCCGAGCCTGGGGCTGTCAAGAAGCGTATCTTCTCTTCGCGTTTTTTTGCGGCTTCGCGTTCTGATTGCTGCACTTCGAGTTCCATCCTCTGCGCGTTCAGGAATTTTGTGCTTGCTTCGTCTTCTAGAAGCTTTTGCCGCGCCAACTTGAGCTCATCGCGCGCACTGGCAAGTTCGTTGATGAGCCGTCCTACTTTTAGGTGCTCCTCCGACCAAGACTTAAAAAACGCAACGCCCAGGAGCAGGAGCGCAAGAACATTAAATACTCTCGCCTCTATCGAAGAACCATGAATGTGTTCCCACGTGGTGACTAGAGCGATCGCAGCGCTGCTGGTCAGCAGATAAACCCAATGCCTCAATACCGCGCGTATAAATTCGACTATGTTTTTCACTTCGATCTATGTGCGTCTGCTTCGAATCAAGACGGGTCGCGCATTTCGCATGACTTTATTTAGATTTCGGAATGAGACGTAGTAGTCTTTTCGATATCATACCTTTTTCCCTCACTGCAATAGGAACCTTCAAAGCTGAAGTCATATTGACTGGGAGAAAGTATATGGACGGCTTAGATGCAATGTTTGACGGAATTATCGCACAGCAGGCAGGCGAGTTGCTTCTGGACGAACCGCAATCGACTCGTTTATTGCGTCGTCTCTGTCCTCGAAGCTACCTTCGGAGCCTCGAGGACTTCGCCTTCGCTGCGATATTCTCAGGCAAGATTGTGACCACCCAAGAATTGGCAGATGTACTCGGCGGCCACCCAGGAGAAAAACTACTTACCAAATACTTCAGCGACAAACATGACCGTAGACTATTAGAAGGGACAGCAGCGGGCTGGGAGTCCCTTTTGGATGATACTAGGCGCGATGATCGAGAGACAATCCGCGGCCTAATCGGTTCGCTCGAACTGATGATCACTGGGCGAGAGTCTGGCGTGTTTTGGCGGGAACTCATTGTTCGCGAAGTCATGCAATATTTCGGAAAAGATGAGTCCTTGACGAGACCAAACGCTGGTTCGGAATATCAGTTCTTCCGCCGAGGGAATTTTCGTCGAGACGAGGACCTTCAAAGCACCGTTCCGCCAAAATACCTTGAAATAATCCTTGAAGAAGTTAAGACCAAGACCAACTTCCACGCGGGAGTGAAGATCGCTCATGATGATGCAATCCGTGAATTCGCAGCAAGAAATGCCTTGGCGCACGTGGGGATGTTTCACTGGTATTGCCGTTTCGGCGAGAAGGCGCTTCGAGCGAATAGAGGGGCGAGAATTCCATATGCCACTCGACAGTCTTTTCCGGTACTGCAGAGTGCACTTTGGCGGTTCAAGAGCCTTGTAGTACCTGGGCTCCTTCATAGAATGATAGAAAAGTCCAGAAATCGCGATGAATTACGCGACCAGCTGGTTGTGGCGTCGATGGACTCGACCTTTCAACCTATTCGAGAAAAACTCGCAGGTGCCTGGCGCTTATTAGAAGACCAAGAGCAATCTCAAGAGCTTGATTCCTTGGTTTTCGACATTGAAAGAGAGGTTGAAGCTTGGAAGCACCCGGAAACCCGGCACATAGTATTTAGCACAGCAGGTACCCAATATGAGCGGGCGGTCAAGATGCTCGTTTGGCGCGGCGCCGGCGTGGCAAACGCGCTAACGGATTATGCGAAAGTCTTTCCTGAGCTGTGTGATACGGGTACGCCAGACCAGTTTGATGTTCTCTAGGTTGTTGTTACGAATGGAAGAATCCGGAAGTAATTACGAATCGAGGACTGCCGGGGCCTTCTTTCAAACCGACTGTATGCGGTCTTACGTGACGGCAGATAAATCTTGACGGCGTCACTAGCTGTTAAGGATGCTGAAGGCGTATCCAGCGTTGTCTCTAATCGAATTGGCCTCAAATCTTGCTCGAGGACGGGATTTCAGTGGTCGGCAACTGAACTGATCTTTAGTTTCGGAATCGCTCTAAGTTGCCCAGGGTTACAGATTGTTGCTTGAAGAAAGGCCACTTCTCTGAATCGTTGACCAATCGGCGACGGAGCCGATTGGTTGCGAGTAAGGGATAAAAAACTCTTAAAGCCTTGTCCGTGTACCTGGCGTGTACCTCGCTTCAGCTGATTTGGGAATTCTCCGGTTTGTGCGGGTTCGAAGAATCAATAAGTTACGCAGTTTCAACGCGGCTTTTGGTTCGATCCCCACCGCCCCTACCAAACCTCAAATATTCGACTCGTCAAATCGCTCGCGATAGTTAAAGGAGCGCGCCTTCCCAATTTACCTGCGTGGCGGCCCGCCATACACGAGGTTGCGCGTACGCCTATATCATGGTATATATCAAGATGAGGAGCGAGCTATGCCACGTACCGCCAAACTGTTCAGGAATGGACGAAGCCAGGCAGTGCGCTTGCCGGCAGAATTCCGATTCGAAGGAGAGGAAGTCTTCATTCGCAAAGACGAGAAAACCGGCGACGTGATTCTGTCGCGGCGGCCGGCCTCTTGGGATGAGTTTTTCAGACTGAGGGACGAAGCCCTTAAGGCCGACCCACGCGCGGCCAAGGAATTCTTGGCCCACCGCAACGATCTGCCGCCAGAAGATCGCGAGCTGTTCGGGAGATGAGCACGCGCTACTTGTTGGACACCAGCGCGGCAAGCTACGCCATTACGAAAAAAAGTCTCGTTTTTGATCGCCACTTGGTTAGAGTGCCCATGGCGGAGCTTGGGATCTCTACAGTCACTGAAGGAGAATTGCGTTATGGCTTGGCTAGACGTCCTTCCGCACCATTGCAGGCGACGATTGAAACGTTTCTCCTGGGTCTGACGATCTTTCCTTGGGATTCCAGTGCGGCGCAGAGCTACGGAGACCTTCGCGCCGCTCTCGAACGGCAGGGGCAACTTTTGGGCAGCCTAGACATGATGATCGCTGCCCACGCTCTATCACTGCGATTGACTCTGGTATCGGGTGATGCGGCCTTTAAACGGATCAGACACCTGAAGGTTGAAGACTGGACAAAATGAACTGTGTTTGACAGGTTGGCACCAGAAGGCACCAACTGGAATGGGACGGCCGTTCTACGCCGTTTTCTTTGTCGGATTAGAAAGTAGAGATGCAATTCGATCCCCATTGCCCGGTAGATCGCTAAATCCGCTTCGCCGCATCGCGCGCCGTTGATCCGCCACGTGTCTTTTCCAGACCGCAAGAACCTTGCTCGATCAAATTGAGTGCTTTGCCTGGGTCTTCCGATATCGACGTGGGTATTGCCACGCGCACCCTGCTAACGGCAGGATTTACGATTTCAGGTAATGCACCGCTCACAGTCCTTCTGGCGTTGGACCAAACATTCCACTTTGAAATGCAGCAGATTGCCGATTTCCAAAGTCGGGACCATTGAACACGGATGTCGCATTGTATCTATCCAAGACCGAAATCGATCTCCCAAGTCACCGCCGTAGACTGTTTCTGACCAGTTGTACGGCGTGGATGTGGCGTAGGTCATATTCTTAGCTGCATTCGTCGGGTCGGTTACCATAGTAAATAGTATAATTATATAGATAAGTAGAATGGCTTTGGAAAACAGTCCGAACGAAAGGACAAGTCAAAACTTTCAGGAGACGCAGGACTCGTCGTCGAAAATCAAGCGCGGGACATGTCCGTGATTCTGTGAATGGAGTGATTAGATGAACTGGCTCCTGGCTGTGAGTACGGGTTGAACTAGTCAAGCCTTAGCTGAGCGCACGCCTTACTCTTTCTTGCTAAAGCAAAGAAGGTCGTCGGCGCTCAAGTAGAGCCGGGAGCACTTCTCCGTTCCGTAGCGTCCGCAGCCGCATCCGTCTTGGGGCTGGGCTGGAGAGAAGCCGCTCGATCTCGGGTGCTTGCTCACGGTGGACCAAGGCATCGAGTGCCAACAGAACCTAACGGGTCGAAACATCGCAATCGTCATTTTGCGTGCGAAGTCGAACCTCCTCGCCGAACTGTCAAAGCTCGTTCCAGCTTGCCTCGCGCATATCGAGTCTGTTCGTCCAGATCGTCAGAGTCGAGACCTAACTAAGGTCAACTTCAGGTTTACCTTCGAGTTTCCAAAAGGCATAGGTGGGTGCCAAAGGTTTCGATTGGGCACGGTTGAGACGCGTTCACTGCGCAACTTAGCTCCATTTGGCTCCAATTCGTTTTTGGAGAGCGGCGTATCACCGCGAAAACGTGGGACTTAGAAATTTGCTTCAACAATTCGATCCCCACCGCCCCTCTTCAACGAGATAAAAACGCTCGGGGGCAATAAGGGGGCAATTAGGCTGCCTGTGGCGCCGAGACGAAACGAACAACAAGCCGTCTGTTTCTATATCGTTAGCCGTGCATAAGCACTGTTCGGATGGTGGGAGACATGCCCACCGCATGCGGAAAGAACTAGCGCCTGTATCCTGTATAAAGTGAACTATCCCCATTGGAAATCAGCCGTTCTGGGAAACAGCCATCGATTTGTACACTTCGCGCACAGCGCGCAATCCCATTCGACGAATAGCCGACTTTTCATCCGCGTGGCGGCTAACGATAGCTTCCGAGTTGCCGACAACCCTTACCTTTAGCGGATTATGGAAGGGTTGCCCTCACTCGGGAACTTGTCAATGCAGCAGCCGGTCACCCTCTCGTGTACGCCTGATCTTGACCTTATCAGGATTATGGATGCCGTTGGGAATGGTTATGGGAGTAGGGCGAGACGCCGCACCAGCTCGTGGAAGCGCTGATCCGTGTGAAAGCGATCGAATACGGGATCCACGGCGAGATACGACATCCAGACGGCATGATCATCATAGGCGGTCTGAAGCCACTTGAAGGTCTGTTCCTTGTCGTTCAGTGCGGCGTAGACTTGTGCCAACCCGTACGGAGATACGTATCGCTCGCTAGAAATCTTTTGTAACTGACCAATAATCCGAAGAGCCTCAGTCTTTCTCCCCGCCATAGCATGAGCGACTCCCACCTGAGCAAGATAAAGCGGGCTATTTCCGGAGAGGCTAGCTGCTCTCTGCAGCTCAGCGAGGCCCCGCTCATTCTGGCCTATTTGTAAATAGCTCTCACCGAGTACGAGATGGGCAGCTGCGAAATTTGGATCCAAGTCGACGGTATTCCGCCCTTGTTCAATCGCGCTGTCATACCTCCGCGCAAGGTAATAACGCAACCCGACCCAAGTGCCAACCATGAGATTGAGCGGATCGCGTTCCAAGGCTTGTCTCGCCTCAAGCACCGCCTCGTCGTGCCGCCCTTTTATCGACAGATAGTCTCCATACCAATGGTGTGCGTTCGCATACTGCGGATCTAACTGCAGCGCGCGCTTGAACTCCTTTTCTGCTCCTCCCCAATCCAGCTTGTGGCTAAGAACTAGAGCCATCGAGGCATGTGCTTCAGCAGACGACGGGTCGATTTCAATTGCTTTGAACGCAGCCGCACTGGCCTTTGAAAGCGCCTCTGTCGGAGGGTTAAAGCCGTGCCACGTGAGCCCGCTATTGCAGTCCGCCAATCCGGAGTAGGCTGCGCCGTACGCTGGATCTCTATCGATTGCCTGTTCGAAGTAGATTGCCGCCTTTTGCAGACCGTCCGCGGTCCGCTTGTTCCAGTAGTAGCGACCTTTAAGATAAGCCTCATACGCCGCAGGCTTTAATTCACGAGGGCGTGCCAGCCGTGTTTGCTCCTCAGGCGTCAGAGTGCCGCCGATTTTGTCAGCAATGGTTCCTGCGACGGAATCCTGCAGAGCGAGTATGTCCTTCAATTCGCGATCGTAGCTTTCGGCCCACAGAGCAGTCTGGTCCTTGACCTGTATCAACTGAACGGTGATTCGCACGCGATCCGTCGCGCGTCGAGTGCTGCCGTGGAGCACATAGTCAGCGTGCAGATCTTTCCCGATTTGGCTTACACCTGTGCTGCTGCCTTTGTACTTCATAGTCGAACTGGGGGGAGCCACACTCAGCCGCTCTGGGCGCAGCTTGCTGAGTTGGGCCACCATCTCTTCCGTCAAGCCATCGCTGAAGAACTCCTGGTCCGCATCATGACTCAGATTCTCAAACGGCAGGACTGCCAGGACCACTCGTTCAGAAGACGGAAGCCTCGCATTTACGGCGGGCCGGTACCACGCCCAATAGACTAGAGCTGCGAACATAGAAGTAGCGGTTAAGCCGATCAAAACAGCCTTGCGGATTGTCCGCAATCCAACTTGCGTTATCGGTTCGGCAGGATGTGGCTGCACTACGTTAACCGGAGCGAGGAACCGATAGCCTTGTTTGGCGACGGTCTCTACGAAACGGGGATTCTCCGCTGAATCTCCCAGGGCATCGCGTACTTTCTTGATAGCGTTATTCAGACCCTGATCAAAGGCAACGTATACATCGCTTGGCCAAATGT
>Ga0126384_10002313_pt1 | contig 11546 bp, 7 predicted proteins | sample PanSoiMetPlot_36_FD_92543 | JGI IMG/M metagenome (GOLD analysis project Ga0126384, IMG submission 92543) | Tropical forest soil microbial communities from Panama - MetaG Plot_36 | ecosystem: Environmental > Terrestrial > Soil > Tropical forest > Bulk soil | place: Panama | collected 2016-02-17 | reverse complement strand
TGTCGGGCAAGATCCTGCTTAAGGCCTGCCGGCAGGCCCTCGATCGGGTGGCCGACTTGCCGGAGTGGCAGCAGGCGGCCTGGCTCAAGCAGCGCGGTTGGCCCAATTTTCGCGACGCCCTCAACCGCCTGCACCGTCCCGAGCAGACCGGCGACGTGTCGCCGGCGGCCGCGCCGTGGCAGCGGCTCGCCTATGACGAGCTGTTGGCCGGGCAGCTGGCCCTGGCACTGGTGCGCCAGAAGCTCAAGCACCAGCCCGGGCGTAGCGTTAAAGGCGATGGCCGTATTCGCGCCAGGATCGCCGCGGCGCTGCCGTTCGCGCTCACGGGGTCGCAACGCCAGGCGGTGGGCGAGATCGCCGCCGACTGTGGCGCCCCGTTTCGGATGCTGCGGCTGCTGCAGGGCGACGTCGGCTCGGGCAAGACCGTGGTCGCGCTGATGGCGATGGCGATCGCGGTTGAGGCCGGGGCCCAGGCCGCCCTGATGGCCCCCACCGAAGTGCTGGCGCGCCAACACGCCGACACCATCGCGCCGCTGGCCGAGGCAGCAGGCTTGCGCCTCGGGCTGATCACCGGCCGCGAAAAAGGCGCTGCCCGCGCCGAGTTGCTCAACCGCCTGCGCCAAGGCGAGATCGACATCATGGTCGGCACCCACGCCCTGTTCCAGGCCGATGTTGCCTTCAAGGACCTCGCCTTTGCGGTCATCGACGAGCAGCACCGCTTCGGTGTGCACCAGCGCCTGGCGCTGCAGGCCAAAGGCGGCAACGGCGGCCCCAACGTGTTGGTGATGACGGCAACGCCGATCCCGCGCACCTTGCTGATGACGCACTACGGCGACCTCGACGTCTCGCGGCTGACCGAGAAGCCGGCGGGCCGCAAGCCGATCGTGACCAAATCGGTGCCGGTCGATTCCATCGAGCGGCTGATCGAGCGTTTGCGCCTGCAGATCAAGGACGGCGCCCAGGTCTACTGGGTGTGCCCGCTGATCGAGGGCAGTGATCGCTCCGAGCTGGCCGCGGCCGAGCAGCGGCACGCGCATCTGGTGCAGGTATTCGGCGCCGACAGCGTCGGTCTGCTGCACGGCGGCATGCCGGATCGGGCCAAGGATGCCACCATGGCGGCATTTGCCCGCAACCGCCACCAGATCCTGGTCGCCACCACCGTGATCGAGGTCGGCGTCGACGTGCCCAACGCCAATATCATGGTGATCGAGCACGCCGAGCGTTTTGGCCTCGCCCAGCTGCATCAATTGCGCGGCAGGGTGGGGCGTGGCACGCGCGAGAGCTTTTGTTTGCTGCTCTATCGCAGCCCGGTCGGGGAAATGGCACGGCGGCGACTGGAGATGATGGAGGCCACCGAAGACGGCTTCCAAATCGCCGAGAAGGATCTGGAGCTGCGCGGGGGCGGCGAACTGATGGGCGCGCGGCAGAGCGGCATGCCGGAATTCCGTGTCGCCGCGGTGGCGAATTTCCCCGAGCTGTTGGCGGCAGCCCGCGATGATGCGCGCCTGATCCTCAGCCAGGATCCGCAGCTGTCCTCGGCGCGCGGACAGGCGCTGAAACTGCTGCTCTATCTGTTCGAGTGCGACGAGGCAGTGCGCCTGTTTCGCGCCGCCTAGCGATCGTGCCGGCAGCGCCTCAGGCGGCCTTGGAGCCGTTGCGCGCCCTCTTCGCCATGTCCTGCAGCTTGGCCTGGGTTTCCGGGTTCACCATGCCGGCGGAAATGATGATCTTGGCGGCATCCTCAACGGTCATCTTGACCGGCGTCACGTCCTTGCGCGGAACGAAGCACACGAACCCGGACGGCGGCAGCATGCCGGTCGGCATGAAGACGCTGATGAGATCGAGCCCGGGGACCTCGGCCGCGATCTGCTCGGCGGCATCGCCGGTGATGAACACGATCGACCAGATGCCCTTGGAGGGAAACTCCATCAGCGCCACCTTCTGCAGCGCCTGGTGGGGGGCCGATGCCGTCACCACCGATTCGAAGATCTGCTTTAAGCCCTGGTAGACATTGCGCACAATCGGTGTGCGGCCCAGCATCACCTCGCCGGCGCTAATCAGCGAGCGCCCGATCAAGTTGGCCGTCAGGGCGCCGATCATGGTGAGGCCGATGATGGCAAACAACAGGCCGACCCCGGGGATGGGAAAGGGAACGTAGGATTCGGGGTTGTAGATCCTCGGGATATAGGGCTTCACCCACGCGTCGATGATGTTGATGAAGTACCAGGCGATGTAGAGGGTGATGGTGACCGGGCCAACGACCACCAGGCCGGTGAGAAAGTAGTTGCGCAACCGGGCGCCGGTGCGCTGATGCATGGCCGGGGCGGCGTCGAGCGCCAGCTTCGCCAGACCGGCCTTAATTTCGGCGGTCTCGTCCTGCGCCAGCTTGGCGAGCTCAGCCTTGAGGTCGTGTGTCTCATCCAGCGCCGAACGAGACGCGGACGAGGCCGGAGTGTCATGCATCGCGACGGCCCACAATCGAGCTGGCAACCCTCGTCGGGAAAACGGCCAGACTCAGGTATCCGGCCCATTGTCGCACGCGACCACCCCGAGGCAAGGCCGTTCACAGCCTGTCAGGTTCCGAGGCGATCTTGCAAACGGCCGTTAGTCTATTGGAATGAAAAGGTGTTTTCAAATGGTGTTGCGACTATTGCGCCATCACCAAACAATCGAGCCCGGTGCCCTTGAGCTTGGCGCAGAGGCTTGCCGTCTCTTGCGTGCTGGCAAACGGGCCGAGCAGCACCCGGTAGAACGCGCCCATGTTGCCCATCACCGTCTGGTCGATCTCCGGCTCGCGCGACGCGAGCGCGCCGGCGTGTTCGCGCTTCACCTTGGCCGCCAGCGCCTTGGCCTCGGCCTGGGTGCGCACGGCGGCAATTTGAATGCGCAGATGCCCGCCAGCCTTGCTGGCAACGGCGGTGGCCTCGGTTTTGGCGGGCTCGGCCTTGGCACGGACGGGCTCGGCCTTGGCATGGGCGACCGCGCTCTTAGCGGGCACCGGCTCGCTCCTGGCGATGGTACCGGTCTCGACGCGCGCGGTGCGTTCGGCCTCGACCTGGGTCTGCCGTGACCAGGTGCTGGCCGGCGCCGGCCGTGGCGTGGCCGGCCGCTCGGCCGCGGTCGCCTCGCCATTGGGGATGGCACCTGTGCTCGGCGGTGGCGGGGCGGCCGGGGGCGGCGGCGCACTACTGCTGCTGGCGAAAAAGGCATTGCCACCGAACAGGCTGCCGAACAGATCCCAGCCGCCACTACTGGCGGGCGCGCTGGCCGGCTCCTCCCTGAGCGCGGCGGCCGGTGCCGTCGCGGCTGGTCCATCGCCCCAGGGTTGCGCCGCGGAGGCCGTGCGCGTCCTGTCGCGCGTGGCGGCCGTGGCGGGTTGCGCCTCACCGGCCTGGCCGAGGCCCGCCTCCTGGTAGGCGGCCGTGCGTTGGCGCAGACCGTCGGCGCGCTCGCTCTCGCTCAGGCCACCCTTGAGCCACAGCGCACTTGTGAGGTCCGAGATGGCCTGGGCGGGCTTGTGCTGCTGGCGATAGGCGGTGCCGCGCAGCAGCAACGCCTTGGCCATGCTGGCCGGGGGTAGATTGCCGCTGGAGAGCAGGGCGGTCAGCGCTTGGATCGCTGGTTCGCTCTTGCCGGTGTCGATCAGTTTAGTGGCATGGTCGAGGGTGCGCTGGGTCTCGGCGGGATCGTGCTTTTTCTTGCCCGCCGCCTGGGGAGCGTCCTGACCCGCGGCGGCCTCCTCGGCCGCCGGCGCGCCGGAGCTCGCGACGCCGGCCATGGCTAAGGCGGCGACCACCGGCACGAGGATGCGCGAGTGCCAGTTTCGAGCCATACCTGCCCTTTCCCTGTCCCCCTACGCGAAGCACCTCCTACCTTGAGCCTACGTCAAATCGAAGGCACGAGGCAAATCTGCATCTGGCCTCGCTCGGCCTATTCCACAGTCACGGACTTGGCCAAGTTGCGCGGCTGGTCGACATCTGTACCCATGAATGTGGCGGTATGGTAGGCGATCAGTTGCACGGGTACGGCATAGATCAGTGGTGCGACAAAGCCGTGCGCCTTAGGCACGGGAATGTGCGCCTCGAGCTTGCAGCCGGCCCGCGCCGGCGGCGCATCGGAAATGAGGATAATCCTGCCGCCCCGCGCCGCCACTTCCTGCATGTTGGACACGGTCTTTTCGAACAGATCGTCCTCTGGCGCCACCACGATCACGGGAACGTTTTCGTCGATCAGGGCGATTGGCCCGTGCTTGAGTTCTCCGGCGGCATAGCCCTCGGCGTGAATGTAGGAAATTTCCTTGAGCTTGAGGGCGCCTTCGAGTGCAATCGGGTAGCTGACACCGCGCCCGAGGTAGAGCACGTCCTGGGCCTTGGATAGCTCGTGTGCCAGCCGCTCGAAGTGCGCCTCGTTGCGCAACAGGGTCGCGACGTGGCGCGGCACTTCGGCCAGCGCGTGCACCAGCTCCTTTTCTTCGCTGGCCCCGATCGTGTTGCGGGCGCGCCCGAGCGCTAGCGTCAGGCCCGCCAGCGCGCTGAGCTGACAGGTGAAGGCCTTGGTCGAGGCGACACCGATCTCGGGGCCGGCCAGCGTCGGCAGCACCACATCCGACTCGCGGGCGATGGTGGAGGTGCGCACGTTGACGATGGCGGCGATGGTTTGCCCCTGGCCCTTGCAGTAGCGCAGCGTCGCCAAGGTGTCGGCGGTCTCGCCCGACTGCGTGATGAAGAGTGCCAGCGCCCCCTTACGCAATGGCGGCTCGCGGTAGCGAAACTCGGAGGCGATATCGATCTCGACCGGAATGCGCGCATAGCGCTCAAGCCAATACTTGCCGATCAGCCCGGCGTAGTAGGCGGTGCCACAGGCCGAGATCACGACATCGCTGATGCTGGTGAGGTCGATGGGGAACTGCGCCAGTGCCACCTCGCCGGCGGCGAAATCCACGTAATTCGCCAAGGTGTGCGAAATCACCTCGGGCTGTTCGTGAATCTCCTTGGCCATGAAGTGGCGGAAATTGCCCTTGTCGATCAACAGCGAGCTCGCCAGCGAGCGAACCAAGGGCCGCACGATCTGCTGCCCGCCGGCGTCGAAGATTTGCGCCTGATGGCGCGTCAGCACCGCGCAGTCGCCGTCCTCGAGGTAAGTGATGGTGTCGGTAAAGGGTGCGAGTGCGATCGCATCCGAACCCAGATACATCTCGCCGCTGCCGTGGCCAATGGCCAGCGGCGGGCCACACCGGGCGCCGATCATCAGATTGTCGTCGCCGGCGAAGATCAGCGCCAGGGCAAAGGCGCCCCTGAGCCGGGCCAGGGCCGCTTGTGCCGCCGCTACCGGCGCCAGTCCTTGCCCCAGGTATTGCGTGACGAGGTGCAGCACCGTCTCGGTGTCGGTCTCGGTCTCGAACACGTGGCCTTGGCCGATGAGTTCGTCGCGCAGCTCCTGGAAATTCTCGATAATGCCGTTGTGCACCACCGCCACCCGCTCGTTCATATGCGGGTGGGCATTGCGCTCGACCGGCCGTCCGTGCGTCGCCCAGCGGGTATGGCCGATGCCGGCATGGCCGCTCAATGGTGCGCTGGCGAGCCGTTGCTCCAAGTTCTTGAGCTTGCCCTCGGCCCGTCGGCGGTCGAGGTGGCCGTTTTCCACGGTCGCCACACCGGCCGAATCATAGCCGCGGTATTCGAGGCGGCGCAGCGCCTCAACCAGATCCTGCGCCACCGGCCGCTGGCTCAGAATTCCAACAATGCCGCACATTGGATTGGGCCTCACACCTCTAAAGGCTCGCTGCTAACGACCTAGCTAGTCCGATCCCCGAGCCCCTTCAATACAAACAAGGTTGCTAGGTTTTTCAGGCGCGCGGCCGGCTCAGCGCTGCGGCTTGCGGTTTTTTATCAGCGCGCGGAATTTTGCCGCCCAGCCGGGGCGCTCCTCTTGCCTTGACCGCGCCACCGCCAGGGCATCCTCGGCAACGTTGCGGGTGATGACGCTGCCCGAGGCGATGTAGGCGCCCTCGCCCACTTTCACGGGCGCAACCAGGGACGTGTTGGAGCCAATGAAGGCACCCTTGCCAATCTCGGTCAGGTGCTTGTGGAAGCCGTCGTAGTTGCAAAAGATGGTGCCGGCGCCGATGTTGGCCTTGGCGCCCACCCGGCCATCGCCGATGTAGGCGAGGTGATTGGCCTTGGCGCCGGGCTCGAAGGTGGCGTTCTTCACCTCGACGAAGTTGCCGATGTGGACGTTGGCACCGACATCGGCGCCCGGGCGCAGGCGCGCGAACGGTCCGACCCGTGCCCCCTTGCCGATGCGCGCGCCGGTGAAGTGGCTGTTGGCCAGGATCTGAGCGCCGTCCTCGACCACGACGCCGGGCGCAAACACGACATTGGGCTCGATCGATACGTCGCGGCCGATGACCGTGTCATAGCTGAACCACACCGTCTCCGGCGCAATCATCGTCACCCCGTGCTCGAGCGCCTTGCTGCGCGCGCGGCGCTGAAACACCGCCTCGGCGGCGGCCAGCTGGGCGCGGGTGTTGATGCCGATCGCCTCCTCGGCCGAACAGACCACGGGTAGAACCTTGTGCCCATCGCGGTTGGCGAGGTCCACGACATCGGTCAGATAGTATTCGCGGCTGGCGTTGTGGTTGCCGATGCGCCCGATCAGCTCGGCGAGCGCGGGCACGCGAAACGCCATGGCCCCGGCGTTGGAGAGGCGGGTGTCACGCTCCGATGCCGAACAGTCCTGGTGCTCGCGGATCGCGGCAACGCCGCCGCTGGCATCGAGGATGAGGCGACCGTAGCCGGTCGGATCTTCGGCCTCGAAGCCCAATACGGCGACCGCTGCCCCGGCATCGAGCGCCGCCCGGAGCTGTTCCAGGGTTGCCGGCTCGATCAGCGGCGAGTCGGCGAAGAGGACGATGACGTCACCGCGGTGGCCCTCGAGCGCCGGCCGCGCCGCCAGCACGGCATCGCCGGTGCCCGCCTGCGTCATCTGTTCGAACAGCTGCGCCGACGGTGCCCGGGCCAGGGCCTCGGCCCTGACCTCGGCCATGCCGGGTGCGACGACGACGGCGATGCCGGCGGCACCCGCCGCCTCGGCCTGGGCCAGCACGTGGCCCAGCAACGACCGCCCGGCGATGGCGTGGAGCGCCTTGGGACGGGCCGAGCGCATCCGCACCCCCATCCCGGCAGCAAGAATAACGATCAGCAGCGGGGGCCTTGGCATCAGGAGCTTTCAGCTTTGCTTAACGGTCACAGGCGGTTGGCCCAGGTGCGCGCCTCCGGCTGCGCGACCCTGTGAGCCGGTCCCAGGTATAGCGCCTGGCACGGTCGGCGTCGCTTGCATCCTATCGGCAACAGGCCCGTATGGCAGCCTCACCACATGTCCACAGCTGGCGCTTCAAAAAGCGGTTGGGCGCGTTGACCACTCCCCCCGCCGTTTGACACGGTTGTAGCCGATTCGGGATGCGGTTTGTTTCAGCGTCGGTGCACCCGCCCATCGCTATATGAATGAGGGCGCTGCTCGCTATGGCAGAACACGTTGCTCACCACCCCCGGTCCGAGCGCTTCATCAAGGCCTACCTCTTTGTTTGGGGCCTGCTGGCGGCGGGCGGACTGACCTATCTTGCCACCTTGGTGTGGCAGCCGGACTGGCTATCCCCACCCCCGCGCCGGCCACAGATCGCCGAGCCGGAGCCCGATTCGGCTCTGCGGCTGGCGACCCGCGCCATTGCCGAGGTGCGCGATGTGCGCCGTTCGGTCGGCGACGTCGAGCGCTCGGTGGGGGAGATCCGCCAGACGCTCGATCGCAGCGTTAACGACAGCAAGGCGGTCACAACGCGGGTCACCGCGCTCGAGGGCCGCATGAGCGATCTGGCCTCGCAGGCGGCCCCGGTTGCAGCGGCCGCCGCGCCCACCTCCGGTAAGGCCGCCGAGCGACCGCAGCCCAAGATCGCGACCGCCGCGAAAGGCGCCGACAAGTCCGACCCGGCGGCGGCGACGCGGGTGATGTCGGCAGTCATGTCGGTCCCCGATCAACCGGCCAAACCGGGGGCCGAGGCGGCAGCGGAAGCGGCCACCCCGCCGATCGAGACCGGAAGCATCGCACCGGCGGCGACGATCACCTTCGGCGAAGCGGTGGTGACACGGTCAAACGCCAACTTTGCCGTGCAGCTCGCCGCCGGGCGGTCGCTCGATGCCATGAAGACGAGCTGGAGCACGCTGCTCGATCAGCATGGAAATGCGCTCTCGCCGTTGCAACCGCGCGTCATTGTACCGCGCACGGAAGGCGGCTCCTACCGTCTGGTCGCCGGTCCGTTTGATACCCGGGCCGAGGCCGAGAAGATCTGCGCCGCCATGAGCCTTAGCCGAAACAAGTGCTTCTCGACGGTGTTTACCGGGGCGCCGCTCTAATCCGCCGCCGCGGCGGCGGCTGCTCACTTGCCGTCCTCGTGCCTGCGACCTAGCTAAGGTGCGGGCAAGTAAGGACGGCACGTGCGCATTTTAGACCTCGCCGATTCGACGGCCGACGCCGTCAGAAGCGCCGGCGCATATCTCTCCGACTGGATGACACCCACCATTCGGCTGGGGGTCACCGGGTTTGCGCGGTCGGGCAAGACCGTGTTCATCACCGCGCTGGTGCGCAACCTGATGGCCGGCGGCCGCCTGCCGTTCTTCGCGGCCATGGCCGAGGGCCGCATCCGGCGCGCCTATCTGGAACCCCAGCCTGACGACGATATTGCTCGCTTCGGCTACGAAGAGCATGTGCGCGAACTGATTGCCGAGCCGCCGCGCTGGCCGGACAGCACACGCCAAATCAGTCAACTGCGTCTCAGCATCGAGTACGCCTCCCGCAACCCCCTGCGGCGCGCGCTCGGCCATGGCCGGGTTCATCTCGACATCGTCGACTATCCCGGCGAATGGCTGATCGACCTGCCGCTGCTGGAGCTCACGTTTAGGGCATGGTCGCAGCAGGCCCTGGCAGAGGCCAAGGCGCGCGCGCGTGGCCAAGCGCAACGCGCCTGGCTCGCGTTCCTCGCCCCGCTCAACGCCGAGATGCCCGCCGACGAGCAGCTGGCACTGACGGGGGCCCAGCTGTTCGCCGACTATCTCGGCGAGGCGCGCGCTAGCGACCCGGCCCGCATTGCGCCGGGGCCAGGACGCTTTTTGTGGCCCGGCGATCTTGCCGGCTCGCCGCTGTTGACCTTCTTTCCGCTGCCGCCGAGCGGCGAGGGTGGTCTCAAGCACGGCACGCTCGGCGCCATGCTGTCACGCCGCTTCGAAAGCTATAAGGCGCGGGTGGTGAAGCCCTTCTTTCGCGATCACTTTGCCCGCCTCGATCGCCAGATCGTGCTGATCGATGTGCTATCCGCGCTCAATGGTGGACCGCAGGCGCTGACCGACCTGGCGCAGGCGCTCGATGCCATCCTCAAATGCTTTCGTCCCGGCGCCAACAGCTGGCTGTCGAGCATGCTGGGCGGCCGGCGCATCGACCGCGTCCTGTTCGCCGCCACCAAGGCCGACCATTTGCACCACCGCAACCATGACCGGCTCGAGGCGCTGTTGGGCAGCCTCGTCGATCAGGCCATGACCCGCACCCGCGCGGCGGGCGCCGACGTTAAGGTGTTGGCGCTGGCCGCGCTGCGGGCGACGCGGGAGGCGGAGGCCCGCGCTGGCGCCGAGCGGCTGCCATGCATCCTCGGCGTGCCGATGCCCGGCCAACGCCTGGGGGAGCGGGTGTTCGACGGGGTGAGCGAGACTGCGTTGTTTCCCGGCGACCTGCCGTCGGCCCTGCCCGAGAACCAAAGCCTGCCCCTGGCCGCGATCGATCCGGTCAGCTTTTTGAGCTTTCGCCCGCCACGCCTCAAGCTTGCCGGCCCGGCCGGGGATTGGCTGGCCTGGCCGCATATCCGTCTCGACCGGGCCGTCGATTTTCTGATCGGAGATCAACTCACGTGATCGCCGCCACGCCGCCACGCCAGCCACGCTTGTTCAGCACCGATGATCCCGTGCTGATCGAGGAGCCGCAGGCCGAGTTTGCCGATGCCACCACCACGGCTGCACCGCCCGTCGCCGCCGAAGAGGAGTTGGTGCGCCCGACCTTGGCCGAGCTTGGAGCCCGCGGCTGGCGCTGGGGCGCGGTGTTCCTGTCGGCCGTCGGCGGCGCCGCCGCCCTCGGCGCCAGCGCCTGGTTCATGCGCCTGGTGGCGGCAGCGCTGGCACGCGACGATTGGCTGGGTTGGGTCACCCTCAGCTTACTGTTGATCGCCGCGTTCGCGCTCGCCATGCTGGTGCTGCGCGAGCTGATCGGCTTCTCGCGGCTGGGCCGGCTCAACCGGCTGCGCGCCGAGGTCGAGGCGGCCTTACGCACCAAGGATCCCGGGCGCGAGCGGCGTGCGGCGCGCAGCATCGTCCGCCTCTACGCCGGGCGCGCCGATGTCTCCTGGGGTGTGCGACGGTTCGGCGAGCACGCCCGCGACGTGCGCGACGCTGGGGAGCTGTTGACCCTGGCCGAGCGCGAGATCCTGGTCCCGCTCGATGCCGAGGCGCGCCGCACGGTGCTGTTGGCGGCCAAGCGCGTGGCCACCGTCACGGCGCTGAGCCCGATCATTATTATCGCGGTCTCCTATGTGCTGGTCGAATGCCTCAGCCTGTTGCGCGCGCTTGCCACCCTCTACGGCGGGCGTCCGGGCGTGTTGGGCGCGCTCAGGCTCGCCCGGTTGGTATTGACCCACATGGTGGCCACCGGCGGCATTGCCATGACCGACGACATTATCGGTCAGTTCGTGGGCCAAGACATGCTGCGACGCCTGTCCCGCCGCCTGGGCGAGGGCGCCTTTAATGGCGCCCTGACGGCCCGCGTCGGGGTTGCCGCCATCGCCGTCATTCGCCCGTTGCCCTATCTGGCCGCCAAGCCCCTGCGCGTGCGCGACATGCTGAACGAAGTCTTAAAGCCGCTGTTTAGCCGCAAGCCGCCGCGATCCTAACCGCTGGGCCCATTGAGCGCCGGCGCTGCCGGTGCGGTGCTGAAGCCGGTGCAATCCTGCGGCGGCTCGGCTAGGCTTGGGGGAGCCGATGCAATTGCCGGACCCGTTTGATGTTTGCCACCTTTTTCCATGAGCTCAAGGCCGCCAAGGTTCCCGTCACCTTGAAGGAGTATCTGGCGCTGATCGAGGCGCTCGATGCCGACCTCGCCAACCGCAAGGTTGAGCACTTCTATTATCTCTCGCGCACCGCCCTGGTGAAGGATGAGCGGCATCTCGACAAGTTCGATCAGGTGTTTGGCCACGTCTTCAAGGGCCTCGAGCTGATGGCCGAGGCGATCGAGACGACGATCCCCGAAGCCTGGCTGCGGTCGCTGGCCCAGCTCTATCTGAGCGACGAGGAAAAGGCGAAGATCGAGGCCCTGGGCGGCTGGGAAAAGATCATGGAGGAGTTGAAGAAGCGCCTGGAAGAGCAGAAGGGCCGTCACCAGGGCGGCAACAAATGGATCGGCACCGGCGGCACGTCACCCTACGGCGCCGACGGCTACAATCCCGCCGGCGTGCGCATCGG
>Ga0126384_10002312_pt1 | contig 11548 bp, 12 predicted proteins | sample PanSoiMetPlot_36_FD_92543 | JGI IMG/M metagenome (GOLD analysis project Ga0126384, IMG submission 92543) | Tropical forest soil microbial communities from Panama - MetaG Plot_36 | ecosystem: Environmental > Terrestrial > Soil > Tropical forest > Bulk soil | place: Panama | collected 2016-02-17 | reverse complement strand
TGTTCGCCATGCAGCACCTTGCTGTAGTCGGCGGTCGATTGCTTGCTCTCGAGCCAGTTGCCCGGATAGGCAAGCACCACCGCCATGGTCGGCAGCGCCACTAGCCCGTGCTCGTAGACATACTTGAGCTCGCCCGGCTGGCTTGGGTCCGAACCGCAGCCGAGCCCGAGCGCATAGAGCATGGTGTCCTTTTCGCTGTAGCTGTGCTCGATGTCGGGAAACGACCAATTGATGAGCTTGTGCGGGTCGAACGGCATGGATCCTTCCCCCCTCCAGCCAGCGGTCAGATGACCTGATCGCGCGCCAGCTTCTCCACCTCGGTGGCGGCGTAGCCCAACAGTTGCGTCAGCACCTCGTGCGTGTGCTGCCCCAACGTCGGCGGTGCGGTGTAGCCGTCAAGCGGCGTCGCGCTCAAGTGCAGCGCATTCTTGACGGCTTTGACCGTGCCGGCAGTGACGTGCGGCATCTCGGCGATCATGCCGCGCGCCTTCAACAGCTCGCCATCGCAGACCTCGCCGACGCTGCGGATGGCGCCGCTCGGCACCCCGGCCTTGTCCATGCGTGCCAGCCAATCATCGCGCGTCTTTTCTTTGACGAGCGCCCGCACCAGCGGCACCAGGCTATCGCGGTTGCGCACCCGGTCGGAGGCCTTGGCGAAACGCGGATCAGCGGCCAGCTCCGGCCGCTCCGCCCCCTTGCAGAAGCGCCGCCACAAATCGTCGTTGGCGACCCCCAGATTGATCCAGCCGTCCCTGGCCTCGAAGGTCTCGTAAGGCACGATGGTGGGGTGCTCGTTGCCGCGGCGGCGCGGGGATTGGCCGGTGGCGAAATAGATGCTGGCGTTGAAGGTCAAGAGCGCCGCCACCACCTCGTACATGGAAATGCTGACGTGCTGCCCCTTGCCGGTGGCCTTGGCGGCGTAGAGCGCGGCCAGGATGCCCTGGGCGGCGGTAAGCCCGGACACCAGATCGCCGATGGCGGTGCCGACCTTGTAGGGCGCGCCGTCCTGCGGCCCGGTCAGATCCATCACCCCGGCTTCGCCCTGCACGATCACGTCGTAACCCGGCCGGTCCTTCTGCGGGCCGCTGTCGCCAAACCCGGAGATCGAGCAATAGATCAGCGACGGCCGCCAGGCGTGAACGGCGGCAAAACCGAAGCCCAACCGATCCATGGCACCGGGCCGGAAATTCTCGACCAGCACATCGGATCGATCGATCAGCCGGCGCAGCACCTCCTTGCCGGCGTCCTGCTTCATATCGAGCGTGATGCTCTTCTTGTTGCGATTGACGGACAGAAAGTAGGCGGCCTCGTCGCCCTGATAGGGCGGGGCGAAAGCGCGGGTATCATCGCCCTTGCCGGGCTGTTCGACCTTGATCACCTCCGCGCCCAGATCGCCGAGCTGCATGCTGCAGTAGGGACCGGAAAGAACGCGCGTGAGGTCGACGACGCGCAGCCCTTCTAGCGGACGCATCGGCCACCTCGCACCGCCGCCGGCAACGGCGCGCGGTAGGCGCCACCCCACCGCCCCCCGGGGCGCGGGCGAGGGCCATCATGGCTCGGCAGGTGATCGCTCAAGGGCGTACTCCGCAGTTTCAAGGCGACCTCGGATCGGGGTTTAAGTGCCGGTGCGGGGCAAGGCGCCAGGCCTCACCGCTTGCCGCCGGCGCGCCGGGCGCGGAAGCGCTCGAAGGAAATCTCGGCGTTGGCGTAGGCTTCCTGCAGCTCCACGCTCCAATAGCGCAGATCCGGCAGCATGATCGGCTCGCCGGTCACCGCACAGCGCACGAAGTCGCCCGGACTCAAGACCTGGAACTCACCATCAAGGTAGCGCAGCTTGGCCTCGCCCTTCAGTCCGAGCAGTTTTTCGAAGCGGTTCATCCGGTGGAAATTTCCCAGATATTGGAGCAGCATAACTGGCCCTGAGCATACAGGCCGTGGCGCGCCGAGGCCAGCGTGATAGCACGGCCGGAGGCAATTGCCACATCCATTCAAGCTCCCCTTTATAGGCCCGGTCGCAAGACCCCGGCATTTCTGAACTGCTCTAGAACAGCGAACCCTGGCCGCCGTTGCCCTCCGACCGGGTGCGGGGCCTCGGCCGCCGCGGCGGCGCGGCCGGCGGCGCCGCCCCGGCTTGGATCTCCTCGGCCCGCGCCCCGACTTGTCCGTCGCCAAGCTCGATGGCGAGGCGCTGGCCGGGACTGACGGCGGCGGCGGAGCGAATGCTGCGCCCCTGCCGGTCGCGCAGCAGGGCAAAGCCACGCTTGAGCGTGCCGTGATAGCTGAGCGACTTGAGCAACTTGGCGGTACCGTCGAGTTCACCGCGCCGGGTGTCGAGCTGGGTGGAAAGCGCGCGCCGCAGCCGTTGATCGAGCGCCTCGACGCGCTCGGCCGAGCGCCACAATCGCGACCGCAACGGCAACGGCGTCAGGCGGCCGCCAACGCGCTCGAGCCGCGCCCGCTTGGGGGCGCTCGAGTGCACCAGCGCCGACAAGGTGCGGCGTCCGAGCCCGTCGAGCCGGTCCCGCGCGCGCGCCAGGCGCATGCTGAGAAGCCGGGGTTTGAACCGGAGCTGGGTGGCCGTTAAGCGCATGGCGTGGGCACGCGTATTGGCATTGAGGGCCTGTCCCAGACGGGCCGCGGCGGCATCGAAGCGTTGCCGCGGCAAGGCCAACAGGTCTTGGCGTCGGGACAGACCGCGCGCCGCCGCCTTGAGGTGGGTGCGCAGATCCAACAGCCGCCGATGCGTGCTCCGCGTCAGCCGCCGTGTCAGGTCGGCGGTCTGCTGCACGAGCTCAACGTGCTTGGGGACCGCCCATTCGGCGGCCTTGGTCGGCGTCGGCGCGCGAGCATCGGCGACCAGATCGATGAGCGTGGTGTCGGTCTCGTGGCCAACCGCAGAAATCACGGGAATGCGGCTCTGGGCCACGGCCCGCACCACCACTTCCTCGTTGAAGCTCCACAGGTCCTCGAGGCTGCCCCCGCCCCGGGCGACGATCAGGAGGTCGGGTGGCGGCACCCGGCCCGCCGGCAGCAGCTGATTAAAACCCCTGACCGCAGCGGCAATCTCACTGGCGCTGGTGGGGCCCTGCACCCTGACCGGCCAAATCAAGACCTTCACCGGGAAGCGCTCGCCGAAGCCGTGCAGCATGTCGCGAATCACCGCGCCGTCGGCCGAGGTGACGATGCCGATCACCCGCGGCAGGAACGGCAGCGCCTTCTTGCGCGCGGTCTCGAACAGGCCCTCGGCCGCGAGCTTGTGGCGGCGCTCGGCGAGCAGCGCCATCAAGGCGCCGATGCCGGCCGGCTCCAAGGCCTCGATCACGATCTGGTAAGTAGATTTACCGGGATAGCTGGTGACGCGGCCGGTGGCGATCACCTCGAGACCTTCTTCCGGCCGGATCCGCAGTTGCGCCAAGGTCGTGCGCCAGATCACGGCGTCGATCCTGGCCCGGTCATCCTTCAAGGTGAAGTAGCAGTGGCCCGAACCATGCACGCCGCGGAAGCCAGAGATTTCCCCGCGCAGGCGCACCCAGCCGTAGGCGCCCTCGAGCGTCCGCCGGATGGCATGCGACAGCTCGGACACCGTGAACTCGGCAATATTACCGGCCTGCCGGTTGGTGCGGGCTAGCTCGGACACGACCGTTCCCTGGCTTTGTGCAGCGACCTTGCCAATGATACATGAGGCGCCAAGCTCCAGGGGCCGCCGTTCCGCGGGCCTGCCGGAGCTTTGCTGGGGTTCTGGCTGATGAACGTTCTCCTGATCGGCTCGGGTGGCCGCGAGCATGCGCTGGCCTGGGCCCTCTCGGCAAGTCCGCTGCTGAGCAAGCTTTATTGTGCCCCCGGCAACGCCGGCATTGCCGAGGTGGCGACCTGCGTCGGGCTCGACATCACCGATCATGGAGCAATCGTGCGCTTCTGCCGGGGCGCCGATATCGCCTTCGTCGTGATCGGCCCCGAGGCCCCACTGGTGGCCGGCCTCGCCGACGACTTATCGGCCGCCGGCATCAAGGCGTTCGGGCCATCGAAGGCAGCGGCCCGGCTCGAGGGCTCGAAGGGCTTTACCAAAGACCTCGCCCGCGACTGGCAGATCCCGACCGCCGCTTACCGCCGCTTCGCCGAGCGCGGCGCCGCCTTGGCCTATGTCGAGGCCCATGCCCTGCCGGTCGTGATCAAGGCCGACGGGCTCGCCGCCGGCAAGGGCGTGACGGTGGCTGAGGACCGCGACACGGCGCGGGCCGCGGTCGCAGCCGCGTTCGCGGCCGGCGGTGAGGTGGTGATCGAAGAATGCCTGGTCGGCGAAGAGGTGAGCTTTTTTGCGCTCGTCGACGGCAGCCACGTGCTGCCGCTGGCGACGGCGCAGGACCACAAGCGTGCCTTCGACGGCGACCGCGGCCCCAACACCGGCGGCATGGGCGCCTATTCACCGGCGCCGGTGATGACGCAGGCGCTCATCGATCGCACCATCGAGGAGATCATTCGACCGACGGTGCGCGCCATGGCCGAGCGCGCCACCCCGTTCAAGGGGGTGCTGTTTGCCGGCCTGATGATCACCACGGCGGGACCCAAGCTGATCGAATACAATGTCCGGTTCGGCGATCCGGAGTGCCAAGTGCTGATGCTGCGCTTGAAATCGGACCTGCTGGCGGCGCTGCTGGCGACCAGCGATGGTGTGCTTGGCAATTTCGATCTGCGCTGGCACGAGGATGCGGCGCTGTGCGTGGTGCTGGCCACGCGCGGCTATCCCGATGCCTACCCTCGAGGCACCGCGATCGGCGACCTCGCCGCGGCGGCCGCCGTCACCGGCGTCACGCTGTTCCATGCCGGTACGGCGCGCGTCGATGATCGGCTGATCGCCACCGGTGGCCGCGTGCTCAACGTCACCGCGCGCGCCCCAACGGTGGCCGAGGCACGCGCGCGCGCCTATCAGGCGGTAGCCAACATCGACTGGCCCGAGGGCTTCTATCGCAGCGACATCGGCTGGCGGGCCATGGCCCGGGAACCGGGCGCACCATGAAGGCGATGAAGGCGATGCAGGCGACCGTCGCGCTGTTTGCGGGCATGCTGCCAACCGGCGAGGCCGGGCGCCGGGTCACGGCCGAGAGCGCCAGCAAGTGCCATTCTTGGGGCTTGCCGGCTGAGCCCGCCCACGGGAGCCGCCGATGACCGAACGCGGCACCGGTCAGGCGCTTGCCACCCAAACCTCGAAGCCGCCCGCACTTCGTCCCAGCATCGCCTTGGCGCTCGGTGGCGGCGGCGCCCGCGGTCTCGCCCACATTCTGATGCTGGAGGTGTTCGACGAGCTGGGCCTCAAACCCAAGGTCATCGCCGGCACCTCGATCGGGGCGGTATTCGGCGCCGCCTACGCCGCCGGGCTGCCGGCGCGCGCCATCCGGGCGCACGCGCAAGCGGTCTTGAGCCAACGCCTGGACGTCGCCCGGCTGTTGTTGGCGGCGCGCACCGAGCCGATCACCCGGTTCCTCAACCTGCTGCCGGTGCGCTTTGCCCTCTTGCAACCCGAACCGCTCTTGAGCTCGCTGCTGCCGGCCGGCGTGCCCAATGATTTTGCCGCTCTTGCCATCCCCTTGCGCGTGGTGGCGACCGACTTCTACGCCCAAGAGCAGGTGGTGTTCTCGCAGGGGCGGGTTCGGACCGCGGTGGCGGCCAGCATGGCGCTGCCGGCGATCTTCGCCCCGGTGATGAGCGAGGGGCGTACCCTGATGGACGGCGGGCTCGTCAACCCGCTGCCATTCGATGTCATCCGCAACGAGGCCGACATCGTGGTCGCCATCGACGTCAGCGGCGCCTCGACCGGCCCCGGCAAGCACCAGCAGCCCTCGGCGTTGGCGGCGCTGATGGCCTCCTCGCAGATCCTGCAGCGCTCGATCGTGCGCGAGAAGCTCAAGGCGCAGCAACCCGACATCTATATCGACGTCGAGGTCGACGAGTTTCATGTGCTGCAGTTTCTGCGCTTCAATGCCGTGCTCAAGGCCGCACTGCCGGCCAAGGAGCAATTGCGCCGCCAGCTGCTGCGCGTGCTTAAAAGCCAGGCCGCCGAGACCCTGCCGATCGGCCCACCGCCGGCAGAGCCGGCCAAGAAGCGCCGGCTGGCCGGCTTCAAACGCCTGTCTCCGGCCCGCAAAATCTGAGCCCCGCGCGCGCGCCCCGCAAGCTGGCGGCAGCACCACACAACCCGCGAGGCCCAAGCCGATCCCCGAGGCTTGCGGGTGCCGCCCAGCCCTGCAGTTTTGCCACAGCCGCACAGTTTTCTCGCCCGGCGGCGTCGATTTTGCGGGTTGTTGCCGGCCGCGCGGCGCTAGCCTCGATCAGAGGAAATGCAAGGGGCTAGAACCGTTGCGCCGCCCGCGACCGATCCACGACGCCTTTCGCATCGACGTCGACCTCAGCCACGCCGAACGCGAGGCCGCGCGCGTGCGCGAGCTGCTTGAGGCCCTGCGCCGGCGCCATGATCTTGCCCGCTACGAGTATACCCTGATGGTGCGCATCGTGCCCGGCAGCGATACCTTCGCGCATCCGATTTTGACGCTCGGCAACCGCTTTGCCGACAACGAGGATCTGTTGCTCTCCACCTATCTGCATGAGCAGATGCATTGGTATTTGTGGCTGCTGGGCACCCCGGAACACGACCCGGTGGCGCCGTTCTTCGACGAGTTGGTACGGCGCTACCCCGAGGCTCCGATCGGCCTGCCCGATGGCGCGCGCAACTACGAATCGACCTATCTGCATTTGGTGGTGAACTGGCTCGAGGTCGCCGCCACCGCCAGCTTGATCGGTCGGCCACGGGCGTTTGCCTGCGCCGACGCCCAGGCGACCTACCGCTGGATCTACAAGACCGTGCTCCGGGACTGGGACATGCTGGCCGAGCTCTACGAACGCCACGGCCTGTTGCCGATTCGCCCCGCCGACGAGCTGCGGCGCGCCAGTCGGCGCGCCGGCGACGGCGCCCTCAACGGCGAGCAGAAAAAAACGCCCGCAGCAGCGCCGCGGCCGCAACCTCCTCGATCCCGCCGTACACCTCCGGCGCGTGGTGACAGGCGGGTGAACTGAAAAATCGCGGTCCATGTTCGACGGCGCCGCCCTTGGCATCGGCGGCGGCGAAATAAAGGCGCCGGATGCGGGCAAATGCGATCGCCGCCGCGCACATGGTGCAGGGCTCCAAGGTGACATAGAGGTCGGCGCCAGCGAGCCGTTCCGAGCCAACGGCAGCCGCCGCCTGGCGGATCACGAGCATTTCGGCGTGCGCGGTGGGATCGGACAATTCCCGCGTGCGGTTGCCATCCGCAGCCAAGGCGCGGCCGTCCGCCGCCACCAGCAGGGCGCCGACCGGCACTTCGCCACGCGCCGCCGCCGCCTCGGCTTGCCGCAGCGCCGCCTGCATGTAGCTCTCGCCGGGACGAGATGTCATAACGGGTCAATCCTCAACCCTGAGCGTTGGCTATTCGATGGAAAAATCGCCGCCAGGTCAACGTCGCGCCGCCACCGGCAGTGCCGCTGGCTGGCCGATGCGCGTCGCCAAGGCGATCGCCCGCGCCGGCCTGTGCTCGCGGCGAGAGGCGGAGCGCTGGATCGGCCAGGGCCGGGTCAAAGTCAATGGCGGCCGGCTCGCGAGCCCGGCGCGCGATGTCTTTGCCAACGATCGCATCACCGTCGACGATACCCTGCTGCCATCGCCCGAACCGCCCCGGCTGTGGCGCTACCACAAGCCCAAGGGACTGGTGACGACGCACCGCGATCCGGACGGCCGGGCGACGGTGTTTGATGCCCTGCCCGAGCATCTGCCGCGCGTCATTTCGGTGGGCCGCCTCGACGTCAATACCGAAGGCCTGCTGTTGCTCACCAACCATGGCGCGCTCGCCCGGCACCTGGAACTCCCGGCCACCGGCTGGCTCAGACGCTACCGGGTGCGCGCCCACGGCAGCGTGACCCAGGCGGCGCTCGACGAGTTGCGCCAGGGGGCCACCGTCGGCGGCATCAACTACGGTCCGATCGAGGCGGTGCTCGACAAGACCCAGGGCAGCAATGTGTGGCTGACCCTGGCTCTGCGTGAGGGCAAGAACCGGGAGGTGCGCAACATCCTCGATCGCCTCGGCCTGACGGTGAACCGGCTGATCCGCGTCGCCTTCGGCCCGTTCCAGCTGCTCGAGCTGGCACCCGGCGAGGTGGCGCCGGTCCGGCGCCGGGTCTTGATCGACCAGCTGGGGCCGCGCGTGGCCCGCGAGCTCGGCTGCGAGGAGGAAGCGCCACAGCCCCAGCCGCCGCCGCACGGCCGGCAACGGCCGCGCCGCGGCAAGCCCTCCCGACCATGAGGATCATCGGCGGCAGGTTCGGCGGGCGGACATTGGCGGCGCCGGCGGGCGCGGCCGTGCGGCCGACGGCTGAGCGCGTGCGCGAAGCCATTTTCAACATTCTGGCGCATGGCATCGCCGACTTCGGCTTCGATGGCATCAACGTGCTCGACCTGTTTGCCGGCTCCGGCGCGCTCGGCCTCGAGGCGCTCTCGCGCGGCGCGGCTCACTGCCTGTTCGTCGAGGCGGCGGCGCCGGCGCGCGCCAGTATCCGACGCAACGTGGAGGCGCTGGGTCTCACCGGCGCCACCCGGATCTTCAGGCGCGACGCCACGGATTTGGGCGAGGCCGGCAAGCACGGCCGCGCCCAGCTGGCCTTCCTCGATCCACCCTACGGCAACGGCCTGGGCGAGCGGGCGCTGAGCTCGCTGGCCGCGGGCGGCTGGCTCGCTGCCGCCGCCGTCGTCGTGCTCGAGGAGGCAAAGGCGGCCGAGATCGCGCTGCCGGCGCCGTTCGTGCTGCTGGATCGGCGCTGCTGGGGCGACACCCAGGTGCTGTTTGCCCGCGCCGGCGGCGCTGAGCGCGCTTGACGCGGCCGGCCGGCGGCGGCCCAATGGCGCCATGACGTCGCCACCCCCGTCGGCCGCCGGCACCGTCGATCCCGCCGAACGCGCGCGCTTTGCGGCGCTGGCATCGGAATGGTGGAACCCGCGCGGCAAATTCGCCGCCCTGCATCGGATCGGCCCGGCGCGGCTGACCTTCCTGCGCGATGCGCTCATTGGGCATTTTGGCGGCAAGACCGGCCTGCGCCCGCTCGAGGGCCTCAGCCTGATCGATATCGGCTGCGGTGGCGGGCTCATCGCTGAACCGCTGGCGCGGCTTGGCGCCAAGGTCACCGGTCTCGATCCGGCGCAAGAAAATGTCGAGGTGGCGCGGCGGCATGCGGCCGAGCAGGGCCTCGCCATCGACTACCGGACCGGCGCGGTCGAGGACCTGGCGCCGGGCCTCGGCTGGGACGGCGTCATTTGCCTTGAGGTGGTGGAACACGTGCCCGACGTCGGCGCGTTTCTCGCCACCTCCGCCCGCCTCGTCCGCCCCGGCGGGCTGTTGCTGCTCTCGACCATCAACCGCACGCTCAAGGCCTACCTCCTCGCCATCATCGGCGCCGAGTACGTGCTGGGCTGGTTGCCGGTGGGAACGCACCGCTGGGACCGGTTCGTGACGCCGGCGGAGTTGGCGCGTCACCTGGCCGAGGCCGGCCTCGGCGAGCCAACCTTTCAGGGCCTGATCTATAACCCGCTGCGCGATGAGTGGTCGCTCGGCAGCGATACCGACGTCAATTACCTTGCGGCCGCGGCCAAGCCCGGCTGAGGCAAGGTCGGCGGGGGGAGGGGCGCGCCGGCTCTTTACCCAACGCGCGCATGGCGCTCGCCCTCGGCGGTAATTTCTGGTCTGTCAGCAGCCATGGCAGCAGAGCAAACAGACGGCAAGGTCGTCATCGTCACCGGCGCCGGCCACGGCATCGGCGCGGCGGTGGCGCGCTCGCTTGCCGCCGATGGCTGGCGGGTCGCCAGCGTCGACCTTGACGCCGATGCCGCCGGCGCCGTGGCCGCGGCAACCGGCGGGGCGGCCTTCCAATGCGATGTGGCGAGCGAGCCCGAGCTGGAACGCCTGCTGGCGCTGGTCAACACCCGTTTCGGCCGCCTCGATGCGATCGTCTCCAACGCCGGCGTCGGCGGTTTTCGGCCGCTGGCTGAGACGAGCCTTGCCGACTGGAACCGGGTGCTTGCCACCAACCTGACGGCGACCTTCCTGCTGGCCAAGCTCGCCGCCGCCGATCTTAGCCGCCAGCGCGGGGCGATCGTCGTCATCGCCTCGACACGGGCACACATGTCCGAGCCCAATACCCTCGCCTACTCGGCGAGCAAGGGCGGCTTATTGGCGCTGACACACGCGCTGGCGATCACCTTGGCCCCCGACGTGCGCGTCAATGCGGTGGCCCCAGGCTGGATCGATACCGGACGCCACGGACCGCTCACGCCGGGCGATCACGCCCAGCATCCGGTGGGCCGCGTCGGCCGGCCCGAAGACGTGGCCGCGGCGGTCGCCTATCTGTTGTCGGATAGGGCCGGGTTCGTGACCGGAGCCGAGCTCATCGTCGACGGCGGCATGACGCGCAAGATGATCTACACCTGAGCCAGCCCGCGGGGCTCGGGCGATCACCGGGTGGGTTTGGTGTTTCGGCTCGACCGCGGTCTCGACATTGCCGCCAAGACGGGCGATAGCTCGGCCGCACGCAAACGTCAAAAGGGGCGATCATGGCAACCAAGGCTGCCAGCACGCGAAAACGCCGCCTTGCCGGCACCGCCGGCCAGCGCCAACCGCGGCGTCAAGCGGCGCGGACGGCGGCAAAGGCTTCCGTTCGGCGGCGACGGCGGCAGCTCGCCAGCAACCCATTGCTTGCGGCCTGGACCGCACCCTTCGAGCTGCCGCCCTTCGATCGCATCCGCAGCGAGCACTTCGGCCCGGCGTTCGATCGGGCGCTCATTGAGAACCGCGCGGAAATCGCCGCGGTGGCCGGGCAGCGCGCGCAACCCACCTTTGCCAACACCATTGTCGCGCTTGAGCAGAGCGGCCGCCGGCTCGATCGCATCGGGGCGGTATTCTTTAACCTGTCGGGCGCCGATACCTCGCCTGAGATCCAGGAGATCGAGCGCAAGCTGGCGCCAAAGCTCGCCAGGCACAGCATGGGCATCTACCAGGACGGCAAACTGTTTCGCCGCGTCGATCGGCTGATGCGGCGGCGCAAGCGGCTCGACTTGAACCAAGAACAGCTGCGCGTGCTCGAGGCCTATCACCGCGCCTTTATCAAAGCCGGCGCCGGGCTCAGGACCCCGGCCAGGCGGCGGCTCGCCGCCATCGCCGAACAGCTGGCCAAGCTCGCCACCAGGTTCAATCAGAACGTGCTGGCCGACGAGCAGAGCTTCCTCATGCTGCTGGAGGAGCGCGATCTGGCCGGGCTGCCGCCGTCGTTGCGCTCGGCGGCCGCCGAACTGGCCAAGGCGCGCGGCCTGCCCGGCAAATACGCGGTCTCGCTATCGCGTTCCAGCGTCGAGCCGTTCCTGCAGTTCTCGGCGCGGCGCGACTTGCGCGAGAAGGCGTTTCAGGCCTGGATCAGCCGTGGCGCCAACGGCGGCAAGACCGACAACCGCAAGCTCATCGCCGAGATCTTGGCGCTACGCGCC
>Ga0126384_10002311_pt1 | contig 11550 bp, 8 predicted proteins | sample PanSoiMetPlot_36_FD_92543 | JGI IMG/M metagenome (GOLD analysis project Ga0126384, IMG submission 92543) | Tropical forest soil microbial communities from Panama - MetaG Plot_36 | ecosystem: Environmental > Terrestrial > Soil > Tropical forest > Bulk soil | place: Panama | collected 2016-02-17 | reverse complement strand
CCTTGGGGGCAACCACACGCGGATCGGCGGCGGGGCACCGGCAGCAACCTGGCGCACCGTGTTGACTTCCTGGCGGCTCAGCGCCCGCAGCTCACCCGGCTTCAAACCCTCGGCGCTGATGCCCCCGTGACTCGGGCGAAAGAGCCGCTGCACGGGATGGCCGACCGCGGCGCACAACCTCTTGATGAGGTGGGCTCGCCCCTCGAGGACGATCAGCTTGAGCCAACAGTTTCTCTCGACCCGCCAGTACACCTCGGCGGTCTGCGCCGCCGCGACTCCGTCCTCGAGACGGACCCCCGCCCGAAGCCGCGCCAGGGACTGCTCCGACGGCACGCCTCTGACCTTCGCCAGGTAGAGGCGAGCGACGCTGAACTTCGGGTGCATCAGTCGCTGCGCAAGCTCTCCATCGTTGGTGAGCAGCAGCGCGCCTTCCGCGTCGTAGTCCAACCGCCCGACGGGAAACACTCTCACCTTCAGCGAGCGAATCAGGTCCGCGACGGTGGGGCGGCGCTTCGGATCGTCCAGCGTGGTGACGACGCCGCCAGGCTTGTAGAGAATGTAGTAGGAAAGCTCAGAGGGAGGGCTGACCAGCTTGCCGTCCTTTGTCACCAGGTCCTTGTCCGCATCGACCTTGGTTCCGAGCGCGGTGACGGTTCGATTGTTGATTGCGATCCGGCCCGAGGCGATCAGCCTCTCCGCCTCACGGCGCGAGGCAATTCCGGAGCGCGCCAGGAACTTCTGCAGACGCTCGGCCACCTTCAGCCGGATTTGGGTTCCGGACCTTTGTCCTGGTCGGGCTCGGGCGTCAGCAGCGCGGCTGCCTTCTTGGCGCGTTGGTCCGCAGTAGCAATGGCGTTTTCCAATTCCGCCAGTGCACCTTCGCCCTCGGCGCCGGTCTCCTCGAGGCGCCGGGCGAACTTTGGATCGACGAGCTCGGCAAGACTCGGCTCGCTCGCGGCCTTCGGGGCTTCCTTCTCCACGATTTCCTGGTGCTCTTTGCTCAGCTCCTGGAATTCCCGAAGCGTCGGAAGCGAGGCCAGGTCTTTAAGGCCGAAGAATTCAAGAAACTCGCGGCTGGTGCCGTACAGGATGGGGCGGCCGATCTCCTCTTTCTTTCCCAGAATTCTGACCAGCCGACGCTCCAGAAGCGCCTTGATCACCGCCGCGGAGTCAACGCCGCGGATGTCCTCGACTTCGGCCCGGGTCACGGGCTGGCGATAAGCGATGATCGCGAGCGTCTCGAGGGCGGCGCGGGTCAACCGCTGCGGCTTGGCCTTGAGAAAGCGCCGCACGTAGCCGGAGCACTCGGGATGGGTACGAAACTGAAAGCCGCCGGCGATCTCCTCCAGCACCAGGCCCCTGGAATCCGGGCGATACTCGGCGGAGAGCGCCTCCAGTGCTTGGGTGAGGCTGTTTCGGTGGATCCCCGTCGCTTGGTGGAGCTGGTCGAGGGTAACCGGTTTGTCAGCCACAAACAGCAAGCTTTCAATGATTCGCTTGATCTTCTCGGCGCCCAAGCTGCCGCTTCGCTGGGCCAGCTTCTCCACCGGAAGCTCGCTCTGTTCTGGCGACTCGTCGATTTCCGCGGGTTCGACCTCGTCCAGTTCGCCCTGGTCCTGAGGTTTGGTCGCCGCCTCCAGCTCCGCCTCCGAGAAGGGCGGCGCCGACGATCGGGGCGAACCATTGCTACCGGAATTCATCTGAGTCAACCTCCGCTTCAGCCGCCGCCGAAAGGGGCTCGCCGAGGCGAGTCACCAAGATGTCCCCCTTGGGCGATTCTTGAAAGATGCGAATGAGTCGAAGGCGGCACATTTCCAGGACCGCCAGAAACGTCGCGATGATTTGACCTCGGTCGCGCCCGGTCGCGAACAGGGAGATCAAGCGGACGGTTTCGTCCGGACGCAACCGATCGGCCAGGGCGTGAATTGCGTCCGAGACGCTGATCCGATCCCGGGTAATCTCGTGCTGCACCTGAGGGGTCGCGCTGCGAATCACGGTATCCAACGCCTCGATGAGGCGGTAGACGCTGACTTCCAACAGCGGCAGTTCTCCTGCTTGGAGCGCGCTCGCCGGCTGCGAGGCCCGCCGGGTAAAGACCTCCCGATCCAGCAGCGGCCGGGCGCAGAGCGCCTGCGCCGCATCCCGGTATTTTTGGTACTCCAGCAGACGGCGTACCAATTCCGCCCGAGGATCGCTTTGCTCCTCGGGTTCCAGATCCCCCTGAATCTCCTGGCGAGGCAAAAGCAGCCGGCTTTTGATGTGGGCCAAAGTGGAGGCCATCACCAGAAACTCGCCGGCGATGTCCAGGTTGATCTCGCGCATCCGGGCCAGATACTCCAGGTACTTCTGAGTGATGAGAGCGATCGGGATGTCGAAGATGTCCAGCCGATGCTCGCGGATCAGGTGAAGCAGCAGATCCAGAGGTCCTTCGAAGTTGGGCAGCGCGAGCCGAAACGAGTCCGCTGGCGATCCGCCCTGCTCCAGCTCGCTGGTAAATTGCTCACTCGTAGTGGCGGCTTTCTTATCCGATGGCGCTGACGGCCGCAGCGCGCCCGCTCCCGGTTGCAAGGATTCCGAGGAGGGGCTCAACGGCGCAATCCCGTCGCACGCCGAACCCCGTCGATGATCGGCTCGGCGATCTGACGGGCGCGTTCGGCACCGGACCTCAGCACCCGCTCCACCTCCCCCTGGTTCTCGAGCAGCTCCTGCCGCCGCTTTCGAGCCGGGTCGAATTGGGAATGAAAGAAGTGGAGCAACTGCTGCTTGTACTCTCCGTAGCCGGTCCCGCCCGCCTTCCAGGAGCGGTCGATTTGCGCGAACTCGGTTTCGGGCGCGACGAGCTTGAGCAGCTGGTAGAGGGCATTGTTCTCGATCGGCTTGGGCGCCTCGACGGGGGTGGAGTCCGTCTTGATGCTCATGATCCGCTTCTTGATCTCCGCGTCGCTGGCGAAGAGATCGATCGCATTTCCGTAGGACTTGGACATTTTCTGCCCGTCGATGCCGGGCACCACCGCGGTGGATTCTTGGATGCGCGCCAAAGGCAGCTTGAGAATTCCGGGCGGGTGGCCGGCGGTCCCTTCGGGATCCGCGGGATCATATCCGGGGACGTAGGCGAGGTTGAACTTGGTGGCCCAGTCGCGCGCGAATTCAACGTGCTGGTTCTGGTCCCTGCCGACCGGGACCAGGTCCGAACCGTAGAGCAGTATGTCCGCCGCCATCAGAACCGGATAGGCGAAGAGCCCAAAGTCCGGGCTGATGCCGCGGCTAATTTTGTCCTTGAAGCTGGTGGCTCGCTCCAGGTTTGAAAGCGGCACCACGGTGCCCAAGATCCAATAGAGCTCGAGAATTTCGGGAACGTCGCTTTGGCGAAACAGGATCGCGTGCGCCGGATCCAGACCCAGGGACAGGAAGGCCAGCGCGGTCTCCAGTACCGAATTGCGCAGAGTTTCGGGATCCTTGACCGTGGTGAGCGCGTGCAAGTCGGCGATGAAGTAGAGGCTTTCGCCTTCCTGCTGAAGCTCGACGAACTGGCGGATCGCGCCGTAGTAGTTTCCCAGGTGCAGGTTCCCGGACGACTGGATTCCCGAGAGGATGCGCATGGCTAGGACTTTGGCTTTTGCATCAGCTTCTCGATCGCATCCGGGTCCCGGGGAAGGCGGTCGCTGAGCACGCGGGCGCCATCTTTGGTGACCACCACGACGTCCTCGATGCGGATCCCCAGCTTCTTTTCGGGAATGTAGATGCCGGGCTCGAGGGTGATCACCATGTTTTCCCGCAGCGGCTCCGAGTACACGCCGGCGTCGTGGACTTCCAGGCCCACGAAGTGCCCGAGCCGATGGATGAAGTAGTCGTAGTAACCCGCGTCGGCGATGATCTTGGATGCGGTATCTTGCAGCTCGTCCCAGGTCACCCCGGCGCGGACCTTCTTGAGCGCCGCCTGGTGGGCGCGCAGCACCACCTCATAGATTTTTCGCTGCTCGGTGGTGAACTTCCCATTCGCCGGGAAGGTGCGGGTGACATCCGAAGCGTAGCGATCGAACTCCGCTCCGGCGTCGATCAGCACCAACTCCCCGTCTTGAATAACCCGGTCCCCCCCGGGATAGTGCAGCAGGCAGCCGTCGGGACCGGCGCCGAGGATCGGATCGTACGCCAGCCGCCGAGCGCCCGATTTGCGAAACGCGTCCTCGAGAATCTGCTTCAGATCCCACTCGCGCATTCCAGGCTTCGCTTTGCGCATCGCCTCGAGGTGGCCGTCGACCGTGATTTCGCTCGCTTTCGCCAACTTCTCGAGCTCGCGGGACTCCTTGACCGAGCGCATCCGGGCCAACATGCCGATCGCGTCCTGAATTCTCGACCCGACAGCCCGTTCGCGAGTCTTGGTGTAGATCTCCAGCGCCTTGGGCAGGGGCGCGTCGTAGCCGACGACCGGACCGAAGAAGTGCATCTCCTTTTGCCGCCTCGACACGTCCGCGAATACCGATCCGAGCTGGCTGCTTCGCTGCACCTTTTCGAAACCGGTTCGCAGTTCCACCGCCCGGTTTGGAAGCACCGCTCGATAGCCGGTCCAGCGATCCCGCTCCGGATTGAGCGGCCCCAGAAAAAGCACTTCCGGATGAGGCTCTTGGGGCGCGAGCATCACCGCCGCTTCGGATTCCTCGGCCAAGCCGCTGAGGTAGAGAAAATCGGCATCCTGCGGCAGCGAGCCATGGTTTTCGGTGCGCACCGCCGACAGGACCAGGGCAACCCCGTTCTTCATCTGGGACATCAGGCGGCGGCGGCGCTCTCGGAACACCTCCGGGCCAAACGGGTCCGTAGCAAGAGGCAGCTCGCGTCGCTCCGCGGCCGGATCAGTGGAGGCGGCCCCCTTGCTCACTGGTTGGGCCGGCGCCTGCGCAAGGCCAAGTGGGGTGACCGACAGAGTACAAAGCCACGCCGCCGCGACCCGTGGTTTCCAAAATGTCATAGCTCGATGCCCTCGAAGGCGGCGCAGATTAGCAGGTTGATGGATCAGCTGCGCGGGTGGTAGCGGTCGTAAATCGAATGCAGGTGCCGGCGGTCGAGATGGGTGTAGATCTGGGTCGTCGAGAGGTCGGCATGCCCGAGCATCGCCTGCACGCTGCGCAGGTCAGCGCCGCCTTCGAGCAGATGCGTGGCGAAGGAGTGCCGCAGCTTGTGAGGCGATATCCGTCGCCGGATGCCGGACTTGCGCGCGTAGCCGTTGATCAGCTTCCAGAATCCCTGTCGGGTGAGCGTTCGTGCACCTCGGCCAACGAAGAGGGCGGTGCTGGCCCTTCCCTTCAACAAGACAGAACGCGCCGACCCGAGGTATTGGCGAATGCTCGCGGCGGCGAGCTCGCCGACGGGAACCAGACGCTGCTTCCTTCCCTTGCCCGTCGCGACCAAATACCCGGCCTGTAGGTTGAGGTCGTTGATCGACAGCCGGACCAACTCGCTGACCCGTAGCCCGGTGGCGTAGAGCAGCCGAAGCATTGCCAGATCGCGGGCTCCGAGCGCGGTGCGCGCGTCGGGGGCCGCCAACAGCGCCTCCACCTCTTGGTGGGTGAGGAAAACCGGAAGCTTTGGCACCACCTTGGGCGGAGCCAGCTCTTCACTTGGATCGTGGGAAGTGAGCTTCTCCGCGACCAGGAAACGGTGAAAGCTGCGCAGCGTGGAGAGGTGGCGCGCCTGGCTGCGCTTTGAAAGGCCTCTGCGAGCGAGCGTCGAAAGATGTCGATCCAGGTGAGCGCGAGTAATCCGATGCGGATCCTCAATCCGCATTCGTTCCAGGTCTCGCAGGTAGGAGTCCAGATCCTGACCGTAGGCTTCGATGCTCTTGGCGGAGAGCCCCCGCTCGGCGCGAAGAAAACCAATGAACGCGTCCAACAAGTGCCGCATGGCGCGCACGGTATCGGAAGCAAGTGCCTCGGCAATTATTCCGCGGACTGCCCGCGGGTCCAGGTTTCTGGAATCTCGCCCTTCCCGGCGCGAAGGATGCCGATCTCATCGCCCAGGAGCGAAACCACCGTCGAAGGCTCGCTGACCTGCGGTCCTCCATCCAGAATCAACGAGAGGCCGTGCCCCAACGCGGCCTTGATGTCCCGGGCGTCGGTCAGGGGGGTGTCGTCGGAAGGGGTCGCGGAGGTATTTGCCAATGGGTGGCCCAACTCGCGGCTGAGGGCGAGAGCGATTGGGCTTTCTGGAACGCGGATCCCGACCTGCTTTTGGCGGATCATCATCACCTCGGGGACCAGCCGAGTTGCCTCGAGTACGAAAGTGAATGGACCGGGCGTGAGATGGCGCATGGTGCGGTATGCGAAATTGCTGACCCGCGCATACTTGGCCACGTCGGAGAGATCCGGGCAGATCAGAGTCAGAGGCCGCTTTCGGTTCGGCCCCTTGAGCGCGAACAGACGGGCCATCGCCCCCTTGAGAAAAAGGTCGCACCCGATTCCGTAGTAGGTGTCAGTCGGATAGGCGATCAGCCCTCCCTCTCGGAGCGCCGCGACCGCCCGGTGAACGGTCCTCGACGCTGGATGCTGCGGGTCCACCTGGAGAATTGGGGCAACCGCAGCCATCGGGAGGTTGTAGCTTCGCAGGGGCCGAGCCTAGCGACGGGGGGATCGGAGGTTTGCCTCTCTAGCGCGCGCTGCTGCTGTCTTCGACGACCGGCTCTTCCGGGCGGTTGGTCTCCTTGGACGATGCGTTCTTCTGCATCGCCGCCTTCGCCGCCCGCTTCCCTTCCTCGATCAGCTTCTTCACCTTTTGACCGCCCTTGCGCCCGATCTCTTCATAAAAATGGGGCCCGCGGGTGGCCTTGACGCGGTCCCCGCCCTTCTTGCCGATCTCCTCGTAAAATTTCGCGCCCCGCTCCGCTTTGACGGTCTCGCCGCCTTTGCGCCCGATCTCCTCGTAAAAGGCGCGGCCACGCTCAGCCTTTACCGTAGCTCCGCCCTTGCGACCGATCGTTTCGTAGAATTCCCGGCCTCGTTCATTGCGGACCGTCTCGCCGCCTTTGCGGCCAGCTTCCGCCACCGTCATGCTGCCCTTATTTTCCTTCTCTGCCATTTGCTACCTCCGTCGATCCGTCGCAACCCGCCCCTCGCTTGGCTTCCTCCTGCTCTGAAGGTTGGGGTCGAGGACGCCCCGATGCAAGGTCGCCCTGCACTCCTCCGACCGTCTTCAACAGTCTGCAGCCGAGCGAGTAAGTTCTTGAATCTCTGCTCGATTTGTAAGGGCTAAAGGCGCGCGCGACAACTTATTCATGGGTGGGGTTGTTTGCTTGCTAGCATTCCGTCCCCTCCGCCGTCCACCTCGAGGGCATCGATGGCTCGCCGCAATCCGGCCGTAATTGCTTCGACTTCCAATACTTCTGTCACTTTCTGCCCGTTTAAAGTCACGTAGAACGAATCCAGGGCGCGATGGGCCTCAGTGGCAACGCTGGCAAAGGAAATTTCCAGCCGCTGTGCCGCCAAGAAGGATGCGATGCAGTGCAACAGACCGACCCGATCCTGGGCCCGGATGTCGATCACGCTGAATTGTTGCGAGACTCGGTTGTCCATCGAAACCCGAGTCTCGACCGGCGGAAGCCGCCGCAAGAACAAAGGATTGGGGCGACGTCGCCTCAGCACCTGTTGCACCGACTGCGCGCCATTGAGCACCGCCACCAGGTCGGCCTGCGCGGCCTTCCAGCGCCGGCGCTCGACCAGGCGGCCCTGCGGGGCCCAGACGTCGAAGACGTCCAACGCCCAGCCGTCGAGCGTGGAATTGATCCGCGCCCTGAGGATGTCCAGCGAGTGAGCGGAAAACACGCCGGTCACCGAAGCCAACAACCCCGGTTGATCGCGGGTGCACACGGTAAGCTCGCTGAACCCCGCCTGGCGACGCTGCCGCATCGCGCTGACCAAGAGCATTCGACGGGCCCGATCCAAAAGCCGCGCATGGAAGACGGCCGATTTCGGGTCTGAACCGCTAAAGTAGCGGCGCGGCATCGAGTCGCGCAGCGCTTTGGCCCGGCTCTCTCCCAAGGCCTCGGTCCAGCGCGCTATGAACGGGCGTTCGATGGCTGCCGAGCCGTCTGGGCCACCTTGGCCGGCGCCCTGGAGCAAAACGGATCGGGTCTTTTCGTAGAGCTCGCTCAGCAGGCGCGCCTTCCAATCGTTCCACATCTCCGGTCCCACCGAGCTGATGTCCGCGTAGGTCAGAAGATAGAGGCACGTGAGTTTCTCGACCGCACCCACGCTGGCTGCGAAGTCGGAGATCAGTTGCGGGTCCGAGAGATCCCTGCGCTGCGCAGTGCGGCTCATCGAAAGGTGCTCAAGAACCAAGAACTCGGCGAGCTCGCGTTGCGCGGCGGTGAGGCGAAGCCGTTCGGCGGCCCTTGAGATCAGCTCCTTGCCTCGGATCGAGTGATTTCCGCCCAACCCCTTCGCGGCGTCGTGGAACAGCATCCCGAGGTAGAGAGGCAGAGGATCTTCGAGGTCTCTCATCAGCCGAGACAGCTCGGGCTCCTTCTCCACCAGGTCGCCGGCCCGCAACTCATAGAGGCGCCGAAGCGCGAAGAGCGAATGAACGTCCACGGTGTAGACGTGGTAGAGGTCATGCTGGTGGTGGGCGGTGACTCTCGCGAATTCCGGAAGGACCGCGCCCAAAACGCCCAGCTCGTGCATCGGGAAGAGGAATTGGCCCCGAGTCCCGGCGCGCCCAACCAGATGCTTGAGCGCGTCCACCACTTCCACGTCGCCGCGCGCCTCCTCCAGCTTCGGCAGCGCGCGGATCACCTGATCCTGTGCCCAGCCGTAGATTGAAAGCGATTCCTCGTCGGCGACTCGAAAAAGGCGCAGCACGGTCGCCGGTTGCTCCGAGAGCAGGTCCGGGTTTCCCTCCAGCGTGAGCTTTCCGGAAAACACCTTGAACGGCCCAAGCCGCCGGACCAGGTACGGACGGCCGCGGCTGGGTTCCTCTTCGCAGCGGGCGATCAACAAGTCCGCGGCGCGTCGGATCGCCTTGGCGCAAAGGTAATAGTGCCGCATGAACTGTTCGACGAAGAGCCCCTGCGGTCCATCGGCGTACCCGAGGAAGTGAGCGACGTGCTCCTGCAATTCAAAAGTGAGGCGATCCTCTTTGCGTCCTTGCGTGTAGTGCAGCTCGTTTCTGATGCGGAGCAGGAAGTCGCGGGCGGCGCGAAGGAGCTGCACTTGGGATCCGGAGAGGATCGACTGCTTGAGCAACCCTCCCAAGCCACGCACGCGAAAGCGAGCCTGAGCGATCCACAAGGCGGCCTGCAGGTCGCGCAGACCGCCTTCGCTTTGCTTGATGTCCGGCTCCAAGACAAAGACAGAATCGCCGTACTTCTCTCGGCGCAGGCGGACCTCCTCGGCCTTGTCGGCGATGAATTGCGAACCTCGATGGCTCAACAGCTCTCGCAGCAGCTGATCCGACAAGGTTTGAAAGACGCGCTGGTCTCCTGCCAGAAAACGACAATCGAGCAGCGCGGTGCGGATGGTGTGATCGTCCTCCGCCGCCTTGACCGACTCCGCGGGGTTTCGGACGCTCCAGCCCGGCACCCTCTGCAGATCCCACAAGAAGGTGGAGAAGATCCGAGAGAGCGGCTCAAGCTCCCGTTGGGGCACCCGATGGCTAGGGAGCATCAACAGATCCAGATCGGAATGCGGGGCCAGCTCGCGCCGCCCATAGCCGCCGAGCGCAAGCAAGGCGATCGGCCGCGGCGAATCGAGCTCCGCGACCAGCTCGCCCCAAACGCCGATCAGAAGCCGGTCGGTCATCTCCGCGATCAGGCGGCAGATGGATAGGCCGGAAGCGGCTGCGCGGTGCAATTCCGCGATCTTTCGCCCGGCGACCTCCAAGTACTCGCGCGCCCGGTCTCGGCGAGTGCTCGGCTCCCCGGGGGGAAATGGAGACAGTTGCCCGCGTTCCTCGCGGTGGGTCTGAGAGGGCGGAGGCGGCAGGGCCAGAACCTGCGTCAAGCTGTGGGCATAGCCTGAAAGGTCTTCCAAGTCGTTCCGATCCATGCCATGGGACTGGAGCGATTGCGACGCCACCTCTATCGCAAGATGTGGCCTCCTAGTTCACCGTTGGATTTTCTTTAGGCTGTTCGTCCGGAACTAGGAGGCCCCACCACCGATGCCCTCTGGAAGGCCACTCCAAAACCGCTGGCGCAATATGCCATACTCGGGCATGTTTTGTCATGTCCTGTGTGAATAGCGCCCACTCCGTCCCAAAGACCGGCAAACCGGGAAATTCTTCAGCATAAACAAAGGATTAGTTGACTTTTGCGACGGTCTGACGGTCTCCGAGGAAGTCCTGGACGCCAGAAGCGATCGCCTGCGCGACAGCGGACTGATAAGCCCTTGAAGCCAGCCGCCTCTCCTCCTCTGGATTCGAGAGGAAGGAAGTCTCCACGAGGATGGCGGGCATCCTGACTCCGAGTAGGACGTAGAAAAGCGCTTGCTTGGTCCCGAGATCGGACACGTCGCGGTTTCGGTGACGCAGCTGTTCCACCAGGCTGGTGTGCACGCTCCCGGCGAGGCGGATGGACTCCTCGGTGTTGGCCTTGGTGGCGAGGTCGGCGAGGATGAACTGCAGGTCCGAAATCCGCTTCTCGGAAGAGGCATTCTCGCGCGCCGCCAAGCGGATTGAGTAGCGATCGCTTGCGGTGTTGAGGGTGTAGGTCTCGATGCCCCTGAGTTTTTGGCCGGGAGCAGAGTTGCAGTGGATCGAAATGAACAGATCGCCCCTGGCTGAGTTGGCGAGGCGCGCACGCTCCTCCAGGGGAACGAAAACGTCTCCGCTGCGAGTCAGCACCACCTCCAGACCTGCCCGGTTTAGAATCTCGCGCAGCCTCAGAGCGATCGAAAGTGCCACGTCCTTTTCGCGAGCGCCGCCGCGCCCGATCGCCCCGGTGTCGCGTCCTCCGTGCCCCGGGTCCACCACCACTCGCCGTACTTTGAGCCCGAGTTGATCGGCCAAGGTGTATCCGGCCTCGCGCTTGCGCAGCAGCCCAAGGCGCTGCTCTAAGCTTTCCGGCTGCAGCCCTTGGCTGCTCGACGGTTGCGCGGGCGCGGAACTGTCGGTGAGCGGCGGAGCCTGTGAAGCCTGAGACGACTCGTCCGATTCGGCGTCGGGCGCAGCGCTGTCCATTTTCAGGTTGATGGTTGAGCGCACTCGAGGAGCGCTCGGCGTTTTCTCCGCGGTCGGCTTTGGAGAGACGCGCCTTTTAGAAGGAACCTCCGGTTGCTGCGCCGCCTGGGAAAAGGCCTTCACCTTCCAGTCCTCCGGCGATCGTCGGGCGCCGCCGGTTGGGGACTTCGACGCTGGTTTGGCTAGCGCGGTTTTTTCGTCTGACTCGCGCTGTAGCGCCCTGAGAAGCGACTTGAGCTCTGGGACTTTGTCGCTCTTGGGATTTCGGGCGATCGCCCGGCGCAGGATCTCCCTCGCCGCTTCAGGCCGGTTTCGCCGGTCCGCTTCAATCTTGGCGAGCGCCAGCGCTGCGGCGGGCGCCAGGCGGTGGTGCGGGTAGGTTTCAGAAAGCTT
>Ga0126384_10002310_pt1 | contig 11558 bp, 11 predicted proteins | sample PanSoiMetPlot_36_FD_92543 | JGI IMG/M metagenome (GOLD analysis project Ga0126384, IMG submission 92543) | Tropical forest soil microbial communities from Panama - MetaG Plot_36 | ecosystem: Environmental > Terrestrial > Soil > Tropical forest > Bulk soil | place: Panama | collected 2016-02-17 | reverse complement strand
GATCATTCGCGAAAGATCACAAAGTGTCACTATTGAAGATGGGGCAATATCAGGATCCTGAGGATGGGGAGAAAGCAGACGCGGGCGCCATCAAACAAGACGGGTGAAACTCGTAATCAAGTCAGTTTATTCCGGGGCCGATCCCGACACCGCCATTTCGGAAATAGCTTTTGAATGGGAGCCGTAAGGTATTACTTTAGTTGTAGCGCAAGCTAGTTTGCGATCTTAAGCGCGCAAGCTAACGGCTTGCGTTACTTTCAATCTCATGACCGAGGCTTTGGTAACAGCTGGATCGACTGAACCTGGCCAACAACCCGGCGCTGGGAAAACCGTCAGCATCGTCGGCGTGCCCCTGGCGTTTGGGCAAAGTATGCTCGGCGTCGAGATCGGGCCTTCAGCGGTCCGGGTAGCTGGATTGCCGCAACGGATTGCGAAACTTGGTTACGAAGTTAACGATCGCGGCGACGTGCATGTTGAGCGCCCTCGGTCCTATCCACGCGAAGGCGAAAGGCTGAAATATCTTACGGAAGTGCATTCGACTTGCACCAAACTCGCTAATTTAACGGAGGAGATCGTCGAAGCCGGCGAGTTGCCGCTAACGATTGGTGGCGATCATTCGATTGCGATTGGATCCCTGGCCGGCATTTCAAAAACCTTTACCCGACGCCATCAGAGTTTGGGACTGATCTATATCGACGCTCACGCGGACATGAATACGGAAGAGACCACTCCGTCCGGGAATATTCACGGAATGCCACTGGCGGTTTTGCTCGGCTTCGGAGCGCCGGAGTTGGTAAGTATTGGCGGGCAAACACCGAAGTTCGACGTCAAAGCGTGTGCTCACGTCGGGGCGCGAGACATCGATCCCGGCGAACGCGAATTGATCAAGAGACTGGGAATTCGGTTTTTCACGATGCGTGAAATCGATGAGCGCGGCTTAAGCGTGTGCATGGAAGAGGCAATTGCGATCGCCTCGAGAGCTTCCGCCGGATTTGCCGTAACTTTTGATGTTGACGCGCTGGATCCGAATGACGCACCGGGGTCGGGCACTCTGGTGCGCGGCGGATTTACTTATCGCGAGGCGCATCTGGCGATGGAAAAAATTGCGGAGACCGGCAAAATGCGCTCACTCGAGGTCGTCGAAATCAATACGGCGCTGGATGTGAACAATCGCACCGCCGAACTGGGTGTGGAATTGATTTTGTCGGCATTAGGAAAAACGATTCTGTAGGGCAAGCTGTTAGCTTGCGCACGCAAACAAACAATTTGCGTTACACTTTATGACAAAGAAAGTTCGGGTAGGCGTAATTTTCGGCGGCCGCTCTGGCGAGCACGAGGTCTCTCTGCGATCCGCGCGCGCAGTTATCGATGCGATGGACCGCGCCAAATACGAAATCGTTCCAATTGCCATCACCAAGGAAGGGAACTGGCTGGCGCCCGCGAAAGCAGCCGCGCTCCTGCCTCCGGAGACTGCCCGTCAGATTTCGCCGGCTTCACAATCAGACGCACCACACGATGTAGCAATCATCGGTGACCCATCTCGTCAAGGACTTTACCGGCTTGATACGGATGATCCGAATTCCGAACGTTTGGATGTTGTCTTTCCGGTCCTTCATGGAACCTATGGGGAAGACGGAACGATCCAGGGGTTGATGGAAATGGCGGCCATTCCCTTTGTTGGATGCAGTACGCTCGCCTCCGCCTGTGGCATGGACAAAGTGATCATGAAGGCGCTGTTCCAACAGGCGGGGCTGCCTATCTGTAGATACACGTGGTTCCTGCGGTCAGCGTGGGAGAATGACAGTGACCGAATTACCCGACGCGTGAATCGGGAAATTGGGTTTCCGGCTTTCGTGAAACCCGCAAATCTTGGTTCATCCGTCGGAATTTCGAAGGCTACGGACAGAAAATCATTCGCCCGGGCGGTCGAGCTAGCGACACGTTACGATCGCAAGATCATTGTGGAAGAATTGATTGATGCGCGAGAGATCGAGTGCGCCGTCATGGGAAATGACGAACCCAGGGCCAGTCTTCCCGGGGAATACGTGGTTCACGCGGAAGCGGCGCGGTTTCTCGACTACACCGAGAAATACTCCAGCACGGGAAATGTCGAGTTCGTCGTCCCCGCGCGCATTTCGAAGTCAGCAATCAAGAAAATCCAGACGATGGCCGTCATGGCCTTCAAAGCAATCGACGGTTCCGGCCTGTCCAGAGTTGATTTCTTCCTCGAACCAAATGGTGAGCTGCTGCTTAATGAAATCAACACGCTGCCGGGACTAACAGATGTTTCGGGATTTCCCAAGATGTGGGAAGCCAGCGGAGTCCCATTCGCTCGGGTGATAGATCAACTCATCGGCTGGGCGATTGAGCGGCACAGCGAACGCGCGCGGAACGAGACCAGCATTTAACCAGGGTGTTGGGTGCAGGGAAGGGCCTCTTACTACGAGCGTAACCACTCTTCCTGGTGTCCTTCATTCATGCTTATAAAGGGTCGGCCTGATGCGTACGCAGGTTCCTGGTTTGACTATGGGACTGTTACGAATCTTCATTACACCAATACGCAATACCCGACACCTACGGTCCCTTCGGCGATCGATATCCTTTGCGAGTCCTTAGGTCAGCGTCAGCTCGCGCTAGTTTCAGATTGATCGCGCGCCACTTGCCGTCATGCTGGCGATTGATGGGACGGTAGGTTAGTGTGTATTGATGACCTAACTCTTCCGCAATCGCTGAGAAGGCATCGCGCAATTCCTGACCACCGGGAGTGGCGATATACCGGCCGCCGCTCTTGTCAGCAAAATTCTTTAAGATCGCGGCTCCGGCGATATCACGGTAGGGACCTTCGGGCGACATATTCACAGCGTAGATCGTCGCTCCGGCGGCCAGCGCATGGTCGAGCGCCTTCTCGGAACTATTCCGGCTATAGTTTTCGCCTCCGTCAGAGAGCACCACAATGGCGCGACGTTTCTCCGGTCGTTTCGACAGATCGTCAGCGGCGCGGAAGACTGCATCGTTGAGGGCAGTCTGCGTCTTGGCACGCAAACCGAATATCTTGTCCGGCAGGTCGCGTCCGGGCGAAAAATCGTCCCACTGCTCGACTTTCGTGTAGAAGCTGTAAACCGACGCGACATCTTCATCACGTAGTTTTTCGAGAAAGCGGAGCGCTGCTGAACGCCCCAGCGTCAGTCGAGTGTCCATGCTGCCAGAGACATCGAGCAGAATGGCCGCAGCAAACGGTGTCTCTTCCGCGTTGAAAGTTGCGATCTTCTGCTCCTGCCCATCTTCGAAAACCTGGAAGTCGTTGCGCTTCAAACCCGAAACGAATCTCCCATCCTTGCCGATGACCGTGGCATTCAGAACCACCAGGTCCGTCGACACCCGAACGACGTCATCATCTTGTCGGCTCCTGGCGAGAGAGGAGGCGTGATTGATTGGCAGGAAGGCGCGGCCTGCCTGAGCGCGAAACGAGCAAGCTAATAAAGCCGCGGTCAGGGCGAGCAGCAGGAAGGTGAGTGCAGAATTCTTCATTGCTTGACTTATGGATCTCACCGAACGCGGTTTCGCATGTACTGAACCACGCCGATTATTTTATTTGCCTGATCGATTACCGCTGCTGAGACGACGTGCCGGGGAGTCTTCTCGACCAGCTTTTTTAACTCAACGGCAAAATCAGCGATGCGCTTGATCGCATCATCCTGGCTGGCAGGGGGGTCTTTAGTCTCAACCTGGGAGTCAGAACCGCCCGCCTCGTTTCTAATGCGCTTGGTTAATTTTTCCAGTCGATCGAGTTTCTTGCTATCGTCTGAGGTCAGCGTTTTTGCGGCTTCATAATCCTTCAGGACCGCATTTGCCAGGTCCGAAACTTCGCGCGCGCGCGCGACGTTCTCCTCGTAATCTTTCTTCTCGGCTTTGATCCTTAACTTCTCCCGCATCTCTGCTTCCGGACTGCCAAAGTCGCGCGGATGATCGTCTTTGTCCGGGTCACGGTTCGTCAGCGTCGGCGTAGGTGAGGTTGCAGGAATTTGTGCTGAGGCACCCTCAGCGGCGGTCAGTAGTACGGCGAAGGCGAATACCAGGAAAGCAATACGGCTTAAGAGAATGCGCTGGCTCGTCATCTTTGTTCGGGAGGTCTAAGAAACCTGCAATTGCGGTTCGGACTGCCGACACTGTGACGAGTGAACATCGAAAGATGGTTGGCCAACGAATGATGTTTATCAGGGAACGCGGCCCGGATTACTCGGGGTGTTGATGAACTCGTCCCCTTTTGGAGCCGGACGTTTCATCACAATGGTCTTAGGTGACGGCGCCTCCATCGGTGGGCGCGGTTGTCCGGGCAAGGTGCGAAATGGAATCCCAACTTGCTTGTCGCCTGCAACAATGCTCATCAACTGAGCCGTCACGTAGTCCTGGGCAAGCAATTCGATCCCATAGCGAGTCTCCCCGTCCGGCGGCAGCTCAGTCTGCTCCGGCGTCACCGAACGTGTTTCCATCCCGCCGCCCATTCGTTTCCGCAGTTGTAACTGGACCGACAGATTGTGCAGCGGTTGACCGGAAATATTGTGAATAGTACCGCCGAGCACCGTTTTCTTTCCATTAAGTGTCGCGTCGTCGACGAAAACCTCGACTTGAGGCGCAGCCCGCTTTACTTTTTCCGCTTCAACGGCCGCCGCAACCTGCCGCTCATGTCGCTTTCTTAGCGCGACGTAGCCGGCAAGCACGGCGCCCGTCACCAATAGAGCGAATAACACGCCGATGAGCAGTCGGCGCGTGTGACTGCGTTCTTCGTCTTCGATGGGGAGTGGTTCAGTTTCGAGTTGATTTAGGAATTGCATTGATGATTACAGACGAGGGTGTCGCGCTTACGATGATTTTCTTCGTGCCGGAATCTACGATCGTCCCGTTAAAAGTAAGCTGCAGATCTGGTGTGCTTGACGGCGTCGGTCCAGTTCCCGTGACGTTCTCAACCAAGGCGGACAGAAACTCCTGTTCAGCTGTTCCGGTGCTTTGCAGGGTGATCCATTCCGCCCCACTTGGACCATCGGTCCGGCCTTCAATCTTCGCGTTCACTGAAACATTGGCGCTGACAGCATCAATTGGTTGAACTTCTACCGTTAATGTGTAGCGGCCGCGCGTCCAGCCGCGCGCGTTGGAACTTTGGACATCCGCGTATCTGCTCAATTCGGGCTGAGTAACCACCGCTCCCTTTATGAACGTGTAGGGCTGGGTAACGATAATTCCTTCCGTTGGACGCGATGCCGCGTCATCAACGATTAACTTGCGATCCCGCATGACGTCGGTAATGGCGGCAATTAAAGCGTCTCGTCGCGCCGTAAACCGGTACGGATTAGGTAGCGCGGGCACGACTTTAGTCTTGTCGCGTCCCCAGTTGATTCCCGAGCCGGCTGTCCCGGTATCTTGTTTTGTGCCGTTATTGCCGGCAGCACTTCCACGGCTGGTATCGGTGACTTTCTGATTCTGCTTGTCGACACCCTTTCCTTGTCCAAATGCAGCGGGGAAGGAGAACGCCAGGAAAACCGGGACCAGAAGAAGAGTTGAGTACCTCATGACCTTAATCCTTGCGAGCGATAACACTTAGAACACGGGAGACAAAGCGAGAATAAATCACACGTTGATCAAATACAAGCAGCTATAGAGTTGCCGGCGCCTTAATTAAGGTTGCTCTTTGCGCCTTTAATTTTTCCTTCGCGCTTTTATGCGAACCTCTTTGTCGGCCACGCGCAAAAGCGCCAGGAAAAACCGAAGGCGTTAACAGATTCAGGGCGTTGTTGAGGGATCATTGCCCCTGTGTCCGCTCCCAGTCGCGCAGGGCTTTCACCCCTTTCTGGAAGTCGGACTCCTTCGCGTAAAAATTGTGCGCGCCATCGTTTCGCGAAGGCTCGCGAACGTAGTACAGATAGTCGGTCTGCGCTGGATTTAACGCTGCATCGATAGAGCTCTCGCCCGGATTTCCGACCGGGCCCGGTGGCAATCCTGAATACAACCGCGTGTTGTAAGGCGAGCGGCGATTCACGTCACTCAAATAAACTTTCCCATCGTTTCGCCACTTACCCGCGAGTTTGGAGGCATAGACGATTGTCGAATCGATTCCCAGGGCAACGTGTTTGTTCAACCGGTTATAGATAACAGAGGCGATCAATGGTCTTTCTTCCTTCAGCTTTGCCTCGGTTTCGATCAATGAAGCGATAATCACAATTTGACGTGGCGTCATTTTCAAAGAGCGCGCCCGTTCCGTTCGTTCCGGCGTCCACTCCTGATGAAACTTTTTCACCATGCTGTTAATTACTCCATCCGCTTTCGTGTCAGGAGGGAAGCTATAGGTTGCCGGAAACAGATAACCTTCGAGATCTGGGGCGAGCGGATCCAGATCTCTAATTGCCGCGGGGTCGTCAATCAATTTAAGCGCTTCAGCAGAGTCCTTGAGATGAAGCTCTTCCATGTGCGCCAGCGAATCAGCGATGTCCCAGCGCGTCCAGCCTTCCGGAACGGTGAAGCGACTGAGACGTTGTTCACCCTCTTCTAATTTTTTCAGGACGCCCAGGGGTGAAATAGGAGAAGGGAAACGATATTCGCCGGACTTTATTAACTTAGCTTTTCGGGCGGCTTTGATGTACAGAAGAAACGGCCATTTCCGACGGAGGACCCCTTCGCGTACCAGCGTGTTGGCGATTGTCTCAGGAGATGATCCGCGCGGAATTTCGATGTAGTCGCTCGATTTTCCATGCGCAATAGATCTGTGCAACTCCCGGTATAACCAACCGCCGAAGCCAGCAACGGCGGCGATAGTCATGAACGCGACGGCAAGCAGTATCAGTTTTGTGCGGCGACTCTTCAATCTACTCAGGATTCGACGTCAGCTTTGTTTGCTGCGCTGCAAGGAAATCCCGCAGGATAATTGCCGCCGCCTCACTATCGTTTTCATTTGCGATCTCGTTGATTTTCTTTCCCCGGGCCTTTAGATGCGATTCCGCCTCGACCGTGGTCAAGCTTTCATTCTGCAGGTACACGGGCAGTGAAAGCGAGCGGCGAAACTTGTCGGCTGTTTCACGCGTCGTTGCCGCGGCGGTGCCTTCTGACCCATCAAGGCGTACGGGTAGCCCGATGACAATTGCAGTTGGTTTATACGAGTCAATGAGTGCCGTAATTTTGCTCAGCAGGTCTTTCCAGCTCTTTCGGGTGATCGATCCGACGGGCGTAATTGTGATCTGTAATTCGTCCGAAATCGCGACTCCCACACGCTTTGTGCCGAGATCGAGTGCCAGGAGCCGCCCCTGCTGGTGCGGCGCTGGTGTATTTTTTTCCTCGTTACCTGACTCCGCGATTTGCATCCTAGGCATCGCGCGTGGCGTTTGCGCGCGTCTTACAGCCACGGTATGATACAGGCGTTTGCGAGAACGCTTAAGTCTCCGAGCCGGCAACGATCAATTTTACCGAGGTCAAGTTAATGTCGTTCAAAACCAAATTCGCGCTCATTATCCTGTCTGCATCGCTGGCAACCTACACGATTGCCGGTGCGTGGCTCGCAACCCGGGCCCAGCAACCCGCTAATGATCCGGGCGCGCAACAGCGAATATTCGAAAGCGTCCTTCAGCATATCCAAAACGACTACGTAGACGAGCCGAATATGGAAAAGGTCCGCGCCGGCGCCTTGCGCGGATTGGCGTACGGCCTCGATCCATATTCGACCTATTTGACACCGGAGCAAGTTAAGAGTTTTCGCGCAGACGGAAAGACCAATTTGGTCGGCATTGGCGCGGAGCTTTCTCAAGTTGCGTCTTTCCTTTACGTCGTGGCGCCGGTAAAAGGCTCGCCCGCCGACCAGGCAGGCGTTCGCGCCGGCGACATTATCGAATATATCGACGGCAAAGCTACTCGCGACATTTCCTTGTATGACGCGCGGCAACTTCTTAATGGCCAACCGGGTACCGAAGTAAAACTCCGCATTCTTCGGGCGAACACTCGACCATTAACAGTGAACGTCAAGCGCGGTTCATTCCGCGCCCCCGCCGTGGAAGCCCGTATGGAGGCTGGTCGTATTGGTGTGCTGAGGATAAACAGTTTGGATGCCGGTGAAGCAGCGGATGCGCGGACGCATCTGCAAGAACTCCTGAAACAAGGCGCCCAGAAGATCATCATCGACCTGCGCAGTGTTGCGGGTGGTGAAATACAGGAAGGCGTGACCGTCGCGAACCTGTTTATTAGAGAGGGCTCACTCGCGAAAACCATCGGCCGCGAGCAAAAAGTCATCAAGACCTTTGACGCAGATCCCAAAGTGACCACGTTTAATGGCCCGGCGGCACTGCTCGTTGATAGCGGCACTGCCGGAGCAGCAGAGATAATCGCGTCAGCGTTTATTGAGCATAAGCGCGGCGAGGTCGTTGGCGAAAAAAGCTTCGGCGCCGGCGCTGAGCAGGAGTTGTTCACGTTGCGTGATGGTGATGGTTTGTTGCTTACCACGATTAAGTGGGCGGCCGGCAGTGGCAAGCCTTTTCTCGGCGAAGATCGCGCTCATTCGGGCGTTACACCGACCGTCGAAGTGAAACGTGGTGATAATCTCGATGCGACTGACGTCGAGGACCTGAACAACGACGAAGACAAACCTAATCAGCCAAATGCCAAGCCCGAGTCGCCGTCGCAGCCAGTAGCGCCAAAACCCCAACCCGAGGACACGCAAATGAAAAAAGCACTTGAACTGTTGCGTGATAAGCCTGCAGCGGCTGCACAACGCGCGGGCTAGGGATTTTAGTCTTCCATTCGACAGACCGGGGGACGCTTGCCGTCTGCCGGTCTTTCGTCTTTTAATAAGCGAATAAATGCGCATACTCGCAGACCTGGCTGGCCTGCTAATCATTGTCGTCATCCTTTGGGATGTATTTGAGACGATCGTATTACCGCGGCGTGTGACGCGTCGTGTGCGGCTTACGCGCGGGCTCTACCGCGCAACCTGGCGTCCCTGGCGAGCGATCGCGCACGGCATCGGCAACAATAAAAGGCGCGAAAAATTTCTTAGCTTTTACGGGCCGCTGTCGCTTTTAATGTTGCTCACCGTCTGGGCCTGGTCAGTGGTGTTTGCGATGGCGATGATTCAATGGTCGATCGGATCGAACGTCAGCGCCCTAAACACTCCGGCGAGTTTTCTCCAGGATCTTTATTTCAGCGGGACAACATTTTTCACTCTCGGCCTTGGCGACATAATGCCCATTGACCCGGCAGCGCGGGCGGCCACTGTAGTCGAAGCGAGTTTAGGACTCGGTTTGCTCGCGTTAGTCATCGGTTACTTCCCGGTTTTGTACCAGGCGTTTTCCCGGCGCGAAGCCGCGATTTCCATGCTCGACGCCCGCGCGGGTACGCCGCCGACGGCCGGGGAATTGCTACGCCGCCACCGCGAAGGCGATGGCATGAGCGTGCTCGATCAACTGTTACAAGATTGGGAACGCTGGTCAGCCGATCTGTTAGAGAGCCATTTGTCCTACCCAGCGCTCTGTTTTTTCCGTTCACAACACGATAATCAGTCGTGGCTTGCTTCGCTGACCACCGTTTTGGATACGTGCAGTTTGGTAATTGTGGGTATCGATGGCGTGCCCAAATGGCAAGCACAATTGACCTTCAAAATGGCGCGGCATGCGGTCGTCGACATCGCCCAGATCTTCAATACGTCGCCGTTGAAAAAAGACGGCAGTCGCATGTCCGAACAGGACCTGTCGCGATTGCGGGCGATGCTGGCAGGATCGAATGTTGCTCTTCGTGATGAACCGGAAGCTAACGCAGCTCTCTCAGAGCTGCGGCTCATGTATGAACCCTATATTTCGGTGCTCTCGAACTATCTAATGATGCCCCTGCCCGGCTGGCTACCGGCCGCCAAAGCTTCGGATAACTGGCAAACCAGCGCCTGGGAAGTTTCCAGGCGCGCGAGTGAGCAGCCTATTCGCAAATGCATGCGCGCCGCCGGTAGTACTGCCAAAGCAGTCTCGAGAGCTGAATAATGCCCTACCGCGCGGATCCAAAATTCTGACTGATCATTTGGAATGTTCGACGATCCCATTTCGAACATTGGCGGATCACAAGCCTTCATCGCCACAAAGACCGTTTTCCAATGACCGTCTTGCGATTGCATTGCGAAGTCGCGTCTTTGCGAACAATTTGCTCCAGATCTTCGAATCAAATGGAAAAACGCTGAATTTTTCTGGTTAAGGCATGCGTCTTGCCGGATATTGCTGCGGCGAGTTTGAATTGCTAATTTGCAGCCAAGATTCACAAGAGGAGAGACACAATGCTAATAACCAAGAAGATGCTGCTGGCGTTAACACTCATGGGCGCGCTGCTGGGCGCAGGAATTGGCGCCCTCGTGACGCATTCGTCTGAGAACACGAAAGCAGCCAATGCGAGCTATGAAACGCCACAGTCGACAAACACTACAGACGCGAATTACAAGCCGGTAGACACGAATTACACAGCCAGTGCCTACAACACGACTGACAACTCCGCGCGATTCAAGACTGCGGAAGAGCAGACCGCATATCGTCAAGGTTTAGCGGATTGTGAAGCGGCTTATACCAACAATGATCGCGCTGCCAGCAATCAGCGGATTGCTTATGCTAATACGCGCAGTGGCCGTCGCTACTCTCGTTATTCATCGAGCTCGCGGCGTGTTTACTACGATTACAGCACGCAGCGTCACGGCCGCACGTTCTGGCAGAAGCACCGTGACAAGCTCACGGTAGCAATGGGTACCGGCGCTGGCGCCATTCTCGGCGGCGTTATAGGCGGCAAGAAGGGCGCAGGTATCGGAGCTCTAGCGGGCGCAGGCGGTTCGGCGTTGTATACTTATAAGCTGCGCAACCGAACGCGTCGCTACTAACGTTAAAAATGGAGTGAACATGAATCAGTTTCGCCTGTCAGCGGCATTCCTGATTCTGTTGACAGGAACGAGGGCAGTTTCTTTCGGAACTGCCCTTTTTAATTCCAGTCAGCAGCGGCGGAGCAATCGCTTGCCGGTGGCGCCGGCAACCGTCGTGTCTGTGCCGCACCCGGTCACCTTCCGAGAGGTGTACGGCCGCGGTTTGCTCGTTGACGCCTGGATTAATTCGGTGGGGCCTTTTACCCTGGCGGTCGACACCGGGGCGGGGGCTACGATTCTGTCCCCGCGCGTAGCTGCGGAAGCTCACGTTAATGTTCAGAGCGGACGCGGCCCGTCAATCGCTGGGATGAGCGGTGCTATCGTCGCGGCAAACCATGGTGTTATTCAATCGCTGGCGTTAGGTGATACACAGAATTACCTGCCAACTAAACCGGATGTAATTATCAGCAGCGGGTTACCCCAGGGACTCGACGGCCTGCTGGATCCAAATGATGCCTTCGGGCCATTGGGTTACGTCATTGACATCTCAGGACGAGAACTCTCGGCATTCGACCCCCATCAGGGAGGACTGAGCGGTCGGGCACAACCGCATGCTGGCGCGATCATTTCCTGGTTACAGGAAGGAAATAGTCACCGTCCGTTTGTGTTGCTGGACAATGGTGACAAGGCGTTACTAGATACG
>Ga0126384_10002308_pt1 | contig 11564 bp, 10 predicted proteins | sample PanSoiMetPlot_36_FD_92543 | JGI IMG/M metagenome (GOLD analysis project Ga0126384, IMG submission 92543) | Tropical forest soil microbial communities from Panama - MetaG Plot_36 | ecosystem: Environmental > Terrestrial > Soil > Tropical forest > Bulk soil | place: Panama | collected 2016-02-17 | reverse complement strand
TCGCCGAATGCTACGGCGACCTGGCCGGCGAGATCTTTGCGGTGGAGACCGGGCTGTCGTCCGACCCGGCAATGAACTGGCGGATCTCGTCCCTCGACCGTTTCCGCCTGGTGTCGAACTCGGACGCCCATTCGCCCGGCAAGCTCGGCCGCGAGGCGACCGCGTTCGACTGCGACCTCGACTATTTCGCCATCCGCCGCGCACTCGAGACCGGCGAAGGTTTTGCCGGCACCGTCGAGTTCTTCCCCGAGGAGGGCAAGTACCATCTGGATGGCCACCGCAAATGCAACATGCGCCTCACCCCGCGCGAGACGCTCGCGGCGGGCGGGCGCTGCCCGGCCTGCGGCGAGTCCGTCACGATCGGGGTGGAGCATCGCGTGGAGACGCTGGCCGACCGAGCCGCGAACGAGGCAGCGCCGCCCGCGACCGCGGGTGCGGTCGTCAATCTCGTGCCGCTGCCGGAAGTGTTGTCCGAGATCATGGCGAGCGGACCGTCCTCGAAGACGGTCGAGCGCAGCTACGACAAGCTCATCGCGACGCTCGGACCCGAACTGTTCGTGCTGCAGCAGGCGCCGATCGAAGACGTGGCGCTCGCGACCTCCTCGCTGCTCGCCGAGGCATTGACCCGGCTGCGCAAGGGCGAGGTCCTCCGCGAGGCCGGCTATGACGGCGAATACGGGGTGATCCGGCTGTTCGAGGACAGCGAGCTCAGGCGTCTCACTGCCGGCGACGTGCTGTTCGATGCGCCGGCCGTGCGCAGGACGACGAGCGCCGCAATCATGCCGGCGCCGCCCGCTGCGCCCGTCGCACCCGCCATCGCGCCGCCGCGGCCCGCAACGCCTGCCCGGTCCCGTCCCGGCACGGGCCTGCTCGGCGAGCTCGATGACGACCAGCGCGCCGCCGCGGAAATCGTCGACGGCCCGCTGATGATCATCGCGGGTCCGGGCTCGGGCAAGACCCGTACCCTCACGCATCGCATTGCGCATCTTGTCGCCGAGCGCGGCGTTGCGGCGGCCCGATGCCTCGCCATCACGTTCACGCGCCGCGCCGCGGCTGAGCTGCGCGAGCGGCTCGCCAGCTTGCTCGGTGTCGCCGCGGGCGAGATCGCGATCCATACCTTCCACTCGCTCGGCCTCGCGATCCTGCGCGACCATCCGGGCGCGGCCGGGCTCGATCGCCGCTTCCATATCGCGGACACGCCGGAGCGCGCCGCGCTGCTGGCGGCAGCGCTCGACGTCTCGCCGCACAAGGCCGAGACGCTGTTGCGGGCGATCTCCCGCGCCAAGCGCGGCGGCACACAGGCGAGCGCCGAGGTCGCCGCCGCCATGACGGCCTATCGGCAGGCGATGCAGCTGCGCGGCGCCGTCGACTTCGACGACCTGATCACGCTCGCGATCGAGGCGCTCGCTGGCGATCCCGGCCTGGCCGCGCAATATCGGCAGCGTTGGCCGCACGTCTCGGTCGACGAGTTCCAGGATCTGGACGACCAGCAGCTTCGCCTGCTCGCGCTCATCACCCCGCCCGGCGCCGATATCTGCGTCATCGGCGACCCCGATCAGGCGATCTACGGCTTTCGCGGCGCCGACGCGTCCTGCTTCGCGCGCTTCCACGCCGACCATGCGGACGCGAAAACCGTGCGGCTCGGCCGCAACTACCGATCGACCGGCACGATTGTGGCGGCTTCCACTCAGGTCATCGGCGCAGCGCACGCCGACGCGCCCTTGGCAGGCATCGTGCGCGACATGCACGAGCGCATCACGCTGCACGCGGCGCCGACCGAGCGCGCCGAGGCCGAGTTCGTGGTGCAGACCATCGAGCGCATGATCGGCGGCCACAACTTCTTTTCGCTCGACAGCGGACGCGCGGCGGGCGCCGGGGACGACCTCGCGTTCGCGGATTTCGCCGTGCTCTACCGCACCGACGCGCAATCCGGCGCCCTCACCGAGGCGCTGGCGCGCTCCGGCATGCCGTTCAAGAGGCATGGCGCCGGCCGATTTGCCGACGATCCGGTCGTGCGGGCGCTGCTGGATGCGGCCCTCGCCGGTGACGCCCCTCTGCCCGATCGCCTCGCCGCCGCGGCGGATCGTCTGCGGCAGGGCGGCGAGGCGATCGATGCCGCCGTGCTCCGCCTCGCGCTGCAGCGACTGACCGCGCTCGCCGAGCGCTGCGGTGCGGATCCGGCGCGCTTTGCCGACGCGCTTGCGCTCACCGCCGAAGCCGACTTCTTCGATCCGCGCGCCGACCGCGTCTCGCTGCTCACGCTGCACGCCGCCAAGGGACTCGAGTTCCCGGTCGTGTTCATCGTCGGCCTCGAGGACGGCCTGCTGCCGCTCGCGTTCGGCGCGCCCGATCCGGCGACGATCGCGGAGGAGCGCCGCCTGTTCTACGTCGGCATGACGCGCGCCAGGGACCGGCTGATCCTCAGCCGCGCCGACCGCCGGCTCGTGCGCGGACGGCAGCGCGAGCAGGCCCCCTCGCGGTTCCTGGCCGACATCGAGCGCGAACTGGTGCGCCAGCAGACCAGCGAGCTTCCGCGCCGCGCGCCCGACGACCGGCAGCTGTCGCTGTTCTAGATCACGGCACGCCCGGACAAGCCGCCGCGCTAAAAGTCGGCTGCGATCCGCCGAATCGCGCACATAGCCTCAGGCTATGAGCCCGGTGCGGCGTTTTAATCGGCGTTCCCGCCCCCCGTCCTGTTGCCCGCCAGGTCGGTCGCAATGATATGTAGACCGTTCGATCGAGAGGCATTCCCATGCATGAGGGCTCATCCGCGCTCGCGCTGGTACTTGGCGGCGATCCGGCGCTCTACGCGATCATCCGCCTGTCGCTCCTGGTCAGCCTGAGCGCGACCGCGCTCGCGGCCATGGTCGGCCTGCCGCTCGGCGCGCTGCTCGCGCTCACCCGCTTCCCGGGACGCGCCGCCATCGTTGTCGTCATCAATGCGTTCATGGGCCTGCCGCCGGTGGTGGTCGGGCTTGCGGTCTACCTGCTCCTGTCGCGCTCCGGGCCGCTCGGCTTTCTCGGCATCCTGTTCACGCCGGCCGCCATGGTGGTGGCGCAGGGCCTCCTTGTGCTGCCGATCATCGCGGCGCTGACGCGGCAGACCGTGGAGGATCTGTGGGCCGAATACCGCGACGAGCTCACCGCCATGCGCGTTCCCCCATCCGGCCGCGTCGCCACGCTGTTGTGGGACGCGCGTTTCAGCCTCACCACCACGCTGCTTGCCGGCTTCGGGCGCGCCGCCGCCGAGGTCGGCACCGTGATGATCGTCGGCGGCAATATCGACGGCTTCACCCGCACCATGACCACGGCGATTGCGCTCGAAACCTCGAAGGGCGACCTGCCGCTCGCGGTCGGGCTCGGCCTCTTCCTCATCGCCGTGATCCTCCTGGTCAACGCCGCCGTCTGGGGCGTGCGTCGGGCGGGCGAAATCCGCGCCGGATGACCATGCGGCCGCCGGTCAGCGATCTGCCGCTCGTGCTGGAGGACGTCACCCTCGCGGTGCGCGACGTCGCGCTCGTGCGCGGCCTCTCGCTGCGGATCGCGGCCGGCGCCCCGACCGTGCTGATCGGCCCGAACGGCAGCGGCAAGAGCACGCTGATCCGCCTCGCCATGGGATTGATCGCGCCGACCTCGGGCCGCGTCACCTGGGGCGGCCGCGACGCGAGCGACGGACGTCGCCGCGCCGTGGTGTTTCAGCGCCCCGTGATGCTGCGCCGCTCGGCCGCCGGCAACGTCGCCTATGCGCTTCACACCGCCGGCTGCGCTCGCGCCGAGCGCACGCGGCGACTCGCCGACATCCTTGCCCGCGTCGGCCTCACGCATCTCGCCGACCGGCCGGCGCGGCGACTGTCGGGCGGCGAGCAGCAGCGCGTCGCGCTGGCGCGCGCGCTCGCGCACGATCCCGAGGTGCTGTTTCTCGACGAGCCCACCGCGAGCCTCGATCCCGCCTCCACCAAGGCGGTCGAGGACATCCTGCGCGGGATCGCGCAATCCGGCGTCAAGCTCGTGATGGCGACCCACGATCTCGGCCAGGCGCGCCGCCTCGCCGGCGAGATCGCTTTCATGCTGCGCGGCCGCGTGCACGAATGCGCGCCCGCCGAACGCTTCTTCACCGCGCCCGCGACGGCGGAGGCCGCCGCCTTCGCCCACGGCGACATCGTCATCTGACAGCAAGGAGCTCGACCATGCAGACCCGCCGATTGTTTCTCGCCGCTGCGATCGCGGCCGGCCTCTGTGCGCCCGCATCGGCGCAGGACGACAAGTCGATCGTCGTCGCCTCCACGACCTCGACGCAAGACTCCGGGCTGTTCGGTTACCTGCTGCCGATCTTCAAGCAGGCGAGCGGCATCACCGTGAAGGTGATTGCCCAGGGAACCGGCCAGGCGCTCGACACCGCACGACGCGGCGACGCCGACGTCGCCTTCGTGCATGCGCGCGCGGCGGAAGAGAAATTCGTCGCCGAGGGCGCCGGCGTGAAGCGCAACCCCGTCATGTACAACGACTTCGTGCTGATCGGCCCGGCGAGCGACCCGGCCGGCGTCAAGGGCACCACGGACATCGTCGCCGCGCTCAAGGCGATCCAGGCGAAGTCGGCGCCGTTCGTATCGCGCGGTGACCGCTCCGGCACCCATCAGGCCGAGCTCGCGCTGTGGAAGGAGGCCGGCATCGACATCGCGACGGCGAAAGGCCCGTGGTATCGCGACATCGGCCAGGGCATGGGCGCGGCGCTCAACACCGCGTCGGCGATGAACGCCTATGTGCTGTCCGACCGCGGCACCTGGATCTCGTTCAAGAACCGCGGCGATCTCGTGATCGCGGTCGAGGGCGACAAGCGGCTGTTCAACCAGTACGGCGTCATCCTGGTCAATCCAGAGAAGCATCCGAACGTCAAAAAGGAGGCCGGCCAGGCCTTCATCGACTGGCTGATCTCGCCGGCCGGCCAGCAGGCGATCGCGGGCTACAAGATCGACGGCCAGCAGCTCTTCTTCCCCAACGCCAACACGCCCGGAGCCTGACGCATGCGGGGACGTGTCATCGCCCTCGCGCTCGCACTGTCAGGATCGCCCGCCATGGCTCACGCTGCCGACACCGTGCTGCTGCACGCGGCCGGCAGCCTGCGCGCCGCGCTCAACGAGGTCGCGGCAAGCTACGAGAAGGCGACCGGCATCCACGTGATCGCGAAATACGGCGCCTCCGGCCTGCTGCGCGAGGAGATCGCTGGCGGCGCCCGGGCGGAGGTCTTCGCCTCCGCCAACATGGAGCATCCGCAGGCGCTCGCGCAGGCGGGCAAGAGCGGGCCGGTGGTGCTGTTCGCGCGCAACCAGCTGTGCGCGCTGGCGCGGCCCGGCCTCGCGGTCGAGCCCGCGAGCCTGCTCGACGTGATGCTCGAGGCGCGGGTCAAGCTCGGCACCTCGACGCCGAAGGCCGACCCGTCCGGCGACTATGCGTGGGAGGTGTTCGCCAGGGCCGAGAAGATCCGGCCCGGCGCGTTCGCGACGCTGAGCCGCAAGGCGCTGCAGCTCACCGGCGCGCCGGCGAGCACGCCGCCGCCGGCCGATCGCAATCTCTACGGCATGCTGGTGAGCCAGGGACGCGCCGACCTCTTTCTGACCTATTGCACCAACGCGGTCGCGGCCACGAAGGAGAATCCCGGCCAGCGCCTGGTCGCGCTGCCCGACGACCTCGCGGTCGGCGCCGACTACGGCCTCACCGTGATGAGCGCCGCCTCGCCACAGGCGACGCGATTCGCCCTCTACGTCCTCTCGGTCGACGCGCAGCGCATCTTGGCCAGCCACGGCTTCGCGGCGCCCGGATTGCCGCATTGAACTCGCGCGTCATTGAGCTCGCTCGTCGTTGCGAGGAGGCCACTGATCTCGGGTTTACCCGAGATCAGCCTTCAAAGTGCGCAAGTCGGGCAGCCCGACTTGCGTGGCCGACGAAGCAATCTCGGCGTTGCGGCACGGGACTGCTTCGGCATGCTGCGCATGCCTCGCAATGACGGGGTGGCGTCACTTCCGCAGCGCCTTCTGCTTCCAGCCGTCCCAGGCGCGGCCTTCCTCGCCGGGATTCTTGTCGCGCAAGGCGCCCTCCTCGGCCGAGATGTAGTTGATCGGGCCGCCGAGTCCGAGCGCGATCGTCTGCAGCCGCGCATTGATCTCGGTATAGACCGCCCGGATGGTCGTGCGCTTGACGTTGGGGCCGACCACCACGTTGCCGTGACCGCGGATCAGCGCGACCGGCTTGTCGGCGAGCGTCGCGGCAAGCGCCCTGGCCAGGGTGGCGTTGCCGACCAGCATGTTGGTCGCGCCGCCGACCTCACGGATCTCGAACACCGGCACGCCGACGTACAGAAAAGACGCGGTATGAAAGACCGGCCGCAGCGGAACGCTGGTGATGCCGAACGGGATCACACCGGGCGAATGGCTGTGGATCACCGCGTTGACGTCCGGCCGCGCCTTGTAGATCTCACCGTGGATGAAGCGCTCGAGAAACATGCTGCGGCCGTCGCGGTCGACCGGGGCGGAGTCGAGATCGAACTCCATGATGTCGGCCGCTGTCACGTCGGCGGGCGACATCGCGCGCGAGATCAGGTAGCGGTTCGGGTTGCCGGGATGGCGGATGCTGACATGACCGTAGGCGTCGAGCACGCCCTGGTCGGCCAGGATGCGGTTGGCCGCGACAAGATCGTCGATCAGCGCCGGATCGACCGGGCCGCCCGAGGCGGGCGCTTGCGCGGCGGCAAGGCCGCAGCCGACCGCCAGCAGCAGCGAACAGGTCGCAGACAACCGCACGAGACGCATGTCAAAATCCTCCCGAAATTCTCGTGATTTCGCCAAGCATATCGCATGATTGAAACGAGGTTACGCCGTATTGACGACGTCATTGCCCGCGAAAGCGGGCAATCCAGTACTCCCGAAAATCGAGATGAGCAGAGAGCGCTCCTTCTGGGTGTACATCCTTGCCAGCAACGTTGGCGGCACGCTCTACGTCGGCGTCACCAACGACCTGGTCCGACGCGTCTATGAACATCGCACGAACGCAGTGCCCGGCTTCACCAAGAAATATGCCGTGCATCGTCTCGTCCATTTCGAACAATTTTCGGATATCGAAAACGCGATCAGGCGGGAGAAGCGGCTTAAGAAGTGGTCGCGGGCATGGAAGATCCAGCTCATCGAGCATTCGAATCCCAATTGAGACGACCTCTTTCCATCCATTGCCGGCCCTTGAGTTTACTGGATTGCCCGCTTTCGCGGGCAATGACGCTGAGTGGTTGGCACAATCCGCCCCGCTTTACCTGGCCCACGCAATCTGGTCATCTCACGTCGCGCAGCCGCGCCAACTCGGGGATACGGAATGAGATTGGGGTATTTCACGATGCCGGTGCATCCCATGCACCGGAGCTGGACCGAGACGCTCAAGCAGGATCGCGAGGCCATCATCCTGGCCGACAAGCTCGGCTTTGCCAGTGCATTCGTGGGCGAGCATCTGACCGATCGCTGCGAGAACGTCACCAACTCGATGACGTTTCTCGCGACCCTGATTCCGGCCACGACGCAGATCAAGCTCGCGACCGGCACCGCCAATCTGGCGCAGAAGCATCCGGTGCTGATCGCGACCCAGGCTGCCATGTTCGATCATCTGGCCGAGGGCCGCTTCATCCTGGGCGTGAGCCCGGGCGCGCTCACCTCCGACGCCGAGGCGCTCGGCATCCTCGAGCAGGACAAGAACCAGATCTTCGCAGAGGCGATCGACGTGATCCTCGCGATCTGGGAGGGCGAGCCGCCCTACAACATCGACCTGCCCAATAACCGCTTCAAGGTCTCGACCGCAAAGACGAGCGCGCTGCATCTCGGCGTCGGCTACATGGGCAAGCCCTACCAGAAGCCGCGGCCGGAAATCTGCGGCACCGTGCTGGCCCCGTTCTCGCCTGGCGTCGTGCACATGGGCAGGCGCGACTTCCATCCGCTGTCGGCGAATTTTCTGCTGTCGCAGCACCTCCGGTCGCACTGGGCGAACTACTGCAAGGGCAAGGCCGAGGTCGGCGTCGAGCCCAACACTGATGACTGGCGCGTCGCCCGCACGGTCTTCGTCAACGACGACGACAAGGTCGCGGAGCGCTACGGCCGCAGCGATCCGGCGAGCCCGTATCGGTTCTACTACAGCCAGATGCATGCCAAGCTGATCCGCAGCAAGCGGCTGTTCGTGTTCAAGTCGCACAGGGAGCAGCCGGACGAGGAGATCACCCACGACTTCATCCTGGACCGGCTGGTGATCCACGGATCGGTCAACAAGGTGGTCGACGGCATCCTGGCGCTGCACCAGGAGGTCGGCGATTTCGGCGAGCTCGTCTATGGCGGCATGGATTGGGTCGACCCCGCGCTCGCCCGGCGCTCGATGCGGCTGATGGCCGAGGAGGTCATGCCGCGCGTCAACGCCGCGCTCGGGAAGAAATCGGCGGCGGCGTAGCAACTCCACGCCTTCCGCGGCCGTCATCGCTCGCGACAGCGGGCGCTCCAGTACTCACGGCCTGCGGGCCATGACGCCAAGAGTTTGACGAGCTCAGCAACCTCACTGCGCGGTCAGCCCGCCATCGATCGCGAGCACCTGCCCGGTGACCGAGGCGGCGGCGTCACTGGCGAGATAGACGACGGCGGCCGCCACCTCCTCGGGCGTGACGAAGCGCCCGGTGGGGAGGCGCGCGAGCATCGCGTCGCGCGCCTTGGGGTCGCTCAGCAGGGCGGCGCGCGACGGCGTGAGCACGGTCGCGGGCGCGATCGCGTTGGCGCGGATGTCGTGCTCCGCCCATTCGATCGCGAGCATGCGGGTCATCTGGATCAGGCCGGCCTTGGCGATGCCGTAGACCGAGCGCCCCGCGAGCCCGGTCAGCCCGTGGGTCGACGCGATGGTGACGATGGCGCCGCCGCGCTTCTGCGCGATGCAGTGACGGCCGAAGCGCTGCGACAGCAGGAAGGCGCCGCGCAGGTTGGTGTCGATGACGTCGTCCCATTCGGCCCGCGTGACGTCGACCGCCGGCTTGATCAGCGCGCGGCCCGCATTGTTGACCAGGAGATCGATCGCGCCGAGCTCTTTGGCCGCCGTGTCGAAGGCCGCCGCAATGCTGTCGGGTGCGCGCAGGTCGAGGGCGAGCGGAACGACGCTGCGGCCGGCGAGATCGGGATGGCGCAAGGTGTCGGCCAGTGCCGCGGTGTCGAGCTCGGTGAGCGCGAGATCGTAGCCGGCACGCGCCAGCGCGAGCGCGATCACGCGGCCGATGCCGGTCGAGGTGCCGGTGACCAGGGCCGTGCTCATGCGGGCGGCTCCAGCTCGACCCAGGCGCCGGTCGCGGCACTGCGCTGGCACGCCTCCGCGAAGGCAAGGTCGCGCAGGCCGGCCGCGAGGTCGGCCTTGAGCGGCGCGCCGGTCGCGAGATGGCGCAAAAAATCCTCCCACCCGACCCGATAGGGATTGATGTAGGGGCCGGCGTCCGGCGCGTCGCGCCAGTCGGCGTCGTAGTCGATGCCGAGATCGACCATGGGATTGAAATGCTTGACGGTCGGCGTGTCGCCGTCGGGCTGGACGCGGCAGCGGTGCAGGCCCGCGACGGCCGAGCCGCCGGTGCCGTCGATCTGCAAGGTCATCAGGTCGTCGCGCCGCACCCGCGTCGCCCATGAGCTCATGATCGTGCCGGCCGCGCCGCTCGCGAGCTCGACCAGCGTCGCGGCGTGATCCTCGACGTCGACCCGATAGCGCGCGCCCGCCTCGTCGACCCGTTCGGGTGCCGCGGTCGCCGCCATGGTGGCAACCCGATGGATCGGGCCGAGGATGTTTTCGATCACGTAGCGCCAGTGCGGATACATGTCGAGGATCAGCCCGCCGCCGCCCGCCCGGGTGTAGTTCCAGCTCGGCCGCTGCGACGGGCGCGTCACGCCGTCGAACACCCACCAGCCGAACTCGAGCTTGAATCCGACGACGCGGCCGAAGAAGCCCGCGCGTGCGAGCGCGGCGAGCTTCTGCAGGCCCGGCAGATACTGCTTGTCCTCGACCGCACCATGCTTGAGGCCGCGCGCGCGGGCGGCCGCGAGGAGCGCACGCGCGTCGTGCGCCGTCAGCGCGACGGGCTTCTCGGTATAGACGTGCTTTCCGGCCGTGATCGCGCGCTCGAGCACCTGGCGGCGCTGGTGGGTCGCGGCGGCGTCGAAGAACACCGGGAAATCCGGATCGGACAGCGCGGCGTCGAGGTCGGTGCTCCATTGGTCGAGCCCGTGCGCCGCCGCGATCTGCTTGAGCTTTTGCGCATCGCGTCCGACCAGCAGCGGACGCGGCACGATCCGGTCGGCGCCGGCCGCGAGCCCGCCCTCGCGGCGGATCGGCACCAGCGCGTTGGCGAGATGCTGCGTCGAGCCGATCCGCCCGGTCGCGCCGTTGACGATGATGCCGATGGTTTTCGTGGGCATGGTGCTTCGTGAATGTTGCCACGAATTCTGCGCTGGCGCTCCCTCTCCCCGCGTGCGGGGAGAGGGAGCCTATCCGCGGATTATCACTCGTGGAGACGCCCCCTCACCCGCCGCCCTTTCGCTCACGCGCGGGCGTCGACCTCTCAGCCGAAGTCGGATCTATCCGACTTCGGCCCACATAATTGATGCCGAAGTCGGGCAAGCCCGATTTCGGATGCACGCCGGGAGAGGTGATCCGTGCGCGGGGCACGTCGGAGCACGTCGGCCGGGTCATTTTTTCCCCTCCACCTCGCGCACCGGCGTCTCCGGGGTCAGCCCGCCGCGGCGGCGCGCGAAGGTCTCGGCGCCGCTCTGCGGCCAGGTGCCGTCGAGCGCGCGGCGCGCGAAGGTGTCCCAGCGCGCGTCCCAGTCGCCGAGCTCGTAGCCGTGCCAGGGCGGCTGTGGCGACAACGGCGGCAGGCCGAGCTCCTCCCAGATCGCGCGCGCCTTCTCCATGTATTCGCGCGTCGGCAGCGCCAGCGGCGGCATCGGGCCCTTGCGGGTGGCGTCGATCATAAGCGTCGAATCGCCCTTGCGGCCGCCGCCCGATTTCGGGCCGTGGCCGCCCGACCGATAGGGCGTCACGTGCAGGTCCTCCCCCATGTTGGCGCGATAGGCGAGCGACCAGATCACCGCGTCGGTGTTGGCCGGGTCGACGTCGTCGCTCACCGCGATGACGATCTTGCCGCAGTCGGCGCGCAGCGTCGCGGCGCCCTGCATCCCGCGCCAGACCTCGGTGCGGGGGACGTCGGGAGCGAACTGCACGAAGATCACCGGCCGCACGTTGCTCAGCGGCTCGTGCAGGCAGACGCGCGTGACGCCCTTGATCGCGAGCCGGTCGCGCAGATGCGACAGGAACATCGGCTCGTAGGCGACGCGCTTGATCACGCTCGATTCGCTCGGCGTCACCTGGCTCACGATCGACACGAACACCGGCGACCGCTTGCGGGTGATCGCCGTGACCTGCATCGACATGTTGAAGTCCTCGAGCGCCACGTGGCCGTGGCTCTCGCCGAACGGGCCCTCGGGCTCGAGCAGTTCGGGATCGATCAGCCCTTCGATCACGAT
>Ga0126384_10002307_pt1 | contig 11568 bp, 11 predicted proteins | sample PanSoiMetPlot_36_FD_92543 | JGI IMG/M metagenome (GOLD analysis project Ga0126384, IMG submission 92543) | Tropical forest soil microbial communities from Panama - MetaG Plot_36 | ecosystem: Environmental > Terrestrial > Soil > Tropical forest > Bulk soil | place: Panama | collected 2016-02-17 | reverse complement strand
CTCCGATGCAACACCAGCGGCCCAGCGCGGGAGATCTCGCGCAGAATTTGCATACCTTGCGCATTAGAATGCGGTATATTCGCCCGAGTGGAGCACCGGGATCGATGACAGGAGATCGATCTGTCTCCATGCCCATCGCCGTCGCGTCCGAGCGATCAACCACCAGGAAGGAGAACTATGGCTACTGCCAAGAGGAAGAGCAAGAAGTCCGCCAAGAAGTCGGGAAAGAAGTCGGCCAAGAGGCCGGCGAAGAAGGCGGCGAAGAAGGCCGCACCGAAGAAAGCGAAGAAGGCGGCCAGCAAGCGCAAACCCAACGCTGCGTTCATGAAAGCGATGACTCCGTCGGCCGTACTGGCGGCGGTTGTCGGTAGCATGCCGCTCCCGCGTACAGAAGTGACGAAGAAGATCTGGGACTACATCAAGAAGAACAAGCTGCAGGACTCGATCAACAAGCGCCTGATCAATGCCGACGAGAAGCTGAGGCAGGTTTTCGGCGGCAAGCGCCAGGTGTCGATGTTCGAGATGACCAAGCTGGTCTCGAACCATCTCAAGTAATCGTCATTCAATCCTGAGCTGAGGTTCCTATCGCCGGCGCGGTTTAAGCGCGCCCGCTTGATCCGACGGTCGGCCATCGCAGTGCGGTGGCCGACCGTTTCCTTTTAGCGGGCGCTAATACGCTCCTCGCCGCGACGCGATGCCTATAATGGCCTGCCCTCATCGGTGCCCTGTTCAAAGGAGGTTGCGATGCGTAGTCTCGCATTGACTTGCTGTCTGCTGTCGTTCCTGCTCGCGGCGAGCTCGCTCGCGCAAGCGCCAGGGGCACCGCCAACCCAGCGAATCCGCGGCGACGTGACCGCGCTCGATGGCCTCAACATGCAGGTCAAGTCACGCACCGGCGAGACGCTCACGGTGAAGCTCGCCGAGAACTACACCGTGACTGCAGTCGCAAAGATCGACATCAATCGGATCGTTCCCGGAACCTACGTCGGGGCAGCATCGATGCCGCAGCCCGACGGGACGCAGAAGGCGCTCGAAGTGCTGCTGTTTCCCGAGGCAAGGCGCGGGAGCGGCGAGGGCCACTATCCCTGGGATCTCCAGCCAGGAAGCATGATGACGAATGCCACCGTGGCCGATATCGTCGTCGTCGACAAGAACCATCGGATGACGCTCAAGTACAAGGACGGCGAGAAAGTCGTTGTCGTTCCGCCGGACGCACCGCTCGTGACGTTCGAGCCGGGCGAGCGCGCCATGCTCAAACCAGGCGCGCACATTATCGTCACGGCAACCAAGCAGCCCGACGGTACCCTGACTGCAGCCGGTGTGGCCGTCGGCAAGGACGGACTGGTCCCGCCGATGTAGCGCTAGCGCGCGCCGGCTTGCTGCAGCGCGCGGATGCGCGCCTCAATGGGAGGATGGGTCGCGAACAGCGCCCAGATCCCCGCACGGTCGGTGATTCCGAACCCGGTCAGCGACTTTGGCAGCTCACCCGGAGGAAGTCCGCCGAGCCGAGCCAGCGCGCGCATCATCGGCTGCGGCGTGCCGAGGTAGCGAGCGCTGCCCGCATCGGCGCGGAACTCCCGCCGGCGCGAGAACCACGCCACGATGAGGCTCGCCAACACACCAAGCGCGATCTGACAAACGATCATGGTGATGAAATACCCGGGCCCGGTGCCGCGCTCAGTGCGAAAGACGATACGATCGACGAAGAACGCCACGACGCGCGACAGAAACACGACGAAGGTGTTGACCACACCCTGAATCAGCGTCAAGGTCACCATGTCGCCGTTGGCGACGTGCGCGAGCTCATGCCCTAGCACCGCCTCGATCTCCTCGCGCGACATCGAGCCGAGAAGTCCCGTCGAGACCGCAACCAGCGCGGAATTGCGGAACGCGCCGGTCGCGAACGCATTCGGCTCGCCTTCGTACACGGCGACTTGCGGCATTTGAACGCCCGCCTTGTCTGCTAGCTTCTTCACGGTTCCGAGGAGCCATGTCTCAGACTCGTTGCGAGGGGTGTCGATCACCTGCGCGCCGGTGGACCATTTCGCCACCGTCTTCGACATCAGCAGCGAGATGATTGCACCGCCGAAGCCGAAGATGGCCGAGAAGGCAAGCAGCGCCCCCATGTTCAGCCCGTTTTCGGTGAGCCACCGATCGACGCCGAGCACGCTGGCCACGACCGATAGGACGAGCAGCACAGCAATGTTGGTTAGAACGAACAGGACAATCCGTTTCATGGTGCCTCCGTGAGGCCGGACCCGCGGTACTTCTCCGGAATCTCAATTTCCCTCAGTTGCATTGCTCGCTCATGTTAGCGCCGCCGCGCTCGGCGCGACAGATCTCATTTCGCTGCTGCGCGGCCCCAGGAATCGCGCAGCGTCACCGCGCGGTTGAAGACCGGATGCGCAGGCGAGTGGTCCTTCGCGTCGGCGACGAAGTAGCCATGGCGCTCGAGCTGGACGCGCGTCTCGCCCAAGGCTTGGGTAAGGGCCGGCTCCACGTATGCGCTGATGACTTGCTTTGACTGGCGGTTCAAGTCGTCGAGGTAGTTGCGCTCGGTTGGCTCGTCGAAAGGCGCGTCGTCCTCGAGCACAACCTTGCGGTCGTGGCTGCCGGCGTCGGGCCCGGGCGCCGTTGGATCGGCGCCCGCCGCCCTTCCCGGCTGAGGTACGGAAAAGAGCCGATCGTAGAGGCGAATCTCGCATTCGGACGCGTGCCGCACCGACAGCCAGTGGATGTTGCCTCGGACCTTACGGGCGTCGGCCCCGGGCGTTCCGCTCTTGGTGCTCGGATCGTAGCTGCAGTGGACGACCGTGACGCGACCCTGCGCGTCGCGCTCGGCGCCGAGGCACTTGACGATGAACGCATAGCGCAGTCGCACTTCCGCCCCGGGAGAGAGACGGAAATAACCCTTCGGCGGCGTCTCCTCGAAGTCCTCCCGCTCGATCCACAGCTCGCGGCCGAACGGCAGCGAGCGCCTGCCGAGCTCTGGCTTTTGCGGATGATTCGGCGCGAAGCATTCCTCCTCCTGGCCCTCCGGATAGTTGTCGATCACGAGCTTGATGGGGTCGAGAACGGCGATGCGGCGCTCGGCGCGCTCGTTGAGATTCTCGCGCAGGCAGTCCTCGAGCACGCTCATGTCGATCCACGAATCGGATTTCGTCACGCCGATCCTCTCGGCGAAAACACGAATCGCCTCGGGCGTGTAGCCACGGCGGCGCAACCCCACGAGCGTAGGCATGCGCGGATCATCCCATCCGTCGACGTAGCCCCCCTCCACCAACTCGAGCAGCTTGCGCTTGCTCATGACCGTGTAGGTAAGGTTAAGACGGGCGAACTCGTACTGATGCGGTAGCGGCCTCTGCAGCAGGCCTGCTTCGGCAAGTCGGTCGATTACCCAGTCGTAAAGCGGCCGGTGGTCCTGGAACTCAAGGGTGCAGAGAGAATGGGTGATCCGCTCTAAGGCGTCGGAAATGCAATGTGTGTAGTCGTACAGCGGATACACGCACCACTTGCTCCCGGTACGATGATGTGCGGTGTGGCGAATGCGATAGATCGGTGGGTCGCGCAGATTGATGTTGGGGCTCGCGAGATCGATCTTCAGGCGCAGCACATGCGCGCCATCGGGGAACTCACCCTCCTTCATGCGTCGAAACAGATCGAGGTTCTCCTCGACGCTTCGGTTGCGATACGGGCTCGCCTGACCCGCTTCGGTCAACGTCCCGCGCAGTTGACGGAGCTCGTCGGGAGTCGAGCTATCGACGTAGGCCAGACCTGCTTTGATGAAGTGCCTGGCAAACTCGTAAAGCCGGTCGAAATAGTCAGAAGCGTGGTAAAGGTGCTCACTCCAATCGAAACCCAGCCATCTGACCGCCTCTTCGATGGAGTCCTCGTACTCGACGTCCTCTTTGACGGGGTTGGTATCGTCAAAGCGGAGATGGCAGACGCCGCCATTCTCTGCGGCGAGGCCGAAATTGAGGCAGATGGACTTGGCATGCCCAATGTGAAGGTAGCCATTGGGCTCTGGAGGAAAGCGAGTAATCACTCGTCCGCCATACTTGCCGCTACGACGATGCTCCGCGATGATCTGGCGCAGGAAATTCGAAGCCGGCGCGCTGGGCGGATTTTGCGGCAGTGCAGCAGTCATTTCGTTTTGTTCATGAACAAAGCGTGCCGGTCAACTATTCTAACCGTGGGCCGATGCTGCGTCATCGTTCGCTATCCCAGAGGCAGGGCCCACATGCCTCGAAAGCCGCATCCAGCAAGGCTTCGCGCGACACGGTTGGTGGGAAGCGCGGCGCGTTTTCCACAATATCTGTGGATAATAGTGTGCATATCTTGTACATTGGACCGCTAAGTGACGCCGCGAGTGGACTTTTCTCTGCAATGCCCAAATTATCGACGTCTTTTTGTTTCGATTTATCATAGTGTTGAAGAAATTACACGCCGCGGCCAGAGAGGCCTTTCTCGCCCGGCGATCGGCGCCTGAGCTGCCGTGCACGTCGGACAGAGCGCTATTTGTGTCCTGGACAACCGGCTTGATGCGCACGCGTTGTCGAACGGGAGCCCCGTAGGTCCAGTGATGGAAGAAACGGCGGCGCCCAGCCCAGCTGTGCTGCCGGTGTCGCTTCTGGTGGGATCCGCGCGGCGGCTTATTGAGCGCCACCTGGGTCTGGCCTGGATCAGCGGTGAGGTTTCCAACTTCACTCGCGCGGCGTCCGGACATTGCTACTTTGTGCTCAAGGATGATCAAGCCCAGGTGCGGTGCGTCATGTACCGGCAAAAGGCTCAACTGATCGCGCTCGATCTCCAGGACGGAGCGCAGGTGGAGGTGCGTGCAACGCCTACGATCTACGAGGCGCGCGGCGAATTTCAGCTCAACGTCGAAATGGTCCGCCTGTCCGGGCTTGGCGCGCTCTACGAGCGATTCGCGCGTCTCAAAGCACGATTGGAAGCTGCAGGCTGGTTCGCCCTCTCGCGAAAGCGCCCACTACCCCCTTTTCCTCGCGGAATCGGCATCGTGACCTCGCTTCGCGCTGCGGCGCTCTCCGATGTACTGACCACGCTTCGGCGCCGCTTGCCTGCGCTGCCGGTGATCATCTACCCGGCCGCGGTGCAGGGCGAGGGTGCCGCACGGGAAATTGCGATGGCGATCGCTGCTGCCAACGCCCAGCGCAAAGTCGACGTGCTGATCATTTGTCGCGGCGGCGGATCGATGGAGGATCTCTGGGCATTCAACGAGGAAATCGTCGCCCGCTCTGTTTTCGAATCTGAACTGCCCATCGTGAGCGGCGTCGGGCACGAGACCGATTTCACCATCTGCGATTTCGTCGCCGACGTGCGCGCGCCGACGCCAACCGCCGCAGCGGCGCTTGTCGCGTCCGACCGCCAGGAGCTGCTGGCCAAGCTTGCGGGGCAAGCCACACGCTGGTGCAGCGCGCTCGAACGCGACCTCGGGCGGCGCATGCAGCGTCTCGACCTCGCCTCGCGGCGGCTGGTCCATCCCGCAGCCCGCCTCGCGCAACAACGCGAGGCTCTGCGGCGCGACGCGTCGCGATGGCAGCGTGCGACGGCCGCGCGAATCGCGGCCCTGGCGCATCGCGTCACCGGGGCGGAGCGAGGGTTGCGGCATCTCGGTCCGCAGGCCGTGTTGGAGCGCGGCTACAGCATCGTTACCACAGGCGCCGGAGCGATCGTGCAGGACGTCGCACAACTGGCGGTGGGCGATGCAGTCGAGTTGAGCTTCGCGCGCGGCAACGCCGGCGCGAAAGTCACGCGTACCGACCGCTAGGCCTCGTCCGGGTCCGGATTGTCGATGGCGCCTGCCGTCGACGCCTTCGCACTTTCGGGCGCGGGGGCCTGCGCATCGATGCGCGGCGTGGCAGTCACCACGTCCGCATTCTGAGCGCGGTGCCGCAACGCATGGTCCATGAGCACGATCGCCAACATCGCCTCCGCGATCGGCGTGGCGCGAATCCCCACGCATGGATCGTGGCGCCCGTGGGTGTTGACGACGACGGCCTGGCCCGCCTTGTCGATCGTGCGCCGATCGAGCCGGACCGAGGAGGTGGGCTTGACTGCGATCGACACGACGATGTCCTGGCCGGTGGAAATGCCACCGAGGATGCCGCCGGCGTTATTCGACAGGAACCCCTGCGGAGTCATCTCATCCGAATGCTCGGTGCCCTTCTGGGTCACGCTGGCGAAGCCCGCGCCGATCTCCACCCCCTTGACTGCATTGATGCCCATCATCGCGCTGGCGATGTCCGCGTCGAGCTTGCCGTAGACCGGCTCGCCCCAACCGACCGGCACCTTGCTTGCGATCACCGTTACGCGCGCGCCGCAGGAATCCCCGGACTTGCGCAGCGCATCCATGAAGGCTTCCAGCTCCGGCACCACTTGGTCGTTGGCGGCGAAAAAGGGATTCGCGTCGACGTGTTCCCAGTCCTTGAACGGAATCGCCTTGGTCCCGAGCTGGGTGAGGTGCCCGCGGACGATTACGCCGTAGCGCTCGCGTAGCCACTTTCTCGCGATGGCTCCGGCGGCCACGCGTACCGCGGTCTCGCGCGCGGACTGCCTGCCTCCTCCCCGATAGTCACGAATTCCGTACTTCTGCCAGTAGGTGTAGTCCGCGTGCCCGGGTCGGAAGGTATCGGCGATGTTCGCGTAATCCTTGCTGCGTGCGTCTTCGTTGCGAATCAGGAGCGCAATCGGCGTACCGGTGGTTCGTCCTTCGAACACGCCGGAAAGAATCTCCACCGTGTCCGGTTCCCGCCGCTGAGTCACGTGACGCGAGGTGCCGGGTCTCCTCCGATCGAGATCGCGCTGAATGTCCGCCGTTTCCAGCGACAGCCCCGGAGGACAACCGTCGACCACGCAGCCGATCGCGGGACCGTGCGACTCGCCGAAGGAAGTGACGCAGAACAGCGTGCCGAACGTGTTGCCGGACATCGTCTTTGGGCGGAAGATCGATCTCCTGCGAGTTTAGCATGCAGCCCTGCATCATCCGCCGCGCTGCCTATGAAGCCACCGACTGCAATCGAGATTCCGAGCGAGCTTCACCGCGCATTGCGTCGGGCGCGCTTCGTCGCGGTGCTCACGGGCGCCGGGATCTCCGCCGAGTCGGGCGTGGCGACCTTTCGCGACGCGCAAACGGGCCTGTGGGCGCAGTTCGATCCGCGTGAGCTGGCAACGCCGGGCGCGTTTGCGCGCAATCCAAAGCGAGTCTGGGATTGGTATGCATGGCGTCGCGAGCGCGTTGCTTCAGTCGAACCGAACGCCGGCCACCGCGCTCTCGTCGAGCTGGAGCGACAGGCCATCGAGTTCCTGCTCGTCACCCAGAATGTCGACGGGCTACATCAGCGCGCCGGTAGCCAGAAGCTCGTCGAACTGCACGGCAACATCGCCCGGGTGAAGTGCTCGCAGGAAGGTACGATCGTTGAAGAATGGAGCGCCGCAGACGGCGAAGTTCCACGGTGCGCGAATTGCGGTGCGTTCCTGAGACCGGACGTCGTTTGGTTCGAGGAACTGCTGCCGGAAGGCGCACTCGCGGCCGCCGAGAATGCTGCGCGGAGCTGCGAGGTACTGCTGGTCATCGGCACTTCGGCGGAAGTGTATCCAGCCGCCGGGCTGCCGATGCTCGCGCACGAGCACGGTGCGCTCGTTGTCGAGATCAACCCGAACGAGACGCCCTTGTCGGCCCGAGCCGACTACGTATTGCGCGGTGCGAGCGGAACCGTGTTGCCGCGGTTCCTGTCGGCCGCACTCGCACCGTGAGATGAGCGCGAACCGCGACTGACGAGCCGGATCGCATCGATACCTTTGCGCCGCGTCGAGGACGCAGCGATTTCACCGCGAATCTCCGCCAGCAGCTTCACACGCTGGTCGCGATAGAACAGGTTGAACGACTCGAACGGAATCAACCGACCGTCAGGTTGCGCGATGTGGATGCAGGATTTCTTGAGCGCCCGAATATCGAGCGAATGTGCGTCCATGAACTGGACGATCAGAACCCGGAAAACATTCTCGTACGCAAGCGTCACTGGCGCCGCGACCTTCGGCAGGCAGCACAGCAGGCTTGTCAGGCAACCGGCCTGCGAGTCGGGGGAGTGGTTGGTTGCAAACAGCTCGAACACGCGCTGCCTGATTGCCGGTTGGTTTTCGAAGACGATCGTGTTGTTCTCGCCGCCGAGGAGCGTCGAGGGGTCGAGGTAGCGCGTGAGGGGAACGACTTCGCTCCCCAGCTTGAGCGCGTACGCCATGGCCAGCGTGTCGGGATTGCACGGGACCGGCAGGACGTCGGCGAGCGTGAATAAGTTCGACTGCTCCGCGATCCGCCGCCGGATCTCGCTCACGGTGAGCCGATCCGTGCGCCGGTCGTAACCTTCGACGCGGCCCGCTTCCTGTATCGGCTGCAAGGTGACGCCGCGCACACACGGCTGCGCGGTGGCGAAGCGGAGGATCTCGCCAATCTCGTCGTCGTTGACGCCCTTTTTCAAGGTGACCACGAGGGTGGTCGACATGCGCGCGGCGTTGAGGCGCTCAAGCGCTCCGAGCCGGACCGACGTGAGATCGGCGCCGCGCAGCGCTTTGAGCGCGGCCGGGCGCAGAGAGTCGAATTGCAGGTAAATCTCGGTCTTCGGAAACTCGTGCGCGAGCCGCTCGAAGAACTCACCGTCGCGGGCGATGCGAATGCCGTTGGTGTTGACCATCAGATGCCGAATCGGGCGCGCTTTCGCCTCCGCGAGGATCGAGAAGAACTCCGGATGGATCGTTGGCTCGCCGCCAGAGAGCTGCACGACATCGGGCTCGCCCTCGTTGGCAACGATGGCGTCGAGCATCCTGCGCACCTCGTCGAGAGAGCGATGCGAGAGGCGCTTGGGCCCGGAATCCGCATAGCAGATCGGGCACTCGAGGTTGCAGGCGTCGTTGATCTCGACGATCGTCAGGCATGAGTGCTGCATGTGATCGGGGCACAGGCCGCAGTCGTACGGGCAACCGAATTGCATCGAGCTGTTGAAGCGCCGTGGCATCTCCGGCAGCTTGACCCAGGCCTCGCGACAGGAGCGATAGTAGTCGACATCGTCGCTCATCAGGACGCGAATGGTTCCGTGCGCGGGGCACCATTTGTCCATATAGACGCTGCGATCCTTGAACACGATCTTCGCTTCCACGGGGCGCATGCATTCGTCGCACACCGAGGACGTGGTGTCGTAGAACAGATAGGGACGGGTCTTGCGCGTCATGCGAGCCTCCGCAATTGCCGGAAGACGATCGGTACATAGCCGATCAGGAACAGGGCTGCGAGAACCTGGAGCCCGCTCAGGCCGCCGAAGTACGAATAGGGCACTGGCTTCAAGGCGTCGATCACGAGCCGCCAGACTAGATAGCCAGTGAGGAACAGCTTGAACTCGAGTCCCGGCTCAGCCGCAAGCCGCGGCCGGGCCCACGTAAGCGCGAGGCCAAGCGAGAGCACTGCTGCGATATCGTAGAGCTGCGTCGGGTGGCGCTTCACTCCGTCGCCAAAGTCCACGCCCCACGGCATGTCGGTCGCCACCCCATAGGTATCGTCGTGCAGTCCGGCCAGAAAGCACCCGACGCGTCCGATGGCGATGCCAACCACGAGCGGCATGACGAAGTCGTCCCCGGTCGAGCGACGGATGCCTGAGAGCTTTTTGGCGATCTCGACGCCGATGAGGCCGCCGATCAGTCCGCCCACGATCGATTGGCCGGTGAAGACCAGCAGCGGCGAGCCCCAGTAGAGTCGCACGAGATGTGGATATTCGAGCCACACCGCAAGCTTGCTTCCGGCGATCGCGCCCACGAGACAGCCAATGGCGACGCCGAACACCGGGCCGCGCACGAGCGAGCCATGGCCATGCCGGCGCAGGTTGAGCGCATACAGCCGCGCGCCCACGCCGATCGCGGTCATCTCGAACGCCGCGTGCACGAGGAGCGCGCTCCGCACATCCATGCTCAGCCGCCGACCGTGAAACGGATCACTGGGGATCCTTTGGCTGCGCCGCGGCCTGCTCCTTTGTCTGCGCCTCCCGCCAGCGGCGAGTCAGTGCCCGGATGCCGAAGAAACAGCCCACGCTGACCAGAATGGCGATGGTGCTGAGGATGAAGGCCGGGATCGTAAAGTCATCCGCCCCCCCGGCGATGGTCATGGCCATGCCGAACAGTCCGCAGATGCCGGAACCGAACCCAATCAGCACCAGCAGGATGATCCCGGCGAAGCGCAGAAAGCCCATGATGCACCTCTCCCAATATTGAAATCACTTAAGCTTGATGGAGGTCTGCTTGTCCTCTTTCACTTCGGATCCGCACCGCGCGCGGCGCGCATGCGGCGAGAAAGCGCACGGATGCCGAAGATGCAGCCTATCGCGACAAGAATGCACAGGATGCTGAGCAGGAAGATCGAGACCTTGTCGGCGTGGCGCCAGCCCTCTCCTGCCAAGTCCAGAGTCACCGCAAGCCCAATCATCCCGCAAATACCCGAACCGAAACCGATCAGCACGAGCAGGACGATTCCCACGAAGCGTAGAAACCCCATGACGCACCTCCCCTAGCCTTGCGCTATTCGGCCTTGCTGGCGGCTTCTTTGTTCTCCTCTGTGTTCGAGGCGTTCGGCCCGATCCCCGGCGGCAACGGCGTCAGGTAGCCGATCACGAGCAGCATCGCACCGACCCCGAGGAAAGCGACCACCCGCGTCAGCCCCGACAACGCAGCCAGGTCGACCACAAACAATTTGATCACCACCGCGGCGAGTAGCGCGCCGCCAGTGAGCCATAGCGGGCGCAGCCCACGCCTGGTCGCCACGATCATGGCAGCGAGCGCAGTGGCCGTCCAGGTCAGGGTCAGACCCGCTTGCAGCGGCTTCGACGCGAGAATGTCGCTCAAGCGCCAAGGCACGCCGAGCCAATGGTGAACGGCGCGAACGACCGCGCCGTTCACCGCGAGGAACACGCCGGCGCCGAGCAATCGATAGAGGGTTATCGCTTCCGTGCGGTTCTCCCCTCGGGCCCAGAAGTAGAGCGCTGCGAGCGCGAGAGCCAGCGTCAGCTCGAGAGGGTTGACGAGCGGTATATAAGGGAGCGGGTTTGCGTCTCCCGGGTGCAGAACCGCGAGCGCGAGGAAGCCGATGCCGAGCGCCGTGGCGACGAGCGTACCGGCCTGGGTCGCGTATGCCTCCCGAAAGCTGCGAAGTGGCCACCCCGCTTCGCGCTCGCGCTGGCGAACAAAGAGCAGAAACAGCGCCAAGGGCACGAGATGAGCGCACGCCGGCCAAGCCGTCCCGCGTTCCGCGATGCGGGCGGTCCATTCGCCCGCCTCCCACGCGAGCTGCGCCACCAGCAGCACTGCTCCGATCGCGTGCGCCGCACCGAGCCATTGCTGCACGTGCGCGCGCCGGCGCAAAGCCGCGGCGTCGTTCGTCGAAGGCAGAGATCGCTCTGCGCGGTAGAGCAGCCCGAAGTGCAGCGCCCATACGAGCGGGTACAGCACCCAGCCGTAGGCGGTCAGGCTCGTCCGGCCGTGCCATACGTCGTAGCCCAGCGCGAGCGCAAT
>Ga0126384_10002306_pt1 | contig 11570 bp, 9 predicted proteins | sample PanSoiMetPlot_36_FD_92543 | JGI IMG/M metagenome (GOLD analysis project Ga0126384, IMG submission 92543) | Tropical forest soil microbial communities from Panama - MetaG Plot_36 | ecosystem: Environmental > Terrestrial > Soil > Tropical forest > Bulk soil | place: Panama | collected 2016-02-17 | reverse complement strand
TGAGATCCATCGGACTCGAGCACAAAGTCCAGCCGCGCCCGTTCACCCGCGGCGAGTTGGACACCTTCTCGCACTGTTCACTTGAAACCATCTGCTTCGACTGCGATGTTGTAGAGACCGTCTTACCAAAATAGGTAAAAGCCCTCTCCAAATTAGGCAATTTTATCGTGGAGCTCTGCGACCGTCTTTTTCTAACTCACGCAGCTTCTGAACGATCTGTTTTGCTGCATCGGGTCGCGCCATTTCTAGTGCATTCCTTTGCATCTTCGCAAAGCGCTTCCGATCAAAGAGGAGACGGTCAAGCTTGTACGGAAGCGTTGGCAGGTTGTTACAACGAATGCCAACACCTGCCTCGAGCAAGTGATCGGAATTGCGCTCTTCCTGGCCAGGAATTGGGTTGACGATCACAAATACGAGACCTTTGGACAGCGCTTCAGAAGTTGTGAGACCACCTGGCTTACCCAAAACCAGGTCGGAGGCAGCCATAAGTTCGTCCATCTCCCTGGTGTAGCCGAATGGTTTTATGATCACTCGAGCATCTGCGTGCATGCTTGACGCCAGTTTCGTAACGCGCTGTTTCAATTCGGCATTCCGGCCACAGATGGCAACGATCTGTGACGGTTTTTGCACGTGAAGCAGAGCCGCTATCAGCAACTCCATTGAGCCTACGCCGAATCCTCCCGCGGAAAGCAAGATCGTTGTGCGGTCAGCTTCAAGACCATGTTTGCGACGCATCGCAGCTTTGTCTTTATGCAGGCCGAATACTGGATCAATCGGTATCCCGCTCACTGTAATCTTGTTTCCGGGTATTCCTAAGGCTTCCAAGTACGCGCGAGCCTCATCAATCGCAACGAAATATTGCTCATAATGATGACAGAGCCACATTGCATGAACATCGAAATCGGTTACTACAATGGCTTGACGGCTGACGATACGCTCTTTCGCTTTGAGCCAGGAGACAATCTCCGCGGGCAGGAAATGTGTGCAAACTACCAAGTCAGGCTGATATTCGCGCAGGAGCTTAACGAACGGGCGAGTGTTTAGTTTGTCGAGGGCGAGACGACGTCGCTCGTTCTTCCAGGGCTTATCGAGCTTGTCATAGATCCAGCCCGGCACTTCAGGCATTTTGTTCACCAGCTCAATGTAAGCCTTCGAATATAGATGACGGAAAAGCTTATTGGTGTAGTTCAGAACGTCGATGTGACGGATCTCGGTGCCGTGGCCACTTTCCTTAAATGCCTTTTCGACAGCCTCCGCGGCACGAACGTGACCCGCACCAGCCGAGGCAGATAGCAATAAGACCTTATTGAGCATTTGTTTGTTTCCGGCTTGAAAAACGATTGCGAGTGCTCGCTCAGGGTGGCGAGCGGACCAAAAGGCTGCTGAAACTCAAGTGATGTTATGAACGACGCGACAGTATATCTCTTAAACGTGCGCTGTTTACACGTGACAATTTAAATCGAATGCGTGGACAATGGTTGCTCGTTCCGTTTAGAGAATGCTTCGCCGTTAATTAGGATGGTAGGGCTCGATCGAGCCAGAGTCGATTAGCGCGATTTTAAGGTCTGAACCGAGGGGGATAAATTGATCGCTACCAGCGGCCAACGCGAGAAAGGTTTGAAGCCCGAGCAATACCTCACCTTGCTTGAGCTGTCCAAGGCGATTGCGTCGCATCGGGATTTGACGCGTTTGTTTCATGATCTCGCCTGCCGACTGCAAATCCTCTTCAAGTTTCGCAGCCTGGCGGTGATGTTTCACGACACGTCACGCAACCTGATGCGATGCCATTTCCTCGAGACTTGTGCGCCGACACAATGGCAACCGCCAACTGAAGTTCCCATGGAAGGGTCGATCGCGGGTTGGGTTTGGAAACACCAGCAACCAGTCGTTGTTCATGACATCGCTTTGGAAGATCGCTTCCCGTTTGCCAAAACAATCCCCGATCATCCGATCAAAGCAATTTGCAGCTTTCCCTTAACGACTGCCAACCATCGGTTGGGCGTGCTCAACTTTTGGAGTGAAGAAGCCGGCGTCTACGACGATGTCGATATCGAATTCGCGGGATTGCTTGCCGGACAGATCGCCGTAGCAATTGAGGCCCAGTGTCATCAACAAAAGTTGGAGCGCGAGCGCGATCGTTCGCGACTTCTGCTTGAAGTAAACCACACCCTCGTTTCCACCCTGAATTTGCGCGAGTTGCTTTCAGCGATCTCAGCTTGTCTACGACGAGTCGTTCCGCATGACGTTGCCGGTCTGGCACTTCATGACGAGGGACTCAATAAGCTGCGGGTCACCGCCCTGGACTTTCCAGAACACGAGGGTGTGTTTATTGAGGATGAGATTATTGAGCTGGAGGGAACCGCGCCGGGTCGTGCTTTTACATCTCGCCAATCGGTTATGAACAGCTCAGATTTCTCCCCGGATCATTTTGGGAAACTAACTGGAATCAAATTCGGTTGTTCAATTCCGTTAATCTCACATGATCGCGTACTGGGAGTTCTGGGTGTCGGCAGACTCAGCGAGCATGCTTTCACCGTAGAGGATTCCGACTTGCTTGCCGCAGTTGGTGAGCAAGTCGCGATCGCCGTAGAGAATGCGCTGGCGTATCGCAAGATCGACGCGCTCCGTAACAAACTCCAGGAGGAGAAACTTTATCTCCAGGAAGAGATTCGTAGCGAACACAACTTCGAGGAGATTATCGGCACGAGCCCGGCTCTCAAACGTGCGCTCGCGGACGTGCAAACCGTCGCGCCCACCGACTCGACGGTGTTGATTTTTGGTGAAACCGGAACTGGAAAGGAGTTGATCGCGCGGGCGCTGCACAATTTGAGCAGCCGAAGTGAACACCCGCTGGTCAAAGTGAACTGCGCGGCGATTCCGACAGGACTGCTTGAAAGTGAGATGTTCGGCCACGAACGAGGCGCGTTTACTGGCGCCGTTGAACAACGCAAGGGGCGCTTTGAACTCGCGCATCGCGGCACGATCTTTCTGGATGAGATTGAAGAGATTCCGTTAGAGCTCCAGCCAAAATTGCTGCGGGTGCTTCAGGAACATGAGTTTGAGCGATTGGGGAGCAGTAAAACCATCCATGTCGATGTCCGTGTGCTGGCTGCCACCAATGCGAATCTCGAGCAGATGGTGGCCGACAAAAAATTTCGAAGCGATCTCTATTACCGCCTGAATGTGTTTCCCATCACGCTGCCGTCCTTACGTGAACGAGCTGAAGATATTTCGTTGCTGGTTCACTTCTTCGCCCAGCGATTCGCGCAGCAAATGAAGAAGCCAATCAAGAGAATTCCGGCCGCAACTATAGCTCAGCTAACCGCATATAGTTGGCCCGGTAACATTCGCGAACTGCAAAATCTCATCGAGCGCGCGGTGATTCTTTCGCGTGGCTCGGTGCTGGAAGTTCCGCAATCTGAATTAAAGCAATCGGGGAACGGCGTCCTCGCGAATGAAATAGGATTAGTAAAGCTTGAAGCAGTTGAACGCGAACATATCATGAAGGTTTTGCGTGAGACCGGTTGGGTAATCGGCGGCAAAGCTGGCGCCGCGGCTCGGCTGGGTCTGAATCGCACCACCCTCAACAACCGCCTGAGAAAGTTAGGCATCACGCGACCTCGCCCTGAATAAAATAAACCCAAACCTCGTTCTCGATCGTTCACGAAAGCTAAGAGCTCACAAAATCTCTCGCAATTCCAGTTGCCGAGTATGACGAGATCTCGTCATGTACAGGTCTCGGCCGAGTTCCCGCCAGCCGTTAGACTGCATTTGTGCGACCGCACAACTGTGGCAAGCATATTGCTGTGAAAACTACAAAACCTGAATGCATGAAAAGTTGGTGGGGGTAGATTCGACAACGATGGCTCTCGCATCGCAGGACAAAACCGAACCGGCAGTACTTGGCAAGACGCAGTCTCCGGCTGGGTCCGTATTGTATGTAGAAGACGATGCCGATACACGCGAATTGGTGACCTTTTTATTGGGTCGACACGACTATGAAGTCATCGCCGCTGAGAGTTATGAAGACGCATTAATACAAGCGCGAGCCCGACCGTTCGATTTGTACCTGATTGATAACTGGATTGTCGGAGGCTCAGGGATTGATTTGTGCAAGGGACTGCGCGAACTCGACTCATTGACGCCAATTTTGTTTTATTCAGGCGCCGCCTATGAGCGAGACAAGCAGCAGGCACTCGCCGCCGGAGCGCAGGGGTACTTAGTCAAACCCGTAGATGTCGATGAATTGATTGCGAACATTTCTGCTCTTATTTCTGCTGCACGGAAGCCGGAGCTTGCGATGAGCGCGTAAAGAGGTGTGGCAGAAAGGCGTGGTCAGACTAAATGACTACATCGAACTGAAAGCGGAGCGGTGCTAGCTGGAGGAGCCTGAAATGAATATTGGCATCATCGGCGCGGGCCGCATTGGAGGGACGCTGGCGCGCCGTTTCAGAGCGCTGGGTCATAACGTCTTCATAGCAAATTCGAGAGGACCGGAGACGCTCGCTGACCTCGCTGCTGAGACTGGTGCAAAACCGGTCTCAGTGGAAGAGGCAGCGCGCAGCGGCGACGTCGTAGTTGTCACTATTCCGGAAAAGAACATCACCGAGTTACCGCGTGATCTGTTCAAAGGAGTGGCTGACGACGTCGTGGTGGTGGACACCGGAAATTACTACCCTCAACAACGCGACGGCAGAATTGAAGGGATCGAGCATGGTGCCACTGAAAGTCGTTGGGTATCACAACAATTGGGTCGTCCCGTTATAAAGGCGTTCAATAATATTTACGCAGAACACCTTCTTAAGTCGGGTAAGCCGGCCGGAACGCCTGGGCGCATAGCTTTACCAGTGGCGGGTGATGACCAAAGAGCCAAGGAAATCGTTTTAAAGGTGATTGATGACCTTGGATTCGATGGTGTTGATGCGGGACCTCTCGATGAGTCCTGGCGCCAACAACCGGGCACACCTGTCTACGGCTCCGACTTTGACGCCGAGGGAGTTCGTAAGGCTTTGGCGCGCGCCAGCAAAAACCGAACGTCGAAGTGGCGAGCGGCGCCATAAAAAATCAAGCCACCCGCATCGTGACCGAGGATGGTCACGTGATTTTATCCGGTCACGCTCACCCGACAATTCCGACATTCACAACTGCAACTGAGCCTTTCAACGGCGATCTTCTTCTCTCACCCATTCATAGCCCATGGCAGCTTCCTTGCTTAGCTTCTGTTTAAAGAAGCACCGAAAGGAGCGCCAACCTGATGAGTTCGCAAATAAGGGTAGTTAAGAAACGCGACGTTAACGTTTCAACAGAACAGTCCACCGGTAGCGTAACGAAGACTGAGCGGCAACGCGAACGAGAGTTAGTTGCTGTCGTTGAGACATGGATTGAGGAATTCGAATTGCGCCGGCGCTCCCAGCGGGCAGTGTCACTGGGCCTAACTCGTTAATGCACCTCCGAGCGAGTAAAGGCTCGAACCAGGAAGCGGTAAGGTGAATATGTCAACGAGACTTAAACAGATCCTTTCAAAAAAAACGAAGTTATTAGTTCCAACCGCAATTTTTGCCGCGCTGATTATCTTTGCCGTGATCATCGGGGCAAGTAGATCCAACAAACCAGTACAGGCGAAGTCGAAACCCCTTGACGTTGAGGTCGTGAAGGTCAAACAGGAAGATGTTCCGATCTACAGCGACTGGATCGGGACGACGGAGGGTATCGTCAATGCCGAAATCAAAGCCCAGGTTACAGGCTATCTGCTGCGACAGGACTACCAGGAGGGTTCATTTGTAAAGAAAGGCCAGCTGTTGTTTGAGATTGACCCCCGTCCGTTCCAAGCGGCGGTGGATCAGGCGAGCGGCGAGGTGGCCCAGTTTGAAGGACAGCTGCAGCAGGCGAATTCCCAGGTGGCACAGGCAGAAGCGCAGGTAGCGCAAGCCAACGGTCAACTCTTGCAGTCTCAGGCACAAGTTGCGCAGGCAAAAGCCAATGAGGTGAAGACTCAGCTCGATGTTAACAAGTACGCACCTTTGATAGAACAGAAGGCTGTTACTCAGCAGGAATACGACAACGCGGTCCAAGCCAACGCGGTGGCGAAGGCACAAGTCGAAGCGGCAATCGCTGGCGTCGAAACGGGGCGCGCGCAACTTCGCGCAGCCAATGCGCAAATTGGAACAGCGAAAGCCTCGATTAAGACTGTACAGGGACAAATTGAAAATGCCAGGGCCGCGGTCAGGACGGCTCAACTCAATTTGGGTTTCACGAGGATAATTGCTCCGGTTGACGGAATTGCCGGTATCGCGCAGGCGCAAGTCGGGAATTTAGTCAGCAAGGACACTCCCGCCTTAACGACAGTTTCGACTCTCGATCCCATCAAGGTGTACTTCACACTCAGCGAGCAGCAGTACTTAAACTTTACCAGGCGCAGCCTCATCGATCCCCGCCAGGGAGCAAGCGTAGCTCAGATCCAACTGGATCTGATCCTCGCCGATGGAACCACATATCCGCAAAAAGGAAGCTTCTTCTTTGCGGACCGTCAGGTCGATCAGAAGACCGGTGCGATTCGCATGGCGGGAATATTTCCGAATCCAGGGAACGTGCTGCGTCCCGGTCAATACGGCCGCGTGCGCGCTGTTACTGCCACCAGGCAAGGTGCTCTGCTCATTCCGCAGCGTGCCGTTAGTCAATTGCAGGGTGGGTACCAGGTAGCTGTGGCGGGCAACGACAACAAGGTCGAAATACGCGCTATCAAACTCGGGGACCGCACGGGCGAGATGTTGATCGTTGAAGACGGATTGAAGGCCGGTGAGACTGTAATTGTTGAAGGAGTTCAGAAGGTCAAGCCGGGCGCGCTAGTGAATCCGAAGCCATACACGAAGACCAACTAAGGTGGTCTAAAGAGGCGAACGAATGATCTCGAAGCTTTTCATCAACCGACCCGTGGTGGCGATGGTCATCGCTATCATTACTGTCATCGGCGGGCTCGTGGCGATGGCCGGGTTGCCGGTGGCGCAGTTTCCCGACATTGTTCCGCCGCAAATTATCGTCAACACAACTTACACAGGTGCGGATGCAGTGACGATCGAGCAGTCAGTCGCAACGCCGCTCGAACAACAGATGAGCGGTGTCGACGACATGCTTTACATGCAGTCGACTAACGCGAACGATGGCACGATGACGCTCACGGTTACTTTCGATGTTGACACCAGCCCTAACATCGATCAGGTCAACGTCCAAAACCGCGTCGCGCAAGCACAGCCAAATCTTCCGGCCGATGTAAATCAGTTTGGCTTGGGCCTGCGCAAGTCAACCGGAATACCGACGTTGGCTTTCGCACTCTATTCTCCGCAACAGACACATGACTCACTCTTTTTGGCGAACTACGCCAACATCAACATTAACGATGCGCTCTATCGCGTTCCCGGCGTGGGTGAGGTTCGCCTGTTCGGCGTCAGTGATTACGCCATGCGCATCTGGGTTAAGCCGGATCTGTTGGCGAAACTTACCTTGACTGTTCCCGATATAGTGCGCGCGGTTCAGCAACAGAGTACGGTCAACCCTGCGGGTCAGGTTGGGGCTGAACCTGCGCCGCCGGGCAAAGAGGCGACTTACACGATCCGCGCGCAGGGGCGACTGCAAACTGCCGAAGAGTTCGGTCAGATCGTCGTGCGTTCAAATCCGGACGGATCAGTTGTGAGACTTAAGGATGTGTCACGCATCGAGCTCGGCGCCCAGAATTACCAGCAGCTCGCGCGCTTTGGTGGCAAACCGGCTGCCATCGTCGCAGTCTTCCAGGCGCCTGGATCAAATGCGCTCGCTGTCGCTGATGGCGTCAAGAAAACGATGGAGGAGTTGAAGCAGCGATTTCCCGCGGATCTGGATTATCAGGTCGGCCTCGACACCACGCGTTCGGTCACTGAAGGTATCAGGGAGATTGTCCAGACGCTCCTGATCGCGATCGTCCTTGTGATTTTTGTTGTCTTCATCTTCTTACAGAATTGGCGAGCCACGCTGATTCCGATGATCGCGGTTCCAGTCTCATTGATCGGCACGTTTGCTGTCTTTCCGTTACTCGGTTTTTCGATTAATACGCTTTCACTCTTCGCTCTGGTGTTGGCGATCGGTTTGGTTGTCGACGACGCGATTGTTGTTGTAGAGGCAGTCGAACATCACATCGAAGAGGGTATGAGTCCGCGCGAAGCTACGCTCAGGGCAATGGAGGAAGTATCAGGACCGGTCATCAGTATCGCCCTTATTCTGGCCTCGGTGTTCATACCGGTGGCTTTGGTCAGCGGAATCCAGGGACGGCTGAATAAACAGTTTGCGGTCACGATCGCCGTGTCGGTAGTCATCTCGGCCTTCAACGCGTTAACGCTGTCACCAGCCCTCGCGGCTCTGATGCTGCGGCCGCGTACAGAAACCCGTGGGCCGCTCGGCAAATTCTTTAGCGCATTCAATCGATTGTTCGCTCGGGCCACGCACGGTTACATAGCTTTAAGTCGTGGATTGATCCGCAAGGCGGTCATTGGCGTGTTGATTCTCGCGGGATTTGCCTTAGTCGATGGCGTCTTCGGCAGGCGGCTGCCGACCAGTTTTCTTCCGGAAGAAGACTACGGATTTCTGTTTCTCAATATTCAGCTTCCACCGGCGGCTTCGCTCGAACGAACCGATCAGGTCTCGCGCAAAGTCGAGACGATCCTGAAACAGACCGAAGGCATTCAATACACCACGACCATCAACGGCTTCAGTCTATTGAATCGTGTTTCGGCCAGCTACAACGGCTTCTTCTTTGTTTCCCTGCAGCCATGGAGTGAGCGTAAACAGACGGCCCAGGAAATCGTTAAGATCGTCAATGGCAGATTGGCTAACGAAGTGCCGGAAGCTTCCGCGTTTCTCTTCAGTCCGCCGGCGATTCCGGGTTTGGGAAATTCCGGTGGCTTCTCATTCTGGCTGCAGGATCGCAGCGGTGGCTCGGTCGAGTTTCTCGATCAGAATTTACAGAAGTTTCTGGCGGCGGCTCGTCAGCGGCCGGAACTGGCCGGCGTTGGCTCGCAGTTCTCAGCTACGGCGCCGCAAATCTTTGCGGATGTAGATCGCGACAAGGTGCTCAAGCAAGGGGTCGCTGTCGGCGACGTATATCAAACGATGCAAGCCTACCTTGGTGGTCTGTTTCTGAATCAATTCAATCGCTTTGGGAGGCAATGGCGAGTTTACCTTCAAGCAGAAGGAGAGGAGCGCCTCAGCGATCAAGACATCAATCAATATTACGTTCGCAATAACGACGGCAACATGGTTCCGCTCTCGTCACTCGTGAGTACACGCAGGATTCTGGGACCGGAATACACCAACCGTTTCAATCTCTATCGCTCAGCGCAAATTATCGGATCGGCCGCGCCTGGTTACAGTTCAGGACAAGCGATGGCTGCGCTTGAAGAAGTGGCAAAACAGACTCTGCCGCCCGAGATTGGTTACGACTGGTCCGACCTTTCTTATCAGGAGCGGAAGGCTTCGGGAACGACGACCAGTGTTTTCGGATTGTCCTTGCTGTTTGTGTTTCTGATTCTCGCGGCGCTTTACGAGAGCTGGTCGCTTCCCTTCTCGGTCCTGTTGACTGTGCCGATTGCGATCTTCGGAGCGTTCCTGGGCCTTTGGCTGCGCGCGTACGACCTCGATGTCTATGCCCAGATTGGATTGATTGTGCTAATCGGCCTAGCTGCAAAAAATGCGATTCTGATAGTCGAGTTCGCCAAAGCTGAATTGGAAAAAGGTCGTGACCTAATTGATGCGGCGCTCGAAGGCGCACGGTTGCGCTTGCGGCCGATTCTGATGACATCGTTCGCATTCATCTTTGGCTCGGCGCCGTTATGGATTGCCTCCGGCGCCGGCGCATCCGCACGCCGCATTCTCGGCACTGTCGTGATTGTGGGAATGTTGGCGGCAACTTCAATCGCCATTTTCATAATTCCGGTTTCGTTCTATCTGGTTGAAAAAATTACGATGAGATTCAGCGGAAAGCGCACGAGAGAAATTGGCGGCCCATCACCACAGCCGGCAACGGGAGACTAGACTCTTGTCTGATAAACTTCAGTTTGTCGATAACCTGCGAAAGGCACTGGCCACAGATGAACACGGATAAAACCGGATCAGACCGATCCTCGTCTGACCAGTGTTATCTGTGTTTATCTGTCGCTAAGGCTTGTGTCACCGGCTAAGCAACGACAAACTTAAGTTTATCGGACAGGTTCGGCCTTACTTCAAGTACTTTGCTACTTTTTCAGACTCTTCCGCCAGCTCAATTACTTTCTTGATGAAGAGGTTGAGGCCCTCAAGCTCGACGCCTTGCTCGCGTTTCATGCGACAAAGAATTGCCGCGCTGTCGCTGTCGAGAAAGCAAAGTTCGCTGAGGTCGAGTAGTAACGGCCGGCCACGCTGCAGCGAAACTGAGCGACAGATTCTTTCCAATAATTCTGCGTCCCGCAGATATAAGCTGCCTTCGACCTTGAAAACGCTGGGCTGTCTCCCATTGCCTTTGGTGGCATCCACGTGATCCAGGTCCTCAATTTGGTATCTCGCAGGGCTAAGGTGGGAAAGCGTTGCCCCATTTGGTGGCGTTTCGATCTCTGTGATCCTGGTCGGCATACCTGTTCCCTGGGACATCCTTCTGCACAAGCTATGCCGCACTTATTAGCGTTGGTCTTGATGTTCGCGCGAGGAATCAAAGCGCTGAGTTTATTAACGAAAACTGGTGGAGCAGAGTGAGTCGTTGATAATTCAGGCTGGTGGGTCGCACTTCGAGTGACCACAGTTTGCCACGTGACCACGCGTTGTCATGATCGAACGATCCCGAGTCAACTTAAAGCAATTGATTTGCGAGTAGCCCGGCCGAAGAACCGTTACATCGGCTTCAGCAAATGAAAGACGTCGGTGCGGACCTTGGCGGGGTCGTCGTCCCAGTGGCCGTAGACCTCCCAACCAACGCCCGCCAGTTCGCGCCCGTTCTTCCGAATCCACTGAATTACCCGGTCGTGCGCCTCTCCCAACCGCTCGTATGGACCCCAATGTACGGTGGTCGCCGCTTCACCTCCCGGAATCTCACGACACTCAACTTCTCCGACGTCGGCAAACTTCGCCGGGACTTGGACACCGCATTCAACATCCACTCCCTGCTTGCTAGCATTGCGATAGATCGCAACATTGTGTCCTGCCTTTGTAACCTGGCCGGCACGAACGGCAGCATAAACGATGTCGTAGTAGCTACGTATTTGGCGCGGCAGCTCAGCAAACGTGGTTCTGCGACGTACTGCGGCGATAAAGGATGGCTCGAGTTTCACGACGGATACTTCACTCATGATTGCTTCTCCCGTACGAGTCCGTACGATCGATTGCTCCATCACGCGATACTATGGAGTGGTTTATCCTCATCATCAGAGTTAGTCAATCCGGTGGGTCCTAAACAGTCGTTGTTCCTCGCTTAACGGCTTCGTATGTGATTCGTTCTGTTCGACGATAGGCGAGATTCGCCATGTGCGCGGCCACGGCTGAACGATAGCCAATCTCGACCGGTGCATTCGGTTCTTTGC
>Ga0126384_10002303_pt1 | contig 11578 bp, 9 predicted proteins | sample PanSoiMetPlot_36_FD_92543 | JGI IMG/M metagenome (GOLD analysis project Ga0126384, IMG submission 92543) | Tropical forest soil microbial communities from Panama - MetaG Plot_36 | ecosystem: Environmental > Terrestrial > Soil > Tropical forest > Bulk soil | place: Panama | collected 2016-02-17 | reverse complement strand
CCGGCCGCGCCGGCGGCGCGGACGCCAGCGATGCCGCCCCCGAGCCGGACGGCGCGCGCCCGATCTCCTCCGCCACATAGCCGTCGAAGAACCGCCGCTCCGCCACCTCGTTGTCATCGCCGATGACGGTGCCGCGCTCGCGCCAGCCGCGGCCAAGCAGGGTCCAGCGGCGCACGGTCGCGGCCTCGAAGCCGAGCAGCAGATTTACCAGGAGCACGATCCAGGCGCCCGCCTCGGCGCCGGCGCCGAGCGCCCACAACGCGGCCAGGAGCGCCGCGACCACGCCGACATAGGCCGCGAGCGCGAGCCACAGCCGATGCCACAGCAGCCATAGCGGCGCGAACAGAAAGGCGCCCCACGCGAAGCGGTCGCGCACGAAGGCGATGCGCTCCGCATGCGCGACCGCGTCCTCGCCGTGTCGGGGCGGCTCGAACACCATGTAGACTGTCATCGCCGGACCTCGGTCATGTCACTCCACGATCAACGCTCCTGCTCCCTCCCCTCCTTCAGGCGAGAAGGGAGAAGAAAGAGCGCCCTACCCGCCCAACGTCCCCTTGGTCGACGGAACCTCGCCCTTGGCGCGCGCATCGATCGCGACGGCCGCGCGCAAGGCGCGGGCAAGACCCTTGAAGCACGACTCTGCAATATGATGATCGTTCGAGCCGTACAAAGTCTCGACGTGCAGCGTAACGCCGGCATTCATGGCGAACGCCTGGAACCACTCGTTCACCAGCTCGGTGTCGAACGTGCCGACCTTGGGGCGGGTGAACTCGGCCTTGAACACCAGGAACGGCCGGCCCGAGATGTCGATCGCGACACGGGTCAGCGCCTCGTCCATCGGCACGTGGACGTCGGCGTAGCGCGTGATGCCGCGCATGTCGCCGAGCGCCTGCTTGACGGCGGCGCCGAGCGAGATGCCGACATCCTCGGTGGTGTGATGGTGATCGATATGCAGGTCGCCCTTGGCCTTGACGGTGATGTCGATGCGCGAGTGGCGCGCCAGCAGATCCAGCATGTGATCCAGAAAGCCGATGCCGGTCGCGATCGATGACGCACCCGTGCCGTCGAGGTCGACCGCGACCTCGACGTCGGTTTCCTTGGTGGTGCGCTTGACCGAGCCTTTGCGCATGGATTCGTCCGCCTGGGCGTGAAGGGCGAGCGCCTTTTATCAGGGGTTCGCGCCCTTCGCTACTGCGGCACGACGCCGGCAATCAGGTGGCCGCCTGGCGCTTTTCTGCGCTAGAAGCTCAAGCCGCTGCGAAACACCTGGACAGCATAGAAATAGAGCTCGGCGTCGAGCGCCCGCTGGATATTGGCGGCCTGGCGGAAGCCATGCTGCTCGCCGGCAAACAGCAGCAAGCCGACCGGGACGTTCTGCCGGCGCAGCGCCTCCACCATCCTGGCAGTCTGGTCCGGCGGCACCACCCGGTCCTCGCTGCCCTGGAAGAAGATCACCGGCCGCGTCAGCCGCTCGGCGTGAAAGAGCGGCGAGCGCTCGCGATAGACCGCCTCGTCCTGCGGATAGGGGCCGATGAGCCAATCCAGATAGCGCGACTCGAACTTGTGGGTGTCGCGGGCGAGCGCCGCGATGTCGCTGATGCCGTAGTGACTGCCGCCGCCGCGGAAGACGTCACGGAACGTTAATGCTGCAAGCGCCGTATAGCCGCCGGCGCTGCCGCCGGTGATCACCGCCCGCGCGCCGTCGACGCGGCCTTGGTCGGCCAGAAACGCGGCGCCGTTGACGCAGTCGTCGACGTCGACGACGCCCCACTGCCGATGCAGGCGGTCGCGATACTCGCGGCCATAGCCGGTGCTGCCGCCATAGTTGACGTCGAACACCGCGATGCCGCGGCTGGTCCAGTACTGCACGCGCAGATCGAGCGCACTCGACGCGCTCGAGGTCGGCCCGCCGTGACATTTGACCAACAGCGGCGGCCGCTCGCCGGCAGGCGCCGGAAAATCCGGATTGGTCGGCGGATAGAAGAGGCCGTGGTCGGTGCGACCCCCGGTGGTCGGAAACGCGACCGATTGGGGCCGCGAGAAATACCTGCGCAACTGCGGATCGTCGGCGAGGTCGCTCGCCTGCTTGAGCACGCGATGGCTTTGCGCACGGAGATCATAGGCGACGACGCTCCCCGGCCGGTCATAGGCGGCTGCGCCGAATACCGCGAGATCCTCGCCGTCGGCGCGCACCGACCAGAACTGGCTGAACGGCAGGTCGAGGTCGGTCAGCACCCCGGACTCGACGTCGACCACCGCGAGCCGGCCGATGCCGTCCTCGACGTAGCTTGTGACGATGCGGCCGCGTCCCGCGAAGGCATAGGACGACATGCCGAAGACCCACTGCGCGTGTGCAAACTCGGCCTGCCGCGGCGCGATCGGCTTGGCGGCGTTGCGCGCCACGTCGTAGCCGTAGAGATTCCACCAGCCGGTGCGGTCCGATACGAAGGCGAGCATCGCGCCGTCCGGCGACCATTCGGGCTGCACGATCGACTCGCGCGCGCCGCCGGCGACCGCCTTCGGCGCGCCGACCGGATCACCGGTTGGGCCGAGCTCGGCGACATAGAGCGTGGTGCCGACCCACGGCATGTTGGGATGGTCCCATGCGAGCCAGGCCAGCCGACGGCCGTCCGGCGACAACCGCGGTGAGGAGAAGAAGTCGTGCCCGGACGCGAGCACGGCGACTGCCGCGGCGTCGGGACGGTTCAGATCGACCGCGACGATCGCGTTGTCGGGATGCGGCTTCTCCGAATTGGTATGATCCTCGCGCACGCCGATCCAGCGTCGGCGCGCGCGGTCGATGATGCCGTCGGCATAGCGCCAGCGGCCATCCGGCGTGATGGGCTGCGGCACCGGATCGTCGGGCCCAAGCCGATACAAGCGGCGATCGGGCTCGCGGCCCTGGCCGCGATCCTGGTCGTTGGAGAAATAGAGCGTGCCGCCGGCGACCAGCCAGGCGCCGCCGCCATATTCGTGCACCCGCGAGCGCACGCTGAACGGCTTGGCCACGAGGTCACGCGCGCCGTCCGCGGCGGCGCGCACCACGACGCCGCGATTCTCCTGCGGCCGCTGCTCCAGCCAGTAGATCGCGCCGTCGTCGAGCCGTGCGTCGATCAGCCCGATCGAGCGCTCGACGATCAGCGCGGACGTGATCGGCGAGGTCCAGGAACCGTAAGGGGCGATCGTCACGCAGATGCACCTCGCTTGCGACCGGACGGCGGCGGTCCGCCGCCATGGCAGTCCGCCATATCGGCTTTTCGACGGCAAGCCGCATGGGGCGCGCGCCATGATTGTCCGAATGACCGCCGGTCGAACCGACCCTGGCCTTGCGCCGGCCGCACCATTTGCATCAAACGCCGGCGATCCTTAAATGACTGCCAACGCAAGGCCCATGCACCCATGCCCCTCCCGTTTGCTTCCTCCGACTCGCCTGCCTCGTCCGGACCCTGGCATGGCACGACCATCCTGACGGTCCGCAAGGGCGGCACCGTGGCGATCGGCGGCGACGGCCAGGTGTCAATCGGCCAGACCATCGTCAAGGCCAATGCACGCAAGGTGCGCCGGCTGACCAAGGGGGACGTGATCGGCGGCTTTGCAGGCGCGACCGCGGATGCGTTCACGCTGTTCGAGCGGCTCGAGGCCAAGCTCGAGCAGTATCCGGGCCAGCTCATGCGCGCCGCGGTCGAGCTTGCCAAGGACTGGCGCACCGACCGCTACCTGCGCCGGCTCGAGGCGATGATGATCGTCGCCGACAAGGAGGTATCGCTGGTGCTCACCGGAACCGGGGACGTGCTGGAGCCCGAGGGCGGCGTGATGGGCATCGGCTCGGGCGGCAACTATGCGCTGGCGGCAGCGCGCGCGCTCATCGACTCCGATCTCGATGCCGAGGCGATCGTCAAGAAGGCGATGGCGATCGCGGCCGACATCTGCGTCTACACCAATCGCAACGTGACGATCGAGAAGCTCTAGATGCTTACGCAGGACGACCTCGCGGCCGGCGTCGCGCAAGGGATCATCACGGACGCGCAGGCGAGCGCACTCAGCGCACTCGCGGCGGAACGCGAAACGGCGCGAATCGCCGAGCTCGGCCACGAGGAACGCTTCCGCTTCATGCGCGGCTTCAACGATTTCTTCTTCGCCAGCGGCGTCGTGCTGTTCGGAGTGGGCGCCACGTATTTCGCCGGCACTGCGGTGACCAGAAACCTCTTCGCCGCCGCCATTGTCTGGGCGCTCGCGGAGCTCCTGGTGGCGCGCCTGCGGTTGGTGTTGCCGGGAATCCTGTTGGTGCTGTTTTTCGTCTACTTCGTGTTCATGGCGGTGCCAGTCGACTTGACTGGCGCGGCTGGCGCACGGACCCCGCCCAACATCGGGCTCTTTCTGGGCGGCCGACCGTGGGCGACGTCGTCGCTGGACGGCGCCGCGAAGGGACTGGTCGCGGCAGCCGCCGCGCTGGTGTTCTATGCCCGCTTCCGGCTGCCCTTCGCCCTGTTGCCCGCGGCGGGCGGGCTGGTGATCGCCGTCATGATGGCGGCGCAACTGGTCGGAGCCGATACCCAACATCTGGCGCAGACCGCGATCCTGCTCGCGTGCGGACTTGCGGTCTTCGCCGCCGCCATGGCGTTCGACATTTCGGACCGCGAGCGCACGACGCGACGGGCGGATTGCGCCTTCTGGCTGCACCTGCTCGCGGCGCCATTGATCGTGCATTCGCTGATCGCGCTTGCGACCGACAACGCATTCAAGACGATGACCGACCAGGTGGCGGTGACCATCGTCGGGATCGTGCTGGCGCTCACGATCGTCGCGGTCGCAATCGATCGCCGCGCCCTGCTGGTCTCGATGCTGACCTATCTCGGCGTCGTCATCGCCTATGCGCTCAAGGCGGCCTCGGTCGACCAGGCGGCCATCTTCGCCGCCACGCTGCTCGTTCTCGGCGGCATGGTGCTCACCCTGGGTGTCGGCTGGCTGCCGCTGCGCCGCGTCCTCTTGCGCCTCGTCTCCCCGCGCTTCGCCGCGCACCTTCCCCCGGTGGTTCCCGCCGCATGACCGACTTCTCTCCCCGCGAAATCGTTTCCGAGCTCGACCGTTTCATCGTCGGCCAGGGCGACGCCAAGCGTGCGGTCGCAATCGCGTTGCGCAACCGCTGGCGACGGCTGCAGCTCGACGAGCGGCTGCGCGAGGAGGTGATGCCGAAGAACATCCTGATGATCGGCCCGACCGGCGTCGGCAAGACCGAGATCTCGCGCCGCCTCGCCCGCCTCGCGGGCGCGCCGTTCCTCAAGGTGGAGGCGACCAAGTTCACCGAGGTCGGGTATGTCGGGCGCGACGTCGAGCAGATCGTGCGCGACCTGGTCGAGGTCGCGATCACGCTCACGCGCGAGAAGAAGCGCAAGGACGTGCAGGCACGTGCCCATCAGGCGGCCGAGGACCGCGTGGTCGACGCGCTGACCGGGCCGGGCGCGAGCCCGACCACCAAGGAGTCGTTCCGCAAGAAGCTGCGCGCCGGCGAAATGGACGACAAGGAGATCGAGATCGAGGTGCAGGCCTCGGGCAGCGGGATGCCGCTGTTCGAGGTCCCCGGCATGCCCGGCGCCCAGATGGGCGCGATCTCGATCGGCGACATCTTCGGCAAGCTCGGCCAGCGCACCAAGACGCGGCGCGTGACCGTCAAGGAGTCCACCGAGATCCTGGTTAACGAGGAGTCCGACAAGCTGCTCGACCAGGACGCGGTGGTGCAGGAAGCGATCCACGCGGTGGAAAACAACGGCATCGTCTTTCTCGACGAGATCGACAAGATCACCGCGCGCGAGGGCCGGGCTGGCGCCGACGTGTCGCGCGAAGGCGTGCAGCGCGACCTGCTCCCGCTGATCGAGGGCACCTCGGTCTCGACCAAGCACGGCACCGTCAAGACCGACCATATCCTGTTCATCGCGTCGGGCGCGTTCCATCTCGCCAAGCCCTCCGACCTGCTGCCCGAGCTGCAGGGCCGGCTGCCGATCCGGGTCGAGCTCAAGCCGCTCACGCGCGAGGACATGCGGCGGATCCTGACCGAGCCGGAGGCCTCGCTGATCAAGCAATACGTCGCGCTGATGGCGACCGAAGGCGTGACCCTGGATTTCACCGAGGATGCGATCGACGAGATCGCGGACGTCGCGGTCGCGGTCAACCAGACGGTGGAGAACATCGGCGCGCGCCGGCTGCAGACCGTGATGGAACGCGTGCTCGACGACGTCTCGTTCAGCGCCGCGGACCGCTCCGGCGAGACGGTGCGGATCGACGGCAATTATGTCCGCGGCCGGGTCGACGGCCTGGCGAAGAATGCGGATCTCAGCCGGTTTATCCTGTGAGCTGCATTGTTGTCCCGGGCGCGGTGCAGCGCGCAGCGATGCACCGCAGACCCGCGACCGCGGCGATGCTTACAGCAAGGCCCTGGATCAGCGCTGCACCGACTCGCGCTACGCGCTCGGCGCTGCACCGCATCCGAGGCGCATGAGCTCGAGCTCAGTGCCCGCCTGCCTGCGCCATATCCACCGCCCGCGCCGGCTTGGGCGCAAGCCAGATGACGGCGGCGGCGAGCGCGAAGGCCAGGGCAACCAGCAACATGACCTGGTTGGTGGCGATCATCACGCTCTGGCCTTCAACGAGAGCATTGAGCTGCGCCAGCGCGGCGGCGAGCGGCGTGCCGGCCGCCATCATGCTGTTGAGCAGGTCGCCGCCGCGGTCGGCGAGGCCGGCCAGTTCGGCGTGGATATATGTGGTCTTGTCTTCCCACAGCGTGGTGACGAGTGAGGTCGTGACCGCGCCCGACATGGTGCGCAGGAAGTTCTGCAGCCCGGCCGCCGACGCGGTCTCGCGCTCCTCGACGCTGCCGAGTGACAGCGCGGTCAGCGGGACAAAGAACAGCGGCAGGCCCATCCCCATGAGCAGGAGCGGAAACGCGATCTGCCAGTAGGTGGCATCGTTGGTCAGCGTCGTACGTAACAGCATGACGCCGGCGATCCACGTCAGGCCGACGAACACGATGCGGCGCGGATCGCGCCCCTTCGACATCAGGAAGCCCGCGACCGGCGCCATCAAGACCGCGCACACGCCGCTCCAGGCGGTCGTCATGCCGGCCCAGGTCGAGGTGTAGCCCATGTAGCTCTGCAGCCAGAGCGGGGTGAGCACATTGGCGCCGAACATCGCGCCGTAGCCGAGGCTGAGCGTGACCACCGCGGCGACGAAGCCGCGATGACGAAACACCCGCAGGTCGACGATCGGATGCGCCTCGGTCAGTTCCCAGATGAGGAAAGCCGCAAACCCCACGAGCGCAATGCCGGCGAGCACGCAGACCTTGGTCGACGCGAACCAATCATCGTCCTTGCCGATATCGAGCATGATCTGCAGCGCGCTGACGAAGACGACGAGCAACGCGAGCCCGACCCGGTCGATCGGCGCGCGCTGCAGCGCCTGCTCGAAGCGCCTCAGCATGCGCGCCGCGATCGGAGCGCAGATCAGCGTGATCGGCAGGTTGATGAAGAAGATGAATGGCCAGGAAAAGTTGTCGCACAGCGCGCCGCCCATGATCGGGCCGAGCACCGGCGCAACCAGCGTGGTCATCGCCCACAGCGCCATAGCGGCGGGGGCGCGCTCCTTGGGGAAGATGCGCAGCAGCAGCGTCTGCGACAGCGGCATCAAGGTGCCGCCGGACAGGCCCTGCATGATGCGCGCCGCGACCAGCATGCCGAGCGAACCCGACACCCCGCACAGCGCCGAGAAGGCGCCGAACATCGCGATCGCCGTGGTGAAGACGCGGACCGCGCCGAACCGCCCGGCGAGCCAGCCGGTCAGCGGCACCACGACGGCTTCGGCGACCGAATAAGACGTGATGATCCAGGTGCCTTGGCTCGCGCTGATTCCGAGGCCGCCCGCGATGTTCGGCACCGACACGTTGGCGATGGTCATGTCGAGCACCGCCATGAAGTTGGCGCTCGCCAACAGGACCGCGGCGAACCACAGCATCGGCCCGCGCAGCGGCGCGCCTTGCATGGGAGCCGACGTCTCTTGCGCGGACATGGGCGGTTTCCTCAGTCGACGCGGCGCGTGTCGATGGTGGCGGTCATCGAGAGGCCGACGCGCAGCGGATGCAACGCGATCTCCTCGCGCGCGAGCGCGATGCGAACCGGGACACGCTGCACCACCTTGATCCAGTTGCCTGTGGCGTTCTGCGCCGGATGATCGCCGACGCCGACGCCGCGGATGAGCTCCTCCTGCGCCGCAAGAGTCTGCCGGGCGGCCGCGAGGTTGGCCTCGGCCGCCTGGGCGGCCGCGCGCGCGGTCGAGAAGTCGGCGCGCGACACGCTGCCGCTCTCGACCAGGCTCTTGCGGCGCGCATAGTCGTCCGCCGTGCGCTCCACGTCGGCGATGCGCGCCTGCACCTGCGCCTCCGCGACGGCGTGCTGCGCATAGTACTGGCCGACATGCTGCAGCGTGTGCTGATAGTCGGCCTCGGCGCGCGCAACCGCGAGCCTGGCATCGCTCGGGTCGATGACCGCCAGCACATCGCCCTTGCGAACGGCCTGGGTGTCCTCGACGCGAACCTCTGCGATCGGCCCCGCCACCTGCGAATTGATCTGCCCGACGGAGGCGCCGACATAGGCGTTGTCGGTCGAGACGTAGTGCGACGCGACCGCATACCAATAACCGCCGCCCGCGGGCGCCGCGACCCCGAGCCCGGTGCCTAAACCGATCAGCAGCTGCCGGCACCGTCGACGCATGGCGCCGGCGTGCACGGCGGCGTGCGCCTCGCTGCGCTCGATCGCAGGATGCTCGATGACTCGGGCTGCTTCCGACATGGCCGTCTCTCCCCTCGCTGATAAAGAAATGGATCCATTTCTTTAGTCGCGCGAAAAGAAACACTTTCATTTCTTTAAGTCAAGTGCTAGTTTGGCGAGACGGCGGACATCCTGAGCAAGATCATGAAATGACGCCAAAAAAAATCAGAAAGCCGAAGCGCGGGCCGGGCCGGCTGTCGGCCGAGGAGACGGCGCTGCTGCCCGGCCGGCTGCTCAATGCCGCATTGGCGCTGTTCGACGAGCGCGGCTACGCGGACACCACGATGGAGCAGATCGCCAAGCGCGCAGGGGCGTCGACCAAGACGCTCTACGGCCGCTATGCCAACAAGGCCGCGATCCTCACGGCTTCGATCAACCGGCTGGTCGAGCGCGCGCTTGCCGTGCATGTCGCGGCGCTGCCGGCCGATCCCCGCACCGCCGACCCGAAGCGCGTGCTCATCGGCATCGGCCGGCAGATCGCGACCGGGCTCAGCATGGGCGAAGGCGCGCGCATCGCCTACCTGCTGTTGACCGAGGGACGGCGCATCCCGGAGCTGGGCGACCTCTACCGGGCCGGGATGGCGCACGGCACCGGGCTGTTTCGCGCCGCATTGGCAGAATGGCACGTCGACGGCCGGCTTCCCGCCGTGACGGACCTCGAGCGCACTGCGCGGCTGTGTCTGAGCATGATGACGGACGTGCCGCGCATCCGCGCCGCCAACGGCGACCCGATGACGGCGGACGAAATAGAGGCGCACATCGATTTTGCCGCCGGAATGTTTCTGCGCGGATGCGGCTATGCGGCGTGAGGGATAGATTCCCGACCCGACATTGACCAGTACAATCAACCCTCGCCGCGCGTCCGCCGTAGCCGCACGTAAAGCGCGCCTTCGCCGCCATGCGCGACGTGCGCCTCCTCGAATCCGACGACGGCGGCGCGGAATTCGGGCAGGCCGAGCCAGAGCGGGACCTGTCGACGCAGCACGCCGCGCTCGCCGGACGCCGAGCCCAAAGCTGCGCCCTTGCCCGTGATGACGAGCACGAACCGTGCGCCGTTGCGCTGCGCGCGGCGCAGGAAATGCGCGAGCGCGATGTGAGCCTCGGCCTGGGTCATGCCGTGCAGGTCGATGCGCGCGTCGATCGGGGCGCTGCCGCGCGCGAGTCTCTGTCTGTCGCGGCGCGCGAGCGACGCGAGCGGCGGCGTGGTCGATCGGACGAGCTGCGATGCCGGCACGGCGGGCTTCGCACCGTGCTTGGCCTTCGCGCCATGCATTGTCGCGCGCTGCATTGAGGCGCTCTCGTGCTCGCTGTCGTCCGCCTCGCGCGCGGCGCGGCCGCGCAGCGGCTTGATCGAACGGACGACGCCGCGCCACAGTGCGCGCTCTTCCGTGGTGAGAGCACGCCGCCCGCGCCCCGGTCCGTGGCGGCCGCCCGCGGTCATTGCTTGCGCTTCGGTTTCGCCGCGCCGTTCGGCCCGCCCGCCGCGGCGGGCGCTGCGCCTTGCGCCGTCTGCGCCGGCGCGATCTTGGGCTGATGCTGGCGCGCGATCAGCGCCGCGGGCCGCGGCACGGGCAGCGGCATCTTGGCTCCGGCCTCGACCGGATCGATCTCGCGCGGGACCAGCATGGTGAAGCGGCCAGGCTGGCGGATGCGGCCTGCGATCTGGCCAGCACGGTTGCCGGCGCCCCAATAGGTATCGGCGCGCGCCGGGCCGACGATGGCGGAACCCGTGTCCTGCGCGATCATCAGGCGATGGAACGCGGTCGCCGGCTTCGCGCTGTCGATCGGCAGGTCACCCTCGATGAAGAACGGCGTGCCGTAGACGTGCAGCGCCTTGTCGACCGCGATCGAGCGCCCAGGCGTGAGCGGCACGCCCTGCGCACCGGACGGCTCGAAATCCTCGCCCAGGCCCACGACGCGGAAGAACACGAAGGAGCGGTTCTGCCGGCGCAGCTCCTTGGCGCCCTCAGGGTTGGTGCGGATCCAGTCGCGGATGCGCTCCATCGACATCTCGTCGCGGGGCACCAGCTTGCGATCGATCAGGATCCGGCCGACCGCCGTGTAGGGAAACCCGTTGTGGCCGTCGTAGTTGATGCGCACGACCAGGCCGTCCTCGAGACGGATGCGGGCGGAGCCCTGGATCTGGATGAACAGCGCATCGACCGGATCCTTGATCCAGCAGATCTCGAGGTGCCTGCCGTCGAGCGCGCCGTCCTCGATCTCGCCGCGGTCGTGGTAGGGCACGAGCTTGCCGGCGCTGTCGCGCCGCAACGACTGGCCCGTGTTGGGAAAGCTGGCGCCGGCCGGGACGGCCTTCCCGGACGGCAGCAGCATGTCGGGCGGGCGACGGTAGATCGGCACGTGGTAGATGCCGGTCGGAAAACGCGAGCCGTCGACGATCGGCTCGTAGTAGCCGGTGAGGAAGCCGGCGGCGTCGCTGAGCTTGGCGATGCGTACGGCCCGGAAATTGTCCTCGAAGAACTTGCGCGCTGCGTCCTCGCCGAGCGCCTTTGCGCGTACCGCGCGGCCGCATACCGCGTGCAGCGCGGCGTACATCGGGCGCGCCTCATCCGGCGGATGGGGGGTGCGCGCGATCGGACGGCAGCTGGCGACGAACGTCGCGAAGGCGACAGCGTGATCGTCCTTGCGCCAGCCCTCGACGTCGGCCCACGCCACCGGCTCGAGCCGCGCATCGCGGATCCGCAACGGGCTCGGAACATCCGGCACCGAGGAGATGGGCGGACACAGCTTGCCCGTGCCCTGGT
>Ga0126384_10002302_pt1 | contig 11582 bp, 4 predicted proteins | sample PanSoiMetPlot_36_FD_92543 | JGI IMG/M metagenome (GOLD analysis project Ga0126384, IMG submission 92543) | Tropical forest soil microbial communities from Panama - MetaG Plot_36 | ecosystem: Environmental > Terrestrial > Soil > Tropical forest > Bulk soil | place: Panama | collected 2016-02-17 | reverse complement strand
TTTGGACAAACGTGATTGAGTTGGGTATACCGCGGATATCACATTTCACCGTATAGCCCTCACCGACCAGGGGACGTTCAACGGCACAGCAACTTCCACTGCCAATCACAGAGTGCTTGTGTTCGCCGACGAAGTGATCGGAACGGCGCACTTTGGACTCGGAATATCGGCTCGCCTGACCGGTACCGCTACCGGATTTGTGCAAGCTCAAGTGACGTTTTCCGGTTACCTCGAAGATCTGCAGTAACTCGTTGCTGTAAACGGCGAACGGGATTTTAGCGTTGACTAGACTGATGTCCCACAAACGAGCAATAACGCAAGGTAGCATAAATAACAAAGCTGTCGCCTGCGGTAAGTGTCTTTGGCTTTGCGTCTTAGCGACTCGGCGAATTTGCGTTTATAGCAGACTTTAAATTCCTAAGAATTTGAGTCGAGCTATAAACGCAAAGCCGCCGAGTCGCTAAGACGCAAAGCCTTTCCACCCTAAGTAATGACTGGAACCCACCTGGGCATTGTTAGTGCAGTATCTATAAATAAATGAATTCAGGGAGTAAATGAATTCAGGATGGACGCAAATCGAACGACAAGGGGTACAGTTCTCATGAAAACGAAGTTTTTTGCGTACGCAGTTGTTGCGCTATTGGTGATGACTGCGGCGAGTTTTGCGGGCTGGCCTCAGGACAAGAAACATCACAACAGTGATGTTACTGAAGAGTCCGCCAAGGCCGCCGAAGGCTTCAGGGACATAATGAAGGCTCCCGATAAGGGAATACCCAAAGATGTACTCGATTCGGCGGAGTGCGTTGCAGTCTTTCCACACACGATTAAAGGTGGATTTATCATCGGCGTTCGCAAAGGCGACGGCGTTGTAAGCTGCCGTACCGCGAACGGATGGAGCGCACCGGTATTTCTGGATATGGAAGGCGGAAGCGTCGGCCCACAAATAGGCGCACAGTCCACCGACTACGTTCTACTTTTTATGAACAGGAGCGGAATCGACGCCTTACTTAAGAACAAGATCTCTCTGGGTGGCGAAGCATCGGTTGCCGCCGGTCCTGTCGGGCGTGAGGCGGGAGCCTCGACCGATTGGAAAATGAAGGCACAGATTCTGTCCTACTCCCGAAGCAAGGGATTATTCGCAGGCCTCGAGCTCAAGGGCGTAAAGATCTCAATCGATGACAGCGATATGAGAAGTGTTTACGGCGAGGGTGTTAATGCGAGTGAGGTACTGAGAGGTACCCGTCCGATCCCTGCGGAAGTGCAAGCATTTCCGACAGCGCTCAGCAGCTACTCGATCAAGAATTAACAGCGTTGTCTCCTTTTGCCGCATGGCGGCTTTGCGTCTTCGCGTGAAACATCCGTTCCAAACGCGAGTTTCACTCAAGACCCAAAAGCCGCTAAAGCCGCAAAGCACCCTTCAGTATTCTTTCGGCTACCTTTCTTGTTTACTGCGCACATCTGAATTGATGGTTGAGATAGGTGCTGACTCGATCCCTCTCGATAGCGTCCAAAAGATCGGCCACCGCCTGCAAATGTCTTTGTCGCAGCACCGCGAGCTGACTTAGCAACTGAGCAGAAGGATTGTTCAGCCTGGCTAAATACTGATCCCCTCCAGGAAACGCTATCCAGTCATTTTCAGGAAACGAAATCCCGGCTTTCGCGGTAGTCGGCTGTCCATTGTTGTTGAGTGTTACGTATGAGGCACCAGAGGTACTGCTCGCGGCAGCGAAAAGCCCGGTGATGAACTGTTGTTTAGTTGTAGCGGGTTTGAGAAACAACATCGAGTTGTTTGTTGGCGAACCCTGAAAATCTATCTGGGTAAAGCCAGCAAATTGTCCACTGAAAAGAGCAGGATCTATGGTGCCCAGATACTCGAAAAAGCCTTTTGCTTGCAAACCAGTCAGAGTACCGGTGAAAGTCACCACCGCATAATCAAGCGGGAAATCAAAGGCCTTCGAATTGTCCGGACTGAAATGCGCGGTCCCACCCTGATTCAAAACGTACCCAAGCGCGTTATCAAGCACGTTTATTTCAGCGGCGCTCGCCGCGTTGGGTCCCGAATCCTGGACAGTAAAAACAAAAGAGGGATCCGTGATCCCCTCGAATCCACCCGCAGCAACCCGGACTCTGGTGTTGCTGGAATTGATGGTTGTGATTGCGCCGTTTGCGGTAAGCGCATCGATCACGTTTTGAACGACATGGCACTCGTTTAGAAGCAGATTGCTCCAAAGCTCAAGGTTTGAATAGCCAGCGCTCAGGATAGCGTTAAGAGCATCCGGCCCGACAACATCTTCACTGGGAATCGGCTCAACCGAGATGTATGTAGTAGCCGTCACTGGCTGAGCCAGGATGACTGCAAGCAGAATGATCGTAACGAAGCGAGAAAGTCCTCTTCTTCCGCTCGAAACGAACAAATTCGTTACAACGTTTGTCGCGATTATTTTGTTGATCTGCCTTTTCATCTGAGCCTCCAGGGTTATTCTCCTGTTAGTCGTTACAACGAAAATCGCTTCAATTGATTTCGTCAACGATTGGGACTCGAAGCTCTGAATTCAAGGCGACATCATCTCATTGTTACGGTGGCTGTGCCTAGGACAGATAGGACAAATTGGACCTATTGAACCTATGTGTCTTATCTGTCCTGTCAGTCCTATTTCGATTGGCGCATCAATCACTTCTACGGCTGGACAATCTGCCGCCAGACTCGATACATTCACAGGGCAGTTTGGATCGCAACAACGATACTTCATTTAGACCCCGCACGAAAATGGCCCGCAGGCCCCTGTGCGAACCTCTCGTTACGTACCCAAACAGCAATTGATAAGAATCATCGGTACTCGGCTACAAGCTCCACAATTTAAATCACGACATGACCATTAGCCCCGGGACACGCCTCAGTCACTATGAAGTACTCTCGCGAATCGGCGCGGGCGGCATGGGTCAGGTCTACCTCGCAACCGATACCTCGCTTGGGCGAAATGTAGCAATCAAACTTCTGCTGGCTGAATTCACCAAAGACCGGGACCGCGTCCGCCGATTCGAACAGGAGGCGAAAACAGTCTCCGCTCTCAATCATCCTCACATAATTACCATTCACGAGATCGGGAATTCCGATGCCGGAAGGTTCATCGTGATGGAGCTGGTGCAGGGACAAACTCTTCGTTCATTGAGCAAGCCCTGTCCTATTTCGCTTTTGGTAAACCTTGGGACTCAGATTGCCCGAGCGCTGAGTGCCGCACACGCCGCTGGAATAACCCACCGTGATATCAAGCCAGACAACATAATGATTCGCGATGACGGGTACGTGAAGATACTTGATTTTGGTCTTGCACGACTCGCTCGCCCCGCCGCCACCGACGCTGAAGCAAAGACCCTCCTGCATCAGACGCTGCCGGGCTCGGTGCTGGGGACTGTTGCGTACATGTCACCCGAACAGGCGCGTGGCGAAACTGCCGGTCCGCCGAGCGATATTTTCGCTCTTGGAATAATCTTCTATGAACTCGCGACAGGACAGCATCCATTCAAGGCAGAATCAGTTCTGGGCATGCTCCACTCGATCAATTCGCAAGCGCCAGCATCACCTGGCTTGTTGGGAGGAACCACGTCTGAGATTGATGGACTGATTATGCGAATGCTGCAAAAGCAACCTCGGCTTCGACCTACTGCGGATGAGGTCGCTCAAGCTTTAACGGAGCTAAGCGGAACCGGCGCCCTCAGCCCACTATTCGATGCGTCTGGAAGTGTGCGTTTTGAGCGCCATACCGTAGGCCGTGAGCGCGAGCGCAATGAACTGAGCGCGGCCTTCCAATCGGCGCAGGTCGGGCGCGGATCTGTAATTTGCATTGCCGGCGAAGCAGGTTTAGGCAAGAGCACGCTGGTTGAAGACTTTCTCGCAGAAGTTTTGCAGGCTGATCCTGGCTGTCAGATTGCCCGTGGCCAAAGCTCAGAGCGGTTAGCCGGTGCCGAAGCGTACCTTCCATTCCTCGAAGCGTTGGACAACCTCGTCGGAACCCCGGCCGGTCACAGCTTCAGAGAATCGATAAAGGTGATTGCTCCTTCATGGTATACCCAGCTTGCAACGGCACAGGATTCTTCGCTGGATCGCGTGCGAGCCGAATCGCTGGCTGTGTCGCAAGAGCGCATGAAGCGAGAACTTGCGGCCTTCCTGCAGGAGGTCTCGCGCAGAAGCACGCTTGTGCTTTTTTTCGACGATTTACACTGGGCGGATGCCTCGACGATCGACATCATCGCTTACATAGCTACCAGGCTTGCAACAATGCGCTTGTTGATTGTCACTGCATATCGTTTGTCTGAGATGCAGTTGAACAATCATCCTTTCCTGCCGGTCAAGCTGGATATGCAGGGGCGGGGTCTGTGTCACGAGTTGCCGCTTGAGTTTCTGACTCTCGAGGATGTCGAGGGGTACCTCTCGCTTGAATTTCCAAATCATCAATTTCCGAAACAGTTCGCAACGCTCATCTATACCAAGACTGAAGGCAGTCCGCTTTTCATGGCAGACGTCGTTCGCTACTTGCGCGATAAAAAAGTGATCGGCTCAGAAGGAGGACGCTGGGCTCTCGTGCAGAGCGTCCCTGAAATCGAAACCGACCTGCCTGAAACGGTCCGCAGCATGATCCAGCGAAAGATCGGACAGCTGAGTGAAGAGGACCGCAGCCTCCTGGTGGGCGCCAGTGTGCAGGGATACGAATTCGACTCTACCCTGGTGGCGCGAGCTCTCAATCTTGATCCCGCGGATGTAGAGGAGCGGTTTGAAGCACTGGAGCGCGTTAATGCACTGGTTCGCCTGGTCAACCAGCGCGACTTTCCGGGACACGTGCTTTCGCTACGATATCGCTTTGTACATGTGCTCTACCAAAATACTCTTTACGCATCGCTCAGGCCCACGCGTCGCGCTCAGATTTCGGCGGCGGTGGCCGAGGCAATGCTCGAGCTCTACGGGAAGCACAGCGCGACAGTAGCTTCGGAGCTTGGCTTTCTGTTTGAGGCCGCACGCAACTGGTCATCTGCTTCTGATCACTATTTGAAAGCAGCACGGAATGCCGCAGAGGTGTTTGCGAATCAGGAGGCGGCCGAGCTGGCGCAGCGTGGCCTTGCGACTCTTCGACTTCTGCCCGAAGCGGAAAGTCGCGCAAGGCAGGAATTAGTGCTGCAGATGACTCTGGGACCATCGCTGATGACGGCAAGAGGGTTCGCGGCGCCCCAAGTGGAGCAGGTATTTCTACGTGCCTCCGAGCTTTGTTTGCAATTGGGCGATCGAACGCAACTCTTCGGAGCGCAATTCAGCCTGGCGATCTCGTACGTGGTGAAGGCCGAGTACAAACGCTCTCGTGAGCATGCCCAGCAATGTTTGCAACTCGCTGAAGAGCTGGGCAAGCAGGCGATGCTCATGCAGTCGCACTGGGTGTTGGCACTTAGCGAGTGTTATCTGGGACATCTGGAAGCTGCCCGCGATCATTTCGCCAGGACTATATCGATCCACGACACAGAAGCCCTCGATTCAGGAGTCTCACTCTATGGTGGTGTCCTGAGCCGCGCGCATCAGGCACGGATCATGCTCTATTTGGGTTTTCCTGATCGATCCAGGGAATTGATCGATGAGGCAATAGCCCGAGCCGAACGGCTACGTCATCCTGTTGGTTTGGTTAACACGTACTCACTGGCCACACAGATCGAAGTGCAACAGCACAACCCGCAAAGGGTGGAAGGGCTCGCTGACTCAATTGCAAAGCATTCAGAAGAGCACGGGCTTCCCTATTACGCCGCGATTGCGGTGATGATGCGCGGTTGGGCGATTGCAATGCGCGGAGAGCCGGAAACCGGAGTTGAATTGCTCCGCAGGGGGCTGGCGTCGTATCTCGCAACTGGAACCCGACAGCAGCACTCATATTTTCTGGGATTGTCGGCGGAAGCGCTTGACCGGGCAGGTCGGACGATCGAAGCACTTGCGGCTTTGGCCGAAGCGCAGAACAGGGTTGCAGAAACAGTCGAACGTTACTACGAAGCGGAGCTGCACCGGATTACTGGAGAGATGTTGCTGAATTCGGGGACCGGCTCGCACTTAGGGGCTGAAGTTTGTTTTCAAAAAGCTCTCGCCGTCGCACGCGAACAGAAAGCGAAGTCTTTCGAGCTAAGGGCGGCGCTGAGCTTATGCCGTCTGTGGCGCAAGCAAGGCAAAAACTCAGAGGCTCTAGCGCTGCTTGGAGAGACGCTCAACTGGTTTACAGAAGGTTTCGACACGCCGGATTTGAAGGACGCCAAAGCGTTGCTTGAGGAACTCTCGTGAACTTAATGAAAGAACCTCTTGCAGTCAATTCAACGCTCTCCCATTACGTGATTATTAAAAAGCTCGGCAGCGGAGGGATGGGCGAAGTTTACCTTGCACGCGATACCAAACTCGAACGAAACGTCGCGATCAAACTGCTGCCTGCAAGGTACACAGAAGATCCAGATCGCGTGCGTCGTTTTGTACAAGAGGCGAAGGCCGCATCGGCGCTCAATCACCCGAATATCATCGTCATACACGAAATCGGCGAGCTCGACGGTCTGCATTTTATTGTGACCGAGTTTGTCGAGGGGCGAACGCTGCGAGAGCAAATGACCGGTCTGCAGAAGCTTCCGGCCCTGCTCGATGTCGTGATTCAAGTAGCCGGAGCGTTAGCTGCCGCGCATTCCACCGGTATCGTACATCGGGACGTCAAACCGGAAAACATCATGTTGCGGTCCGATGGCTACGTCAAAGTTCTCGACTTTGGACTGGCGAAGTTGACTGAGCCACCGTCTCCTAGCCTCGACACTGAAGCGCCGACCATTGCACGAGTGGACACTGAAACTGGAACGGTAATGGGAACAGCGAGATATATGTCGCCGGAGCAAGCCCGCGGTTTGAGAGTGGATGCGCGTAGTGATGTGTTCAGTCTCGGCGTAGTGCTTTACGAGATTGTTGCCGGCCAGGCGCCGTTCGCGGGCCAATCAAACGCCGACGTAATTGCCTCAATCCTGGAAAAAGATCCGCCGCCGCTCGCGCGCTTTAATCCTGAAGCGCCGGAGGCATTGGAGCGGATCATCGCCAAAGCGCTGCGCAAAGACTTTGAAGAACGTTATCAAACTATCAAGGATCTGCTGATCGATCTCAAAGATCTCAAACAGGAGATTGAATTCAGCGCCAAACTCGCTCGCTCAACTCATTCGTTGCCCCAGGGGACCGAAATCACGAGCAGCAAGCCAGATGGGTATCGGATAGAGACTCTGCCGGCGACGGACACGCCAGAGGCGAGACCGCAGCGGACCACTTCGAGCGCAGAATATCTGATCGGCGGAATCAAACGACACAAAGGTGTCTCCCTCTCCTCGCTAATTTTGATCATTGCAGCAGTCGCCACTTTGACTTATTTCAGTTCCGTTGCCTCTAGCGGGCCAATAGACTCACTTGCGGTCTTACCCTTCCAAAATGTGGGAGCGGATCCGAACAGTGAATACCTTTCGGATGGAATCACCGACAGCCTGATCAACGTACTCTCGAAGCTACCCAAGCTAAAGGTCATGTCGCGCAACTCAGTTTTTCGTTTCAAAGGGGACGAGGCGGATGCGCAGAAGGCGGGAAAGGCGCTCGGCGTTCGAGCCGTTCTTACTGGCAAAGTGACGCAGCGCGACCAGGATTTGATCGTGAGCGCAGAGCTGGTGGACGTTCGTGACAACAGCCATCTCTGGGGTGAACAGTACAATCGAAAAATGTCGGATCTGATTCAAGTACAGTCAGAGCTTTCGCACGATATCTCAGAGAATTTGCGGCTTCATTTGAACGGAGAAGATAAAAAAAAATTGACCAATCGCGGCACCGATAATGCCGAAGCTTATGAGCTGTATTTGAAGGGACGTTACTACCTCAACAGCCTTGTACGGGAGAGTGGCGGGAATAGCGTAGACTACTTCCAACGAGCGATTGCAAAAGACCCACGATTCGGCCCGGCTTATGCGGGGATGTCTGAGTACTACGCACATATCGTCTACGCAAGCACGACTTCCAACATTACGCCGAAGGAAGCTTCTCTGAAGTCTAAGGAAGCAGCCTTAAAGGCACTGGAGCTCGATGAGACTCTCGCCGAAGCTCATACCGCACTGGCGATGATAGCGACATTTCATGACTGGGATTGGAAGACTGCCGACGAGGAATTCCAGCGAGCCATCGCCATAAATTCGAACTATGTTCCTGCCCACCACTTCTACTCCCATTACCTGGTCTTCGTTGGCCGATTCGCCGAAGCGCTGGCCGAGGGCCAACGCCCCCTGGCCCTTGACCCACTCGATCTGGGGATGAACTTTCATTTGGGATGGTATTACTTCTATGCGCACCAAACCGATCAAGCGTTGGCACAGCTGCAAAGAGTGTTGGAGATGAATCCAAAATTCGCCGATGCGCATTCGATGCTCGGAATAGCCTACGAACAAAAGGGTCGTTATCAGGAGGCCGTCGCAGAGATTAAAGCAAGCAAGGAGATGCATGGCCTGGATCAGAGGGGTCACCTCGGCTACGTGTACGCAATTTCTGGTCAACAGGACGAGGCCGAGAAGGTCCTCAATGAGTTGCGCGAGGAATCGAAGCAGAAATATGTCTCGCAGTACAACATTGCCATAGTTTACGCAGGTCTCGGTGATAAGGAGCAGGCGTTCGCATGGCTTGAAAAGGCCGTCGCGGAACGCGACAGCAATATCACCCAAATCAAAGTTGAGCCGGCTTTCGATGGCCTGCATTCAGATCCGCGGTTTGGCGAACTGCTCCGACGAGTCGGGTTGCCCGAGTGATCGAGCGAGTTTCTTTTACGGCCTGGCGCCCTCCGCACCGGTTCCGTTTCCCCCGCTCAAATTGCATCATTTTTGTTGAGACCAGCTCAGCAGTGTGCTAATTTTCGGCTCGTAAAAGCTTCAACGGCTCATCAGGATGGCTCACGATATCGAAGGCGCGACCCATCATTTAGTTACTGTCACACCGAAGTGAGTCGACTCCGCTGAACTGGCCACTGCTTACTGGCCTCTTCGACCGAGGCAGCCGCAATGAGTGAAGAGCAATCCCCATCTGGAATAGGCGCGCAGCTAGGTCATTACCGAATAGTGTCTTTGCTTGGGGCCGGTGGAATGGGTGAAGTCTATCTCGCCGAAGATCCTCGCCTCGGTCGTAAAGTCGCTCTCAAGCTTCTTCCAAAACACTTCACTGGAGACGCAGATCGCGTACGCAGATTTCAACGCGAAGCACGAGCTGCCTCTGCTCTGAATCATCCGAACATTGTTACTATTTTTGATATCGGACAGGTGGAATCGACTCACTTTTTGGCTACCGAGTACATCGAAGGCGAAACGTTGCGCGAGCGATTGTCGAGATCAATGTTATCTACGGCCGAAGCAGTCGACCTCGCGATTCAAACCGGAAGCGCGCTATCGGCGGCGCACGACGCGGGGATTGTTCATCGCGACCTCAAGCCCGAAAACATAATGGTCCGGCGCGACGGTTATGTGAAAGTCCTCGACTTTGGGCTGGCAAAACTAACTGAGAAGCCGCAAGACCCTACAACATCCGACGCCCCGACCAGAGTAAATTCAGATACAAATCCCGGCGTCGTGCTTGGCACGGTGGCCTACATGTCGCCCGAGCAGGCTCGCGGTCTGGCATTGGATTCCAGAAGCGACATTTTTTCCCTCGGAGTGGTGCTCTATGAATTGATCGCTGGTTCCCTACCCTTCAGCGGAGCGACATCAAGTGATGTAATCTCCTCGATAATCGGCAAAGACCCTCCGCCGCTGGCAAGGTACTCGCCTGATCTTCCGCCGGAGCTTCAATGGATCGTTAGCAAGGCTTTGCGAAAGCAGTGTGACGATCGCTACCAGACAATAAAAGAAATGTTGAGCGATCTACGGGAGCTGCAGGAACAGATTCAATTGAAGTCGAGAATGGAGCGCTCACTTTCACCAGAATCGGCAGGCCAGATCATCACCACAGGGTCCCAGGAAACCGTTGCAACCTCGCAAGTGTCGTTGCGAAACAGCAATGAGGCGCAAATTCGCACAACATCAAGCGCCGAATACCTCATCACTGGAGTTAAGCAGCATAAGCTATCGGCCATTATCGCACTCGTGCTAATAATCGCCGCCGCCATCGGAATAGTTCTGTTCCTGCGTCCGACAAACACCGAAGCTGCAGTCGATTCCATCGCAGTGTTACCTTTTGAAAATAACAGCAACGACACAGAGGCCGAATATATCTCAGATGGAATCGCTGAGAGCATCATCAACAGCCTAACACGTTTGCCTAATATAAAAGTTATCCCGCGGAGTATTGCCTTTCGGTATCGGGACAGGGCAGCGGATCCTCAAAAGGTGGGTGAGGAGCTTCGAGTCAGCGCTGTGCTGACGGGTCGAATCGTGCGTAGAGGTGACAACCTTAATGTGAGCGTTGAGCTTGACGATGTTCGACATGGAAAGCAGCTTTGGGGTGAGCAATACAGCCGGAAGCTCGCGGACTTGCTGGCAGTGCAGTCTGAGATTTCCAATGAGATCTCGCAACGGCTGCGCTCGCATTTATCCGGTGAAGACAGGAAACAACTTACCAAAGCCTCAACGAAAAACCCCGAAGCCTATCAACTCTATCTCAAAGGCAACTATTACACTTCCAAATATACGATAGAGGGCTTTCGCAAAGGCGTCGATTACTACAAACAGGCCATTGCGCTGGATCCAAACTACGCGCTGGCTTACGACGGACTCGCTTATAACTACAGTAACGCGATTGACTGGGCCATGGTACCCAGCGATGCTGGGCCCAAAACAAAAGAGGCAGCCAGGAAAGCGTTAGAGATTGATGAGACACTGTCGAATGCCCACGTTTCGCTCGCACTTGTAGCGGGCTGGTACGATTGGGATCCGGCAACCGCGGAAAAGGAGTTCAAGCGAGCCATTGAACTAAACCCTAAGGAGGCGAGGGCGCACGGCTTTTACTCCTGGCAGCTCGCGGTCATGGGGCGGGTTGACCAGGCAATTGAAGAAGCTGACCGGGCGGTGCAGCTTGATCCCTCATCGCCCGAGAATTATGCATTCCGCGGATTCGTATTTCTTTACGCGCATCGCTACGAACAGGCGATTGAACAACTGCGTAAGGGCGTCGAGATGGATGCGGATTTCTGGATGAACTTCGAATACCTGGGTAGGTCGTACGAAGCTGCAGGCAGGTTGGCGGAAGCCATCGAAACATATCAGCGCGCGCTTCAATTAGAGAACGGCAATGGTGAGAACTGGGCTAATCTTGGACACGCCTATGCAGTCACCGGGAGAAAAGCAGAAGCTCAAAAGATCATAGATCACTTGAAGGACCCGACGGCACTCAGCTATGTCTCTCATTATAACCTGGCTGTCATTTATGCGGGGTTGAGAGATAAGGAACAGGCGTTAGTCTGGCTCGAGCGGTCCTACGCTAATCGATCGTGCCTGCTTGTGCTGTATATCGGGTCGGATCCGCGTTTGGATAGCCTTCGTTCGGACCCACGGTTTCAGTCTTTGTTAAAGCTCGTCGGAGTTGA
>Ga0126384_10002301_pt1 | contig 11588 bp, 13 predicted proteins | sample PanSoiMetPlot_36_FD_92543 | JGI IMG/M metagenome (GOLD analysis project Ga0126384, IMG submission 92543) | Tropical forest soil microbial communities from Panama - MetaG Plot_36 | ecosystem: Environmental > Terrestrial > Soil > Tropical forest > Bulk soil | place: Panama | collected 2016-02-17 | reverse complement strand
CGAGGGCGGTGAGATCGTGACCGCCCACGCGCGCATGTGTTCGCTCCTGGAGTTTGCCCGTCAAGTGGCGAAGTCTCACGCCTCGATTTTGATCCAGGGTGAGAGTGGAGCCGGCAAGGAATTGTTGGCCCGTTATATTCATGGCCACAGCCGCCGTCACGAGGGTCCGTTCGTCGCAGTCAATTGCGCCGCATTGCCAGAGGGGCTTTTGGAGTCGGAACTGTTCGGTCACGAACCCGGCGCTTTTACGGGAGGGATGGGCACCAAAGCAGGAAAATTTGAGCTGGCCCACGGCGGTACGTTACTACTCGACGAAGTGAGCGAAATGCCTCTGTCCTTGCAAGCGAAGCTCCTACGGGTGTTGCAGGAACGGGTGGTGGATCGATTGGGGGGAAAGAAGCCGCTGCCCATCGACATTCGTGTCATTTCCACAACCAACCGCGATCTGCGCGAGATGATTCAGGCGGGAAATTTTCGTGAGGATTTGTTCTACCGGCTCAATGTTGTACCCGTTCGTCTATTTCCGCTGCGCGAGCGGCTCGACGATATCGAACCTTTAGCGCATTCGTACTTTTTTCGGCAGGGCTATCCTCACGCTTCCCTTTCGGCTGCAGCGCTGGCTCAACTGAAAAGTTATTCCTGGCGTGGCAATGTTCGCGAACTCTTCAACGTGCTCGAACGGGCCGCCATTGTCGCGGGTGGAAAGAGAATCGAAGCTGAGCATCTTCTGCTCGAAGAGGTGATAGGGATTGGCGCCGATGAGCCGCCCGCCAGCACAGAAAACGGTAACATGACCGCTAGCGCGGTGATTCTTAAGAAACAAGCTGAATCCGCGGAGTCAAAGAGCCTTTCAGTTCGGGAGATGGAAAAACAGCTCATTTTTCAGACTCTTCATCAGGTCAACGACAATCGCACCCAAGCGGCAAAGCGCTTGGGTATCAGTGTCCGTACGTTGCGCAACAAGCTCAAGGCGTATCGGGAAAAGGAAGTCGAGAAGGAGTTTAATGGCCGGCCTTAGGTTATTCAAGTTTTAGCCACCAGCTGCTCGAGCTTTCCATGCGGGTGCGCGGCGCGCGTCATCGGTTTGGACCAACAGATCGCGCTGCTACACGAAAATTCGTTGTCCTATCAGACCAGCTTAACATTCTTGTCGCGGACGTTGGCGAAGCTTTGCCATGTCATCAGCGAAGAGAGGTTATAAGAGACATGGATCTGCTCAAAATGTTTGCCATTAGCGGTGTTGGCATGAGCGCCAAGCGTAGCCGCATGAGTGTCATCACGGGCAATCTGGCTACTAAGATTGAGGACTCTCGACATCGAACATTAACTGACGAGCAACGTGCCTCGGCACTGACCAAACTTTCTCACTGACTTGAAGGAGAAGTTTTCGCATCTCCTTTTGTTTCTTTCACCGCAACAAAAATGCCAGATTTTTATTGGCCTGCCACACTTTGAATCGATCCTTAAGATGGTAACCACCCGAAGAGGTTTCCAGGCCTCTTCGAGAAATATCACCGTAAAAAATACCCTTTTGGAAAGAAGTGGCCTATCCTAAGAGATAGCGCCCTTTTGATTGTTAGTCCTACCTCGTTAGCGCCCGGCGGAACCCCTTAAGGAACCGCCCGGCCCGATCTTTTAGTTCAGAAAGCTTTCAACCTAAGTCAAGGTGTCGCTAAAATTTCAGTTGGTCGTGCTGGTGCCAGAGCGTTTCTCGTGCCAACAACACACTAAAGAACTCCTCCAACATTCCGATAGGTTATATCATAGAGCATGATTTGTTCATGACCTCCGCGAAAATCTTTTCGAGGGGAATCAAGTCGGTAGACAAACACCCATGATCCGGTTAACCATCGTTATCGCTCAACTGACTTTAGCCCTCCTCTCAGGATCGCGCCTTGCCGGCGTCCGTTGCGCATCCTGGCTTCTCCCAAGATTTCGGGTGAGCGTGGAGGGCTGAGGTGAGCGGAGTTTCTGTTTCGACGGTGGTCGAGCTGAAAGATTTGCTAGGCCAATCGTTTGTGGAGATCCGTTTTGCGATTTCCTCAAAGGAGACTGCGGTAGCGTCTGCGGTGGCAATGGTTAGAAGCGCCATGGAAATGCTCGCCCTCGACAACAATTGGGTTGCTCGCGCCGAACTATCTCTGCAGGAGGCGTTGCTGAACGCCCACTTCCATGGCAATGAGAGCGATCCCAGGCGAACCATTTGTGTCGGCTGCGTCATATCGGCTGAGAAAATTGAATTGCACGTCGAGGATGAAGGGACAGGCTATCCACTGAACCGCGACTACTCCAGTGTTGACACCACGAATCCACGAGGTAGGGGGTTATTTCTCATTCGCCAACTCATGGATTCGGTCGTCATCGACGGCGCGGGCAATCATATTGTTATGTCTCTAGGCAAGGAGTCCAATTATGGAAATCAACATTAAGCAGGCTGACAACAACACCACCATCGCGCTCAAAGGGCGATTTGATTTTCAAGCGCATCAAGAGTTTCGTCGAACCGTGGATGGCCTCCTTAGATCGGGCAAAGCCACGCTTATGGTGGATCTCTCTCAGGTCGATTTCATCGATAGCTCCGCCCTAGGCTTGCTGCTTTTAGCACGCGAAAGCTGCGAAAAGGCCGGTGGCGAAGTAATCCTCAACCAGCCCAAAGATTACGTCGATAAGGTCCTCAGGCTCTGTCACTTCGACCAACTCTTCCAAGTTCAACGGTAACTCCTGTTCGTTTGAGGCAGCGCGTGGAACCCGTTCACTCAGTTTCCGATGGCCCCAGCGCCGCCGCAAAAGTGCTTGTCGTCGATGATAATCCCGATAAGCGTTACCTACTATCATGTATGTTAGTAAGGCATTTTCATGTCATCGAAGCAGAAAATGGCCGAAAAGCATTGGCGACGATGGAGGAAGTCCAACCGGACGTTGTCCTATTAGATGTCCTTATGCCGGGCGTCGATGGATTCGAAGTTTGCCGACGCATGAAGGCCAATCCAAAAAGCGCCGACATCCCGGTGCTGTTTGTCACGGTTTTGGATCATCACGAGACCCGGGTTGAGGGCTTGGAACTTGGGGCTGAAGACTTTATCAGTTGGCCGGTCAATTCCTCGGAACTGGTCGCACGCATCAAGGCGCGAGTGCGCTCCGCCCGTCCGCTAACTGAACTACGCACTGTCGTCGAAAAACAGAGCCGCCTGCTCGAAGTAAAAGAACAGTACGAGGCAGCCACTCAGTACGAATTGGAACAGGCGCGGCTCGTTCAACAGCGGTTTGTGACCAACGTTTTTCCGGAGGGTAGGGGCCTTGAATTCGCCAATCGTTATCGCCCCAGCAGACACGTGGGCGGCGACTTGTTCGATGTGGTGGCGCTGAATTCTGAAGAAGTGGCATTGCTGATGGCCGACATTTCTGGTCACGGAGTGCCGGCCGCGCTCTTGACCAGCGTTACCAAAGTGCTTTTTCGCACTGGGGTGGAGCAATGCTCCGAACCGGCCAAGTTTCTTCACTGGCTCAATAAACAGATTTCCGCTTATCTTGCCACCGGGGAGTTTCTCACTGTATTCGTCGGTTGTTGGAATTCGAAAACCCGCATTTTTTCCTACGCTGGTGCCGGTCACCCGCCTGCGTTGCTGCTCGCGCCCGATGGCAAGAATGTCGAGCGCCTGTATGTGAGTCAGGGAATTGTCGGGATCATGCCCGATAGTAGTTTCCCGCAGCGCGAGTTCGAATTGCAATGCGGTCAGCGACTGGTGTGTTACACCGATGGCATCACCGAGGCGATTAACGCCGAGCAACAGTTTTTCGGCGAGGAGCGGCTGGCCGACGCTTGTTCCCGTTACGCCCCTTTGCCGCTCACGACGATGGTCGAGAGTGTATTTGCGGAGATGGACGAGTTCTCGAAGGGTGAACCGCAGAACGACGACCAGGCACTTCTTGCTTTAGAAGTAACTCTCTGAGCGTTACACTCGCTGTTGAATCGAGATGCAGCAACCTTTGTGAGCCCTGACATCGGGCTTGCTCTTCGCGTCCTAGACATTAAGAGCCAGTGTTTTCGCGCTCCGCGCTGCTGGGGTTATAGCATGTCGTAACAGAGAAGCATGCCGAGGAATGTTTCTACTAGCGCAGCGGCAATCTTATGACCAATGACCTCAGGCCCTTGGTCCATCGCGCCCATAGCGATAATAACGCGGAGCACCGCTGCCGCGACTATACCGAGACCGGGCAGCGTATTAGCGGTTTTGTCGAGCACGCCCGTCGGACGACGACCTTCTTCTTGGATCGCAATGTTTTCATCCATCAAGTGAGAAAGTTCGTCAGCGCTGGCCGTGCCGCTAACCACGAATCGAAGGGAATCTAACATGAGGCTTTTCGCTGCATGATTGCCCAGAAACTTTGGGTACCTCTTGAAGATCTCGCTGTTGGTCGGATCATCAACATCCTTTTAGAGCGCACCCTCACCGCTCTTCCTAAGTTTGGAAAAGCACCTTACCGATCTGAATTCGCATGCAGCTTGAATCGCCAAAATAATTGAAAACTTTAGTGAACATTAAAGAATTCAGGGGGATGGCCGAACCAAGATAGTGGATGAGCCAGGAACTCGATTTGGAGCAGGAAACGCTGGCACAACTGTCCCGTCTTCCTCTGTCACCGGTTGCTTTGCACATTCTGGAGGTCGCAAAAAACGAGAAAGCGCCGATTCAAAGCCTGGTAGACGTTATTGCCTTCGATGGTACATTTGCTCTGCGATTGCTAAAAGTCGCCAATTTCACCTCGGGTTTAAGTCAGACGATCACAACGGTTTCGCAAGCCATCACCGCATTAGGTTTTGACACGGTCAAATCCTTGGCTTTGGGGTTGACGGTGTTCCCCTTTGCGCCATTCGCTCTTGGCCGGAACATTGTTTCGACCGAACGCGAACCTCCCGTCACCTTGCGGCAATTGTGGGAGCATGCACTGGGTTGCGCTGTTCTGGCCGAAAGATTAAGCGTGCGAGTTGATTACGACTCCCGGCACCAGGCTTTTGCTGCTGGCTTTCTTCATGACATAGGGAGGGTGTTGCTATATCGGTATTGGAGAGAAAGCCTGTTTGAAGCATTAATGGTGGCTCAGGACAAGAACATTCCACCGTCCGAAGCTGAAACCTTGGCGTTGGGTCGGGATCATTTGGAAGTCGGGCAACTCTGGAGCAGAACCGTGGATCTGGACCCGATGCTGCAATGCGCCATCCGATACCATCATCGAAGCGCCTCGGTGCTCGGTGATCTCGGTGGGGAACAAGGCAAACTGGCAACCATCGTACAACTGGCCGATTCGCTTTGCGAAGCTCATGAGATCGGCAAAGGAGGGGACCCAAGCATCGTTCCTGATGAACTGTGGAAAAATTTGAACCTCCAGGAGAGTGAGCACCGTGAAGAGATTTTAAGGATCAAGCAAGAGATCGAAGGGATCAGAGAAGCATTCGGTTTTCAACGCGGAGAGCCAAAACGTTTTCCCCGGGTCCGTGCCAGGTCTTCGCACGAAGTCGAAAATTTCGAGCCCAAAAAAAGCAGCGGCGGCGGCAAAGGCCGAATCATTCCCTTTCCCTCTCGCGGTGAAAACAACGCAAGGTCGACCGAAAAGAACCACGACAGGAAATTGACCATTCTCGTCGTGGAAGACCACGGCTCTCTCTGTGACATGTTGAGTCTATACTTCATGCGCTATGGTTACCACGTGCGCACTGCGAATGACGGGCATGGCGCACTCCAGATCCTCGCTAATGAGAAAATTCATCTTGTGTTGCTGGATTTGATGTTGCCCCGAATGGATGGGTTCGCGGTGCTGCAGCACATGCGTGAGCAGCAAGAAGAAAAACCCCCTTATGTGATTGTCGTTTCTGCAGGAGCGTCGACCAAAGACAGAAGCCGAGTGCTGGAACTTGGTGCCAATGAGTACATGCCCAAGCCATTTCATCTTATGCGCTTACTGGAGAGAATTCAAAACGTCGAAAGGTATCTCCAGTGCTAAACGTGTTTTCCCATCACATGACGAATCTACTTTATCTCATCCGCGCTCATTTGCGGTAGCTTGAATTCCTCCCGACCTAGCAAAAAGACAAGATGACAGAGGTGATAGGCGTTATCAATGACCTTCGATAACAGCGCCTTCTGATGTGATTATAAACTTCCCGCGTGATCTTCTAGTAAAATTTCCGTTCCACTGAGCACGACCTGAAGAGAATTTCTTGCCTTGGCACGTAAGCGTCTCGTTCCAAGCAGCTGAAGGGGTATAATACGGTGAAACGGTTGTCACCGTGCTTTGCTTTTCGTCCGCTTTTGACACTGGCTGTCCCTGGTTTGGGTTCGAATCATCTCCCTTTACATAGAACGAAAACCGCGCAGCCTTAGCTGTTTGATTCATAGCATCTCTGTCGAATTCTCTCGGCATCAGCTGTTTACGTGAGCCAGCGTTGTACCACAGTAGTATGGCTTACCCTATCGGCGGGCTGATATCCAGAATGGGTGAATATTTATCAGCGTCAGAATGCTGACACCGAGAGCGCCATATTGACGGTTCGATCCTATGAAGCCTCTCTCTGACTCTCCTTTTTCAATAATTTTCTTTGTCGGTATTGGCATATTCGTTGCTCAACCCGACGACGTGACTAAGAAAATCATAATCGTTGCCGGTGCTCTGATCGCTCTTGTGGGTCGCGGTACTGGTATTTATTTTTCTCCAACCGGATTTCCTGCCGGAGTTTATTCGACCCAAAGGCGCCGCTCGCGACAAACAAGCGAAGAAGCATCCCGAAGAAAAGCATGAGCCTGAGATTGGTGCCGACTTGGAAGTGTCCGTGGTCAATCTCGTCGATCCGGACCAGCTCGCTATTTCCGCACTACTTTGAGCCTCGGCATCAAATCCGAGAAGGAAAAAGAGGTAGTCAAAGAAGGTAAGGGTACGTAAGTTGGACGAATGCCGCCGTTTCGACCCTCTCATTAATACCGCGCTCGGTTCGGGATATCTATTATCTTGCATTACCTTGGGACAAAACATGGCAGGCGGCGATTTGGAAATCGCCAAAGCCGAAGTCTTAACCAGTTTACTGCTTACCGGAGGCGATCCTCATGGTTGAATCACACTCCAGGGACGAGTCATTGCAGCCGGCTGTACCGCAGCCATTCCGTAGTTTCTCGTCCTCATGTGACGCCGAGACTCAGCGGCTCGGCGCAGCGCCAGTGTTCGCGATTACCAGCGGCAAGGGCGGAGTTGGTAAGACCAACGTCGTTGCCAACCTCGCGGCGGCCCTCATGCTCAAGAAGAAGCAGATTATGGTGATCGATGCAAATCTGGGGCTCGCGAATCTCGATCTCTTCTTCGGTGTAAAACCAAAGTATACCCTCGCTGATTTTTTTTCCGGCGCCGTGTCCCTCTCAGAGATCATCACGATCAATCGCCATGGTATTCTCCTCGTCCCCGGCGCTAGCGGCGTGCCGAAGATTACCGAGCTCCGGCACGATCAAAAGCTAGCGCTACTGACCGCACTCGACGCTTTAACCCACGAGGTAGATTTAGTCCTGGTCGATACTGCCAGCGGCATCTCGGATGCGGTCACCTATTTCACGACCGCGGCTCAAGAGATCATCGTCGTAGTGACCCCGGAGCCAGCGTCGTTGACCGATGCCTTCGCTCTCGTCAAGGTTCTGACTTCCACACATCACCAGAAACGCTTCCACATCCTGGCTAACAACGTTTCCGGCGAAGACGAAGCACGCTGCATTTTCGACACGCTTTCGCGTCCGGCGCTGCGTTTTCTCAACGCGTCGTTAGATCTGTTGGGCTGGATTCCGAGAGACCCACTATTGATGCGCGCGGTTGCACGCTCGCAAATGGTCGTTGACGAGACCTCGGACGCGCCGTCGGCACAAGCATTCCTGTCTATTGCGGATCGTCTGCTGGAGTCAATTGAGGCCGGGGTCAAGGTCAAAGGCAATCTGCAATTTTTCTTCCAGCGTGTGTTGGAGGCCGATAGAGCCGAGCGATGAAAGCGCAACGAAAAGAGAATAGGAACGTTCGCCCCCGTCGCCGGCGCGAGAAGGCGCCCATCAGTGATGAATTGGTCATCAAATATCTGCCGCTAGTGCGCTATGTCGCGGAGAAAATCCATCGCCGTCTCCCGCCGGGAGTTGACTTAGAATCGCTCGTTCATTCAGGTACGGTGGGCCTTCTGGAGGCTTTAAATCGCTACGATCCGCGCCGCGGTGTTGCTTTCGAAATCTACGCCCGCTATCGCATTCAAGGAGAGGTCATGCAATGCCTGCGCTCGCTCGACTGGGTGAGCCGTTCGGTGCGCGCCTGGGGACGCAAGATGGAAGCGGCACGAAATCGTCTCGCTGGTAAGTTTGTTCGTGAACCGAGTGCCGAGGAGATGGCTAAAGAGTTGGAGATCCCGCTGGAGACTTACTACCGGGTCGATCAACAACTAAATGATGCAACGTTGCTCAGTCTGGAAGATCTTTCCATTGCTTCTGAAGCGGAATGGGAGAGAACGCAACAGAAATATGCTCATCATTGTTATCTCGACCCCCTCGCGTTTGTCGAGGGCAAGGACCTCGTAGAAAAACTTGCGGTGGCAGTTCAAGGATTGCCAGAACGCGAGCGCATAGTGGTGAATCTCTATTATCATGAAGAGCTCACTCTGCGTGAAATCGGCGACGTTTTGGATCTTAGCGAAGGGCGAATTTGTCAAATCTTAGGGCAAGCGGTAGGGCGCCTGCGTGCATCTCTTGAGATGAAACCCAAGGAATCACCGAACACGGAACGCAGCAGCGAAGGCCGCAAGGTTCAGAACTCAAAAAAAGCAGTGCCCGTGTGAGATTAAAATTGAAACTACGGCATCGATAAGACGGTAAGGTCACGATGGAATCATGGCGGATTCAGTAAATCGAAATAGTCCCATCCACTATTGCTCCGGAGCGCTACCCGGTGTCACGCCGGGGAACGAGATAAAAAACAGGAAAGAGCCCCAACAGAAGGACAGCGATAAGCCAAAAGCCTTTCCACTGTTTCCCGCTACCGACGCAGTTGACAACGAAGGGGAGTCGAGCAAGGGCAAAACCAAAGGAAAAATCCTCGACATTGACGTGTAGAGAGAAAGTTCGCGGTAACCCTTAATTTAAAAAGGAGTCAACTATGGATGTGGATTGGATTCTCATAACAACTGCGTCAGTTTTGCTTATCGTTTTGTGGCTAATGAGAAAAAAACTGGCAGAACCGAAAGCGAATGGAGAGCAAAGTTTGAGCCGGTTGGCGGAACTGATCAAGAGCGCAGAGGTCGCGAACGATGGTTTTTTTCGTTCCCTCGAGTTAGTGCAAAAAAACCTCGAATCTCTGATCACACGCGCCGAGGGCATGGCGCACAGGCTGCAGAGCTTGATGCTTCATTCAGTTCTCGACAAGCGAGAGCAATACACCGCGGCGGCTTTGCTACTTGCCGAAGGACATGAAGCGGAGTGGGTCGCTTCCATGCTCAATCTTCCGACTGTCCAGGTTCAGTTGATCCACGATCTCCAGCAGGTAACCGCCCGGGAGAAGCGAGCAGCGACACGGCCTAGGAACGAGGAGCCGTTTTCCGAGGAAACAGCCCGGCCGTTAAAAACTGCCGGTGCACAGAAAAAAACTGCCGCCCGGCCAATTCTCTTGGTGGACGTGATCGAAAACGCGGCCAACGAAACCGTCGCGCCCGATGACCAGCTTTCGTGTTTCGAAGGGGTAAGGGTGTAAGAGGGTAAAGACTTCTACGGGGATGAGGCCCGTAACGCCAAGGCGTTTTGCCGCTGAATTAGTGGAGAACCTGAACGCTACAGGTATGCTTATTGCTTTTGGTGAAGACTGTTTTGAACGCGCAATGTACAAGGCCCTGTCTGGCGCAAATGCGCAATCGCGCCGTCTCGAAGTGGCGGCACAGGACCTCCCGAACGTAAATACTTCTCGATACAAGGGCCAGCGGCTCGCCTTCATCGAGGTACTTGCCAACCGCTTGCCGGTCAGCGAACGACCGGGTGGATTAGTCGCCGTGGGCGCTCAAAAAACTAGTGTTATTCAGGGGGAAATACAGACCACGAGCAATCCGTTTCACCTCGCCATTGTCGGGTGGCTTGGAGCAATCCAATGCCAGTCCCATCGATGGCATGGTGGCTCTCGTTGCCATTCGACGCCAGCTCGAAGCGTACCAGCGGGCGATGGGCTAGATTTTCAAGACCTCGTGTATGAAATACCGCGCGGCGGTTGCACAGCTTCTGATTCGGAGGCGTGTCTGTTGAATCGCTCATCATCCTGCGCGGCATCCCTGGCCTCTTGAAGTTTGTGTCTTACGTTGCCGCTTAGGTATTCGTTTCGCGGTTCCCATTCTTCGGTCTTGGGATTCTCAACGGCGGAGGCCTTTCTCTTCCATCCGTTGTTGCGACGGGTCACCGTGACCTCTTTGCGGCGTCCTTTTAAAGTGTTGTGTAAGACCTCCTTAGTCAATTCCAACGATCCTATCGTCTTGCAAGCCGGTATTTTCTAGACTGGCCCGCGGGTAGATTTTGTCTATGATTCGGGCCCTAATGACGTTATCCAATTCGACGGCATGCCATTTGATTTGACCGTAGCGGCGTAAGGTAAACTAATTCGAGATACTTGAGCTACTACTATTCAGTAGAAACCAGTCTCTCTGCGAGACCGCAATCCGCTTCGCTTTTGTTAGCGTACCCTCCTTCAGACGCGCCTTCAGTGCCCGCCGGTCTTGGACACTCAGCTTCCGCTTGTGAGGTTTCATTTTAGGCTTCGCCTAAAGGCGAGGGATTTTCTCCCATTCCCCGAAGGAGGCACTAAACGGTTGGATCTCCCAAAAAGTTATGATAGGTGCTGTGGCAGCGGACTTATATGCTTGGCAGCAAAGGAACCCGCATCGGAGTTGAAAAACAGGCTCTACAGTTCGCTTCCGTTCTGATGCTAATAGCTGCCATATTCGGATCAACTCGATCAACCGTTGCCGGTTCCGCTTCCGCGCCGCTGTCAATAACCGTCACCGTGATAAGAACTTGCAGGCTTTCAGCGAGCCCGCTCGTATTTAGTAACGACGGCTCTACTGTCCCAAAAGCCAACGCCGATCTAACGGCCGACGCCAACATGGCGGTTGTTTGTACACGCGGGTCAAACCCATCCATCGCAGTCGGTCTCGGAAGCCAAGCTTCGGTGACGCTTCCTTTGCGGGAGACGTCCAACGGCGGCGGCAAGTTGAGTTATGAGATCCATAAGAACTCGGGCCTGGCAGAGGTCGGGGCTGAACCTGGCAGTATTGTTTTTCGCCTCGGCACAATTCCTTCGACGCGCGATCAAACCGTCCCTGTTAGTCGCATTCCAGGGGGCCAGAATGTTCCTGGAAGATACAACGATGCTGTTATTGTCACCGTAAATTTCTAGGACATCAGACGCCATAGCAGTCATCGGCCTGATGTCTCCCCTCTACGCGAAAAGGCATTCGCCGGTTCATGTAAGTGCTCCTCGCCCTCCTATAGGCGGCAACGCCCCAAGCTCTTACACGAGCAAGTTTGGCGGCTCCAAAGCGAAATAAT
>Ga0126384_10002300_pt1 | contig 11588 bp, 8 predicted proteins | sample PanSoiMetPlot_36_FD_92543 | JGI IMG/M metagenome (GOLD analysis project Ga0126384, IMG submission 92543) | Tropical forest soil microbial communities from Panama - MetaG Plot_36 | ecosystem: Environmental > Terrestrial > Soil > Tropical forest > Bulk soil | place: Panama | collected 2016-02-17 | reverse complement strand
GTTCGTGATGATGTATCACGGGACTCTGACAAAACTTTACGGGCTAGATCTTGCCATCGAGGCATTTGCGTTAGCACAACACGAAATGCCAGGAGCGGAATTGTGGATTTTGGGTGACGGGCCGGAAACGCCTCAGCTTAAGGTCTTAGCACAGCAGCGAGGACTAAGTTCCAAAGTTCAACTCGTTGGAATTGTGTCGCCGGTGAAGATACCAGGGTGGCTGAACAAATGCGATGTTGGAATTTTACCGATCCGGCGCGACGTCATGCTCGAATACGCGTCTCCCAATAAGCTTGCTGAGTACATAGTCATGGGCAAGGCGGTACTCATTTCGAACCTCAAGGCTCTGCGTCACTACTTCAGTGAGAATGCGCTGGCCTACTTTGATCCCGATGATGTCACGGATATTGCAAAGCAGATGGTCAGACTGTACCGGGACAGGGGATTGCGACAGCAATTAGCGCTTCGGGCAAAGAAGGAATACATGCCCGTAAGCTGGGAGGTTATGAGACAACGCTACCTCGTAGCGATGGATAATCTTGTTGTGCCGGCACAGTGCCCAGTTCAGGAATCTCGGATGAGGGCTGGCGCGAAATCGTAATGATTGTTTCGAACTCTAGATCTCTGGCTGAGTGCTAATGGCAACTCTTGCTTACGTCCTGGTCACCCCGGCGCGAAATGAAGCGCAGTTCATCGAGATGACGATAAAGTCCGTTATAAACCAGACTTTGCTGCCACTTCGATGGGTAATCGTAAGCGATGGCTCTACGGATGGTACTGACAAGATCGTCGCGAAGTATGCCGCTCACCACGCCTGGATCGAGCTGGTACGAATCCCGGAACATGCGCAAAGAAGCTTCAGCAGCAAAGTAGCCGCGTTTCGCGCTGGATACTCCAGACTGGCTGGGCTGAGGTATGAGGTAATTGGCAATTTGGATGGGGATGTCTCGTTTGATGAAGGCTATCTTGCCTTCCTGATCGATAAATTCGCCGCTAATCCAAGGCTTGGTGTTGCCGGGACACCCTATCGAGAAGACAATCCAATCCACGATGAGCGGTTCAAGAGTCCGGACCACGTGTCTGGAGCCTGCCAGATGTTCCGTCGCGAGTGCTTTGAAGAAATTGGTGGGTATCAACCCTCATCCTGTGGAGGCATCGATTTTGTCGCCCTTCTCGCCGCGCAAGCAAAGGGCTGGGAAACCAGGAGATTTGATGATCGAACATGCTTTCACCATCGCCATGTTGGTAGCGGGGATCATGCTGGCGTGTACTCCAGACTGTTGAATCGCGGCAGAAAGGATTACTTGCTTGGCAGTCACCCAGCATTCGAGGTTTTTCGCTGTATAAATCAGATGAAGAACAGTCCTTTCGTCGTCGGTGGAGGACTGATGTTAGTAGGGTACTTCCGCGCTGCCCTTCTCCGAATGGAACGAAGTATGCCGGCGGAGCTGATCAAGATTCGGCAGGAAGATCAGATGAGAAGGCTCAAGCAAACTCTTCGTCACGTCTTTGGACTTGAGAGCAGACGTATTGCTCCATCGGGCGGCCATTAACCTTTCCGACTCTTCCAGATACTCACCTCTAAGTGGCACTAACTCACAATTCAATGTCTTCAAACACAATGGTGGGAACTGGAAAGAGCCATATCACAGTTTGCATTTGCACTTACAAGCGTCCGCTCTTGCTAAAGAAGTTGCTGGAAGCCCTGGCGCGGCAAGAAACCGAGGAGCTTTTCACACATTCTGTCGTTGTCGTAGATAATGATGTTCTGCGATCCGGCGAAAGCGTAGTCCGTGATTTCAGCGCCACTGCTCAGTTTGAGGTTAAGTACTGCGTCGAGGCTCGGCAAAGCATAGCCTTGTCGCGAAACAAAGCGGTCGAAAACGCTTCTGGCGAATTCATCTCCTTTATTGACGACGACGAATTCCCGCCCAGTTTCTGGCTCCTTACACTTTTCAAGACACTTCAGGAACACAAAGTCGACGGTGTCCTAGGACCGGTTAAGCCTTCGTTCGACGAACGTGCACCAAGATGGGTAGTGAAGGGTGGGTTTTACGATAGGCCGACCTACCCGACCGGTTTTGTAATCGACCGTGCGAAAGGACGTACTGGCAATGTCCTGCTGAAACGAAGCATCTTTAGTGCAAGCGAACAGCCGTTTCGACCGGAGTTTCGAACTGGAGAGGATCAGGATTTCTTCGGCAGGATGATTGAAAAAGGGCACGTGTTTATCTGGTGTGACGAGGCAGTAGCTTTCGAATCAGTTCCAGAAAGCCGATGGAAGCGCAGATTCATGTTGCGAAGGGCACTTCTGCAAGGAGCAAATTCCATCCTGCATCCTGCGCATAAGGGCTTCTTGATAATGAAGTCGGTTGTTGCGGTTCCGCTGTACACAGCAGGCTTACCGATCGCGCTACTGCTGGGACAGCATCAATTTATGGCTCTACTAGTCAAGTTATTTGATCATCTCGGTAAGCTTCTAGCGCTGGCTGGCATCAATGTTGTGAAAGAGGAGTATGTGACCGAGTGATGCTAGACAAAAAACCAGTACTAAAGGACGACTACATCGTAAAACCCGACGACCTCGTTCTCGTGACAGGAGCAACCGGCTACATCGGTTCCAAAGTCGTCGAAAGCTTGCTGGGCTTCGGATTTCGCAATCTGCGTTGCCTAAGCCGTCCATCAGGCAAGCAAGCGACTCTCGCAAAGATTGCGAGTCGTTTCTCAGACGCGCGAGTTGAAGTGCTTACCGGGAACTTACTTTCGCGGGACGACTGTGATGCTGCGGCAAAAGATGTGCGGGTAATTTTTCATCTGGCCGCCGGCACGGGGCAAAAATCCTTCGCCGACGCCTTCATGAACTCCGTAGTCACAACTCGCAATCTGCTTGAGGCGAGCGCGCGATATGGTTCACTACGACGTTTTGTAAATGTGAGTTCCTTTGCCGTCTATAGCAACACCGAGAAGGTGCGTCTTCTCGATGAGCAGTTCGGAATTGACCAGCATCCAGAGCTTCGAGGTGAAGCTTACTGTTTTGCAAAGGTGAGACAAGAACAATTCGTAATCGAATACTGCAAGCGTTCAGAGATTCCGTACGTCATAGTTCGGCCGGGAAGTGTCTATGGTCCTGGCAAGAACTACCTTACAGACAGGGTCGGCATCGATACATTCGGCATCTTCCTGCATATTGGCGGCTCCAACACGATTCCCCTCACCTACATTGACAATTGCGCAGACGCGATTGCGCTGGCAGGCCTGAAGGAAGGAATTGACGGGGAAGCGTTCAACATCGTTGATGACGACCTTCCTTCCAGCCGCCAGTTTCTACGGTTGTACAAGAAGAATGTTCGCCATTTCATATCTCTATACCTTCCACCATTCCTTAGCTATTTTCTCTGCTACCTCTGGGAACGATACTCGACCTACTCAGAAGGGCAGTTGCCTCCTGCGTTCAATCGAAAGCGATGGACTGCGTACTGGAGAAAAACCGAATACAGCAACCGAAAACTAAAGACTCAAGTAGGCTGGAGGCAAAAAGTGCCAACAGCCGAGGGTTTTAGACGCTACTTCGAGGCTTGCCGAGGTGGAGCGACACATGCTTAAGGTAGCTATCGTCGGCTGCGGAAAGATAGCCGATTCTCACGCTTCCCAGATTCAGCGCATCAAAGGATGCGAAATCGTCGGTGTGTGCGATCGGGAACCGTTGATGGCCCAGCAGCTTTACGAAAGATTTCCGATCAAGGCATATTTTTCCGACGTTGCGGAACTCCTGGCCCAAGCGAGGCCGGATGTTGTCCACATCACCACGCCTCCACAGAGTCATTTTGAAATTGCCAAGCAGTGCCTTGAGGCGGGCTGCCATGTATACGTTGAGAAGCCTTTTACGGTTTGTGCAGACGAAGCCCAGGCTCTGATCGAACTCGCCGAGCGAAAGAACTTGAAGGTTACGGTCGGACACGATGAACAGTTTAGTCATGCTGCACGTCGCATGAGAGCTCTCGTCCAGAACGGCTTTCTGGGAAGAGGCCCAGTCCACATTGAATGTCATTATTGCTATGAACTGGGCGACAATCCTTATGCCGGAGCACTCCTAGGCGACAAAAAGCATTGGCTACGGAGACTTCCAGGAAAGTTATTGCACAATGTGATTAGTCACGGCATCGCACGAGTTGCCGAGTTTCTGACTACGGAATCGCCAGAAGTAATCGCCTATGGATTCATCAGCCCCCTGCTCAAGAAGATGGGTGAAACCGAAATTATCGATGAACTTCGAGTGATCATCGGCGAGCAAGAGCGAACCACAGCTTACTTTACATTCTCCTCACAAATGCGCCCGTCCATTCATCAACTTCGAGTGTATGGTACGAAGGCTGGTTTCATTCTTGATCAAGATCATGAGACTGTGGTCACGCTGGGGGGAGTTCGATTAAAGAGCTATGCTGAAAAGTTTGTGCCACCCATAGTCCTGGCGAAGCAGTATCTCGCAAATGCCGGGGCAAATATGCGCAGATTCCTGGCAAGCGATTTTCACATGAAAGCTGGAATGAAATATTTGATCCAGAGTTTTTACGAATCGATTACCAAGAACACTCCCGTGCCGATCGCTTACCGCGAAATTCTCTTGACTGCCAGGATCATGGATTCGATATTTGCTCAGCTGGAGCAGAGATCCGTGCCAGCGCTGGACTCGGCACCTGTTCTCGAGAGAACTTCGCCGGACCGCGATGTGTTGTTACACTCCTGCGAGTAGAAAAGCTCCCTGAAAAAGTCAAGCAACCCCCTTCCACAATCAATTGATTTCCTTGTCGAATTGAGAAGTGATAAATCCAATGAAAATTTGCGGAATAGACTTTAAGACAAAGGGCCGCCTGATCAAGGTGGCCTATCCGGAGTTGGAAAAGTATCAACCGCTAGCCGATCCGGAGGCGGCTATCGCTGCTCTGCGGTCGTGCGGCCAACGAATCGATGTCTTTACCTTCATGCAAATAAAGTCGGACAGCCCGGCAACGTACCCGTATGCGATGGAAACCGACGACATGGCCGTTTTGCCGGTTTCGACGTTTGAGAACTGGTGGACGAAACAAATTCGCTCGGAAGCGCGAAACCGCGCGCGACAGGCGGAAAAGAAGGGCGTAGTTGTCAGGGAAATTCCTTTCGACGACAGCTTTGTCAAAGGAGCTTGGGAGATTTACAACGAGAGTCCGCTTCGCCAAGGCAAACCTAATGCCCACTATGGGAAAGACATCGAGACCGTTCGCAGGGAATCAGCTACGTTTCTAGATCAAAGCATTTTCATTGGAGCGTTCCTGGGCGAGCAGTTGATTGGTTTTGTAAAACTTGTCACCGATCCTGCTCGAACACACGCGAACATGATGAACATCGTGTCGATGGTCAAATATCGGGATAAAGCCCCAACCAATGCCCTGATCGCGCAGGCAGTTCGATCTTGCGCTGAGCGAGGAATTCGCTATCTTGCATATCAGGGTTTCGCTTACGGCAGAAAGAAAGCGGATAGCCTTAGTAACTTCAAAGAGGTAAATGGATTCCAACGTGTGGATCTGCCTCGCTATTATGTTCCACTCACTCTATTAGGAGCAGCTGCCCTACGATTGGGTTTGCACCGCAAAATCACCGACCGCATTCCCGAATCCATCGCTGAAAAACTGCGTGAGCTTCGAACCTCCTGGTACAAACGAAGACTGGAAACAACAACAGGAGCCATGGCGTAGAACACCATGCCCGGTATCGTAGGCCTTATTACAAGGATGCCCCGCGCGCACGCGGAGCGAGAGCTACACATGATGGTGGGCGCTATGCATCACGATCCTGCCTGGAATGTTGCCACCTGGATCGATGAGGCCACTGGCGTCTACGTAGGCAGGGTGGAGAGACGAAACTCGTCTTCCAATGGGATGACGGTATTTAATGAGCGACGTGACATTGCGCTAGTCATTTCGGGGGAGCAGTTTTCCTGTCCAGAAATCCGAACCGGATCCGGATCGTCCGGTCAAAGCGCAGACTGCAGCGGCCATCCTTGGGTATCTCGGTTTTACGATGACGATCCAGAATTTCCCAAGAAACTGAACGGACGTTTTCATGGAGTGCTGACGGACCGGCGTCGAGGCGTGGCGAACATATTCATTGACCGTTATGGCCTGCACCGGCTCTATTACCACGAAGCAAAGGAAAGCTTCTATTTTGCTGCTGAAGCGAAGGCGATTCTCGCAGCGAAGCCGGAACTCGCCACTATAGCTCCGCAGGCGCTCGGAGAATTCGTTGCATGCGGCTGCGTGATGGAGAACCGCACCTTATTTCAAGGGATCCGGATTTTACCGGCAGCCGCATCATGGACATTTCGGGGGGCTTCGCTCGAGCGGAGAGGCACATATTTCGATCCCCGAGAATGGGAAGAACAAGCACAAGGCGACCCTGAACAATACTACCGAGACCTTCGCGAGGTGTTCTCGCAGAAACTGGGCGACTACTTACAGGGACCGGAACCGGTTGGCATGTCGCTAACAGGTGGGTTGGATACCCGCATGATCATGGCATGGCAGAAGTCTGTTCCGGGAGCGCTACCCTGTTACTCGTTCGGGGGAGCGTTCCGGGATTCTGGCGACGTCAGAGTGGCTCGTGCGGTAGCTCGGGAGTGCGGACAATCACACAAAGTGCTCCGTGTTGGAAGCGAGTTTCTCAAGCAATTTCCTCATTACGCTGAGCGCGCAGTTTATCTGACGGACGGATGCGTTGCCGTAAATCATGCTCCTGATCTTTACTTGAACAAACTAGCTGCGGAGATTGCGCCCGTTCGAATGACTGGGAACTATGGGGGAGAGGTGCTGCGCAGGGTGCGCGCATTCAAACCAGTCGATCCTGTTGAAGGGCTGTTTCGTCCAGAGCTTCTTTCCTACGTTCAAGCGGCAAAGGGGACCTACGCGAATGCGATTCGCGTGCATCCGCTTTCTTTTGCGGTGTTTCGTCAGGCGCCTTGGCATCACTACGGACTCCTTGCGCTGGAACAAACGCAGGTTTCAATCAGGTCTCCATATCTCGACAACGAATTTGTAAAGACTGTCTTCCGGGCGCCCGAAGCCGCAGTGGCCGGCCACGCGGTCAGTTTGCGGCTCATTGCGGATGGAAACCCGACCCTTGCGCGCATTCCCACAGATCTTGGAATAGCTGGATCACACGGACTCTCGATAGCTTTGAAGCGTCGAGCACACCAGTTCACCTTCAAGGCCGAGTATGCATACGACTCCGGTATGCCCCAATGGCTTGCTCGGATCGATCATTTCTTTTCGTCATGGCATTTGGAACGAATCTTTCTTGGGCGGCATAAGTTTAGTCACTTCCGGATTTGGTACCGGGATGCGCTTTCCAGATACGTTCAGCAGATACTTCTCGACCCACGTAGCTTATCCCGTCCATTTGTCGAGCCCCAGAAACTCGAATCCATTGTTAGAGGACACATCGAGGGTCGGCAAAACAACACCGTTGCTATTCACAAGATGTTGACGTTGGAACTTGTGCATCGCCTGTTCATAGACTCGTCCCGCCAGTCGGAGCAGGTTGGGTCCTCGACGGTATCTTTTTGCGAAACGAGAGCGTGAAATGAATCCACACATCGCCACGCTCTTGTGCGTACTTGGAATTCTTGGTCTCTTCAAATTGGATCGAGATCCGCTGGCACGAACCTCGAAGGCCTTGTGGCTTCCTGTCATGTGGCTGTCAATCGCCGGATCGCGAATGGTTTCGCAGTGGCTGGCTCTGACCGGGGTGACGGATCCGACGGCCCGCGTCAACGCAGCCACTCGGTACATGGATGGAAGTCCCCTCGATCGATTGTTTCTAACAGTGTCTTTTATTGTTGCCCTCGTCGTTCTCGCTGCAAGAGGACGAAGAGTCGTACAGATATTGCGGGACAATCCGGCAATACTGTTCTTCGTGCTGTATTGCGGTGCAAGCACGCTTTGGTCTGACTATCCGGATGTGGCGTTCAAACGCTGGATAAAATCTGTGAGCGATCTTTCTATGGTATTGATCGTGCTTACGGAACGTGATCGATGGTCTGCTGTGAAACGTCTCTTGACACGCACCGGATTTATTCTGATTCCCGTCTCTATACTTCTGATCAAGTATTATCCCATTTTGGGACGTGGATATTCCGAATGGGGTGAGAGCGCACTTACGGGAGTTGCAACCAGCAAGAACGAGCTCGGAGGCGTCTGCCTTCTTTTCGGAGTAGCCTCTTTTTGGCAAATTACTCAATTGCTCAGGGGAGCGCGGGGGGCACGCTTGGGGCGGCCACTCATAGCGCACTGTGTCCTGCTGACCATGGCAGTCTGGCTGCTTTGGACCTCGAGTGCGATGACGGCGATGTCGTGCTTCGCCATGGCCGCTGTTCTCATTATTGCGAGTACACGTCGCGCTTTTGTTCGACGACCCGGACTCATGCATGTGTTGGTGCTCTCAATTGTGAGCGTTGCCTGTGTTGCGTTGTTCCTCGAATTCGGCTCCGGCCTCGTTCAGCAGTTGGGAAGAGACCCCACTCTCACAGGTAGGACGGACATCTGGAAACTTGTCCTAAGTATGGAGAGGAACCCTCTCCTTGGGACCGGATTTGAGAGTTTCTGGCTCGGTTCTCGCCTTGACAAGATCTGGAATATTTACTGGTGGCATCCAAATGAGGCTCACAACGGCTATATCGAGGTGTACTTGAATCTAGGCTGCATGGGACTAGTCCTGCTCGCCGTTCTATTTGTAAGCGGATACCGCAATGCAATGTCGGCCCTTCGTCGCAATCCCAATAAGGGAAATATCAGACTGGCGTATTTCGTAGTGACCGTCGTCTATAACTTTACTGAATCAGCGGTCCGGATCATGCATCCCGTGTGGATCGTATTCCTTTTGGCGACGGCCAAAGTCCGCGAAGAGGCACCGGGGGAGAAGACAAACGTTATTGCTCCGCAGCCCGCGCTTCAGCAAGAAGAATTCTCGTATTCTTAACTGAGTTGGGTGCCGGCCGAAACTGCAGTCTGGGAAGCATCGGCACGTTAAGTCACCCCTAGAATCGAACAACTCGAGGATATATCGCGAAGTGCAGTCCTTCCGAAATCCCTGGTCAAGGGCTCATGGTTACTATCAAAGAAGGATCGCGAGTTTTCTGTTTAGACGACCGCTCGTGATCGATTTGAAGAGACCATTGATCTCGTTCACGTTCGATGACTTTCCGCGATCCGCACTCTTTGCAGGTGGTTCGATCCTGAATCAGTTCGGTTTGGCAGGAACCTACTATGTCTCGCTGGGCTTGGCTGGTCAGCAGACCGCTACCGGAGAGATGTTCTTACCTCAGGATGTGAGGACGGTTCTCGAGCAAGGGCATGAACTCGGATGTCATACCTTCGCACACTGTCATTCGTGGCGTACTGATCCGGGGAACTATGAACAATCCGTGCTTGAGAATCAGACTGCGCTCAAAGCGTTAGTGCCGGGGGCAGAGTTCAAGACGTTCTCATACCCCATCAGTCCGCCAAGGCCTCTAAGCAAGGCTAAAGTTGCGAAGCGCTTTTTATGCTGTCGTGCCAGCGGCCAGAGCTTCAATACGGGAACTGTGGATCTGAATCAACTAGCAGCATATTTTCTCGAGCAAAGCCGTGACAATTTCCTCGCGGTAAAGGATGTCATCGATCGCAATTGTCGGGCGCGCGGCTGGCTGATTCTGGCAACGCACGATGTTGCCGATCTCCCCACTCGATACGGTTGCACTCCCGCCTTCTTCTCTGCAGTTGTGCAATACGCAATCAGCTCTGGCAGCCGCATTCTGCCAGTTGCAAAGGCCTTAGACGAACTCGTGCAAAATGATTCATGATTGAAAAGACCTAATGAATTTCACAACATTGCGTGCTTTCAAAGAAACTGATTTCTCCAATTCCTTGTGCGCCATAAAGCGTCGGCCATGCCCTCGCAAGCCGGTTACTTTGCATCCTAAGTCTTCTGGCCATACGGGCATCGCAATTTGTGCACTTCCGTGCGTTTGCGTGAAATGCCGGTAAAGGTAAACTAAAGGAGAAGAATACATCTGACTTTCAGCATCACGAAATGAAGCCTCCGCGGGTGCCGACAACGCTCGCGATCCTGTAAACGACGAATGGGCCGACGCGGATCCTGCACCAGAGCGCCCGGAGGAGAAATGAAGAGTAAGAGTTCCTTTCTGTTGTTGATTCTCGTGGTTGGCCTATCGATTTGCTGTCAAGCCCAACTTTGGTCAGGAGTGCTGTCTTCAGCTCGCGCAACAGATTGGTCACAGGCCGGAGCCGATCCAACCTACGTGAATGAAAATCGCTCGCTCTGCTCCACTGTGGGACCTTTAGGAGCATCTGGAGCTCCGGTTACTCCAACGGCAATCAACTCCGCGATCGCTAGCTGTGCCAGCAGTCATCCCCTATCCGGGGCTGGAGGATATGTACAGCTGGCAGCCGGCAACTACTATCTGAGTGTTACGACTCCTATCAACATGAAGAGCAACGTTACTCTGCGAGGGTCCGGCTCAAACAGCACCTTCATATATTTCAGCGGAAGCAATGGTACCTGCCCGTTTTCTGGAGGTGCCGATATTTGTATAGCCACGTCCAGCTCCGGGCTGGGATATGACGGAAGCACCGATAACGTCGCGACCTGGACTGGGGGGTATGCGCAGGGTACGACAAGCATCACGATCAATAGCTTCAGCAAGGGGGCGATCAGCAATTGGTCGGTAGGCAGCCTGATCTTTCTGGATCAGCTCGATACTTCCAATTCTCCGGTCCCGACCACTGGACTAGTGGTTTGTCGAAATGGATCGTGCGGCGGCGGGAATGTCAGCGGGCGTCCAAACCGGTCTCTGACGGAACCGCAGGTGATAACTTCCATCACTGGAAGCGGGCCGTGGACGATCGGCATAAGCCCCGGAATAAGGATGCCAAACTGGTTTAATTCCGGTAGCAGTCCGCAGATATGGGGGAACAGTGGCCAGCCGATGCAGAGAATAGGCATAGAGAACATGTCGCTTGACATTTCAAGCGCACTCAACACGTTCTCGACGGTTCTATGCTTCGGCTGCGACAACGTTTGGATCAAGGGAGTTCGGTTCGCAGATACACATGGTGATACCGAGACAGGACAGAATGGTTTCTACCACTTTTATCCGATTCAATCCCTTAAAGTTACAATGCGCGACAGCTACGCCTACGGCTCGCCGCCTGTCTCCAATTACTACATGATGAGCTGCTGGACGAGCGGAGATGAGCTGTTCGAGAACAACATCACGCAACATATGCCGTTCTCTTTCATGGCTGAGGGATGTACGCGCTGGGTGTCCGCCTACAATTTTCAAATCGATGACTACTACACCCACTGTCATGGTTGTTCAGTCGATACGCAATGGCAACAGTCGAGCAATTACCGCCATGGCGGCACCGACGTCCTCGGGCTGTTTGAGGGCAATGTCGGAACTGGAATTATCGGCGATGCCGTTTTTGGCGCATCCGATTTTATTACCGGTTTTCGAAATTTCTGGAATGGCCGTGATCCGAATGGTGGTAGTTCCGGTG
>Ga0126384_10002299_pt1 | contig 11593 bp, 15 predicted proteins | sample PanSoiMetPlot_36_FD_92543 | JGI IMG/M metagenome (GOLD analysis project Ga0126384, IMG submission 92543) | Tropical forest soil microbial communities from Panama - MetaG Plot_36 | ecosystem: Environmental > Terrestrial > Soil > Tropical forest > Bulk soil | place: Panama | collected 2016-02-17 | reverse complement strand
CCGAACTCACCCGCCGCATTGCTCGCGCCGCGGAGGAGGATGCCGTCCACCACCGCCCCGGACCCTACACCCGTGCCGACGAACACCGCGACGAGACTCTCGGCACCTCGCCCGGCCCCGAAGCGATATTCGCCCCACGCGGCCGCCCGCACGTCGTTCTCGACGTAGACCGGCATGCCAAAGGCCGACTCGATCTCGTCGCGCAGCGGCACGTTTTCCCACTGAAGGTTCGGAGCGTAGACGACGGCCTGCGTCTTGGGATGGATCTGGCCTGCGCCGGCGATGCCGATGCCGACGACCCGCGAGGGGTCGGTGGAGTCAATGAGACGGGTGATGACGCTCTTGAGGTTCGCGAGGACGCTCGCCGCGCCCTTCCATGCCTCCGTCTGCACTTCGAGCCGGCCCACGAGCTGACCGGAGGAGCTCAGGAGCCCGCCGCGCAGCTTGCTGCCACCCAGGTCTATGCCGACGGCGTAGCGGTCAGGAGGCACGAGCAGTCGCGGGGAGGGGGAGGGCAGGCTCTCTGCTGGTCAGGCCTTCTTGTCGTCTTCCTTCTTCTCGGCTGTCGACGGCTCGTCCTTGATCTCGGCGACGCCCTTCTTGAACTCCTTGACGCTCGAGCCGAGCGAGCGAGCGAGATCCGGCAGGCGCTGAGCGCCGAAGAGAATGAGGACGATCACGAGGATGAGCAGCAGCTCCTGATAACCAAGACCAAACATGGCGGGACTCCTTTCCTGTGTTGCTAAGGCTCCTTCACCCTACGCGCCCCTCCAGGCCTTGTCAACGCGTCGCGTGGTTATGGGTTGCGGAGGACCCGTTTTTCACCCTGGCGGACCGTCACCCGCTGGGCGTCGAAGTACTCCATGAGCGGGATGGCGTACTTCCGGCTGACCCCGAGGAGGTCCTTGACGTCCGCGGGAGAGATCTCGCGCTTCTCCTTCAGGTGAGCCACGACCTTGTCCCGGATCTCCAGGAGCGCCGCCGCGTGGAAGAAGAGCGACTCTTTCACTCGCAGGAGGCGGCCGTCGGCCACGAGGAGCTGGAAGAGCTCGTGCCGCTCCGTGCCCTTGACGCCGAGGCGGCCGAGCGCCTCCTCGGGTCCGGGAGGGGCGGCCCCGGCTCGGCGGAAATCCTCTGCCAGGCCATCGACCACCCGCTGCTGGTCGGCGGTCAGCCGGATCGCGTGGGCGGCCAGGCGCACCTGGTCGCGCTCACTCCGGACCACCCCGTCTCCCTCAAGCGTGGCGAGAAGCTGGGCGAACACCTTCTCCTGGGCGTGGCCCGCTCGGCTCCGCAGCTCCTCACGCGAGATACCCCCCCGCAGCGGATGCTGGGCGTGGAAAGCCTCGAGGAGCGCCACGGTCTGGGAACGGAGCCGGTCGCTCGCCTCGTGGTGCACATACCACTCGCGGTCCACAGCGGTCACTGCTTGCGCCCGGAGGAGCTCCTCGAGGAGGCTCCGGAGCCGCTCCGGCCCGAAGGGGACGCGCGCCCGCAGATCGGCCGCGCGGAGGCCGGCGGCGCCGGCCTGTCGCAGGTGCTCCTCGACGATCTGCGCCGCCGGAGCCGTGTCGAGCAGCCGCAGGTGCTCGGCAAGCGCGCCGCCCTTACGCTTGAAGCGGGGCGGAACGACGTCCAGCACGGTGCCGCCGCCGATCGTGATGATGGGCGAATAGGAGCGAATCACGTAGCGGTCGCCCGGCAGCGCCGTGACGGCCGCCTCGAGCCGGAAGCGGCCATACGTCGTGTCGCCTGGCGTCACTTCAGTGCGATCAACGAGGAGCACCCGCGCCATGACCTCCTGGGTCCCCACGTGAAAACGGACGCGGTCGCGGGGCTTGAGCGGCCGTGGGGCATCGGCCAGGAGTTCGAGGGTGCCATCGACCAGCACGGTGGGCACGAGACCGCCTGCCGGAGCCACGACGTCCCCCCGCTCCACGGCCGCTCGCTCGACGCCCTGGAGATTGACGGCCGTTCGCTGACCGGCCTGCGCGCTCTCGACGGCATGCCCGTGAACCTGGAGACCTCGGACCTTGGCCTGAATGCCTCTTGGGAAGATCTCGATCTTGTCGTCGACGGCCAGGCGCCCGGCCATGAGCGTGCCCGTGACCACGGTCCCGAAGCCCTTGATCGTGAACACGCGGTCGACGGGCAGCCGCGGTGTGTGATCCGTGCCGCGCCCGGGTACCTCCTCGGCAAGGCGCGCAAGCGTGGCACGCAGCTCCGGCAGCCCCTCCCCCGTCTTCACCGAGACCGGCACGATGGGACACCCGGCAAGAAACGTCCCCTCGACGAGGCGGGCCACGTCGTCCTTGACCAGCTCGATCCACTCGGCGTCGGCGAGATCTGTCTTCGTGAGCGCGACCATGCCGGCCTTGATCCGCAGCAGCTGGCAAATCGCGAGATGCTCGCGCGTCTGGGGCATCACCCCTTCGTCGGCCGCGATGACCAGGAGCGCCAGATCGATGCCCCCGATGCCCGCCAGCATGTTCTTGACGAAGCGCTCGTGGCCTGGCACGTCCACGATCTCGATGGTGAGTCCGCTCGGCTCCTCGAGGAACGCGAAGCCCAGGTCGATCGTGATCCCCCGCGCCTTCTCCTCCGGCAGGCGGTCGGTGTCGGTGCCGGTGAGTCCCTTGACCAGTGAGGTCTTACCGTGGTCGATATGGCCCGCGGTGCCGACCACGACGTGCTTGGGCACGGCTAGAGTCCGTTGAGCATGGAGGCCAGAGACGGCAGATCGCCGGGAAGGATGGTCCGGAAATCGAGCAGGAGGCGATCGTCGAGCAACCGACCGAGCACCGGCGGCTGGCCCGACCGAAGCCGGTCATCGAGCAGGTGCGCCGGCCGGTCGGGGCCACCCAGGGCAATGGCGGCCGTGGGGAGCTCCACGGTCGGCAGCGCTCCGCCGCCAACCTGCGAGGTGGCGTCCACGAGGGCCACGCCGAGCCGTGCGTGGGTCTCCGGCGACAGCCGGCGGGCGAGCCGCCGCGCGCGACGCCGGATGGAGGCCTGCGTCTCGGTCAGCATGCGCAGCGTCGGAATGGTCTCGAGAGCGTCGCCCGTCTCGTAGGCGTAGAGGGTCGCCTCGAGGGCCGCCACCGTGAGCTTGTCGATCCGGAGCGCGCGGTTGAGCGGATTTCTGGCCAGGCGTCCTATAAGCTCTGCCTTCCCGACCACGATACCGGCCTGGGGACCCCCGAGGAGCTTGTCTCCCGAGAAGGACACGAGGTCCACGCCCGAGGCCACGACCTCGGGAACGGTCGGCTCGTAGGGGAAGCCATGGCGTCTGAGATCGAGGAGAGAGCCCGAGCCCAGATCTTCCATCACGGCAACCCCACGCTCGCGCCCGAGCTCCGCCAGCTCGCGCGAGCCCACGGCAGCGGTGAAGCCCACCACGCGGTAGTTCGACGTGTGAACCTTGAGCAAGAGCCCCGTGTCGGGCCCGATGGCCTGGGCGTAGTCTTTGAGATGGGTGCGATTGGTCGTGCCCACCTCACGGAGAACCGCGCCGGAGCGCCGCAGGATGTCGGGAATGCGGAACTCGCCGCCGATCTCGACGAGCTCGCCGCGCGAGACGATCACTTCCTTGCCGCGCGCCAGCGTCTCGAGGGCGAGCAGCACCGCCGCCGCGCAGTTGTTGACGACGAGCGAGCCCTCCGCGCCGGTCAGTCGCTGGAGAAGCCCGTCTACGTGCGCGTAGCGGGACCCGCGTTCCTTGTGGCTGATGTCCATCTCGAGGTTGGAGTAGCCGGCCGCCACGGCTCGCAGCCGCTCCTGCGCGAGGGGTGAGAGCAGCGCGCGGCCGAGGTTCGTATGCAGCACCACGCCGGTGGCGTTCACGACACGGGCCAGCGAGAAGGCGCCGCGCCCGGAGAGGCGTGCGACCAGGCGTCCTGCCACGGCTTCGGCCGAGGCCGCGCCTTCCGCGCCCTCGATGATCTTCCGGCGCTCGGCGGCGAGCACCTCGCGCGCCGCCTCGATCAGACGGCGCCGGGGAATCCCGGCAAGCGCGGGGTGACGCTCCACCTGGGTGACCACCGCGTCGACGCCGGGAAGCGTCCGCAATCGCGCCTGCGCCTTATCCTCCCGGGGCAAGCTCCGTCTCCACTCTCGCGCGGACTCGCGCGATCACCTCGCGCGCCTCGTGCCGGAGCGCCTCGGCGCCGGCGGCGCGCGCGTCCCCCTGGAGGAGCCGCCGCACGGCCTCCTCCGTCAGCCCGGCCCACAGCTCCTCGAGATCGCGGGGCGTGAATCCCTGGCCTCGGAGCGCAGTCGTCCACTCCCGCGCCAGCTCCTGCACGAGGTGGTCGCGCTCGGTCGCGAGACGGCGCGCGCGCTTGACGAGCTCTGGAAGCTTCGGGGCCATCTCTATTCCTTCACGTAGCGGCGGACCGTGTCCACGAGGTTGGGCTCCCACCGCGTGGTCGATACGCAGGCGAAGTTGGGATCGGGCTTGAGGCTGCCGGGCTTCCCGAGGCGAAACGTGCGCATCTTGCTGTTGATCTGAAGCTCGGTCGTGCCGCCATTCGGGCGCGCGAACACCGTGAACGTCACGAGCGCTTCGCCCTCGAGAGGCTTGTCTCCCTTGCTCCCGCAGTCGGCATAGACCCCGATGGGCGAGACGATGTCGTCCGAGGAGATGACGCCGGAGTCCTTGGCCACGGCGCGCAGGGGCACGTTATCGTACGCCAGCGCGCGGATCAGCGCGTTCCAGGTCACATCGTAGGGCGCGGCGACGTGGTCGCGATACGGCGGCGGCTGCAGCGGCGAGATGTACGAGGCGCAGCCGCCCACGGCCGCCCAGGCGAGGGCGAGGCCGGAGGCGCCGAGGAGCCGCGTCCACGATGCGGGCATGGAGGCATTCTACCGCGGGTGGTGGTCGATCCCGCGGTAGGCGCTGATGAAACGCCGGATCCGCGGCTCGTCGAAAGCGTTGAAAGCATCCATCCGCGTCCATGCTGTTAGAGCGATCCGCGTCTTCATGCCGGGATAGGGCGCCAGGATCACCTGCTGGTCGTAGCCAGAGACAATGGCGGCGAGCTTCGCCACGAGATCCGGGCACGGCTCGGGGCAGTTGTACTGCACCATGACACCGCCGTCCTCGAGGTTGTGCACCTGGAGCTGGCGGGGAATGGGCTCCGTGTGAATGCCCCACGGCGCGATGTACGGCAGGTGCGGGCCAGACGTCGGCGGATCGGAGTTGTACGGCGTAATGGGCTCCTTGAGCGTCTGCACGTGCAAGTTGCCCTGATCCGAGAAGAGCGTCCCGGGCGGTCGGTTCGTCATCGTGGCGTAGGTCCACGCGCCTGCCGCCGCCGCGGCAAGGGCCGCGACGACGACCCAGAGCCATGGGCTTCTCCGGCGCGCCGGCGCCGCACTGCTGTTCGCGGGCTTTCCTCGTGTCTCCATGGCCGGTTTCCAGCAGGCGCGCGTGGCGGAAGCGTGTGGGAGTCGAACCCACCTCCGACTTGTCTAGAGCCGGACACCGGATTTGAAGTCCGGGAGGCCCACCGGGATCCTAGACGCCTCCGGGCGACTGGCCGCGGACGAATCGCGTGGAGTGTACCATCCGGACCGCCAGGGCCGGGGCGCTTCTGTCGGGCGGAAGTCGCCTCCTGCGAGCGTGATAGTCTCGCGAAGCAATGAGGCGGATGGAGGGACTCCTGGCACTGGCCATCCTGACACTCGCACTGTCGGCCGAGGCCGCCGATCCGATTCTTCCCGACGTCTCAGCATCGCCCGCCGAGCGGAAATTCATCGAGCGTCACTGGCGCCAAGCCATTGCGCCCCAAGGCACCCCGCCCGCCTCCTTCTCGCCCATCGAGCGCTCTCTCCAGCCCGAGGCCTGCGGCGCCTGCCATCCGGTGCAGCTCAGCGACTGGCGGACCTCGCTGCACGCGAGGAGCATGGGCCCGGGAGTCGCGGGGCAGCTCGTCGAGATGCGGCTGCGCGAGCCGGCGACTGCTCGCTCGTGCGCGAGATGCCACGCGCCCGTGGCCGAGCAGCGCCCCGAGCTCCTCGAGGCGAATCGCCTCGTCCCGAATCCCGATTTCGACGCCAGCCTCGAAGCTCGCGGCATCATCTGCGCGAGCTGCCACGTGCGCGGCCACGAGCACTTCGGCCCTCCGCGTCGGGATGGCACGACCGCCGCGCGGGCGCCGCGGGAGCGCCTGCCCCATCGCGGCGTCACGCGGACGGGCGCCTTCCTGCGCTCCGAATTCTGTGCGAGCTGTCACCAGTTCGGCCCCGAGGGACTCGCGCTGAACGGCAAGCCGCTCGAGAACACCTATGAAGAGTGGCGGCGGAGTCCGGCGGCGCGGCGCGGCTGGCAGTGCCAGCACTGTCACATGCCCGATCGCCGGCATCTGTGGCGCGGCATTCACGATCCGGAGATGGTCCGCTCCGGGCTCGAGATCGCGCTCCGCGCGGACCGGCCGCGCTATCGCGTGGGCGAGCTAGCGCGCGCCACGCTCGTCGTCACCACGCCGCGAGTCGGCCACGCCTTTCCGACGTACGTGACGCCCCAGGTGCGCGTGCGCGCCGAGCTCTTCGACGGCGGCGGCGAGGCGGTGCCCGGCAGCCTGGAGGAACGGGTGATCGGCAGACAGGTCCCGCTCGACCTCTCGCGCGAGATCGCCGATACGCGCATCCCGCCGGGCGGGCGCTTCACTCTTCACTACGCGCGCCGCATGGACACCGCGGGTTTGCGGCTCCGCGTCACCATCACCGTGCTGCCCGACGAGTTCTACACGCGCTTCTTCGACGCCCTGCTGACAGCGGGAGCGGGCGCTGGAGAAGCCGAGATCCGCCGGGCTCTCGAGGCCACGCGCCAGTCGCCCTACACGCTGTACGTGAAGGAGCTCGTCCTGACCTGAGCGTGCGCGGCAGTCCTGTCCCTCAGGGCGCCCCTTCGTCGGGCGCTGGACTCGGATCCACGGGCGCCAAGTCCCCCATGTCGGGCTCGAGCTGGAGCGTATCGGCGATCTTCGTGTAGCTCGAGAACATCTGGGCCACGCCAAAGATCTCCATGACACCGCGAGGAGTCACACCGAAGCGTCGCATCTGGGAGAGATGCAGTGCCGCGCCCGAGGCCGAACGGGTGGTCACGGACACGGCGAAGGCCAGTGCCTCCTTGAGCCGGCGCGGCAAACGATGATCGGCGAAGGCGTGCCGAGCGGCGGCCCAGACGTCGGCCGCGTACGCGGCATCGTGCGCGATGCACCGAAAGCCCGCCGGCACGGTCGCGCACTGGTAGAAGTCGCGGATCTCGGCGAACAGGGTTTGCGTCTCCGGAGGCGCCGTCGCCTCCTCCACGGCGCCCATGAGGTCGAGCGCGTCCGCTGCCACGTTGAGCGCGTTGGTGATGCCCACGACCTGTGCCGCCTCGTACCAGACGGCGTCTCCGGCCATCCCCTGCAGCTTCCCGGCTGCAGTGTGAGCCTTGACTCAGTACTCGCAGGCGTTGACGCCACTGACCACCGCGGCCACCATTTCCTTTTCGCCGCGCGTGAACTCGCCGGGCGCCGTCGCGCGCTTCATGGCGCGTCCGTGCGGGCTCCCAAAACCCGGATCCCAAGCCATCACCCGGCTCATGGCGGGCGGCACCTCGAACGCATGATTGAACCAGGCACTGCTCAACTCGAAGGCCTTCTGGGCGGAGGGAGGATACTCGACGGCGGCTCTGAGTCTGACGGTGGGCATGGTGTCTCCTCCAAGGAGAGAGTCCGGCGGCTCTCGTTCAGTTCCCTCCAGCGAGGGGCGGGAACATCGAGAGCACGTCGCCCGGGGCCAGCACCTGGCTGGCGGGCGCGTCATGGCCGTTGACGACGGTGATGCAGGACAGATCGTCGGGAATCTTCAGGCGCTCGATGACATTCTCGACTGTCGTGCCCTGGGGGACATCGAGGGTCACGCCATCACCCACGGAGCCGGAGGGCAAATACTGGGAGAGGAGCGCAAAAAGCCGGACCTCGATCTGCATCCGGCCGCGTGAGCTAGTTGGCGGCGGTGATACGGAGGCGGTCGCCCGGGCGAACGCGGGCGCGCTCGTCGAGGGCGTTCCAGCGGGCAAGGGCAGCCGACGAGATGCCGTAGCGCTTGGCGATGCTCCCGATTGTCTCCCGTGACCTCACCACGTGGATCTCAGGCTTCCCGATCCTCGCGACCTTGTGGTCACGGTACCGGGCTTCCATGAACCGCTGGGAGGTGCCGATGGGAAATTTGAGGTTGTAGCTCCCTCCGGGAGGCGTCTGCTTTCGAGAGAGCTCCGGATTGAGCTCGCGGAGGGTCTCGAGGCTGACTCCGGCCAGCGCGGCCACGGAGGCCAGCTGCATGCCCTGCGGCACTGGAGCGATCTCGTACGGGACCGGCCCGGACTGGGAGGATGCAAACCCGTACCGCTCGGGCTCCCGGCCGATGATGGTGGCGGCCTGGATCGCCGGGACGTAGTTCTTCGTCTCGTCCTTCAGTACCTGTCCCCGCGTCAGATCCCAGAAATCTCTCGAGCCGAGCGCGGTCATCGCGCGCGTCACCTTCATCTCACCGGCGTTGTAGGCCGCCTTGGCCAGCTCCCAGGAGCCGAACGTCGTGTAGAGATCCCGCAGATAGCGGGCGGCGGCGACCGTCGACTTTTCGGGGTCGAGGCGCTCGTCGACCCAGCGGTCCACCCGGAGTCCGTACTGGCGCGCTGTGGGCGCCATGAACTGCCAGAGCCCCTTGGCGCCCGCGCGCGACACGGCGACCGGATTGAAGCCGCTTTCGATCATCGCCGTGAACATCAGGTCCTCAGGCAGGCCCTTGGCTCGGAGCACACCCTGGATCATTTCTGCGTAGCGACCCGAGCGCTCGATCCAGCGCTCGACGACCGCCCGGCGGTAGCCCGTCTGGAAGTATTCCAGGAAGCGCCGCACCTCGGCATTGTCCCGGACCGGGAACAGGGGGCTTGGCTGGCTGAATGACTCGGTTGCTGCTCCGTCTGACGGTTGAAGGTCGGGACCGGGACCCAGCTCCACCAGGCCCCCGGGGACGGCCGCCGCCGGATCACTGGAGGGAGCCTCGGCTGCACGGCTCTGCGCCGGAGGGTCCAGGGCGGATCGCTGCTGCAGAGGGGTGGCGTCCAACTCGGCTCCGGCCACCTTGGGGTAGCCCAAGGCCGCGAGTCCGATCAGCACGTAGCCTAGCTTGCGGGTCCTGTTCTGGAAGGGCATGGAGACGAGCTTTAGGTTTTTTACCACGGGGTAGGATCGGGGGTCAATCCCCGGCACCCAGGGGGGTCAGAAGCACAGAATTCTTGACACAACGTGTCGGAGACCATTAGGGTAACTACTCGCAAACTAAGGTAGTTTTGGTGCGCACTCCGGATAGAGGGAGAGGAGGTGAAACCAAAATGAAAAAGATCATCGCGCTGGTGATGGGCATTGCCTTCGCTTTCGGCACGGCCGGCTTCGCGGCCGCCCAGGCCCCGGCCCCCAAGGCCGAGGATAAGAAGGCTGACGAGACGAAGTCGACCGAGAAGAAGGCCAGCAAGAAGAAGGGCGGGACCAAGAAGGGCAGCGACGACAAGATGGAGAAGAAGACCGACGACACGAAGAAGTAGATCGGCCCATCGCTCAGCAGTTGCCAGGGCGCCGCTCCCACAATGGGGGCTGGCGCCCTGCACTTTCTCGCGACTCAGGGGCCGCCGGGCTCTATCGGGGGCCTGGAGCGGGAGCCGGGGCCGGCTGGCTCTTGGGAGCGCTCGGTTGATTGGAGTCCGGAGCCCGCCGGTCCTCTCGCGTTCCGGTGAACCATTGGTTCCGGTCGTGGAGGCGCACCGCCACTTCCTCGCCCGCTTTTACCTCTACCGGCGCCCGCCAGAAAACGACGGTCGTATAGCCGAATACCTGGGGACGATCCTTGTAGCGAGCCGCGTCGCGCGTCTTGAGCACCGGAGGGCGCTTGGCATGCGGGGTCTCGCGCCAGGCGAGGAGAGTCCAGGCTCCCTCCGGAACATTCCGGAAGCGAAAGGCTCCTGTGGCGTCAGAAGACTCGCCCAAGAGCAGGTGGCCGCCTCCCGCATCGATAAGGGCTCGCTCGAAGGCCTGCAGCACGGCGCTCAGCTTCGGCTCTGCCTCGAGAAAGGCATCCGGAGACTCGCGATACCGGGCCTTGATCCCGTCCAGTTCGGCATCGAACTCTGCGGAGCGCGGCAGGAGGAGCACAGACACGGACGTATAAGGGGTGGTCGACTCTATGCCGCCCCGCTGGGCTTCGGCATAGGCTCGGCCGTCCACGGTTCCGAAGGCGCTCCGCTCGCGCGCGGCCAAGAGCGGCGCCATGAGGTCGGTGATGTTGGCAGACCAGGCCACCTCGGACGACAGGAGCAGGAGAAGTGCGACCAGCCCGCGTCTTGCGGCGGAGGGGAGCATCATCCGTCGGGCAAGACGAGCCATGTGGCCGGGGTGACGAGGCCGGCTTGCTGCTCGAAGAGATCGAAAAAGTTCTCGTCCCGTGGCACGAGCCGAACCACGGTTTCATCGTCTCCCGGTGAGTCGCCCATGTCAACGTCCGCGCCCTTGTTTGACAGTCGCTGTCCGCGGTGGCTAGGATGCGGCCGTGGCGCCCGAAAAGCCGGCCACCGGCCAGCACGTCCGCTGTCCTCGATGCGGTAGCAAAGCTCTCTGGACAGGCAATCCTCATCGGCCCTTCTGTGGCCTCTCCTGCCGACTGATCGACCTCGGGCAATGGCTCGACGAGCGGTATCGGGTCGCCGGCGACACTCTATCGGACGACCTTCCTCCAGACGATCGACCCGCGCGCCCGCGCGAATGATGGACCTCCTCGGCGATCCGGCTGTATTCCTCCAGCGGATCCTCCTCCAGCTTCCCGCGCTTCTGGTCGCCGTCACCGTCCACGAAGTGGCGCACGCTCTCGTCGCGGATCGCTTGGGCGACCCCACGGCACGTCGCCTCGGACGGATCACGCTGAATCCACTCCCGCTCATCGATCCGCTCGGCGCTCTCTGCCTCGTGCTCGCCGGTTTCGGCTGGGCCAAGCCCGTGCCGGTCGACGCACGGAACTTCCGGCATCCGGTCCGCGACATGTTCTGGGTCGCCCTCGCAGGTCCGATCGCGAACTTCCTGGCCGCGCTCGTCGCGGCCGTGGTCTATTTGGGGCTCCGACCATCGGGACTGCTCCTGGTGGCCGTGGGAGCGGTCTTCTCGCTGAATGTCGCGCTCGGGGTTTTCAACCTGATTCCGCTCCCGCCGCTCGACGGCGGGCATTTCCTGCGTTACGCGTTGCCCAGCTCCGCGGCGGGCATCCTGGAGATCCTCGAGCGTTACGGAATGCTCATCCTGCTCGCGCTGCTCTTCATCGGCGCCATCGGGAAGATCGTGGGGCCTGTCACGCGAGTGATCGGGCGAATCATCTTCACGGTGGCCCGCCTGATCGTGTAGCGGCCGACAGACACAGCAAAGCGCCCGGACCTTTTCGGCCCGGGCGCTTGAATTACCCCGGCAGCGACCTACTCTCCCACGCCGTTACCAGCGCAGTACCATCGGCCCTGGAGGGCTTAACTTCCGTGTTCGGGATGGGAACGGGTGTGGCCCCT
>Ga0126384_10002297_pt1 | contig 11603 bp, 10 predicted proteins | sample PanSoiMetPlot_36_FD_92543 | JGI IMG/M metagenome (GOLD analysis project Ga0126384, IMG submission 92543) | Tropical forest soil microbial communities from Panama - MetaG Plot_36 | ecosystem: Environmental > Terrestrial > Soil > Tropical forest > Bulk soil | place: Panama | collected 2016-02-17 | reverse complement strand
CCTACTCGAGCTGCCGAAGGGCAAGATTACGGAAGGGGGATTGCGGCGCAACATCGACGTGGGCTTGCAGTACCTCGAGTCGTGGCTACGCGGGAATGGCTGCGTGCCGATTTACGACCTGATGGAAGATGCAGCGACGGCCGAGATTTCACGCACGCAGTTGTGGCAGTGGATCCGCTATAACGCGAAGATGGATGACGGCCGAGCGATCTCTCCAGATCTGTTCGACGCGATGCTGGCCGAGGTGGTACAGCGACTGAGGTCGGCGGAGACGACTCCGAAGGACCACAAGTTCGATCGGGCGGCGGAGTTGTTCACGAGGATGTCGAAGGGCGAGTTTGAGGAGTTTCTGACGAGCGTGGCATATCAAGAGCTGAAGTAACAACGTATTCATTACGGAGGCATGGAGGAAGTAATTAGTAATTAGTAATTAGTAAGTATCAGCTGTCAGCATCGGCACTTGTGCAGTAAGCGCTTAGGACTAACGTTCTTACGAGCCGGCATGGTCATTGTCAAACGCATTCGATTTCTCCGTGCACCCCGTGCCTCCGCGTCGAATCTTTTCTTCATTATTCCCGACATGGGAATCACTGCAGAGTAGCTTACGCGTCACAAACACATCGTGCGCCTACGGCCTACAGTGTGCGGTTGATTGGAGTTCGTCAACGCATTGACGCGTGCGAAAGCAAAGCGGCGCAGGGGCTAAAGCTCTGAATTTGATCGGCTTTGTTCGGAACGACTAAAAGTCGTGCCCTGATACGAAGCTGACCTGGATGGATTTTTCTGCACGCTGTGAGATCGTCCAGTGGTGCAAGGCTCAGAGCTTGCCTGTTGACCAGCGGGGCTGGCAGGGGCAGTTTGGATACAACTGGAACCGCTGGTTGGCAGTAGGTTTTGATACCAGTTACTTTGGTGGTGGCAGCTCGCTGACGGACCCAAAGTTAAACACTGCGACCAAGGTGAAGCTGGCGCCGATGCTGCCGCTGCTGCCTCCAGGGTTCAACGTGCGCACCGGTAACACGCGCACACTTACACGATCACGGGGAGGGCCACGGCTCAACTACCGCGGACTAAAGGATGTGACTTTGTTCATTGATGCGCGCCATGTATCAGAGCGTGCAAGTACAGCCTCGAACCCGATTTTGGCGGCGATGGTCAAAAGTCTTTTAGGCCCCAGCATGTAGACCAGCCAGTGGACTCCATTCTTTGGTGTGGGTGGCGGAATCGACCTTAAAGGTTTCGAAGCATGTCGCACTTCGCTTCCAGTCGGACTGGGTATACTACGAAGCTGTTCGATAGTTTGCTGGCCAACCCCGCAGTACACATGGCGAATGTCGATCTCGCCGACGTTCCGCTTTGTGAAGAACGTTCCGAAGTAAACTGGCAGCGACCGAAGCAACAGGAGCAGAAAGGGAGTTCTCGTCGTTCACGACGCAGCGACCCCTTTTTCGCTTTTCGCCTCTCCATTCATCTTTTCGCTCTCCACATTTCATTTCACTCAACACTCTAGAGTGCGGACCATTGCGATCGGGATAGAATCGAACACAAGCATGCGAAAACGAATTGTCGTGCTGGTCCTGGTGCTGATGGTTCTGCTCGTATTGTTATGGCACGCTGGATCTTACCTGGTCGTTAACAACCCGGAACACGCCGATTTAATTGTGGTGCTGGCGGGCGGCAACAGCGATTTGCGTTACTGGAACGCAGTGCAGTTACTGCAGCAGGGCTGGGCGCCTCGCCTGATGCTGGATGTGTTCGCCAAGGGCAAGACTTATGGCAACAGCGACATTGACCTCGCACAGGATTTCGTGAATCGGACCACACCAGGGAAGTCTTCCATCTGCCCGATCGTTCTCAATTCTACCTACGGAGAAGCCGGGCATTTGGCTGATTGCCTGCGCGGCACAGACGTGAAATCGATATTGGCGGTGACTTCGGCGTACCACACGCGCCGCGCCTCTGAGGTTCTTCGCAGGAGGTTGCCGCAATATCACGTCTCGGTTTATGCGGCGCCTGATCCTTATTTCTTCGGCGAACGGTGGTGGCAAACACGCGAATGGGCAAAGACCACGCTGGGCGAATGGCAACGCTACGTGTGGTGGAATCTGGTCGACCGCTGGCGCAGCGGGGCGGTGCTTCACTAATTTCCATGAGTACTGCCGACGCAGAAGCCGCTTGCAAGGACCAGAAGCCGCTGATTGTCGTATCCGGCGTCAATGTTCGGGAGGTGGGCGCACTTTCCATCTTTCGTGATGCACTGTCCGTGCTCGCACAGCAGTACGCGAATCGTTATCGAATTATGGCGCTGGTGAAAGACCGTAGGCTCTTTGATGTCGCGGGAGTCGCGTACCTTGAGTTTCCGCACATCAGCCGCTCGTGGCTTTCGCGTATCCGCTTCGAGTACTGGTCAGCAAGGAAAATCAGCGACCAATGGAAGCCCTGGTTCTGGCTCTCGATTCACGATACGACGCCGAATGTCCGGGCCGAAATCCGCGCTGTCTATTGCCACAATGCGTCACCGTTTTACCGCATGAAACCAGCCGAATTCATGCTGGACCGCCGCTTCGGTATGTTTACGCTGTTCTACCAATACCTGTACAGGATCAATATCCATGCCAATCAGTACGTGATCGTGCAGCAGGAGTGGATGCGGAAGGAGTTCGAGCGACTCTTTGGGATAAAGAATGTGGTCGTTGCCCATCCGGAACTCTACCTTGAGAGCGTGGGTGGAGTTCAACAGGAAAGAGGAGCAGGGCCGTACCGCTTTTTCTACCCTATGTTTCCACGCACGTACAAAAATCCGGAAGTTGCCTTGCACGCAGCACGCGTACTGAAGCGGCGGGGCTTCCACGATTTTGAGTTGTGGTTGACGTTTGACAGCAAGACCAATCGATACGCCGCGAGCGTGGTGGAGGAGTTTGGAAATCTGAATTGCGTCCGCTGGCTGGGCGTGTTGCCCCGTGAGCGGGTGTACGAGCTATATGGCGAAGCGGATTGCCTGCTGTTCCCTTCCCGACTAGAGACCTGGGGGTTGCCGATCAGCGAATTTCGCAGCTTCGGAAAGCCAATTCTGGCTGCCGATTTGCCCTACGCACATGAAACGGCGTCGGGCTACGAGCGGGTCAGCTTCTTCGATCCCAAGGATGCCGAGGCATTGGCTGAGATGATGATGCGGGCGGCAAAGAGAGAGCCGATTTTCGAAAAGGTACCGGAAATAGAGATTGCAGCGCCGTTTTCGCGCAACTGGTCGGAATTGTGGAGGATGATGCTGGGTTGATGGCAAGCGGCGAATCCAAAATCCATTCGCCACAGAGATATCCTTCGGACTTGGCTCAGGGGCAGGCTACGGACAGTGAAAACCAAGAAAGTCTCTGTGAGAGATTTTGTTCGCGACTGACGCATTCGCGGTTGCGCGTAAACGCTTTGCTGACCAAGCCAGACAAGCCAGGTAGATCAGATACGAGACGATGGTGTTGACGGCTGCAGCCATGGCTCCGTAGCGTGGAATGGTGGAGAAATTCAGCATGATATTGACGGAGGCTGCTATGGTCGCCGAGATGAGCACGTTGCGCTCCAGGCCCCAAGCAAAGTAGGCAACGCTGAAGTACGAGACAAGGAAATCCAGCGGCACGCACCAGACAAGAACCAACAAGAGCGGCGCCGCGGCCAGGAAGGCGTGGCCAAAGATGATTTCGAGTAGCGGCTTGCGCAGCGCCGCGACACAGAGGGAAATCCCGACGCCCACTCCGATCTAGAGAAACAGGATGCTCGGACGAAACATCCGCCGACGCTGGTCTGCATCCTGTTTGGCGAATTGAGGAAACAATACGTTGGTCAGGAGATAGTAGGTCACCAACACCTGATTGATGATGCGATAAGCAGAGTTGTAGAGGCCGATCTGTTGGGGGTTGGAGAAGATGCCTAAGATCAGCATGTCAGAGGTATTGAACGCCATGTTGCCGAGCCAGGCTAACCCCATGATGCTGGTGCGCCGCCAAGCCATCGACTCGCCGATTTCTGCGACGCGCCGCTCCGCCGCGTCAATTTGACGCCTGTGACTCCACCACCATCTCCACAGGATCCAGTTTTGCAAGCAATAGCCTGCGAGGTTTCCGACAACCAGCCATGCAAGCAGATGCCCGGTATGCAACGCAATCAGCAGACTGACGAGTACGCAGCCCGGAACGATAGCTTTTGCCATGCCGATTAGCAGCATCCGCTCGCTTCCCCAAGCAGCCCAGTCGAGTGACAAGGCGTATAACGTACCGATCGACGAGAACAAGACGAGAAAGATTTTGAAGTCGAAAGGAAGATGTGCAACCGCGGCGTAGAGGAGAACAAGAGGCAGCGCCGCTGACGCCATAAGAATTCGTCGGCGCTGGACGCGCCGTACGATTTCGCCTGCCGACTGCGGAAACCGCGCGATAAGACGCGCTCCGATGTGGCGAAGTCCAAAATCGATCAACGGAACCTGGTACTGGATGATGCTGATCGCTAAGCCGTAGACGCCGACAATCGCGATGCCGTAGAGGTGGCCCAGTAGGATGACTACGGATACGGAACACAGACGGCTGAGGAATTCGCCCGATCCGTAGCGGATGGTATTGCGGACAACCTCCCGAATATCGTTGGTCATGGGCGCGCACGGTTGTATCCAAGTAGCGCGCAGCTGCGGGCGACGATCCATCCGCGATACCTGGTGCGGTTGCGAATCTCAGTGGTAAAACCGGAGTTCTCGAGATGCTTACAGAGATCTCCTTCCGAATGGTGCGTCCAGAGGTCGCAGTGATAGAGGACAAGTAGCGTCGAAAAACGGCGTAGGACATCGGGAGGTGCGTTGAGCAGGATAGGAAACTCTGCGCCCTCGCAGTTCAGCTTGGCTAAATCGCATTGCGCGATATGGCATTCGGCCATGAAGTCCGCGAGGGACCTGGCTGGAACTTGCTCACTGTGGCGTGAAAGGCGCTTTACGGTAGAGTGTCCCCAGTTGCCGGAATCGTGGTGAAGGGTCACCGTGGCGCGTCTGTCCATGAGGGCGAGGCGATGGATGGAAATGTTAGTGACCTGGTTCAAAGCGACGTTGAGGCGAAGAAAGTTGTAAGTGTCCTGACAGGCCTCGATGGCATAGACCTGACCCTTAGGAACTTTGGACGCCGCCAAAAGTGCGAAGGCGCCGATATGCGCACCGACGTCGAGGATGACGTGGTCCTCGGCGGGGTGGTATTCACGCACTGCGGAAAAGAACCCGTCGTGGCTGAAGCTTTCGGCAAGTACGCCTTCGTCGGCAGTGTTCTTGCGATAAGCGATCTCGAAGCCGTCGAATGTAGCGATGGTTAGCCCGGATGGTCGATCGTGATACACGGGTCGTGATAAGCGTTCGCGCAGTCTGCGCGGGAGAATCGAAGTAGCCATAGCCTGCCAATTACTCATATGGGCTGACTCACCTGCACTTTGCTCCGGCTGAGCTTTGCGAGATCGCGGGGTCCCCAGAAGTATCCACGGAGAAAACCGGCGGCACGCAGCAAATAAATGTAAGAATTGGCAAAGTCTAATCTGCACAAGGTCGCCACGGCTCCGCCAAGCGAGCGAACGACCAGCCGCCAGTAGTATCGGTGACAAGCGTGAATCCGTAAGACATAGGCTGAGCCAAGAGCGTAAGAGTAAGTCGTTCTCCGTAGACGTTCAAGCGAATGCAACTGGGGATGATGAACGGTCAGTGCAGGGTCGTACCACATGTTGCGACCGTCGAGAGCACGGAGGAAGTAGTCACATTCTTCGCCGGCCTGATAGGGAGTGTTCGCGCCTGCGCCGATATTTTCATTGAAAGGGCCAATGGCATCCACAAGATCTCGGCGCAGAAATCCGGCGGGGGACGCGCCGACGGTCAATATGTTCTGCTTCGTACATCGGCAGGCATCATCTGGTAGCTTAGGCCCGATTGCATTTCCCTCGGAATCCCGCAGACGAACAAAGAGTCCGGCGAATTCCCGATGGGCCGAGAACCAGTGCGTCACCGATTCCAATAAATCGCGAGGATACCAGCAGTCGTCGTCGGGAAATGCCACGATGTCGCCGTTAGCGTACTTCAAGCCGACATTGCGTGCGCGGGAGAGACCGCGATACGAACGGAGATGTCGAATCGGGAGTTCTGGATGACCAGCGAGGACCGGCAGTAGTCGCTCATCGGAGTTCTGGTCGACGATGAGGACCTCAAAGTTGCGATATGTCTGCTGATCGAGGCTTTTGAGGAGAAAACGCAGTGGCTCGGTTCTTGCCAACGTGCAAACGATTAGCGAGACCATCGCTAGCTTGCGACTCCAGCCGAGGAGTTTAGGCCATTGGAGGCGGGAATTGAAGTCAGAAGCGTGTAGAACTTCCAGCCTAGGTAGAGGATTAGCAACGATATGCCATTCCTCACGAGGAAAGAAATCCAGTCCAGTAGTCCGCCGCGGGGCATGAGGATGATCTCGGGCAGCATCATGGCAACCAGCACGAGGGTGAGAGAGTCGCGACTTAAGGTGCTAAGCACGTGCAATCCGAAGCCGATGAGCAAAGCGATTAGGGCGACAGCGGGCACACCTCCAAGCGCATAGGACTCGGCGATGTAGGAGGCGCCAGAGCCTCCGCCGAGGTTAAAGAGGCGACTATTGAGGAGGACGGAGACATCGTAGGAGAGACCGCCTCCGCGCTGATAATGGCTGGCGTCGACTGCGACGAAAGCAATTTTTAGATCGGAGAGCGGATAGTTCCAGGCGTACGGAGCAAAGTACGGTCGGTAGGCAACGACAGTGGACAGAACGTCCACAGAGATGCCCTGGAGGTTCAGGAGTTCGGTGGCAAGAAGCGGAGACTCTTCCTGTGTAACCTCTTCACGGTTGCGACGGATGGCGTCGGCCAGCAGCAACAGGGCCAGGGCAAATACGAGGGCGAAGACGACTCGAGCTCGACGAGAGGTCTTTATACGCGCTACATACCACAGTGAGACGATCAACGCGAAAATACTGCCGCGCGATCCGAGAAGCAGAGTAAACGAGGCGGCGAGAAAGTATGCCATGGTGACGAGGTAGATAAGCTTTCTGCGAGACTCGAAGACGAAGATCAGAACGAATGTGGGGAAGCTGATCAGCGGGATCACTCGAACCAGTAATGGGACACTGGCCGCCAGGCTGGCGTGACTCAGGTAAATCGACATGTATCCACCGTGTGCCTGTGCCCACTGGTAGTACATGTAGTTCTTGTAAAGCTGCACCGGCAAGCTGGCGAAAAAGAGCAGGTACAAGTAAGGCAGATACTGCCGCACGTTGGTGCTGCTGGGCCGCGGGAATGGTTGGTATTTCCAACGGCACGGAGCGTACAAACAGATCGCCGAAAGGGCTAGACACAGCAGCACAATGCCTTCATTGGTGCGTCCGATACTGAAGGGCGATTCCTGCATGAGCTGGACTTGCAGTGGATGGTCGATTCCGCCGAGACAGAAGGCGGCGAGACGCCCGCCCTGAAACAGCGTGAGTGTACCGAGGAAAAGGAATACTGGGTGACGGCCTTGGCCGAGGTGAATCCACGACAACGCGATAAGTGAACAGAGCAGCAGGAGCGTGAGGATTGCAGCGGCGTTGACGGGGAGCCATCCGAACACGAACGCCTCTGCCGCGATGGCCACCACACCGAGGTAAGTTAGGACTTCGAAAGCCGCCGCCGGAATCGGCAGGCCTTTGTAGTCAGGTACGGCTAGCGCTGGCGCAGCGGCGGTCATGGAACTAGAGGGGACTCCGTAAATAAGCCTGCAAACGCGCCATGCGCTCGGCTTCGATGGGATCCAGTTGCCAACGACGGAGTGCTTCACGAAGCAGGACCCAGATGGTTATCAGCAGGACGGCTGCAACGGCTGCGAGAACGACGGTGAGCATGCGCTTGGGTCCGGATTTGCGTTCCGGCGGAACCGCGCGGTCGACGAGCTGGATGACCACAGCGTTCTTGGCTTCATCAATACGAGCGGCTTCGAGTTGGCGGGAAAGGAAATCGTAGAGCGACTCATGATACTTCAGCTCCCGCGCCCGGTGAAGGTAATCGACACTCACTCCCGCTACGCGACTCGTAGGCACCTGAAGATTACCTTCGGCATCGGTCATGGCTGTGCGATCTGTTTGCGAAAGCTTCGCCGACTGGGCCTGTAGCTCAGCAATCTCGCGCTGCAGACGCTTTACATCGGGATTGTTTTCGGTGGCGTACGAGCGCATTGACTGCAGCTGGACCTGGCGGGCCGCGATCTGGGCACGAATCTCCGCCGCCGCACCTATCAAGGCCCGAGTCTGTGCATCGGGCTGGATCAAACCCGTCTTCTGCTGGAGCTGGCTTAGAGCGGCCTCGACGTTCGCCAACTGCGCTTTCTCATCGGCAATCTTCTGCTCGAAGAACACGCGACGCTGTGCAGCTTCGGTGATGGCCATAGTGGAATTGAGCTTGCGCAGTTCATCTACCCATGCATTGGCTATATCGGCCGCGCGCTTGGGATCACGGTCGGTGACTGCGATGGAAATCAGACCTTCTCTTTCAGGATCGATTTCGCTGAGCTCTTCGAGCTTCTTGCGTGTGTCCTGGTAGCGCTTGATGTTGTACACCTTTCGAAGATCGAACTGATTGATGAGCGCGTCTTCAATGGTTCGGCTCTTCAGCATGGCAACGAAAACATCTCCCGGAGTCTTGAGGCCGAGGTCGCGGAAATCGAGGGTCTGGATACCGGAGACGGTGCCAAGCATGGAAGTAAGCACGGACTGGTTTTGCTGCGGCGGCAAAATAGTCGCGCGGGCCGTGTAGCTGTTCGGGATCAGGAAGACGACGATCACCGTGATTGCGGCAGCTCCAAGCGTAGCGTAGAAAATCAGCTTCTTTGCGCGCGCCAGCACGACCAGGAGTTCGAGTAAGTCAATACGATTTGGTGGCGAAGACGAATGGTCTTGCGCGAGTGCGACGTAGGGATCCAAGTTAAGTATCGACTCCAACTAACATTACGGACTCAGTACCTTGATGGCGGCAGCAGCCAATCCAAAGTTGAACAGAATCGTAGACCAGTCTTTCAGGCCACGTAGAAACGATCCTCGGTCGGTTTGTTCGGGAACGACGATAGAGTCGCCGGGCATGAGGATCATTCCGTCGAATCCTCCAGACCAGAATGAAGAAGACGCGTCCTTGTTGACCACGCCGCCGTTGGCACGTACAACAAAAATGTGGCCCTTGTCAGCGTCGCGTGTAGGGCCGCCGGCGTTGCGTAAGTAGTTGCTGACCGTTTTACCAGGTTCTCGAACGAAGGCGCCCTGGTTGTAGACGTCGCCAATTATCGTGACGGTCGCGGGCGTGCTGGGCACAAAAAACTGGTCACCATCCTCGAGGGCAAGGTCGGGAATAGAATCCAGGGTTGTATCGTCGGGATGGATGTTCAGGACGATCCGTCCGTCAGGCTGAATCTGACGCAGCAAGTTCAAGCTAGCGCGCTCGGCTTCGATGTTGGCATTTGCTGAGGCCAATTCTCCAGGTGCGGTTGCGCTGGCGGTCAATTGAGCTGCGCGCCGATTGATACTGCGCTCGGTTTCGGTAATCATCTGGTCAAGCCGACGCTGCTGTTCTACTTTCACCGACTCGCGGCTGAATTGCGCACCGTACAGATAGGCAGAAGGAGTCAGACCACCTGCTCCCTTGACGAGATCGCGCAAGCGCTGATCAGGCTTCACGCGATAGACGCCGGCCGCTGCGAACTCGCCAGTGAGACGGACAAATTTTGTTCGCTTTAATTGCGGTACGCGCAGGTCCGATTGCGAAAAGATAGTAACAATGTCACCTGGGAGAAGTGGGACATTGTTGGTACTGTCGTGCTCGAGAAGGCCCAATCCGAGGTTAAAAGGTATGAGCTGAGTCGATAGATCCTGCGGGTCCATGCGCTGGACAACCGCGTAGTCCCAATTGATTTCAGGAACCGTGCGGCGTACGTCATTCTGGGTGGCGGACGGCCGCGCACCAGGGACCTGCGATTCCAGCGTAATCTGGTTCTGCTGTTTCCAGTATTCGCGTGTGACGAGGAAATCGCGGCTGGGAATCAGATCGCTGAGGCGCATACCTTCTCGCCAAGCATAACGACCGGGATTGGCCACGTTGCCGCGTAGCGTGACGGCGTTTTCAAACTTGGGCAACAATGGAATCACATTTACGAAGTCGCCATCCTTCATGGTGTGTGCGAGTCCGGCAGAATCCAGATGCACTTCTTCCACGCGACGCGAACTGCGGTCAAGAACCTCCTCGATGAGCACCTTGCCGCCATATGCGGTATTGGTCAGTCCTCCCGCCAACGTGAATACGTTCGCCAGGGTGGTCTCGCCCTTCGTTTCATAGATCGCCGGCGCGTTTACCTGACCGCCTACCGCCACCTGAGGACCTACCGGCGGATAGTAAATAACGTCCTCCGGCTGCAGCGGCACGTCCTTGGACTTGTCACCCAGAATCAGCAGGTCGTACAGATCAAACTCAGTTACGACATTTGACCCGCGCTTCAGCTGGATACGTCGCATCGATCCAGCGGGTGAAGGACCTCCCGATGCAAATACAGCGTTGGTGAGCGTACTGAGAGAGCTGACCGTATAACGGCCAGGTTGTTGGGCTTGACCGACAACGAAGATGTCGATGGAGCGCAGATCACCCATGGTGACGTTGAGATCAAAATTGTGATAAATGCGGGAGATTTGCGAAGTCAGATACGCCTGCAACTGTTCGAACCTAAGGCCGGCTACATGGACATTGCCAACTCTGGGGACAAAGATGTTGCCGTTGCGATCCACGCGGGCACGAATATCGATGTCGATCTGACCCCAGGCTCGGATGAGAATTTCGTCGCTAGGCCCGATTACGTAGTTCGCCGTAACGGGGATGCGGTCAACCGGCGCGAATGTGGAGGGCGCGTTGACAAAGAGACTGGCCCCGTAGATGGGCAATGGATATCCCAACGATTGAGCAACGAGTTGCTGGAAATTAGTAAGCTCAATAGGCTTCTTGGCAATGGGCTTCGGCTTAGGCGATAGCTTTTGAGAAGACTCGCGCGAAGGTTTGTACGAAGACTCACGCGAAGGTTTGTACGAAGGCTCATATGAAGGCTCGTACGACGTCTCGCCTTCCGGTGCACCCGGTTCAGGAGTTTGGATCTCCGGGGGTGTCGGGCACTGCTCCTCAGGCATGCCCGGTGGACAGTCGCGTGGCTGTGGACGCTGCTCCGTTGGAGTCCGTGTCGAGGTAATTCGCGTCGACCCAGTTTGTGAGGATGGAGTGGTCGCTGGTGGAGTGCTTCCGGATTGTGTACTGACGGGTGGAGTGGGTGTCGATGTACTTGCCTGCGCGAAGGAGTTGACGCCTCCGTGGGCGAGTAGTACCAGAAGCAACACAAATGGAGGAGAGAGCAACCTTGTGCTCACAGGTATATTAGCCTTGACCCTGACAGTAATGGATATAAGCCAATAGCCTACACCAGAAGAGCGAAAAAGCGTTCACAGTTGATTACTCCCCAACATCGGAGCACCAGCCTTTCAAACAACACAAGGAATGGGCATCTAAGCGCTGGCACGACT
>Ga0126384_10002296_pt1 | contig 11603 bp, 10 predicted proteins | sample PanSoiMetPlot_36_FD_92543 | JGI IMG/M metagenome (GOLD analysis project Ga0126384, IMG submission 92543) | Tropical forest soil microbial communities from Panama - MetaG Plot_36 | ecosystem: Environmental > Terrestrial > Soil > Tropical forest > Bulk soil | place: Panama | collected 2016-02-17 | reverse complement strand
CGTGCCGACGCGCGAGGAGATGCAGGAGATCGAGGTCACCAGCAGACTCTATGTCGAGAACGGCGCGCGCTACATGACCGCGACCCTGATGTGCCAGTCCGACTCTGATACCCCGAAGACGACGGCCGTTACCTTCGTTCTGTCGGGACATCGGCTCATCACCGTGCGTTACGACGAGCCGCGCCCGTTCGCAATCGTCGGAAACAAGCTCGGTCGAGTGTGTCCAGCGGGGGCGAGCGGTGAATCCGTGCTAATGGAACTGCTCGACGCCGTGATTGACCGCGCGGCCGATATTCTCGAGCGGATCGGCGCAGAGGTCGACCAGGTATCCCATGCGATATTCGAACCCGAAGGTGATCAGACCCGGAGCCATCAGGAGATTCTGAAGACCATCGGGCGCAAGGGCGATCTCACCTCCAAGGTCCGCGAAAGCCTGGTCTCGATCGGCCGGATGTTGCTCTACCTCGCCCATGAAGCGGACAGCTTGCGCTGGGCCAAGGAGACGCGCTCCCAGTTGCGGGGCATGCAACGTGACGTGCAATCGTTGTCCGACCACGCCAGTTATCTGTCCAGTAAGATCACGTTCCTGCTGGACGCCATGGTTGGTGTCGTCTCGATCGAGCAGAACAACATCATCAAGATTTTCTCGATCGTTGCTGTCGTGTTGATGCCGCCGACGCTCGTGGCCTCGATCTACGGAATGAATTTCAAGCAGATGCCGGAGCTCGACTGGCAATACGGCTATCCTACCGCCATTGTATTGATGGTCATTGCAGCGGCGTTGCCCTACCTCATCTTCAAATGGAAGGATTGGCTCTGATCGGTGACGCGACGAGGAGAACGCCTAATACTTTCCCTTTAGCTCCTCGGTGATCTCCAGCAACGGAAACGCGCTGAAGATGTGCGGCGCATTTACCGGCGCCACCGCCTGCAGGAAGGACTTGTCGAGCTCGGCAAAGCTCGTCACGCCAAGGAGCCCCAGTCCAATGCGGACCTCCGTTTCGAGCAGTTCCAGCACGCGCTCGATGCCGGCCTGTCCCGCCGCGGCAAGGCCGTAGAGATAGAGCCGCCCAATCGACACCGCGTTCGCCCCGAGCGCAATCCCTTTGATTACGTCGGTGCCGCGGCAGAACCCGCCGTCCACGATGATCTCGGCCCGGCCGCGCACCGCGGCCACCACGTCCTGCAGGATGTCGATCGTTGCGCGCCCGTGGTCGAGCTGGCGCCCGCCGTGGTTGGTGACGTAGATGCCGTCGACACCGTGGTCACAGGCGATGATCGCGTCTTCCGCGGTTTGGATGCCCTTGATGATCAGCGGCAACTTGCAACGTTGCCTGAACCGCTTGATCTGGGGCCAGCTCAATGCTGCCTGATAGCGCTGGGCGGTGGCGTCCGCGGCCGACCGCATGATGGCGCGCTTGGTGATGTCGCGTTCCCGGCGGCTGTAGATCGCGACATCGACCGTGAATGCAAAGGCGTCGTATCCTGCCGCCATGGCGCGGTCGATGATGTCTTCGACCCAGGCATCGTCGCCGCGCACGTAAAGCTGAAAGATCTTTGGCCCCTTCGCGGCGGCCGCGGTCGCTTCGAGCCCTGGCTCGCTGACCGAGCTGACCATCTGCGATACGCCGAAGCGTCCCGCCGCACGGGCGACCGCGGCCGAACCCTCCGGATCGAAACGCTGGATGCTCCCAACTGGTGCCAGCATCACGGGCAGGCGCAGCTTGTGACCGAAAAGGGTTCCTGAACAGTCGATGTTCGACACGTCGCGCAGGACCCGTGGTCGGAACCCCAATGAATCGAGCCCCAGCCGATTCCGTTTCAGCGTAGTCTCAGTCTCGGCCCCGCCGATCATGTAGTCCCATTTGTTGTCGGTGAGTTTCTTGCGCGCCGCCGGGATGAACTCATGCAACGTCAAGAATCGTTCCGCCACGCCGTCCGCGGCGTTCCTAGCCATCGCGGGTTCTCTCATTTTCCGTCCAGTGGAAGGGGGCAGGCCGTCGCGCATGATCACCCTCGCGGACCCGCTGCGGCTCGAATGGAGTTCGGCTCGGATCGCCTATTTGCTGTCGCCACGTTTTACATAGTCCTGCATGAAGGTCTTGATTTCCGGTCTGATCGACAGGCCGTTACGGACCTCGAGGTTGAGGTTCGGGTTCGAAACATATTCCGGCGCCTCGCCCATGGTCTTCTGCGCCTCGTCGAGATAGGCCCTGTCGTCGTTGAGGCGTAACACGGCTTGTCGCAGCGCCGCGACTGCCTCTTGGGGGGCGCCTGGCGGCATGGCGATGAGGCGATACATCGTGCCGTTGACGGTGAGCAGCGACTGATAAGCTTCCCATAGCGGGCCCGACGGCATTCCGCCCGTTGTGATCCTGTAAAACTCGTGGAAGGGCTGGAGGGTCAGTCCTCGCATCTGCTTCGGCACGCTGAATTCGATGCCGTTGTAGCCGGGATCGTAGAACGTCGTGATGAGTTCGCCTGATTTCACCAACGGCTCGATCTTGGTCGTATAGATCGGGGGCGAGTCGGCAGTGTAGCTGATTTCGTTTCGTTGCATCGCCAGCATTGCGTGCGAGCTCGAATTGTAGCCCGTCACGTAGCGGTGGGGCACGCCCAGCATGTCGAGTGTCAGACGCATCGAGAGGTCCTTGGGCGCATCGCGGCCGAGCCCGCCGACTACCAGGTTTTCGGCCTTGATCAGGTCGGAGGCCGTCCTGATGCCGGGCTTTACGTCAGTTCGCATGAAATGGATGCGGCCGCTTGGGATCACGGCGATGAATTCGTAAGTGCGGAAGTCGACGCTGAAGCGCTCGGGGTTGGTAACAAAGCGCTGGGTCACGGCGGTCAAGTAGCCCAGCACTGTGCCGTCTTTTGGCGCCACTTCGCCGAGGAACTTGGTGCCGACCAAGCCGGCGGCGCCGCCCATGTTCTGAACGATGACGTGTGGGTGGCCCTCGATGTGGCGACCGATGTGCCGGGCGAATACGCGGGCCTCGATGTCGGTCGGGCCGCCCACATCGTAGTTGACGAGGACCGTGAGTTGCTTGCCGGCGTAGTGAACCTGCGCGCCGGCCGCCGTCGCAGTGGCGGCGAGGAGCGACAGGGTGGCAAAGCATGTAGTCGTGCGCATCAGATGTCAGGACAATGGATCGACATCACGGTAACGTATTGTGGGAGGCCTGCGAAAGGCCGGTTCGAATGCGCGCCACGACAACCGGACAGGACAACCCGGTTGGCCTCAGTATATAGATGACGGGGCCAGGAGGGCGAGCGCAGGGGTGACACACCCGCGAAATCCGGAGTCAAACGACGTCGCGTCATGCCGATCCTCCTGTTGATTGCATTGGTGGTTCTGCTCGCGCTGCTCTTGGGTCCGCAGTGGTGGATAAGGCGCGTGCTGGAGCGCCACGGTGCCGAGCGGCCGGATCTGCCGGGGACCGGCGGCGAGCTGGCGCGGCATCTCCTCGATGCCGCGGGACTCAACAGCGTCAAGATCGAACTCACCGGCCATGGCGACCACTATGATCCGGATGAGCGCACGGTGCGACTCCTGCCGCAGCATCACGATATGCGCTCGATCGCGGCCGTCGCCGTAGCGACCCATGAAGTGTCGCACGCTGTACAACACGCAAACGGTGAGCCTGCATTCACCCTGCGCTTCGAAATAGTGAAGAAGCTTATTTGGATTGATCGCCTTGCCAGCTGTCTGCTGCTGCTGGCGCCGGTCGTGTTTGTCGTAGTCAAGGCGCCGGCTTTGCTGGTCCTACAGCTTGTCGCCGGGGTGTTGCTCCTTCTGGTTCGCGTGGGCGTCCACCTTGTCACGCTGCCGGTCGAGCTCGACGCAAGCTTCGGCAAGGCATTGCCGGTGCTCGAGCGCGGCCGCTACCTCGCGCCCGCCGACATGCCCGCCGCCCGCAGCGTCTTGCGTGCTGCGGCTTGGACCTATGTGGCGGCGGCGCTGGTGACGCTGATCGACGTCGCGCGTTGGTTCCGCATCCTGCGATTCTAGGATGTGGTGCGGCGGCTTCATGTCTGCCCCGGAAATCCGTAATGCGAGGCAGCGCTGCGATGGGCCAACGAGCGGTTTACTCGGGAAGCGGTATGAACTCGTTCTCATCACCCGGCACGATGTCGAAGTGACGAGCCTTCCACTCGGCCTTGGCCTGCTCGATGCGTTCCTTGCGCGACGAAACGAAATTCCACCAGATATAGCGGGGACCGTCCATCGCGGCGCCGCCAATCAGCACGACGCGCGCCTCACCGGCTGGAGTGATGGCGATCGGATCGCCGGGCCGAAACACGAGAAGCTGGTCCGACGCGAAGCGATCACCCGCAATGTCGATCTCGCCTGATACGATGTAGAGCGCGCGCTCTTCCGTATCGGCGTCGAATGGCAGCGTCGCGCCAGGGGTAAGAGTAGCATCGGCGAAAAGCGTATCCGAAAGCGTCGGGACCGGCGAATGCTGACCGAAGATGCTGCCTACGACGACGCGTACATTCTTGCCGTCGCCGGCCACGATCGGCAGCTCGGACTGGTCGCGGTGGGCGAAGCTCGGGTCGATCTCCTCGTCAGCGGCGGGCATCGCCACCCAGCACTGCAGGCCATGTAGGCGCTCGCCCCCGGTGCGGCGCTCAGGCGCCGTGCGCTCGGAATGGACAATGCCGCGGCCGGCGGTCATCCAGTTGACCTCGCCTGGCCGGATCGGCAGGGCAGTGCCGAGGCTATCGCGGTGCACGATCTCGCCGTCGAACAAGAAGGTCACGGTGGCAAGTCCGATATGTGGATGCGGCCGTACGTCAATCCCTTGGCCTGCGCTTAGCACGGCTGGCCCGAAATGGTCGAAGAAGATGAAAGGGCCAACCATCCGGCGACGCGCGTGCGGGAGTGCGCGCCGGACCGAAAAGCCGCCGAGATCGACGCTGCGCGGCACGATCATCAGCTCGATAGCCTCGCAGGCCGGAACATCACCGGGACGAGGGTCCTTGCCGGGGAAGAAGCTCATCGCTGATCCTTTGGTCACAAAGCCGCGCAAGACGCGGGGCCGACTTCAGAGCAAATGTTGCAAGCCCGATTATGGCGCGTTCTTGGCCTATGTCTTGTTCACGTCGAGCGGCTCGGTCCCGGTCGCCTTGCCGGCGGCATCGAGCGTGATCTTCTCGACCCGTGCCTCGGCCTGGCGCAACAGTTCCTCGCAACGACGCTTGAGCGCCTCGCCGCGCTCGTAGATCAAGACCGACTCCTCGAGCGGCACCTTGCCCTCTTCGAGCCTTTTGACGATCGATTCGAGTTCCTCGATGGCGCGCTCGAAGGTCAGGCGCGGAACGTCCGTGTTGGGGTCTTCGGCCATGGCTCTTTCAGTCTGACGAGTGGTTGCTGCATTTTACCCGCTTTGACGGGCAGGGCTAACCCTGCATCAGCGCACCCACGTGGGCGGCAACGGATTTTGCAAGACCATCGAGGTCGTAGCCGCCCTCGAGCAGCGAGACCACGCGGCCGCGGGCGGTTGCATTGGCAACCTCGATGAGCTTGAGCGTCGCCCACTGGAAATCCGCCTCGAGCAGATTGAGATTGGCGAGCGGATCGCGTTGATGCGCGTCGAAGCCCGCGGAAATCACGATCAAATCGGGCCGGAAGTCCTTGAGCCGCGGCAGGATTACGGTCTCCATCGCGGTTCGGAACTGCGCTCCGCCGTCGCCCGGCGAAAGGGGCGCATTCACGATGGTGTTGTGCTCCCCGCGCTCGCTTGCGGCGCCCGTTCCCGGATAAAGGGGCATCTGATGGGTCGAGCAGTACATCACGCTCTTGTCGGACCAGAAGATGTCCTGCGAACCGTTGCCGTGGTGGACGTCGAAGTCGACGAGCGCGATCCGCTCGGCTCCGTGGCGTTGACGCGCGTGCCGCGCCGCGATTGCCGCATTGTTGAACAGGCAGAACCCCATCGGCCGGGCGGTCTCGGTATGATGCCCGGGCGGGCGCACCGCGACGAACGCATTGGACGCTCGACCGCTCATCACCTCGTCGACCGCATGGATGCCGCCGCCGGCCGCCCGCAGCGCGGCCTCGAAACTGCCAGGGGACATCGACGTATCGGCATCGAGTCGCACGAGACCTTCCTTGGGCGACTCATCGCGCAGTGCGGTTATGTACCTCATCGGATGGCAGAGGGCGATTGTGTCGAAGTCCGCGGATGGCGCCTCGACGCGGATCAGATGCTGGAACCGTTCGTCTTCGAGCGCCCGTTCGATCGCACGCAATCGGTCGGGGCGCTCCGGATGGCCAAGCGGTGTCAGATGCTTAAGGCAGGCCGGATGCGTGATGAGAAGCGTCGCCATCACCAACACTTAGTCGGTTGCGGTCCAAAGCGAAAGTGCCGACCTATGCCAGGGCGGCATCGGCGGCATTGATGCTGTCGGCGCCTTCGACCACTTCGCGCTCGAAACTTGCGGCCGCTGGTGCGAGATGTTCGGCAAAGAACCGAGCGAGCGCGACGCGTGCGGCTGCGTCCCTGGCTTGGCGGGAGGCCACGAGCGCCTCTTCGGCAAGGAGCGCGCCGCCGGCCGCGGTTGCAAACAATCGGAGATAGGGCGTGGCCCCGGCGAGCGCGGCGTCGCCGCGACCATCAAGCAGCCAGCGCGTCGTGCGGTCGAGGGCATCCACCGCCTCGGCGAGCCGCGCGCCGGCCGCGCCGAAGGCCGGATCGTTTGCCGCCCTCACGGTTTCCACCGTCCGCCGCAGGTCGGCGATATAGGTCGCGACTGTGGCACCCCCGTCTAGCGGCAGCTTCCGGGTGACGAGATCGATCGCCTGGATACCGTTGGTGCCCTCGTAAATTGCCGCAATGCGGCTGTCGCGATAGTGCTGAGCGGCGCCGGTTTCTTCGATATAGCCCATGCCCCCGTGCACCTGCACGCCAAGCGAGGCGACCTCGATGCCGACATCGGTGGCGAAGGCTTTCGCTACCGGAGTGAGCAAAGAGGCGCGGTCCTGGGCGGCGCAACGGGTCTCTTCGTTGACGCCGCGCTGCGCACGATCGATGGCGACGGCGGTCGCATATGCGATCGCGCGCGCGGCCTGGGTCTGCGCTCGCATTGTGAGCAGCATGCGCTTGACGTCCGGATACGCGATTATCGGACTCGATCCCTCTTTCGTGCCGGGGGCGCGGCCTTGCCTGCGTTCGCGCGCATAGGCAAGCGCCTGCTGGGTCGCGCGTTCGGCGATGCCGACGCCCTGCAGCGCCACCGACAAGCGGGCCTGGTTCATCATCGTGAACATGCAGGCCATGCCCCGGTTTTCCTCGCCGATCAGATAGCCGGTGGCCCCGCCCTGATCGCCAAACACCATGGTGCAGGTCGGCGAACCGTGGATGCCCATCTTGTGCTCGATCGAATGGGCGCGCACGTCGTTGCGTGGTCCGGGCGTACCGTCGGCGTTGGGCAGGAATTTCGGCACCAGAAAGAGCGAGATACCCCGCGTCCCCGACGGCGCGTCGGGAAGCCGCGCCAGCACGAAGTGGATGATGTTGTCGGTGAGGTCGTGCTCGCCATAAGTGATGAAGATCTTTTGCCCGCTGATGCGGTAGCTGCCGTCGCCGGCGCGTTCGGCCTTAGTGCGGAGCGCGCCCACGTCGGAGCCAGCCTGCGGTTCGGTGAGTTGCATGGTGCCGGTCCACGCGCCGCTGACGAGCTTGGGCAGGTAGGCGTCCTTGAGGACCTGACTGCCGTGCGCCGCCAGCGCGTGGACTGCCCCCATTGTTAGCACCGGCCCGATCCCGAAGGCCATCGCGGCCGAGTTCCACATTTCGATGCAGGCGGCGTTGACGGCGTGCGGCAGACCTTGGCCGCCCCACTCCGTCGGCGCCGAAAGCCCGTTCCAGCCCGCGGTCGCCCAATCGCGATAGGCCTGCTTCCACCCGTTCGGGGTTGTCACCACGCCGTCTTTGAGCTGCGCGCCCTCGCGATCGCCGATCGTGTTGAGCGGAGCGATGACATCGGTCGCGAACCGGCCTGCTTCCACGAGCACCGCATCGACCACGTCTTCGGTCAGGTCACCGTAGAGACCCTCGGCCAACGCCGGCGCAAAACCTGCTGCGTGCTTGAGCGTAAAGGCGATGTCCGGGACCGGTGCACGGTAGGTCATTTCGGTGTCTCCGGCAGCGAGGCGCTTTAGACGAGAGTCATAGGTACTTGAATCTAGTTCGCAACGCCACCAAGCGCCGCCTGCACGTCGGCAATCACCGATTTGGGGGTGTTCAGGATCCCTGTGATCGCGGCCTGTGTGGCCTCTCCGCTCATTGGATCGATGTCGGAATTGAGCCGCCTCGCCTCCGCAAGAAAATCCTGATCCTGCATGGTCGCGTCGAAGGCGCGGCGAAGGAGGACGACGCGATCATCGGGAACTCCCGGCGGCGCCGCGAGCGGGCGCGCGACCGCGACCGCCAGCGACATGAACCTGGCGACCGCCGCCTTCTTCTCTTCGCTGCGAACAAGATCGGAGAGGAGTGGCACGTCGGGCAATTCCTGCTCCTTGCGCAGCCCCATCTGGATCAGCACGTTGAGCTTGCCGTCCCTGAATTCCCGGTTGAGCGTCGTCTTGATGCTGGTCCAGGTGCTGTTGCCGTGGCCGTCGATCTCGCCGCGCTGCATCGCCAGGTGAATCTGGCCGCTGCCGCTGTAGCCCTGGATGATCTTGAAGTGCGTCCCGAGCAGCGAATTGTAGAGCGTCGGTCCGACCACCGTTGCCGAGCCAGCGCCGGTGGCGCCGAGCGTCACCTCGCGCTTCGTCGCGTCCTCGATCGTTCTGATGTTGGAGGTCACCCACGTAACAGTGACGTTGTTCGACTGGCTGAGGTTGCCGAGCCATTTGAAGGCACCGAGCGAGGTCTGCAGGCCGCGTCCACCAGTCGCCTCGATGACCAGGAGGCCCTGGCTGACGAGCGTCAGGAAGGTTCCGTCCTGCGGCGCGGCCCGCGCCGCGTAGTTGAGCGCGGTGAGCCCGCCCGCACCAGGCTGATTGATGACGATGAAATTCGGCCGGCCGGGGATGTGTTTGCCCAGGTGGCGAGAGAGGAGCCGCAGATACGTATCATAGCCGGCGCCGGTGGTACTGTGCGTCGACATCGAGATCGTCTTGCCGGCGTAGAAGTCCTGCGCGTGGGTGTCGAAGGCTGGCGCGAGGAGTGGTCCGACGGCGGCCGCGACCACGAGGACTTTCGGTGCTCTATTCATGTCTTGACGTGAACTTTCACTTGAAGAAACCGCCCAGCGCCGCCTTCAGGTCGTCGAGCACGGACTTGGGCGTGCCCAGGAATCCGGTGATGACTGCCTGCGTTTCCTCGCCGGTCATTGGGTCGATGTCGGAGCCTTGAGCCCGCGCTGCTGCCAGGAATTCCGGATCGTTCATGGTCGCGCTGAAGGCGCGGCGCAGGAGCGCGACGCGATCGTCCGGCACCCCGGGGGGCGCCGCCAGCGGACGCGCCGCGGCCACCGACTGCGACATGAACTTGGCGATCGCTTCTTTCCTGGGATCGTCCACGACAAGATCGATCAGGAGCGGGACCTGCGGCAGTTCCTTCTCCTTGCGCAGGCCCATCTGAATCAGGACGTTGACCTTGCCCGCCTTGAATTCATCGAGCAGCGTCAGCTTGATGCTTGCCCAGGTGCTGTTGGCGCGTCCGTCGATTTCGCCGCGTTTCATGGCGTCATTGAGCGCGTCCGCGCCGCTGTAGCCGACGACGATCCTGAACCGTGTCCCGAGCAGCGAATTGTACAGGATTGGGCCCATCTCGGAGGACGTGCCGGCGCCGGTCGCCCCCATGACCACCTCGCGCGCCTTGGCGTCCTGCAAGGTCCGTACGTTCGACATTGCCCAGGTCACTGTGACGTTGTTGGCGCGCGTGAAGTTGCCGATCCACTTGAAGGCGCCGAGCGATGTCTTGAGCCCTCCTCCGCCGGTCGCCTCGACGACCGGGACGCTCTGGCTGACAATGGTCTGGAACGTGCCGTCCTGCGGCGCCTCGTTGGCCGCATAGTTCACCGCGCGCAGCCCGCCGCCGCCCGGCTGATTGACGATCGCGAAGTCCGGTCGGCCGGGAATGTGCTTGCCCATGTGCGCGGCGAGCAGCCGTAGATAGCTCTCGTAGCCGCCGCCCGGCTCGCTATGCGTCGACAGCGTGATGGTTTTGCCGGCAAAGAATTCGTCCGCGCGTACAACCGCTGGTGCCAGCAGCAGCGCTGCCATCAGGGCTGACGTCTGCGCTGATCGCGCCGCTCGGGTCATTTCGTTCCCTCTGTCCACGCCGCGGCCGTGCCGCTAGTCGTCAAAGCCATGCAGGCGGGCTGGATTGTCGGCCAGGATCTTGCGCACCAGTTGGGCGTCGTGGTCGACGTAACGATAGAGCAATTCGACCGTCTCAGCATCGTTCATCATCCGCCGCTTGCGCCAGCCGGTATGCGGCCAGTCGCTGCCCCAGATCATACGATCGGGCGCCGCCGCGATGAACTCCTTGCCGTACGGGATTGCATCGTCCCAGCCCGTCTCCATGACCGAGTCACGATTGCCGTTCGAGAGCTTGAGCCACCAGTTCCCCTCCCGCAGTCGGTCGAGAATCCACCGCATCGACGGCTGGTCGAGCCCGAGCGCGAAATCGAGATGACCCATGTGATCGATGACCATGGTGACATCCTTGACCGAGCGCAGGAAATCGCCCCAGTCCGGCACATCCGAGCCGCTGATGTGCAGCCGCGCATGCCAGCCGATCTCGCGCACGCGCGCCATCGACCGCCGCACCGCCTCGGGCGCGTGCACCTGGCCCCAGCGCTTGCCGAGATGGAAGCGGGCTCCTCGCATCCCAATGGCATCGAGTCGCTCCATCTCGCGGTCGCTGAGGTCGTCGCGTACGATGCCGATGGCACGGAAGTTTTTGCGCTCCTGTGGGCTCAAACCAGCAAGTTCGTCGATCAGCAAACGGTGGTCGGTGTCGTACCGCTGCGTGTGGACGATGACGCCGCGCTCGAAGCCCATGGTGCGCAACACCTTGCGGATATCGGCGAATGTCGCGCGCGGCGGCTCGAAGGTCACATCGAAGCGCAGCGGATATTTGGCACGATCGCCGAAGATGTGGAACTGGCAGTCGCAGCTCTTTGGCGGCGGCAACGGGACTGGCGCGCGCGTGTTCCGCTCCCATTCGGGAGCGCGGCGGTTTCTTTCCGTCGCCTTGTTTTCGGGCGTGCTCACGCGAGGGAAGGCTACGCGAGCGAATTCCCAAGCGTCAACGGCTCGTCCCTTACCTCGCTAGCCTTGAAACAAGCCGGTCGGCTGTGCATGGCTAGTGCCGAAGCCCCGGGCACCACTCGGGACCGTGAGCGTCTGATCGCATCGTCCGACCCCGAAGTGGGCGAGACAGTGGGACAAGGGAGAAGGGATCGCGCGATACTTGCTGGGCGCAGTCGCCGTCGCGGCGCTCGGCCGTTCTACATCAAGGCGGAAAGAGCACGGCTGCCGAAGCTGGTGAAGTTGCAGCTTCGTCCCGATCCGCTGGCGCGGTGAGGGAGCGGACGCAGAGCAGAAGCAGCTTTTTGGGAGGGCAGGATCATGAACGGAT
>Ga0126384_10002295_pt1 | contig 11604 bp, 10 predicted proteins | sample PanSoiMetPlot_36_FD_92543 | JGI IMG/M metagenome (GOLD analysis project Ga0126384, IMG submission 92543) | Tropical forest soil microbial communities from Panama - MetaG Plot_36 | ecosystem: Environmental > Terrestrial > Soil > Tropical forest > Bulk soil | place: Panama | collected 2016-02-17 | reverse complement strand
GTGGAATGGTTGAGGATCTGCTGTCGGAATCAAACATCACTAAACGCGGTTATTTTGATTATCCCTACGTAAGGCGATTGATCGATGATAACCTATCAGGCAGAGAAGATAACGGCCTTAAGGTATTTCAACTCCTTACGCTCGAATTGTGGCATCGGACGTTCATTGACCAGGCATCTGCTTAATCTGCGTCATATGCGTAATCTGCGGATGAGCGACTCATTTACAAACTGCGGCCAGGGATATATACGGAGTCTGATTCCATAGATTAAATCGTAATCAGAAAGTTGCGAAGTCAAAAAAGCAGAGAGAGTGGCGCGAAGAGAAGTATGCAGCAGGCCGAAGAACTAAAATCACGGGTTCATGATTTCTGGCAGGCTAATCCATGTGGCAGCGATGTGTCCGATGAGGGAATCGGAACCCGCGAGTTCTTCGATGCAGTCGAACGTTATCGCTATATCACCGAATGGCACATACCTGAAGTCGTCGAGTTTCCTCGTTGGCGCGGCAAAGAAGTGCTTGAAATCGGCTGCGGGCTCGGCACTGATGCGATCAATTTCGCGCGGGCGGGTGCTCAATACACTGGTATCGACCTTACAGAAGTCTCGATTGAGATGGTGCGACGTCGATTTGAACTCGAGGGGCTAAATGCAAACCTGAGAGTTGCCGATGCCGAGAGGCTTCCGTTTGAAAATGATAGCTTTGATCTCGTGTATTCGCATGGTGTGCTACATCACACTCCAGATACTCAGCGAGCAATTGATGAGGTGTATCGCGTCCTAAAGCCTGACGGCGTCGCGATGGTGATGCTCTATCACAAACACTCATACAATTACTGGGTGAACATAATGACGATGCGGCGAATCGGGGTCAGGCTCCTGGGGTTTGACTGGGGGCCGCGGTTCGTTCATAGGTTGACTGGAGAAAACGAGCGTAGATTGCTGGAACTCCAGAGACTTTATCGCAGTGACGCAAAGCGACTGCTTTCAACTCAGGAATTCTTGAATCAAAATACAGACGGGGCCGGCAACCCGCTTGCTCGCGTATACACACGCTCTCAGGCGTTGATGATGTTCACGAAGTTTAAGAATGCAGCTGCGGAGGCTCACTTCCTCCACAAGAAGTGGATGCCGGTGATCGGACGGCTCTTGCCATTCGCCGTTGAGCGGCGTCTTGCTGGCATTATGGGCTGGCACTTATGGATCATTGCCCGAAAGTAGTCTCACGTAAGTAGTCTCACGTAGTAACGAATTTATACGGTTTGATCACACTGTCGTTACCTTCATTTCTTTCGTAGCGTGATGCGATGGTTTCGCGCTAAGACGCCACGCCGCTAAGACGCCAGGGAAAGAATGATAAACATCCTCATTACAGGCGGCGCAGGCTTCATCGGGAGCCATCTTGTTGATCGCCTGGTCGAAAACGGTAGCTTTCGAGTCATCGTCCTCGATAACTTCCATGATGATCCGGCGATAAAACGCAGCAATATTTCCACTCATCTCGAGCAAAACAATTTCGAATTAGTCGAAGGTGATATTGCTGATTCGAACTTGATCAGCGATCTGTTCCGCCGCAACCGGTTCGATTGCGTCGTGCACCTTGCTGCGCGAGCCGGCGTTCGACCTTCCCTTGAGAATCCGCTTGGTTACGAGAACACGAATGTGCGAGGAACGTACACCTTGCTTGAGGCGGCGCGAATCAATCGAGTGCCGAAATTCATTTTCGGTTCGTCAAGCTCGGTTTATGGCACGAATTCAAGAGTTCCTTTCTCGGAAGATGATCCCATCAGCAATCCGATTTCTCCGTATGCGGCTACTAAGATTGCGGGCGAAGCCGCCTGTCGTGTCTACAGCCATCTATACGATATCAAGGTGATTTGCCTCAGGTTCTTCACAGTCTATGGCGCCCGGCAGCGACCCGACCTGGCGATTCATAAGTTCGCTCGCCTGATATCGCAAGGTAGCCCGATACCCATTTTCGGCGATGGCTCAACCCGGCGTGATTATACTTACATTGACGACATCATCTCCGGCCTGCTGGCGGCGCTCAAATTTGAGGCCAGCAATTTTGAGATAGTTAACCTGGGTGAGTCTCAAACTGTTGAGCTCCGGGAATTGGTCAAGTTGCTTGAGAACGCCGTTGGAAAGCGCGCCACAATCGATTATCAACCATTGCAAGCCGGCGACGTGCCGATTACTTACGCGGATATCAGTAAGGCGCGATCGCTGCTGGGCTACGATCCTCGGACACAGATTGAAGAGGGAATTGAACGGTTTGTTAAGTGGTTTAAACCACAAAGCCGTTGAAAATGTCCGCGGGAACTATTGCTGCCACTTGGCGTCGTGAGTCTTTGTGTCCACAATTGCCCGTGAATACCGTCTACCACGAACCCTTGCCGGGCGCGAAGTGCAAGTCTACTATGATTTTTCTGTCGATCGTTCCTCGGTGACTGAACAACAAGAGGCGCGGCCTGTTTGCAATGAAGAACTATCTGTTAGAAACGGTAGACGAACTTGAAAGCCGGGCAGCTCCCGAGCTTTCTGTGTTTCTGCCGGTATATAACGAACAGGACAATATCGAACAGCTCAACATGCGTCTGACCGAGGCTCTCAAGAGTATTGGGCGCAGCTACGAGGTCACCTACGTTGATGATGGGTCGACTGATCAAAGCATGGGCAGACTACGCGAGATCGCTGCGGCAGATCCTCGTGTTCGCGTAGTGTCGTTGCGTAGAAACTATGGACAGACAGCGGCAATGAGCGCAGGCATCGATTACGCTCGGGGACAAATATTGATTCCGATGGATGCCGATCTTCAAAATGATCCGGCCGACATCAGCCGTCTGCTCGACAAACTGGATGAGGGATACGATGTGGTGTCCGGATGGCGAAAGGACCGCAAGGATCGGTGGCTCACTCGACAGCTTCCGTCACGGCTCGCGAACAAGCTGGTGGCACAAATAAGCGGCGTTGGACTTCATGACTTTGGCTGTAGTTTGAAGGCATATCGCAGAGATGCGCTAACCGGAGTAAAACTCTACGGCGAGATGCATCGCTTTATTCCGATTTATGCAGGTTGGGCCGGTGCGAAGGTTACCGAGATCCCGGTTACTCACCATCCGCGTGCCGCAGGCGAGTCCAAGTATGGTCTATCGCGCACGATAAAGGTCGTCTTCGACTTGATCACAATTAAGTTTTTGGCGAGTTACTTTACAAAGCCTCTTTACCTGTTTGGGAGCGCCGGCCTGGTCTGCCTCATGCTATCCCTCATTGCATTTGTGTTCGCGCTTTACTACCGGATTGTGGAGGGCGTGCATCTGAATCGTATGCCGCTTGCGACGCTTTCGATGATCATGTTCGCGATGGGTGTGCAGTTCATCTTCATGGGGCTGCTTGCAGAGATGGTTGTACGCACTTATCACGAGTCCCAGGACAAGCCGACTTATCTTGTTCGAGAAGAGATCAACCTTGAGGATAAGAGTGGAACATGAAGAGAACCGCCCGTGAACCGAGTGCAGGGCCAGCGGAGTCAATGCATCTCGATGAGTTTGATTTCGAAGTCTCGGGTTTACCACGTCGGCAACTCGATTCTCGTCCTGAACAGTTACCACACCTGTCATTTTCGGCAGATCAATCGCCGAACTGCGCGTCCGACGGCTTGATCATCGCCGGCATACCCATTGCAAACTTTACCGAAGACGAGGCTGTTGCTCGGATTGACGACCTGATCTCATTAGGAGGTTCACACTTCGGCGCTGTGGTAAATGCAGCAAAAGTGGTTGCCGCCGCGCGCGAACCCGAGCTCAAGCGTGCGCTCATCGATGCAGACTTTGTGACGGCTGATGGTATGTCGGTGGTGTGGGCCGCGCGCCTGTTAGGGCGGCCATTGAAGCAACGTGTCACCGGCATCGACTTGTTCGAACGATTGCTTGCCCACGCTGAGGAGCAAGGCCTTTCAGTCTACTTTTTGGGGGCCCGTGAAGATTCGGTACATGGCGCGGTTGAGTTTTCGAAACGGCGCCATCCATCGTTAAGAATCGCGGGTTATCACAACGGGTACTTCGAGGAATCGGAAAACGAGTTTGTCTGTGATGGGATAATGCGCAGTTGTGCCGATCTGCTCTTTGTGGCGATGGGATCGCCGAAGCAGGAGCTCTGGATAGCGTCTAATATTTTGGCGACTGGAGTCAGGTTTGCGCTTGGGGTTGGCGGCAGCTTTGATCACCTGGGTGGTCAGGTCAGGCGTGCTCCACGATGGATGCAAACGAGCGGTCTCGAATGGCTACACCGGTTTGTACAGGAGCCGACTCGCTTGTGGCGAAGATATTTAATTGGGAATTCGGCATTTACATTATTGATTATCAAGCAGCTCTTAGGTGGACGGAGTTCACAGTGACAGTGTCGCTTTCACTACAGAGCTCCAAAGCCTAAAAGATTCACCAGGACTTTCAAAACTGCACGTTTCCCGTTGTGACTTAAGTCTCGCAAAAACGCGGTCTAATCGCCCGAAGAACTCTTCTGGCACGTCTGTTGTGTATAAGTCTCGATGAGGCTAGAATCCTTCTGGGTAACCACAGTAGTTGCCCTGGAGAATATGGAAAGTCCGCAGAATGGAAGGAGATAATCTCATGTCCCGGGAAAGACGACCCCTCACAGATGTCAGTGCGAAGCCAGGCGGCGCTCAAGCGCTGACTAAGTCCGCCGAACTGGCAAACGTCCTCGAATCGCACCGCGGCGAAAGACATGCCATTGTAATGCAGGATTACCCTGACCCCGATGCCATTTCGACCGCCTGGGCCCATCAGATGATCGCCGCCAGATTTGGCGTCGATTGTGACATTATTTACGAAGGTCGAATAAGCCATCAGGAGAACCTCGCGCTGGTACAGCTTACCGACTTGGAGATGGTCAGGTATTCCGAGGGCTACCAGCTCGATCAGTACAAGGGAACAGTTTTCGTCGACAATCAGGGCACCACTGCAGCGCTGACAGATCGCTTTTCAGCAGTGGGGATCCGTCCGATCGTCATCGTCGATCATCACGAGAAGCAGGACCGGATCAAGGCAGAATTCACAGATATCCGGCAAATCGGTGCTACTGCGACCATCTATACCGAATACATACGAGAAGGGCTTCTTGAGCTGAACAAGAGCGATCCTGAACACGTTAAGCTCGCGACTGCGCTGATGCACGGTATTCGCAGCGAAACCTCGGGTTTGATTCGTGCCCACGCCGAAGAATTAGAAGCGGCTAGCTTTCTGAGTCGCATAGCGGATTCATCGTTGCTCGAGGATATTCTTTCGGTAAAGCGTTCGAAGATCGTAATGGATGTAATTCGCCTCGCGCTCGAAAATCGCGAGATCCGCGAGAGCTATTCGATTTCCGGAGTGGGTTTCTTAAGAAGCGAGGACCGGGATTCGATTCCGCAGGCGGCCGATTTCCTGATGACCGAAGAGAACGTCCATACCGCGATCGTGTACGGGATCATCCTCAAGGGAGATCGTGAGATGGTCATTGGTTCGATGAGGACCAGCAAAGTGACATTGAATCCAGACGAGTTTTTGAAGGAGGCTCTCGGTACGACCGAGGCGGGACGACACTACGGCGGCGGCCGGCGTGGAGCAGGTGGATTTGAAATACCGATTGGGTTCTTAGCAGGGATCGTTGATGACGAGCTTGTACGTATGAAATGGCGACTCTACGACGAATTGATCAAGAAGAGACTCCTGGCAAAAATAGGCGTGCCACCGCCCACCATACGAGCCGAAACAGCGCGTAGCGATACTGGCGCCCTGCCCAGTGGTGGAATTCGCGTCGAAGAAGTAATTCGCGTGGAAGAAGTTTAGACGACTCTAAGAATATGCGATGGCTGAAGCCTCGATGTCGAGAGGCGAGGTTGCGGATGCCGGCAATTTGTAACGGTGCTACTGCCTGCATCCGCAGCCAAATAATTGTTATCTCGGGTATCGATGTTTGCGATTGCGGTGGCGCTGAATTAGATAGCCGGTTCCGGCTCCCGCTCCAGCTCCGATGGCCGCGCCTTTCTTGCCACCCAATAAAGCACCGCCGACCCCACCGACTATGCCCCCCACGATAGCTCCTCTCGTTTTACTGTGGTGGTGTGGATACGGGCGTCGATGAGCCATACCGTCAACGGCCGCTAACAGTAAGAGAACGAATACCAATAGCACAGCGACGATGTTCCGCTTTGTGACAGTCTGTATCATAACCATCCTCCTTTCCTAGGCGTACTTTCTCACCCTTGTAATGTTCGTGTATCTTACAGGTACTATCTGCACAAACCGTTCCACAGAATGAGTTGGTAAAGTGGGTACAAGACAGCGGGTCATCGAAAGCAGCTCTTGAATTCAGTCTCCAAGATCCGTAGCATAGCCGAGAAGGAGCGAAGCCCTTCTTGAGCGAGAGCAAAAGGAGCAAAAGGGTGTCTCGGGTAATCGATCGCCGTCAATTCATCAGAGAGTTCAGCATGAGCGCGGCCGCCCTTGCTCTTGCGCCTCGCGTTGCTCGGGCGTCTAAACGAGGCGGGTTAAAGATAGCCAGCGAGCCAAAGAACATCGTCGTTCTTGGCGGCGGGCTCGCAGGACTTGCGGCAGGCTTTGAGCTAAAGAAGGCTGGACACAACGTTACAATTCTTGAAGCGCGTAAATTTCCTGGCGGTCGGGTTCAGACCATACGCGACTTTGCGAACGGCCAGTACGCAGAAGCTGGGGCAATAAGCTTTCCACGTTCGCACGAGTTCACATACGATTACGCGAGCGACTTCGGTTTACCCACCAGGCCTGCGTTTCGCTTCGGTGTGGATTCGATAGCGAACATCCGCGGAAACCGATTTCGCATAACGTCATCCGGAGCTGCCGACATTCCCTTCCATCTCACATCTGGGGAACGAGCTGCCGGCGTGTTTGGAATGACGCGTCTTTACCTGGGTGACTATATCGACGCGGTCGGAAATCCTCGAAAGCCCAACTGGCCTCCTGATCAATTGCGCGCGATTGACGCAGTCACTTTCAAACAGCTGCTACTGGACATGGGAGCATCTGATGGCGCAATAGATATTATTTCCGCTTCGCAACTTGGCATTCTGGGGCTTGGCCTTGACTCTTTTTCGGCGTTGGATGGCGTAGTCACCGAGGCGATTGCCTCCGATCCGTTCTTCTACGAAATTGTTGACGGCAACGACTCTCTTGCATTTGCGCTTAAGAAAAAGGTCAAGAAGCAATTTAGAAAGAACTCGATCGTGCAGCGTATCGTGCAGGATCAGACCAGCGTCACGGTGACATACACCAATGCCGATGGGCTCCAAACGATTGCCGCCGATCGCGTAATCTGTACTCTTCCGTTTCCGGTATTGAAGCAGATCGAAATCACTCCGGCATTCTCTGAAGACAAACAGCGCGCGATCAACGAACTCAAGCTGACACCGGTGACGCGAACATATCTCCAATTTCGAGATAGAGTGTGGGAGCAGGCCGGATTCAGCGGGTATGGACTGACCGATCTTCCCATCCAAAACACATACTCACCTACGCTGACGCAGGAAGGAAGAAACGGGATTTTGACCTCGTACACCGGCGGGCAGCGAGCACTCGACTTGAGCGCGATAAGTGAGAATGATCGTCAGAGTTTTGTGCTTCGACAAATGGGAAACCTGTTTAGCGGACTGGACAGTCAATTTATCGGCGGTACGAGCCAAATCTGGCACGAAGATAAGTTCGCTCGGGGTGCTTTTGCTTACTTTGAGCCGGGCCAGATGACGACTTTGCTTCCGATAGCTCAACGTCCGGAAGGGCGCGTGCATTTTGCCGGGGAGCATACGTCGGCGTGGCACGGCTGGATGAACGGCGCTCTCGAGTCAGGCAATCGCGCAGCGGAAGAAGTAAACGATGCGGAAAGCGCCTCTGCGATTTCGGTGCGCACCGCGGATTAGACCTGCCAAGCAGCTCAGATCGATTCGACTAAAATAGCCTGACAATCAGTTATGTGTTGCTTGACTAATTCGAGCAACGCGCACTGCACATCATCGGCGTGCTCGAAATTCCACTTGGATCTGTTACCACTATTGGCCCGGGCAGGTTTTCGCAAAATTTCTTTCTGACGGTTATTCGAGTGAAGGTGTGATCGAGCTGATCCTGGTCCCTCAGCTTTATTTTCTTCGGCGTGACACCCCCAACGGTCAACGTTGAACCTTCGCGAATTCCCCTCCCGAGAACAGAGAGAGTAAACGAGCCATCATCCTCGCGATCGACGCGGCAGCCGCTGATCGTTGCCGCTGAAGGAGCGGTTGATCCACTTCCCGAGTCGGGGCTTGAGGCGGTGCCTTTGCACCTGAAAGTGACCTCGACGCCTTGTTCGTTGCCCAGCGGGCAGCCGGTTGGCGCATTGGCCGGTAACGAAGTCAGATTCCTGCTTGTACCGTTTGGACCGCTGACAAATAACAGGAATGTCTTTCCTGCCGATCCGGGGCCGGGCTGGAAGAATGCATCGATCAGATTTGAAGTCAGAATTACAAACTTATTTGCCTGGACAATGTTGTTGGGATTACCAACTTCGACCGCAAACACCGATGTAACATTCGGTTTGCCATCTGCCAACAAGAAACAGGCGCCAGGAATCAATTGATTTTGTCCCTGAGTGCAATCCGCATCTGCGGGAGTGGCCGAAATTACAACCGGGGCGCGAATTCCCAGGTCTATGGAGCACACAATCTTCTGGGTGAAGGGTCCGAAAACATTATCATCACCGGCGCCAACTGTCCGGCTCAGCGTTATCGTCGTCATTCCGCCGCAGCAGACAAGAGGAAATGCAGTTCCCGGAGTTGCCGCCAGCGAGGGAATCGTGGCCTGAAGCAGAAGTGAATTTATTATCTTGATGTCCTTTAGTGGTATTGAAAGATCGGATACGCCGTCCCCGTTTGTGTCGCACCCAAGAGCAATAGTGGTCGGAGTAAAGCCGCACCCGACGAAATCCAACGTCACATCGCACAAAGCATTAATGATGCCTACTGTGGACTGGTTCCCGACCGCCGGTTGATTCGGCGCCACAGCTACCGGACCCGCTGGAAATATGAGCGGGCAGCCGTCTTGAATTCCGGCCGATATTGGACGGCGTGGCGCAGTGGCCGTCGAACGTGCAAATGCGGTTTCTTTTACTGCGGTGGCCAGGACCATCAAGCCAAATAAGATGGGGATTATCCTGCTTCTTTTCATTACCCGACTCCGTATTGCTTCCGATTTTCAAGAGTGAAGAGTACAACCGGGTTTCCGGTAGGGTTCGTGCCGCTCTGGATTCGACGTGAGGATTATAACTGAATAATTCCAGTGCGCCAGAGTCTAATTGGCGACGTCGGTAAATCCCACCAGTACTGTCGCTCGTTCCTCTCTAGGTTGAGTATGAACTATCCACCAACTGCCCTACTGAGTGGTATTTAGCAACCCCATTTTCCAGACACACATGAACCCGACCCGCACATCCCGTTCTTGCCGTATTGGCCAGCCGACCGCTATTCTAAGACTGCATCAGGCAACACGCCAAAACGTATGTCTCAGTGATTCATAACCAACCTTGACCGACTTCACTAACTGATGACACAGCTCTCAATTCTTAAGACACTCACAAAACCAGTGGCTACGACGCTTGCCTTCGTTCAGGGTGCCGGAGCTGCCGTGTGGACATTTCCATCTGTGCTCGGCTCAGCGATGTTAATAGCGTGGGCCGCGGAAGCCGCGCAATTCTTAATCTCACAGGGACTCGCGCTTGCCATGCTCGCCTGGCTTCAGACGCTGCCGGAGTTCGCGGTTGAAGCGGTAATCGCCTGGCAAGCAGGCCGGCACGCCGCCGATCCTACGCTCTCACCAGCGATCAAGTCACACGCGACAGCGCTTATGAGTGCGAATCTCACGGGGAGCCTCCGCCTCCTTGTTGGGTTAGGCTGGCCGATGATCTACGCAACCGCAGCGACCTTTTATCGCAAACAGAATAAGAAACGGCTGCGTGAGATTGAGCTGGAAAAAGAGCACTCAGTGGAGATTGTTTTCCTGCTTGTCGCGATCGCTTATTTTGCGGTCATCTGGTTCAAGGGGACGCTTACCTGGGTCGACACAATCGTGCTGTCATTAATCTATTTTGTTTATCTCTACTTCCTCAAAAAAATCCCTCCGCAAGGGGAAGAGAAGATCGAGGATCTCGATCGCATCCCGCGATTCATCTTGCATCAGCGCAGGATGGTACGCAGTTCGATAATCACCGGAATGTTTGTTGGCGGCGGCCTGATCCTGTACTTCGCTGCGCACCCGTTTCTCGAGAGCCTGAAAGCATTGGCCGTTGGTTTGGGCATTTCAACGTTTGTTTTTGTTCAATGGGTGGCTCCCTTCTTATCGGAGTTCCCAGAGAAAGTGTCGGCGTTCAATTGGGCGCGTCGGGTGACTAGCGCGCCAATGGCGCTGATGAACATGGTGAGTTCCAATATCAACCAGTGGACGATGCTGGCTGCGATGCTGCCGATCGCTTATGCTTTGGCGCTCGGTCATTTCGATACGATCGACTTCGATCCCCACCAGGAGCTCGAAGTGCTGATGACTATCGGGCAGTCTCTGTTGGGTGCGTTATTGCTGGCGAATATGCGATTTAACTGGTGGGAAGCTGCGCTGCTGTTCGCATTATGGGCAATTCAGTTCGTGCTTTCGGGATTCGAGAAGCCGATCGACCCTGCGATGCCTCATAACAGTTTTGCGGTGCAACTATCAGGATGGCTTTCAGTGAGTGCCGAGCACATCGAGATGGTCGCACACCGCGGCAAGGAAGTTATCACCGCAGCATACTTTGTTTGGACAGGTGCGTGTGTCGGGGTTGCATTAAAAAGGCGAAGGATGTTTGATGCATTCGTAATGTTTCCGAAATTGATGCGCGAGCACTGGTAGTGCTTTGGTACTGCTGTTGTATTTAGATTTGAGAGAGTAAGCAATGATAAAGACCATCCTTGTTGCCACCGATTTTAGCGAGCACGCTCAACGGGCACTCGAACGGGCAATTGACTTGGCGGGTCAGGTCGGAGCGAGGGTGTACCTGTTGCACATCCAAACTGAGGGTGCATTGAGGATGGCGCTCAGAGAAGGATTACTCAGTGCGACGTCAAGCGATGAGGAAATCCGTGAAGCAGTTGCGCAGCTTATCGAGGAGCGGTTTTCTCAAGCTCAGAGCGGCATCGATCGTTCACAGACCGTCGTCGAACATTGTTCGCGAAGGGGTGAAGCGGGTGTGTTGATACCAGCCTATGCGGAAGAGATTGGCGCAGATCTGGTGGTTCTGGGGAGGCGAGGCGCTGGACTGATCGGAGAAGTCAGGGCAGCGGTGATTGGATCGGTTACTGCAAGCGTTATTCGAAGGTCTCCGTGCCCGGTTATGGTCGTCCGTCGCGAACATAGAGGAATTGAGTCATTGAATCATTGAGTCATTGAGTCATTGAATCATTGAGTCATTGAATCATTGAGTCATTGAATCATTGAGTCATTGAATCATTGAGTCATTGAATCATTGAGTCATTGAATCATTGAGTCATTGAGTCATTGAATCATTGAGTCATTGAATC
>Ga0126384_10002294_pt1 | contig 11613 bp, 5 predicted proteins | sample PanSoiMetPlot_36_FD_92543 | JGI IMG/M metagenome (GOLD analysis project Ga0126384, IMG submission 92543) | Tropical forest soil microbial communities from Panama - MetaG Plot_36 | ecosystem: Environmental > Terrestrial > Soil > Tropical forest > Bulk soil | place: Panama | collected 2016-02-17 | reverse complement strand
CGTACTTGTTGCGGCGCGGTTTCGGTCTGGCGGTGGCATTTATCGCAACTTGCCTTCTTCGTATGAGGCCCGTGTTGAAAATTATATTGGCTCAATGCCGATCCCGTACTCCTCGTATACTTCAATGCAAGCTTTGTGTCGGCGTGACAGACTCCGCATTCGCCCAGCTTTTGATTGGCCTGGTGAATGTGGCAGCTATAGCACTGCTGATGGTTCGGATAACTCGCGGACGCGCCCTCCGTCGATGTGTGACAGGTGCTGCATTTTGGCGTCTCAGTCTCACCGGCCATTTTCTTTGGATCCATGTGCTGCCTGTGAGAGAAACCCTTTATGCCGAACTCACTCATCTTGGCGGGAAAACTTATTCTCGTGCCCTGCGCATCCACCGGCGATTTGTGACAAACAACGCACATCTGACTCGACGTATTCGTAAAATCTTTAGCGTGGCACTCGATGCAAGCCGAATGACCGGGAAACACGGGAGTCACATTGTTGTCAGGCCGTTGATGGCAGAAGCCGCAGTCTTTCGTCTTTGTCTGGTGCTCGGCGCGAGTATGATTGAATGGCGACGTGCGCTCGATTACAGCTGATTCCTTTACGTTAAAGGGCGATGGAGGGGCAGCTGGTGTTGCCGACGGCTGAGGTGTTTCCGCAGCCTTGTTGGCGGTTGGCGGCGCAGTACTGCGGCAAGCCAATGCGCCCAGGAAAGCCAGCGCCGCCACTGCGATGATTATGAGTCTTAAGCTTCTCGTAGAGTTGTTTCTCATCTCTCGCCCTTTGCGAACTCAATCACTACTTCAGCTTGTCCAGAAGATCTCTTGCCAGCGTGTCAGGAAGTCCAAGGCGACCGTTGTGACACGTGCTGCAGTTGGTTTCATCGGGCATCCTGATATCGCTAAGCTGCTTCGCCTGGTCTACCGACTTGTGGCATTCCGCACAGAGGAAGTCAGGTGGTCGTGGCACCCGATAGTCGGCCTTTTTTCTCGGGCGAATATCCCATTCGTGATCAGCGTGACTAAATTCCCGGATCAGCGCCAGATGAGTGGCCCTGGACCCGCTGATCTCGTGACATTCCCTGCAGTCGTTCATGTAAGGAAAATTCTCACGCGCTCCCGCCTCAGGCCTCATGCCATGGCATTGAAAACAGGTTGAGTGACCCTTCTCAATCGTCAGCTCATTCTCTCCGGGCACCGCCTTCTTGATTCGTTGGTGACAATCGGTACATCTGGCAGTCTGGCCCGCGGTGAGTTTGGAACTCGGAAGATCCGAGGGTACCGTCGTGACTGGCTTGAACTCGAAACTGGCCGGTAGGGGCTTGCGATGAGCCTCGTGTGAAAAATCGATGCCGAAGTCACTGCCGAACAGAGCGTGAAGTCTGTCAGTCTTTTCCTTAAATCTGAACAGAGCGGAGGCGGATTTTGACGTCGGTCCGCCTTGATGACATACGCCGCAAAAACCGTTGCCACGAGTAAAGTACTCTTTGGCAAAATTATGGCAACTTACACATGTGGGATGGGCAGGGAAAGAAGTAACCTCTATTTGCAAGGGCGTCACGCGATGGCAGACGTTGCAGGTGACCTTGGCGTGTTCTTTTCGCTTGTGATCAAAGCTGGCGCGCTCGCGAGTAGCCTGAGGACGCTGGGTTTGAGGCGCAGTGACCTGCAGCCGCTGAAGATCCGCCGAAGCGCTTTCTTCCGCGTAAGATGGGAGACCAAAGTAAGCCCCCGCAACAAGCAAGCACGCCAATGCGAATAGACTTTTCTTTATTCGCGGCATCGCCAAATCATCCTCCGGGTCCCATCGGACCTTTTCGACTTACTTCCCTCTTCTTCCACGATCGATCCCAACCGATCTGCTTACTTTAGTGCAGCCGGCGGGACACCAGGTTTATGACAACCGCCGCAGGTTGTAGGTCCCTTTTCCGCGGCCCTGTGACACTCGATACAACTATCGTGAAATGCCCGTTCGGCCATAACCTCATCAAAGTCTCGGTTCTTCGGATTTCGCGGATCGCCATCTTTGCGATGATGGCATACGTTGCACTTGTACAGTTCCGGAATCCCTCTCGCACTAATTGAGTGATGACAACCTGAGCATGCGGCGCCCTTTTTTGCCGGGTGTGCGACTGTAGCATCCGGGCTTATGAAAGATTCGTGTCCAGTGTGGTCGAAAAAGACCACCCCACGTCTTCCCTTCTCGTCGAGCCTGATAATCTTCTGCGCACGTCCGCTGTCTGTCTGCTGGTCAATTGGAGCGCCAAACATTGACGCGCCCACGGCTACCGGTATCGCCAGCCCGAGTCCGTAAATGATAAGAACGGCCAGCTTCAGTTTCATCTAATCATCTCCGTCAAATCCCGACGCATGCCTGAACCGAATGCTCATCGCCGGCGACGCAGCCGGAAAAGCACTACTGCCAGCGGTAATGACATAATTGCAAGACTGGACAACTCGGCTACGTTTCTAAGCCGCGCCTCCTGAGAAGATCCGTTGTTCTCGCCAGCCTTCTTCTCAGTTGATTCAGTGCCCTGACGCTTCTCTCGAGATGCAGAACCGGAATCGACTGTTCGCGGGGGTCCAAAAGCTCGGCGGATATCGCTATTCTCCCGCTTATTTGAATCCTTGATCTCCGGAACGGTGAACATCTTCCCGTCGATCATGTACATTCGTTTCATCTCGCTCGCATTGAACGGACGTGCTCCCCGTCGCCCAAACACCGATAACTGATTTCCGCTCTCGTCCACCGCTCGGTCACGATCGACGCCTTCCGAGATAGCGAGTGCCGGCCCAAGCGTCTCCTTGCTCGCAATCAGCTCGGGATGCGGACGCGGGCTGAATCCGTAGTTGTCCGGTTGCTCGGCCGAAGTCAGCTGGACCACGTGTATTGCTTTGTGCTCTCCATCAGCGATGTAAGCGAAAAGGCTCACATTAGTCATTCCAACTTTGACGTCGCGTGCATCCTTGATCTCACCCTCGCCGTTGAACATCTGATCCAGCTTGGGCTTTTCAGGATTCTCTATGTCGATTATTGCGAGCCCCTGCTTCCCGGCGGCAACGTAGGCATAGGTCCGCACCAGATACAAATTATGAGCGTCCGATAGAGGAACAACTGCTCCATTTACAGCGCGGGCCTGATTCGGATCAGTAACGTCTATGACTTTCAACCCCTCCGAGTCAGTCACGAACGCGTAGCGGAATTGCACCTGAACCGCGCGAGCATTCTTGATAAACGGCGCTCCAAACTCTCCCGCAACACGTGGCTTGGTTGGATCGCTGATATCGACGATGACCAGTCCTCGATCACACGTCACATAAGCGTGAGACCCAGCAACCACTATGTTGTTAGCGCCATTCAAAATACCATTGGGGTTCCAGGTCAGGGCGCGCTTTAGGAAGTTATTCCTCGGATTGCCGTCCAAAAGCGTTGCCACATTTACGAGTACCAATCCTTCGTATTTATCGGCAACGTACAGGAAAGCATAGATCAGGTTGATACCCTGCTTGTCGTCGCGGTTCTCCCATTCTTCATTTTCCGGGTAATGCTTGCGGGTGGGATCAACCGCGATTGTCGCCGGCGATGCAACGGCCATCGCATATTTGGTCTTCACATACAGCTGCTGTCCCAAAGGCGAGACCGGAGCGCTGGTTATTCGCTCAGAAAAAGCCTTCTGATCTATGTTTGCAATGTCATAGACTCTCAGCCCGCCTGCGCCGGTTGCGGCGTACAGGAACTCGCCTCGATGTTGCAAACTCAGAACCTCGGTTTTCTCCTTCTTGAAGAGCGTAAGATTACTTATGACATCATTCCCGGGATGTTCGTAAAACTCCTTTAGCTGCTTCTTAAGCTCAACGTGTTTCTTGTAGTTTTCCGGGAAGGCCAGCTTATGCAACGTGCTGCCGATAACCGCCTGAGGCTCATCGCGCTCGCTTACCACGACTGCTTCAAACCCTTCGGCACCCTGCGCCACATACATATAGCGACCGATGAAGTTGTAGAAATTAGTTCCCTGCATCAGCGCCATCGCCATATAAGCGTTGTTGTCATTGTTCTCAGACACATGACAGTCTGTGCAGCCCTTGGTCTCAGTCGTCCTGACCGTGTGCGGGAAATGCGAACTGAAGGAAATCCCACTATAGCCTTCTGCGGAAACCGTCTGTTGCTGCGAGTATATCCACTCGCGATTGGCGTTCTGCGAGCTCACAAAAATCGCGCAAGCAGACCGCACTGGCGCAATTCTCTTTCCGGTGACCGTTCCATCCCTTCCCAGTAGAAAGACATCATCGCGCAGGGTTTGGAAATTATAGGAAGTGTAATTGCGCAGGGACGGAATCCCCTCATTGTGCAACATTGGTTTCTGCTGATTTGCGGTTTGCTTTAGATGGCAGCCAAAACAACTTGGAGTCCAGGACGTGTGACAGGTGTAACAAGTCATGCTCTTGTTGGAGTGCGCCAGCTGAAGATCATCCCTCGGCGCTGCTCCCCAGGTTTTTCCATCCTTCAGGATCGTCTTGGCAAGCGCAGCCTTTTCATTGTAATTCTCATTACCGGGCGTGACGCTATCCATCACCTGCTTTACTTCCCACACAAGCGGCTTCCCATCTTTATCAGTCGCTACCGCAGCTCGCTGGAACAGCTTTCCGTCTTTCTTGAAGAACCTATCCTTCCGCGACGGGAGGTTCCTGTAATCAATCATTCGATTGCCGCCTGCCGCCGCGCTGGTCAACGCTTCTCGAGACGTCGGATCCGCTTTTTTGGTAATCGTGCCGTGACAATCTACGCAATCGATCTCAATTGCTGCTCGAACTTCCCCGTACAGCTTTCCATCGCCGTGGTTGTCCTGCTTGAAGTGACAATCAACGCAGTGCATGCCCTTTTCTTCGTGAATGTCCTTCATATGAACCGGAATGCCGTCTCGCCCGGAGCCGTCGCCCACTGGTTCATTGACCGCTCGTTGGAGTTTTTCGTTGGTCAGTTCACCGACAGGATTGTTCTTGGCATCGAGAAGATTGCCTTTTCGGTCGTGTTTGAAAACATAGCGATATACCCAACCGTGTCCATTGAAATCTGCAAACTGAGTGTGTTTCAGCTGCGGATTCACGTCGTCGCGGATCTTCTTCAAGAAGTCGAGTTCGCCCCACTTGCCCCTGAGCGACGACTCTTCAGGGTTCCGCAAGATTGTGTCTCGTCTTTGTTCAGGACTGAGCTTTCGTTCCTCCTTCGGATACATCTTGTCGCCGTCTGTCTCGAGATCCCACCACATCGAACCGAAATACGAGTTCAGCACTGTTGTCCCGGGATGCATATGACAGACGACACATTGGCTCGAAGGAATCGCCCTGGTGAATTGGTGTTTGATGGGATGTCCGGGCTCACCCCGCGGGATGGTCGAATCTCCGCTGGCGCTTTCGCCCGTGTGGCCGAAGGAAGCATAAGGCCCGGCTTCGAACGGATTGCGATTATTCGCGTAGATTACATGGCAAGCCGTACATCCACTCGATCGATAATCTCCCGGTTGGTCGTTCGTTCCCATGAACGAAAGCATCGGGTCCAGAAGACGTGTCTTTTGCAGTCCGATGTAAACGGGATCTGTCCTCAGATTCGTCCCGAGTCCTCTCGGACTCAATAGATTCTGCGTCGGTTTTCCGGGAGCCTCATTGATATTTGGAATACCGATCTCCGCCGCCTTGCGTCCGCCCAGTTCAAACGTGCGCAGAAGATTGCTCATCTGGGAAATCTCCCAGCGAGGCAACGGGTCCAGATATGAAAGCACACCTTTTCTGCGTGTTTCTTCGGCGGTGGGTTGGGGCGCAGTCTGCAGTCTTTCAGGAAGTCCGTCGGCGCCGTAACTCTCACCAAATCGGTAATTCTTGAACGGAAATGCACCGTTGTTATAAAGAGCGGCGCCCCACAACATGGCGCCCGTCTTCATCATGCTTTTACCGACTGTATGCACGTCGTTGAAGTGGCATTCGGTTGTACCACAACTTAAGTTCGCTACTCTGAGATCACCTGGATTCACAAACCGGACCCATTCCAGACTCTCATCGAGCGTCAAGGTGTAGGGTCGCTCCGGATTGGCAGAACTCTTCCAGCGATCCGGGAAGCGCGGCTTCACGTGCGCTGCTCTTTTCGCCTCGTCATATCCAGCTGATCCCTTTTGCTGTCCCTGCGCGCGAGCGTCGGCATTCCCACCGTGACAATCTATGCAGCCGAGATTGATAACGCCGTTGTGCATATCTTCGATGCCTTTGTGGCAATCGATACAGCCAGCGCTTCTCCGCATAGCCTCTTCCGGGGTTTCGCCGAACATACCAGCGGCCTGAAGTGGGCGTGCGCCCTGCGCCGCCGGTGGGTTTTGAGTTGCGGCAGCGCCCTTGTCTGTTCCGCCCGCATCTGTGCGGTTCGATGAGTTCGCACGAGACTTCGAACCCCCAAAAGTCAGGCTTCCATAAACGCCAATGACCGCGAGAATCAACAGAATCTTGAGCGTGGATTTTGATACTTTCATTCGTATTCCCCGGGGACCGTACGAAGCGCGGTGCTCACGAGATCAGTAAGTAAACTTCAAACGGATAAATGACGAAAACAGAATCTTGGACCCTTGGCCGCAACCTTGCCCGCTGCAGTTTGAGGTATAGATGTCATTGAACCCAGCTCCGGGTATCAAAGACGAGAAACCGCCCTGGATGATCCAGTTCTCAGTTAGGAATGGCCGGTACAGCACGCCGAAGCCATAATCCCATCCAATACTCCGGCGGATGTTTGGCTGAAAGAGAATTCCTTCCAGCGGATCGGTGTGATGGAAATGCAGGTAATTCAGGTTCGCGATTCCGCGAAGCTTGGGGGTCAACTCGGCCTCAAGTCCCGTGTTGTAGATAAAAATACCGGGATTTATGAAATTGGCCTGACCCTGAAACTTGCTGCTTCGCAGAGTCGGCAGCAGGCTTTCGCCGCTCTTAAGACCGACCCCTGTACCTAACAGTCTGATTCCCTGACTGTTCCAATAGCTGAAGAGGCCTCCAGCAAACTCCGGAATATCGACGATGGCATCGAAGCCCCTGGCCTTGTCGTCAAAAGGCTTCTTGTCGCCTGATGCGAAAAAGAAAGACCCCTTGAAGCGCAGCCAGTCTCGGTCTCTTGAAACTTCCACGGCGGCCTGCTGCGCATTTATGTCAGTCTTCTTGCCGGCAATCGGATTGAATGTGTCATGACCAAACACCTGATAGAAAGCGTGGCTGATATTGTAAAGGCCAATATGACCGTCGCCTGCCCATCCGAGGTACCAGGCTTTCACGCCGTGTCGGGCAACGTCGCCTACCGGAGCGGGTCTCACCAGGAACGCATTATCGTCGAAAAAGACGCTCGGCTTGTCGTTGTTGTAATGAAAGCTGAACTGACTCGTGTAGCCTTTCCACTTGGTGTCCTGCCGGAAAATGTTCGCAATGAACACTGTCTGATCACGGAAGTTTCCGAAATCTATACGGTTCAGTTCGCTGTTTGTGTCCTTCTCAAGTAAATAGAAGTAAGCGGCATTGAAGTTATAGCGGTTGTTACCAAACTGCCCGAAGAGTCGAGCGCCCAGGTTGAAATCATTAAAGATAAACCCGCGGAAGTCACTGTTGAACTGCTGGATGCCAGCGCGTATGAATGTCGAATCGTAATAAGGGCTCTTTCCGTCGCTTCCGTTGCCTCGCAGGAACGGGATGAGTTTGGTGGTGTCACCCAGCTTTACCTCGCTGAACATCTCCTGGAAACCAACAAAGTTGTCAAATCTGTTGGCCCCCTTTCGGACGTCGATGTTGACGATGCCGTTTTCCTGGGTATTCAGATAGTTGAGATTGAAGTTGGGAGTAAACTTAAATCGCCAGTTGATCGGCTTAAAGGCCACATCACCGTTGAAAAAGTCTATCGATAACGTAAAGTTTTGCCGGAAAAAGCTATTTATGCCCTCACCGAAGAACTCTGCACTGTCCGGATTCTGGCTGCTCACATCGCTAGGGAGCGGCAGTCGCCGGCCAATAAAGAGAGTATCGCTCTCCAGTGTGAGCGCCAGAAAGTTTTGTTGTTTAAAGATTGGATAGTCGCCTTTGAGAATATTCTGTCGATAAGGGTTGTACCATTTCCCCTGCTCAAATCGAGGATCCTGAGGCAATCCGATTCGCCATCGATCGGCAGTCGGCACAGCATCGGGGGTCGTTTGCGGAGGTGTGTCAATCCTGGACGATCCCGCAAACCCTCTCGGCGGATCTTTGGGGGTCGTGAACATCTCGATCACCCTGCCATTAGCTGGTGGGGTTTCGGGTTCCTCGTCAGGCGGCGGAACTACTTCCGGTTGCGCTGCTATTTGCATAGGCGGCGCCTGATTGTCGTGACATTCACCGCACTTGGTGAAACCTACATTGGTGAATCGCGCATTCGAAGTCTTGAAGTTCGTAGCTCGATGACAACTGATGCAGAGCCTATGAAACGCCTCGCGGGAGTTGAGATCGTAGCCTTCACGATCATCGGGGTTCGAAGGATTCCCTTCCTCCTTATGACAGGCGTTGCATTTTTGGAATTGAGCGCGGACGGTTTCGTCCTTTACTGAGTGGTGGCAGGCCAGACAGGCCACTCCAGCCGGTGCCGTATGCGGGAATCGTGGATCTGGATTGAAGAGAGCTTCGTGAGTCTTATGGTTAAAGAGAACAAGGCCTCGCCGGCCGGCTGCATCAAAAGGTATCGGAACGGCTTGAGCTTTCCCCTGGGTCGGTTCCCCGTCTGTCGAAAACGCCAGCGAGTTCACCGAGAAGCACAAAGGGACCAACAACAAAAGCCCATACAGAGCCACCACTACCAGTTTGAGTCTCATTTTCCGCGCCTCACGTCTATGACCCAACTACGGGAGAATGAATAGCTGGAGCTACACTCTGTTAACCTGCTCTTCAGTTGATAAGAAACAAAGATTTACGTCAAGCACTCAACCCGACGGACAAATGAACGCGCCGATATTATATTGAGTGTCGAAATCCGTCAACCCTGCCCGCTCAAATGTGCTCATTACTGCCAATAAGAAGGCTGCTTCTCAGCCCTCCACCTGAATGTGACGAATTTCCGAATTCCATCACATTGCTATGACGGACTTTTTCAACGCAGTTTTGCAGAGTCGAGATCGAATCCTGTCGCCTTGATCGTCGGCCGGTGAGCAACGAGGTGTATGCGATCAAAAATGAAGATCGAAATCGATTATAGCGAGGAATAAATCGTGTATTTGCTCAAAAAAGGGACCGTTTTGCACTTCGGGGCAATCACACTCGCATTTGTTCTCGCAAGCGGTCCTTCATCTATTGTCAAATGCTTAGCGGCAACCGGAGCTCCTCTCGATCAGGCTGACGGCCGCGGATTAAGCGTCAAATCAGCAAAAACCGTGGAGACTCTGCCGACCGGGTCCAAGCGATTCGCACTGGTCATTGGAGTTGATGAATACTCTCCAAATACGTTTCAAACCTTTCTCTATCGTAACGGCGAGACAAAGCTGCTCAAGGTCTTTCGAGTGCCGGAGAAGCTGAACGTTCCCGGCGACAAATATCACATCATCATCGAGGCGCAGGGGCAGGAGATAAAGCACTATCTTCAGGTAAAGAGCAATCCGAACTCAACGCGGCCTCAGCCATTCAGTCTGGTGAGTGACGCAAGCTTTTCTAACGGGCGTATCGGTTTTGGCACTCGGGAGGGCGAGGAATTCATCGTGCAGTTTGTAAGCATTATTCCAACGAAATGAGGGCCTCGGGCGTAGTTGCCGACCGAGGTGCTTCTGAGGCGCAAATCAGAAGGCGGAACAGCCTTCATCATTCTGCTTCAAAAGGAGAAGAGATATGTACTCACTGAAGTGCATCGCATTGCTGGTTACGATTTCATTGTTGAGCTTCCCGCACGCCAGCGCACAAACTCAGAACACCGGAGCTATTCAAGGGCGAGTCTTCGAAGCCGGAAGCCTCAACCCGGTGCCGGGCGCGGTTGTAACAATCACTCATGAGGAGATCGGGCTGGAACGATCCACAGTCAGCAATGACCAGGGGATCTATTACGTCGGAATTTTGCCCGCCGGTCGCTACCGCATCAGCGCTACAAAACAAGGATATGAAAATGACATTGATCCGAGAAACTCACTTATTACCAACTTTCTGATCCATATCACTAATACTGAGCGTGCAGATCAGCCCCCACCGATCGTGCTGCGTAGGGTTGGCGCGGCTACAACCGCGCCTTCACCTGCGCCGGTCCAGCCTCCCACGACGCAGCGTCCGACATCATCCGGCGCACCACCGCAATCTCGGAACGAAGTGCCCCTGCTAGTGAACTCCAACAATGCGTCACGAGGTGGATACTTTAATGAACGCGAACTTGTATCCCTTCCATGGCAGGGCATACGAACATTCGATGCCCTTGCTTTCCTGGTTCCAGGCGTAGCTCCGCCACCGCAACACATTGGCACAAGCGTGGGACCGGGCATTGGCCCGGGTGTCGGCACTGCCGGAGAATTCTCAGTGAACGGCCTCAGGAGCCGTTCGAACAACTTTACCATTGACGGTTCGGACAATAACGACGAAGAAGTCGGCGTACGGCGACAAGGATTCACATCGCTGGTGCCGCAATCGATCGAGAGTATCCAGGAATTTCAGATCTCCACACTGTTGCCGGAACCACAATTCGGCAGAAACATGGGGGCGCAGGTAAATGCAGTCTCTCGTTCGGGCAGTACGGGTTATCACGGAACGCTCTACGGTTTCCTGACGGACAAGCGGCTGATGGCCACAGACAACTTTGACTACACCGGCGGACCTGTGACTTATCCGATCACGCGATCGATCGCGAACGGATCGCTCCCTGATTTCGCGGATGGCGCTCCTGTGCTATTGAACGGCGAGCCGCTGGCTCCAGCAAACCCGGTTGGCGGCGAAAATGCCTACACTCGAGCTCAATATGGTTTTGTATTCGGTGGACCCATTGTGAAAGGCAGGACGTACTTCTTCACATCGTTCGAGCGACAGACCAAGAACGCCAGCAAGGAATCACACTTCGCGGTCCCAACCATAGCTCAACGCGGGCTATTCAAGAGCGGCGATATCGGCCTGCAAACCACAAACGGAGACCCTCTCTTTCCAACATCCCTGGCGGCCGATTCGTTTTTCAGTCTCTATCCGTTCCCCAATAATCCGATCGGTCCGTATGGTCCAAATACGTTTACCGAAGTTTTACCTGCGAGTGCGAGCGGCAATATTCTCTCGGGTAAGCTCGATCACAACCTGACCGCGTTTGGTAAGAGTCACAGCATCGCAGCCCGATACAACTTTACTGATGACGACACAATCTTGCCGGTCACCGGAGAAGCGCTGTTCTCTTCTCTTCGAGCTCTGGTTCGAGCACAAGACTTCGCGCTTTCGTTCGACAGTGCCTTGTCTTCACGGGCCGCAAATCAGTTTCGATTTTCGTTTGGCAGAACTCGTTTGGGCTTTAAGGAAGTACGTGACCCATTCCTGATACCGTCTAAGAATTTTCCTAATACGCCCTTCCTGCTGAACGCGCAGCTTGTTCAAAATGTGACAGTATTGGGCGGACCGCCAAGGTTGAATCTCG
>Ga0126384_10002293_pt1 | contig 11613 bp, 16 predicted proteins | sample PanSoiMetPlot_36_FD_92543 | JGI IMG/M metagenome (GOLD analysis project Ga0126384, IMG submission 92543) | Tropical forest soil microbial communities from Panama - MetaG Plot_36 | ecosystem: Environmental > Terrestrial > Soil > Tropical forest > Bulk soil | place: Panama | collected 2016-02-17 | reverse complement strand
CTGAGGCTCCTCTTCGGAAGAGGTCTCAAGAGCGGTGTCCTCACTGTAGTTTTGATCCAGGGCGGTCTTTTCAATCTGAACTGTGTAACTGGGATCGAGACGCTTGAGATCCCATTCGGTGATCCACCGTTTCACGTACTCCCGCATACTGGTGATGCCCAACCGCTCGACGAACAGCAGGGGCGGCTGCCAGTCATAGGCTTCGGCATGGATGGCGCGGACTTTCTCACAGGTCTGCTGGATGACCTGGACATCAGGCGCCTTCAAGCGCACTTTTTCTCGCTGAATGATGCGCATGCCCCGCTCGGCGTACCGGGCAAGGTCCTCTGAGCCTTTGTCCCGCAATTTGCTGGGCACGACTTCCAGATCGTTGCGCTCCTCCAAGATGTAGCTCTCAAAATTAGACATGATAGCAAAAACGGTGACCAAACCTGGTATGTGCTGACCCTGTAATTTCCCCATCCACCTGAGCAGGTCGGCGTAGGACTTGGCGCGCTGCAGCCAGGAGTAGCGGCCGATGAGTTCTACTTCATCCACAAGCAATACCCAGCCCGCATAGCCCGCGGCCACGATCAAGCGCGGGATGAATTGGAAGCGCTGGATCGCCAGGTCTCTGAGGGTCACCTTCTCGATCTTATAAGTCGCCCGCTCCCCGCACGCTTTGAGGTACTTCTTGATTTCTCCCGCGTCCAGCGGATCGCCAGACCAGAAGGAAACGAGGCGACTGCGCAGTTCCGGATCCATGCCCATACGCCTGAACAAAAACAGCGTTGCAGCAAACCGCGAGTTCAGGGTGGCGCTCGGGCTGTGGGCCCAGGCGTTCAGTTCGTTGTAGGCTTCGTTCGCCGGGTCGAGGTGCGCCGCGATCTCGGTCAACGCTGCACCGCGTTTCCCAGGCGCCACCGCTACTCGCATGGCGGAACGATAGAACTTCGCCGGATCGTACAGCGGAGTCTCCTTGCTGATGACCAACCTACTGCACACGAAGTGCTCTTCGAGTGCGACATGCTGTAGGTACTCCAAAAGATGGGACTTTCCCGCGCCAAAGTCACCGGCGATGAGCAACCCAGGCGCTTGCACTCCCGCCTTCGCCCCTTCTTTGGCCGCCTGTAATTGCGCGCGAAAACGTTCTTCGATCGCCGGCTGTTCACATCCGAGCGCCTGCACCGCGTCCCGGTTTGGCACACCGGCACGTAACGCTTCAATCGCGCGACGGCAGACAACCTGTGTGTTCATGAGACGATCTCCTGTGCAAGCGTACCGCTAGACTCGGGGGAGGGCGAAAGACGGATCAACGTTGAGAAGGGATTCACCCGTTGCTTGTCGCGCACCTCGTCCCAAATGCGCATCCGCAAGGCATCATAGCTGTAGACCCCGCGGCGTTCATCAGGATGTAAGAACGACGGCGGAGCGATAACGACTATGAAGCAGAATTCCAGCTCGTCAGTGGCGTCAATGCACTGGCGCAAGACTTCGTAGGTGTCCAAGGTCATCGCCTGGGTATAATAGCGGCTCTCGTCCTGCAGGTCTCTGGGTTTGGGGCGCTGCGTCAGGCAACGCGCAATATTGAGTGCGAGGACCAGACCACTCTTGCCGGTCAGGTGTGACCAATACGACAGAGACGAGAGCAAGTAGCGTGCATTGTCACGCGCGACTTTTTGAAAGATGAGCGCTGGCTTGATTTCCGAGATCCGCCGCAACCCGCCGCACAGCCACTCTTTGATCACCTCACCAGGAACCGGACTCATGCCGCCCGCATCGAGTTGCGCCTGGCACAGACGAATCATGGCAATGCGGAATTCTTGGCACATCTGATAGTCATGGATAAGGCGCTTCTCGGGTAGGGCATGTAACTCCTGCCGCAAAAGGGCTTCATTCCGTTCGTTTAATTCGGCGAGTTTGTGTACGGTGAACTCTTGGCGCTGAGCAGGGAGGACGAGGCCGTTCTCAGAAAGAATCTTGGACACAAAGGAAAACGCCAGGTCGTCCCAATCCACCTGCTGAGCGATCTCGTGGAATAGATGATCGATCATATGCACGCGGGTTTTGGCGGCATCAACCCAGGCGAATTGGTATCCTTCGGCCTCAGCCAGGCTCCGCAGTGCTTGCTGCAACTCGCTATGGTCAATTTCCTCGGTCGGCACTATGAACTTGACCGCCGCCCCTCCGGCGCGCATAAAACTATGCAAATACTCTTTCTGCATGACTGCCAGCCACTCTGCAGGACGCATGTACATGGGCAGGGCTCCTATGGCTCGTATGAGAATGAAATGCCGTAGTAAATCTTCGCCTGGCCATCTTTGGTGACGATCGGGATCACTTTGCTGGCAGCCTCGTTACCTCTAGCGGCGTGGAAACTGACCACCGCGCCATTGCGCACGGCCGTGACACCGCTCTGGTCCAGCAGATAGAGATCTCGGGCAAACTCCTGGCGAGCGTATTCTTTTGTCTGCCCTGGCAGCAAGGTGAGGAGATTATAGATTTCCACTAGCGGAATGATGGCGGCAGTATCGCGCCGCTCCTTGCCACGGGTCTTCACCGCTGTGGAGTAAGCGTCATGGAGAGACTCTAGGAACGCCTCTGATTTGAAGCGCAATGGTTTGTTCTGTAGCTCCTGCAGATGATGTACAAGGACAGAAGGACGCAGCCGCCTTTCCCTAGTTTTGTCAATGACCACCGCCCGATCGTTCGGTAGCACGCGGATAAGCGAGGGATAGCAGTAAAGCCGGTCATCGCGCTCATAGATACTCACCCCGGTTTGGGCCGCCGTTGCCAGCACTTCCGCGACAAACGCGCCGTTAGACAGGTAGGTCTCTTCGTCGAAGTCCCACCCTGCCGTGGTTTTAGCAAACTGTTGCCCCAGCTCGGCAATCGCTTGTCCGGCCACTTCAATCATTTTTTGCAGTTCGCGCAAATTGCCCATCTGAGCTGCCGCACGAAACTTTTTAAGGGAACGCAGTGCAGCAGTTGCAGCCTTGCACGCGGCATCAGCCTCGGCCTCTGTCTTGGCAAGCGCCTGTTCTAGGCTGCTGCGGTGATCGGTTTCCATTGGGTTTCCTCACATGGTTTCGCTGAGTGTGAATGGAGTTTAGACAGAAAATGGCCCGTGTGTCAAAGCTAGGGAGGGTTTGGCATTCCTTCTCAATTGCTGCTTAATTCGTTCCATGAATTGAGACGATCCGTACCTCTGTCACCCGGAGAAGGGGTTTCCCAGGTTTTTCCGTCGTCACCAATTCATCCACACCGGCAGATATCGCTGCAGCGATATGCAGTGCATCCAGCGCCGCTAGCCCCTTCGTTTGTGCGTGCTGCTGTGCCGCTTTGACAACACGGTCTATTTTGGTAACCCGATAACGTACAGCAGCGAAGAAGGCTTGGTAAAATTCTATTTCAACCTGACGTTTTTCATAGACCGCTTTAGGAAGCACCTCAAGCTTGAGAAAAGGACTCGCAACGAATTCGCGAGTTGGATCATCCAAAATCTGCATTGCCTTTACCGCCACGTCAGCTTGTCCACGTACCGCCCCGATGAGCACCCCAGCATCGACATACGTTTTTTTCCTCCTCACTCGATTTCCCCTCTCCGCTCAGCGATTTCTCGCTCGATTTCTGCCCATCCAAGCAGGGGCTCGCCTGAAGCAGCAATTCTTGAACGGATTGCCCACAGTCGTCGACCTAAAGGAGTTCTCGGCTGGTATGACTCGGGAGGTTGGGGTTTGTCCCAACCAGCTCCGTTATCCTGCCGGCCTTGCCTGCTTGCCGCGACTTTCCCGGACGTTACAGACTTATGATGGGAGGTCTGTTCCTTGAGGTAGTCTTCCAGAGCCTCCTGCCGTAGGCGCCAGAGATTACCCACTTTCACGCCGTGGAGCCTACCGCTCCGCAGTAAGTTTTTGACCGTCTTGACGCTGACTGCCAGCTTTTCGGCAACTGCTTCTGGTGTCAGTAACTGTTCCATTTTGAGGCTCCCTAATCGTCCCTTTTGGTCTTTTATAGGCTAAGGTGCTCCCTTTTTGCAAGCTGCAAAGGAGCGCTCGCAGTCCTCCCTCTCGCAGATCGAGTAGCCTGCTCAGCCGACGCTCGCTCCCTTGTAGAAGGTCGTTAAGGTGTTCGGCTGTCCTGTCAGGGACTCAGTGTGTAAGTCGACCTGAGCGCGATTCTTGAGCACGAACGGCTGCTGCCCTCCCCAGTCCTCTTTTACTGATCGCTCACAGCTCGTATTCATTTCAACCCCGCCTTGCGCAAGTTGGTAATGATACGCTCCGCAATCGCTGGATCTTTGTAATGGAGCCTCTGTCTCGCACCCTCCAAAGAGAAATTGGGACTGAGGCGCAGGACTTCTGCTGCCTCGGCTCGTGCTTCTTCTTCCTGCCCTAACTCAGCGTAGATGTCAGCAAGATTGCCGTGAGCACCCAAGAAGTTGGGGTTGCGGAGAAGGGCTTTTTTGAAAATCGCAATTGCTTCCTCAGTGTGTCCCGTTAATCGGTAGGCTGTGCCGAGCTGAATCAGGTACGTAAGCTGATAGTGAGGATTAAGGCGCATCGCCTTCTTCATTGCCGCAATGGCCTCCTCTGGACGCCCCGCGGAGTTCAAAGCTACGGCTAACGAGTCGTACATATCAGCATCACTAGGCGCGAGGGCGATGGCGCGCTCTGCCTCGGCGATTGCTTGGTCATACTGCTTTTTCCAAGGATACACTATGGCCAATAACCTATGAGCGTTGGGAAGAGTATCATCTAGGGCAACGGCTTTTTGCGCACAAGCAAAGGCTTTATCGAAAGCCTGAGGGTCTTGGCTCCACTGAAAAACCCACTCGATGAGATATGTTCCGCTCAGCGTGACGTAGGCTGCCGCCTCGTTTGGGTCGAGCTCTATGGCTTTCTCAAGTAACTTCCGCGCCTGCAGCACGGAATCTTTCGTGTAGCGGAAGTACTGCTCTAACCCTCGCAGTCGATACTCGTACGCTTCCAGGTTCTCCGCCGTGCGTTTGCGCACCAGAAACCCTTGCTCCCAGACCGACAATTGTAGTTGCAGCGTCGTCACAATCTTCTACACGATCTCATCTTGCAGGGTAAAGATTCTTTCAGCGGCCGGTCATAGCGCTCCGACCACAAGTGATGGTCTGTGGTGGCATCCACCAATTGCACAGTGACGCGTACTTGGTCATCCGCTCTGCGGACACTGCCCTCTAACACGTACTGCACACCCAGTTCTTTGCTCAGCTCGGACATTTGCACTGCTTTCCCCTTGTAGAAGAAAGCGGTGTTACGAGAGATGACAAAGAGGCCTGAGAGCTTAGACAAGTCAGCAGTAAGGTCTTCGGTGATACCGTCGCTGAAAACTCCTGCTTCGGATCCTCGCTCATGTTGACAAACGGCAGTACGACAATGGAGGGCTGGTCAGGCAGCGGAAGCGCCACCGGCGCGGCGTCAGTCCTGAGGGCGGGGTCCCGAGTGCTGAGTGAGGGACGGAAAAGATGCCAGACGATCGCGATCACACCCACTATGAGCACCAGCCCTGCCCCAATCACCCAGGTACGGTTGGCAGTGCTCATCCGGTGTTGCGGTTTGCCTGCGTAATCGGTGGGGGCGGGTTTCAAACCCGCCCCTACGCCATCTGGCAACCGTTCGTGCTGAGCCCTTCGACTTGGCTCAGGACTGACCTGTCGAAGCACAACCTGTTCGGCCAGGGCCGCCGCTGTGTCATCCATCACTGCCCGCCACACCTGCACCGGCTCAGCGATATTCTTCACCGCTTGCTCACCCAGGTCTTCATAATGCAAGACGAGCTTGTTCTTGACCTGATCGTGCACAACCCCAGAGATACAGATGCCTCCTGCCTCTGCCAGTGCCTCCAGCCGCGCTGCGATGTTGACTCCATCCCTGTAGATTTGTTCCCCATCGACCATTACATCGCCGAGATTGATACCAATGCGGAACTCCATCCGGCGCTCGGAAGGAAGAGCAGTATTTTTTCTTTCAGTGATGTCTGAATTACCACCGCGCACTGCACGGCATCGACCACACTGGCAAACTCGGCCAGCACGCTATCCCCGGCCGTGCCGACGATGCGGCCTCGGTGTTGGGCGATGAGGGCATCCATCACGTGACGGTGCGCGGTGAGGGTACGCAGTGTCGCCTCTTCATCCTCGCCTATGAGACGGCTGTAGCCTTTGACGTCAGCGTTGAGAATGGCTGCCAACCGGCGCTCGATATTCTGTGAGGGTCGATGTACAGGACGCTCGGGTTGGCTCATCGAGAGCGATTATCCTGCTGACTCCCTACGCCTGTCAACTCGCGCAGGGTGTACCTGGGAGACGACGCACCTATGCTCTCAGTGCCGTAGCCCGGATGCAGCGAAGAGGAATCCTCAGGTCTTATGGGGCTATTGCTGCCTGATTTCTGTCCGAACCATTGATAGTTATCGTTCTCCGTTTTTTACAATCCCTCCCACTTCTGCTATGAAATAAATATGGCAGAGAAGGCTGATCTGCACAGACGAGCGCAGCGGGTCACGATCAAAGACATCCTCCGTACCGCCGTGGACATGGAGAAAAAAACCATGGCGTTGTACACGCGCTTTGCTCGCCTTTTCCAGTCGCATGAAGACCTACGCACCTTTTGGTTCACTATGGCCCGCCACGAGGCCGGTCATCTCGGTGCCCTAGTCCTAGTGGAAAGCATGCTGGAAAGCGACCCCGTCCTGGCCGAGAACAGCAAAGTGTGGTTCGATCCCTCCACCGTGGTGCGGCTGCGTTCATTACTCAACGCCTATAGCCGCGAGGCGGTCAAGGGTGTCTCGATCGAGCGTGCGTTCGAGATGGCCATCGATGTGGAAGGCTCGGAACTCGAAGATGTGGTGGTCGAACTGCTTCAGGTCGTGAAGGAAAAGGCGCTGCGTGACCAGGCCGTCAAGCTGCTGATCCATGATCTCGGCGACCTGAGCTACATGGTCGAGAAGTTTACCAAGAACGAGGCGCTTCTAGCACGGGCCGATGAGTTGGTGGAGCGCCGGGTTGATACCCTTACTGTTGCGTCACCGGAGAGACGGCAGGTTCACTTGTCATAGGCTCGGCAATCAGGATGTATTGGTAGGGTAAGAACGTTAACTTCTCGGTTATCTTCAGTCCCGCTTCTTGCAATTCCTTCTCGACCGTCTCTTCGCCGAGCCGCATGGACATCGGCGGTCCAACCGGTATCCCGTCCCTTTTATAAAAATCCACGATCGCCAAACGCCCGTCCGGCTTGAGTGCCTTGCGCAACTTACGCAGATACACCTCGCGGTCTTCGAGATGGTGATAGGTATCGCACACAAATGCCAGGTCCAGGGAGCCATCGATCAAAAGCGGATCGTGCGCTGGCACGTGCATCGTCTGCACATTTTGGATCTTTTCCTTGTCCAGGCGTTGATGCAAGTAGTCGAGCATGCCCTTGTCGACATCGACCGCAAACACCCGCCCTTTCTGCCCGACTGCCCGAGCCAGGCGTAGGGTGAAGTAGCCGCTGCCGGCGCCGATGTCGGCCACGACCTGTCCATCTTTCAGATTGAGCGCCTGGATGACCGCGTCGGGTTTCTGCCACTCGTCGCGTTTCGGATCTTCCAGCAGCGCAATATACTGATCTAGCGGTATCGGATGATGAGGGTGCTGTTCCTCGGCACTCACCATGCCGCTTCCTAGATAGAGCGCCAGGAGAATCGTGCTACTACTAAGGATCTTCCAGAGCTGGCGCTTCTCGAATTTAGACTTTAGACTTTGGACTTTCGACTGTGGACGTTCGTTTCTCATCCCTTTATCCCTTTTGTCCTTTCCTGCTCCTTACTCAATCCTTATTGCTCGGTTCTCATTCCGCTCCTGACTCTTGCCTGAGATCAAGACCGGCTCTAAAGAGGAGAAGACACGACGCTCGAAGGGAAAACCTGATGAATCTACGGGTCAGGCAAGGACTGGTGTGTCTTCTGATCGCGCTTTGGGGAGCGGCAATGATTGTAGTTGGAGTTATAGGGGGAAATCCGACCTGGATGGTTTTAGGCCTTGCAGTGATGTTCGTCGGCCTGCCGTTCGCGCGTAATGCGCTCTGGAATAATGGACCATAGGACAGAGGTATTCTCTCTTAATCGTATTGGCGTGAGCCTGAGAGGACTGAGACGAATTCTGCCAGTCTGGCTCCGTGATCCTGCGTGATGTCGTGCGCGTGGACGATTTATTTTTATTGCTTCATAGCGGTGCTTGCCGACCCTTGTCTTGCTGTGCTATAGAAGAAAGCCCGGTGAGACAGAAAATCCCTATGCTGTTTCTACTTGCCAAAAGGTACCCCTGTGATTCTCTTCTAAGTGCCTGATTTGCCTATGCGCCCTTAGCTCAGCTGGATAGAGCGGCAGGCTACGAACCTGAACAAATTATGAAATTGAAACTGTAGACAGGGCGGGGAGTTAGCTATAACTCCCCGTTTTTCTTTCACAAAGTCGCTTCTTTCTCTTCTTCCCCAAAACCTCACATTTTTCTCATTCCTCTTCATTTTTCATGTCCCGTGCACACATCAAAGCCCAAGCGAGGAAAGAGGGCCAGCCTCTCTTGCTCTCCTCATTCATGAATAATCCGGATTAGTGGGGTAGTGGGGCAACGGCAGGTCACTTTGAGCGAGCGCCGCGTTTTGGCGCAGACGATACGCCTGCCAGCGGCGGTCCTGGACGGCTGTTGGCGCCATCTCCGCCGCGTCCACAGCCGTAGGATTTAGACTGCCAAGTAAGGGAACGCCAGCGACCCTAGCCGCGAGCGACGCGGCGATCACACCACCAAGCTGCCCAAGGAAAGTACGGCGACTCAGTTTCCTTGACATGGAGTCCCCCTTCCCACACTATGGAAAACAACTGGAGAAAAGCCAATGACCAAATCCACGATTCTTCGTTGGTTGGATGAGGTAACCAGCAGACTCGGAGAAGTGCGGGCAGCGTTAGAACAACTGCCGGCTGCAGGGGAAGAAGGTCCTGCTGAGGCTGTCGCCGACCAGAGGAGCAAAGAAATCACTACAGATCGGCTCCGGGTTGTACGGTTTGTGGACAAAGAAAAGCTCCAACCTATCGTAGACAAAGCCTTTGCCGAGATGGGCGTTCGCGGTGAACCGATTGGGGCTGAGAAGGTGCAGGAGATGATAGCCGCGTGTGGGGTGAGACCGGAAGATAACGTCTTGAGTCGAGGAATCATCGATATGCGAGAGGAATGAGAAAGGTGTATTACTTCTACTGGGACGCTAGCGCCTTGGCGAAACGTTACGCCCCTGAGATCGGTACCCCTCTTGTCAACTCTCTTTTCTCCCAGGTTCCGCGGAACAGAATGATGTGCCTGAGTGTAGGCACGGGCGAAGTGATCTCTGTCTTGGTGCGCAAGAAAAATGCTGGCGTCATTCCTGAAGCCGCCTTCTCGCAAGCGATGACCGACTTTCGAGCTGAGGTGATCAGTGCTGTCGATTTCCAACTGGTAGCCGTTGAAGACACCTTGGTCTTTGCTTCGCATTCGCTCATCGAGAAATATTCCCTGAATGCGACAGATGCCCTTGTCCTGCGTTCTGCTTCGGATGTTGTGTCGATCAAGCGACAAGAAGGCCATGATGTAGTTTTGCTCGCATCTGACCGGCGTTTGCTTAATGCTGCGCGTATGGAAGGAATTCAAATACTCGATCCTGAGACCGATACGCAAGAGCGGTTTGGCTCTTTTGTCTGATACCTGCTCCCAGGATGGTGAGTCATGACCTTACCCTACCACGTTCCTCACTCATCCTGCCCTACGGCTTACACCTGCCTCTACTGTCAGCATCAACAATGGCTTGGACTTCTTCTTGCGCAAGAGCACGGTTATAGATGCCAACTTCATCAATTAAACCGGGAAATCCCTGAGCGAAACAGGTGCCTGAAGTACCAATCTCAAAGGGTGCCGTGTTTATCGGTCCTAACGTGCCAGTTGCCGGCCCCTTTAGCACCCCATTGATATAGAACCGGAAGGTGGTCCCATCAAAGGTAGCCGCAAGGTGCGTCCAGGTAGCCGGTAGGAGTTGCTCTCCTGTAAAAATAAAACCGCTTAAACTCCCGAAGAGGAGACCTCTTGCATCGGCGGCCATTTGATAGTTCATATCATTTCCACCACATGTTATCCGTTTTCCCACGAAGTGTATCGGAGAGGTTGCCTGGAGCTGATACGCCCAAAGCTCTACTGTCATCGGTGCGGTCGGTTCAAAACTCAGACTGCCATTCTCATCCTGCACTTGCACATAATCATTCACCCCATCAAAGCTGAATGCCTGTCCAACTTTTCCCTCCCCAAAAGTCACATCGCCATGCAGCGTGCCGTTACGTCCAGCCTGTATATCATTGGCATTGCCATCCCCTGGCCACCAAGAGACAAGACCCGAAGGAGGTAGCAGACATGGGGATAGCTGGATCTGTCCTACAGCGGTCGTCCCTGCTCGTACAGGAGGGACAGCAGCAGATTGCCCCGATAATTCTGTTCCGTCAGAGGTGACAAAAGTTACTCTCACTTGAATAAACGCGGAGAGCGTCGGCACATTTGGCAATAGAGAACGAACCATCGGACGCCGTGGTGCTAGAATGTCCATCCGCCGTCTTTACGGTCGCCCCAGCTACACGATTGCCATTCGGATCGATGACGGTTCCAACCACTGTAGTGAGCGGATCTGGAATGACATGGATGACCACGTCTTGGGCTATCCCAAGATTGTCGCCGAAGTCAGTCGCTGTGGCTCCGAGAGTCAGAGTGGAGGTTCCTGTAGGTACAACGAAGGTGAATTGATAGGGAGCTGCGGTATCCATGGAAACGCTCGTCCCATTCACCAACAGATTAACCGAATCGACGCTGACATCATCCGTTGCTTCGACCGTGATTGGCAGCGTTGATCCTTCAAGGACTGTTTCTCCGGTTGTAGGGGCAGTAATACGCACCGTGGGGGGAATTCCTGCCTTGTCTTCAATGGCGAGATACTGGCCAATAAGCAGACGGCTCCGGTCAGTCGTCAGGTAGACAAAACTGCTGTCCACCGCAATTCCTGTTCCATTGTCATCGCCGAAATTGCTGAAATTGAGAATTGCGCGAGGCACAGGGGTGGCTGGGGTGCTGACATCAATGATGGGGACTCCGTTTACAAAGAAGATGTCTGCCCCAAAGGCAAAACGGCCCGCCAATGCGACATCAGCGAGCAAACCACCCGTGCTTGCTGGAGTTGAGGCCCGCGACACTGGGCTGTGGGGGTTAGTGATATCCACACTAGTGAAGCTCTGCGCGAAGTCTGCAACAAAGGCGGAGTTTGCGTTGATCACGACGTCCTGCGCATTCCCTCCCGTAAGAGTACCGATAATGGCTGGGTGTGTTGCGTCTGTTAGATCTACTATCTGCAGTCCAGCGGTCCCATCGGCGATGACAGCAGTTATCTCATTTTGTGAGATGTCTACCCCCAACCCATTGCCGGGGGTATCGACTGAGCCGATCAGAACGGGCGCCGCGAGATTGCTCACGTCAATCACCTGCAGACCGCGCTTGCGCCATCAGCCGGTCGATGCGCGCCGCCAGCACGCCTTGCACGGTGGCGGGCAGGTGTAAGTCGGCCG
>Ga0126384_10002292_pt1 | contig 11618 bp, 5 predicted proteins | sample PanSoiMetPlot_36_FD_92543 | JGI IMG/M metagenome (GOLD analysis project Ga0126384, IMG submission 92543) | Tropical forest soil microbial communities from Panama - MetaG Plot_36 | ecosystem: Environmental > Terrestrial > Soil > Tropical forest > Bulk soil | place: Panama | collected 2016-02-17 | reverse complement strand
GGTGCTGTTGACTGATCGGACGGCCTTGGTGGCGGACGGCGAGCTACTGTGCAGAGACACGCCCGCGGTGAGCTTCGGGCTCGAGTCCGCGAGCGCGCCGTGCGTGTCTGCCTACAGAATGCAGACGCAATTGCATCGAGGCGGGGAGGCGGATGACTGGTGCTGAAACGTCCGCCGCTCGTTCTGCGATGTTGAGGGTGGCCGGGTGGGTTCTCCGCGGAGGTGCGACCATGCCGACGCGTCATGTGTACGACGACTGAAACCGGCCACGGTGCCCTCCTGTGTTGCGCGAGGGGGATGCGCCGAGTGCAGGCGAAAGGCTTTGCCCGGTGTTGGATTTATGCTGCAGATTTGCTGGAGATTTCTTACAGGCGTCGTCGTAAGGCCGGTTTCTCTTTTCCGATCATGCGCTTGACCCCGACCGGCGCGAGGTTGCACCGCGGCGGCTCCACACCCGTTGCCGCCCGAGCTAGGGTATTGTGATCTGCTGGTTGCCTCGTGCAGAACCGAGCCCCAAGTCGTCAGCAAGGACGATCTCATCGGGTCGGCGGCCGGATCGTGTCGAATTCGACCCTGGCCAGCCGCCGCAACGCGGCAGGCAGGGGAGTCGGGGACAGCGGCGAGGAGCGGAGGCCGATCCGCATCAGCTCACGGCGGGGCATCCGCTTCGTCGGAGAGGTTCGCACGCGTGAGGAGGCCGACGCGGCGGCACATGTCGCCGCTCCACCATGACCCAGTCCCCACTCTTCGTGCGGCGCGACCGGCCTCAAGCAGTGGGGCGGCGCGACGGTGCACCTGATCCAATGATTATCTGCCTGGTCCGATCTTCGGCGTCGCACTTAGCGGCCGCCCGGCCGCAGGGCGAGGTAGTCGATCCGCTCGATCGCCGGCGTGCTGGTCAACCGCTCGCTCCCCAGCACAAGCGTGAAGCCGGGATTGACGACCGTGACTCGGCCGCCCGGCCGGTAGGGCCTGCGGTCCACAAAGTAGTCGAAGTCGATGCCGGGATCGAACGCATCCTGTTCGATCAGGAAGGTTCGGGCGAAGTCCCAGATGTTGGAGACGTCGCTGAGCTTCAGGTCACGACGCCGGGACCACAGCATGTTGTCGGCGCTGTCGTCGCCCTCCATGGCGAAGAATTTTTCCAAGAGTTCGCCGTTGTCGTAAAGGTCGTAGCCGATCGCGCCGCTCGTGTCGCTGACCGAATATCCGGTCACCGGCGTCGCCAGCCGGCGGGACAGCCCCTGCTCGCCAGGATCCACGAGCAACGACGGCTTGAGCCGCTCGACAATCAATTCTGTCCACGCATGTCCACGCAGCCTAAACACGAACGCGCTCTCGCCGCCGAGGACGATCTCCCGACCGAGCACGTCGCGCTGCCATCGCTCCGTGCGCTCGGCAAGCGCATAGGCCACGGCGTCGATCGACGCACGGATCAAGATCACGCTGTTGTTGTAGTCGGTTGTGAACACTCCGCGCCGGCTCTCCCAGGGTGCCTGCCACGCTTCCGCGGTTGCCCGATTGTCATCCGCCATGACGTTCTCCTCGCCGCATCAGCAAACCAATTGTCCGCATTCCGAAGAGTCTCTGATCGTCGGGTCAGCGTTGTTTGCGGGCGGCTGGTTCAGCGGATCGCTGTCCGATCAGCTGGCACAACGGCGATTCCTCCCGGCCGGTCGAGAACACGCCGCCGCGGGCTTGCTGGCGATGGAACTCGCACATGCGAGCGAGCATGTCGGGCGTCGGCGGATCGATCGCTGTCATGGGCCTGCTGACCAGCCGACCGGCGAGCTCGCGGTTGAGCACGGCCGAGGCGCGGCCCGAACCCGGCCGCACAATGGCTGAAAACTGGCTCTTTCCCAAATACTCGGTGAGCACGGGCTGGAATATCTCGATGATGATGAGGGTGCCGCCATCGACGACCTCGCCGGGGCCGATGCTGAAGGTCGCCAAGCCTCGCGCGTCGGCCGGCCGCACGACGAATTTGACATTGGGGCGCGAACACATTGCCACGGTCACCGCATAGGTTCCCGGGTCGATCTCGACGCTGCCGCTGACCTCGGACGGTTCCGACGGAAGCAGATGGCTCGCCAGCCGCACATCGATCGTGCGGCCATCGGCTACTCGCTTGAGCTGGACAAAATCGCAGCTGGTTGACATCGTCTTGCTGACGAGGCGCACCGATACGACGAACACCGCTTTGCCGCTGCCCCGTAGCGCTTCGTTTGTCAGTTCTGAAGAGATTTGGCTCGTTCCGCACGCGGCGATGACGCACAGCAGCGTCGAAAGCACGCCAGCACGAACGAACGCGGTACCCATGGCGTGCCCCGGTCAGCTACCCGAGCCGCGATCATAGGCTCGCGCAATGTCGCGTGGAGGTATCGTATGCGAACGGCAGGCGGGACTTCGGACGCTGCAGTCGGTCGCACGCAGCAACTCATGCGAGCCGGCTACCCTGCATTGAGGGCCGGCTGCGCGACAGCCGGCTCATTGGTTCAATAGTTTCATGACGTCGAGAAGGCCCGGTCCGCAGGGCTTCGCGCAGGCGGCGCGCGGCAGCGGCGCCACGCTCTGGCGCAGCTTTTGCGCGATCAGATCCGGGTGGCCGCGCCACTCCGGATGCTTTGCGAGCGCCAGCGCGATGGCCCCTGTGACGTGCGGCGCCGCCATTGAGGTCCCGTTATAGGCCGCAACACCATCGCTATTTTTGGTGGTTACTTTCACGACGCTGAAGACGCCATCCTTCAGTCCAGATCCAGGAATCGGTTTCCCATCTCGTCCTGCGTAATCTCTGACATCGCCCCCCGGCGCCATGATGCTGACGTTGCCAAAATTGGAGTAGAACGCCAATTTTCCGTCGCGATCGCTGGCCGCGACGGAAATGACTCCGGGACAACTGGCCGGTACGTGGTTCTTGACGTCGTCATTCTCGTTGCCGGCTGCCATCACCAGGACCTTTCCTTTCTTTAGGACCTCGCTGACAGCTTCGAAAAAGTGGCCGGCTTCCCCATCGGGTTCACACGAGCCGGGCCCGCCTAGACTCAAATTGATCACATCCGCCGGATTCTTGTTATCCTCGATGCCCTCGACCGGGAGACCGGCCGCCCATCGCATCCCGTCGGCGATGTCGTCATCGCTGCCCCCGCAGGGGCCCAAGACGCGCACCGGAAGCACGGTGACATTCCAGTTGATCCCCGCCACGGCAATTCCATTGTCGGTGCCGACGGCACCGATCGTGCCGGCAACGTGGGTGCCATGCCAGCTGTCCGTCTTCTCGGCGCACGCGTCGCCGGGGTCGGTGGCATCGCCTTGCCGCGGCGTGCTGCGACCGTCGAAGTCGAAACTCACCAAATTCTGCCCGGGCAGGACGTTGCCCCAGTTCTTGATGTCCGGGTGGTCAAACACGATGCCAGTGTCGACCACCGCGACTATGACCCGCTTGCTGCCGGTGAAGCCCGCCTTCCACGCATTGACGGCGTTCATTCCAGTGGGAGGCGCCTGATAGTGCCAGTGCCGGCCGTCGCGGAAAGCAGGATCGTTGGGCATGCCGGCCGTCGGCGCTGAATCCGGGGTGCGCTGCTCGGTCTGAGGCTTGAGCGGACTGTCACTTGGCGGTGCAGGTGGATTGAGCCTGCGGATCCAGTTGGGGTGCGCGTAGGTGATCTTGTTGTTCGACGCCTTGAGCTGGCCCGCGATCTCCCGGAGCACGGCGAGCTCAGCGTTGGGGTCGCCGCGCATGCGTTCCCGCAGGTTCGCTGGGTATTCGATCTTGATGATCATGCCGCTCTCGCCGCGTCGCGCGACCACGACGTCGCTCGGACGCTCGCCGCCGGCTCGAATCCCTTCCTTGGCCTGATCGAGTTGATTGAACAGAGACTCGCGATCGGCTGGGGATTGAAATCCGATGAGAAGCTGTCCGGGTACGTGTGACGCCGTTCCCGGAGTCTGTGAGAACGCCTGCTCGGCCGGCACGACCGTCAGCGCGGCGACGACGAAGCAAATCCATCGGAGCAGATGAGGCATGATGGCTTCTCCCGATGCCAACAAACAAACCTTGCGGGCCTATTGACTGAGCAGCTTCATCACGTCGAGCAAGCCTGGCCCGCAGGGTTGCGGGCAGGCATCGCGCGGCAGCGGCGCCAGGCTCTGGCGCAGCTTTTCCTCGATCAAATCCGGGTGGCCGCGCCACTCCGGATACTTTGCGAGCGCCAGCGCAATGGCCCCTGTGACGTGCGGCGCCGCCATTGAGGTCCCGTCATACGCCGCAATCCCATCGCGGTTATTGGCCGTGACTTTCACGACGCTGACGACGCCGTTCTTGAGGCCCGAATTCGGGATCGGTTTCCCGTCGTCGCCTATGTAGTCATCGACATCGCCACCCGGCGCCATGATGCTGACCCGGCCGAAATTGGAGTAACTGGTGAGCTTGCCCTCGCGATCGCTGGCCGCCACCGAGATGACGCCCTTGCAGCCCGCGGGCACATAGTTTTCGACGTCGTCTGCTTCGTTGCCGGCCGCGACCACCAGGACGGCTCCCTTCTTGCGGACCTCGTTGATCACCCTGACGTAGTGGGCGGCTTCCCCAACCGGGTCGCACGAGCCCAATGCCCCCAGGCTCAGGTTGATGACGTGCGCAGGAGTCTTGTTGTCCTCCACGCCCGCGACCGGCAGACCAGCCGCCCACCGCATCGCCTCGGCGATGTCGTCATCGGTGCCGCCGCAAGGTCCGAGCACGCGCACCGGAAGCACGGTGACGTTCCAGTTGATGCCCGCAATCGCAATTCCGTTGTCGGTTCCAACCGCGCCGATCGTGCCGGCCACGTGGCTGCCATGCCAGCTGTCCGGCCTGTGTTTTTCGGGACAGGCGTTGCCGGTGTCGGTGGCATCGCCTTGCCGCGGGATGCTGCCGCCGGCGCGGAGGTCGACGCTGATAAAGCTCTTCCCGCGCAGTGCGTTACCCCAGTCCTTGATGTCCGGGTGGTCGAACAGCAAGCCGGTATCGAGCACTGCGACCACGACATCCCGACTGCCGGTCACCTTTGACTGCCAGGCATTGATCGCGTTCATGCCAACCGGCGGCGGCTGGTAGTGCCAGTGCCGGCCGTCCCGAAAGGCGGGATCGTTGGGCGCGCCCGCCGGCTGGACCGGCTCGAGGGGGTGTTGCGGGGCGGTCTTGAGCGGACGATCAGTGCGGGGCCCGGGCGGACTGAGGTCACGGATCCAGTTCGGATGGGCGTAGGTGATCTTGCTGTTCGATGCCTTGAGCTGGCCCGCGATCTCCCGCAGCACGGCGAGCTCGGCGTCGGGATCGCCGCGCAGCCGTTCCCGCATGTTCGCCGGGTATTCGATCTTGATGATCACGGCGTTCTCGCCGCGCCGCTCAACCACGACGTCGCTCGGGCGCTCGCCGTTGGCGCGAATTCCCTCTTTGGTCTGGTCGAGTTGATTGAGCAGGGCCTCACGGTCGGCGCTCGATTCGAACCCGATGAGCAGCTGGCCGGGCACATGCGGCGGCGTCCGCGGGTTCTGTGCCAGTGCGCGCTCGACCGGTACGACCATCAACGCGGCGACGACGGAGCAAAGGAGCCACCGGAGCACATGTTGCATGACCAATCCTCCCGTGCCGAAACACACCTTCCGCGTGTGGAACGATTATGCAACAATCAGGCGAAAGTTGGTACGGCGATACGGAATTTCCTCGCCGCCTGAAGAGCCCTAAAGCCCATCATAGATGAACGCTGCCCAGTAATAGGGATGCGCAAATCGCGGCGCTTTCGGCGGATGCGGGGTTGCCAGTTGGTTGGCGATCTCCTCGGTCAGGTCGATGACCACACCGTGACGGACCTCGATGTTCTCGTTTTGAAACGTCTCCTCCAAGATAGCGAACGTATCCGCATCGAGTCGGCTGCGCGCGTAGGCGAGAAGCTGGTCGGTTGACGCGGTCCGCAACCACCGCTGCGCTTCCTTCAAGGCTGCCGGGGGCGCATAGCCTTCGTCGCGATGCAGGTCGTAGAACCTGGCCATCAGCAGCATGGTGGCGCGATCATCGACCGACCACAGGGTGCTGAGAACACCGGCGGCGCCAAGGAACAGGAAGGCGGCAGGAAAGCCGGTGAACTCGTCCGAATTGTTGCGGATGTCGTAGAGGCCGCTTTCACAAGCGGAAAGCGTCACCAGCCGCGGAAGTCCCGGGCCATCGGTCCACTCGACAAGCTCGCGAACGGTCAGCGACTCGCCGCCGCTCAGTACAAGCTCGGACTTGCGGGCGTCCTCCCATGAGAATTTGCCGTGTGTCGCGAAGTGCCAGTAGTTGCTGATGGCGAGCTCGGACAGCACGGCCTCGCGCGTTGCGTCCGGCCGTTTGAGGATCTTTCGCGCATCGGGCGGAAAATGCGCAAGCACAACGGCAGCTTCCATTTCGGCGAATGGGAGGTCGCCCTTCGGATTGGCAATCACGGTCGCCGACGGCGATGCCCCGAGAGCGATATGTTCGCGGGCGGCGTTAAGAGCGAGCAAGTTGGGGGCGTAGATGATTTCGTAGCTCTCCGCCAAGGCCGGCTTGTCCGGAGATTCGCGAGCGAGGCCCAACGGGAGGTGGCCGAGCGCGCCCGTCGGCATGAAAATGAGCCGCGCTCCCGGCCGCACGCCGAGCCCGGCGAGCGCCGCTTGAAGATCGCCGACGAAGAAGCGGCCGAGATCCCCGATCTCCTCGATCGCATTGCGCCATTCGGCGTTCAGCCGGGCGAACTCCTCCTTATATTCCTTGTACTGTGCGTCAAAGAGGACGATGGGGAGCGTCTTGCGCCAGGATTCGTATTGTTGAATCCACCTGAGCAGCCAGGCCAGCCTCAGGCTCTTCTCGTACTGCGCGCGCCAGCCGCCGAGCACGCCCGGGACCTCGCCGAAGGCGATCGCTTCGAGGCGCGCGCTGGTGAGACGCGCGAGGTCGAAGGTCCCGATCTCGCTCGCCGCGGTCACGATCAAGACCTTGGTGCCGAGCTTGGTGACAATGGGCGCGACCAGCGCGCCGCCGTCGGAAACAACCGCGCGGGCCGCCGCGATGGCATCGCCGGGCCGCTCGCGAATCTGGAAGCCCTCGACGAACTCATTGAGCTCGTTGCGCAGCGCGATGAGGCGCTCGAGCGCTTCGGCCCGTTCCCGCCCGCGTGTTGCGTCCACCAGACGGGACAGCTCACGGATCTGAGCGATGAGCATGTCGTAACGTGCGCGTTTGTCGGGCGGCACGTTGAGCAGTTGGCGGAGCTTGACCGATAAAAGCCTGGCTTTGCCCTCATTGACCAATGTGAGTGCGCCCTCGCGGTCGCCGGCTTCGGCGGCCGCATAGGCAGCGCCCGCAAACAGCGGACCGGCCCGGTCGAGAAGGTCACGCGCCTCCGCTTCGTTCACGCCTTCGCGGAACAGCAAGGCAAAGGCCTCGCGGCCGGCTGCAAAGGCGGCGCGCGCAGCGTGCCACTCCCTCTTTTCGAGCAGAGCCTCGCCCAGCAACCGGTTGGTCCGCAGATGATCGTGCGGAGATGCCTCGACGGCGCTGAGCATCGCGACGGCCGACCGGTACGCGGCAACGGCCAGATCAAGATTCGCCTGATGTTCTCCTTTCAGGCGATCCGAATAGGCAACGCCAAGGTCGGTCTGGATGTCAGCCCATTCTTCTGGAAAATCCTCTTGCGTGTGAGCGGTGAGGGCCTCCTGGTAGGCGCCGATCGCGAGCTCCAGATTCTCCGCCCGCTCGCCTGCCAGGCGGACCGCATAGGCCGCCCCGAGATTGTGCTTGGCGGCGCCCCATTGCTCCGGAAAGTCATCCCGCGTCTGGAAAACGCGCAGTGCGCCATTGCACGCATCGATCGCCCATTCGAGATTGGTAGAGCGGCTCTCGCGAAGTCGCTTGCGATACGCCACGCAGAGGTCGATCTGGATGCGGGCCCAATTCTCCGGTGAGGCTTCGGCCGTCCAGATCGTGAGCGCCTGGGCAAGCGCTTTGATCGCGCGTTCAATATTTTGGGCCCGGTCGCCGTGAATGCGATCGGCAAAGGCGATGCCAAGATTTTCTTGCAGCGTTGCCCAGTACGGCCCGGCGGCGGCGGTTGAAAAGACTTCCTCGGCCTGCTCATATGCGGCGATCGCCTGTTCCAGGTTTTCCGCGCGGTCACCGCGAATGCGCTTTCTCAGCACATTGCCGAGTCGGATCTGGGTCAGCGCCCAGGCCTCGCCGTAATAGAGAGGCGGACTGACGTAGAGGTCGCGCGCCGTTCTGTAGGCGAGAATGGATTGCTCCAGGTTGTCGGCGCGGGAGCCGCGGCGGCGCACCTCATAGGCGCCGCCCCGTCGGAAATACAGGACGGCTTTGACATAGTCGCGCGGATCGTGCAGCGGCCAGAATTTCAGCTCCGCCTCGATCTCGAGCGCCTTGCGGACGAGCTCGAGCTGCTCTTCAGGGTCCCTTGTGGTCCCGCTCTGCGCATAGAGTCGTTCGAGCTCGGCCGCATTTTGCTGGTCGGTCCGGCCGTCAACCGTCAATGATTGCGCCAATACGCGCGAGCTGGACCAAGGGGCGGCCGCGAAAGCAAGTCCGAGCAACAAGAGCGCAAAAGCCCTGTGCATACGAACACCAGCTATCAGCACAACGCGGCTAAGCTTCGTCGCCACAAAAACCAAGCGCCTCCGAACTGACAGTAGCGCAGGCTCCTCATCTCGGGAAGCAGTCCACTCCATCGTCATTGTCTCGTTCTGGACGTGCTGGCCATGCCTCGGCCGCCTCAAGACAGAGAGCGTGCGAACCTGGTCAGCTTGGCCGGCAGTCGCCTCCAGTATTCGAACGACAGCGGGCCGCGCCGCAGGCACGGGTTGCGGGCGACCGGATCGTCCTTGTCGATGCCGCGCAGGATCGGGTCCTCAAGCTCGTCGTCGGTGAACTCCTGCGCTGCGCCGACGAGCCGCTCCGCGCACACCCGCTCGCGCAGCTCGTCGCCGCGAACGCGCGTGGCCCAGGTAACGTCCCAGATGCGTGCGGTCTTGTCGCCGGATGCCGTCACCACGCGTCGGCCATCGGCGCTCAGTGCCGCTGAAAACATCGTGCCGTTATGGCCGCGCAGACCGGCGATCTCCTTGCCGCTCGACACGTCCCAGATGCGCGCAATCCCGTCCGACCCCGACGTCACGATGCGAGTGCCCTCGGGATCGAACTTCGAGCTGTGCAATGATGCGCCGTTGTGCGCCGTCATCAGCACGAGCTCCTTTCCGCTCTCGGCGTCCCAGATGCGGGCGGTCGCGTCCCACGATGCGGTCGCGACTCGTTTCCCCTCCCGGTCGAACTGCGCGTCGCTGACCTGGGCGGTGTGACCCTCCAGGGGGACGATGAGCCTGAGGGTCATCGGGTCCCAGATGAGTGCTACTTGTTCCCGGTCGACCGCCGTGACCACGCGGCGGTCGTCGGGAGCGAAGTCCGCACTCCGCACCCAGCTCGTGTGGTTCACGGTGTGGACGAGTTCGCCGCTCCCCGCATTCCAGATGCGCGCGGTCTTGTCGAATCCTCCTGATATGACGCGGCGGCCCGCGTGGTCGAATGACGCGCTCTCGACCCGGTCGGTGTGGCCCTTGAGAAGGAAAATCTCCTTGCCGGTTTCGCTATCCCAGATGTGAACCGTGCCGTCGTCGCACGCCGTGACCACGCGTTTCCCGAGTGAATCGAACCGTGCGCTCAAGACCCCGGCAGTGTGCTCAAGCCTCGCGATCTCGCGGCCAGAGCTGACGTCCCAGATGCGCGCCGTCTTGTCGAAGGAGGCGGTCACCGCGCGCTGGCCGTCCGGACTGAACGCTGCGTGATAGACCGGTTCGGTATGGCCCCTGAGCACGACAGGCGTTGCCGGATCCTCGATAGTCCAGATGCGGGCCGTGTTGTCGTCGGAGCCGCTGACGACCCGCTTGCCGTTTGGCGAGAATTCGGCGACGTGCACTTCGGCGGCATGCCCCTTGAACTCGACGATCAGCGTGCCGCTCCCAGCGTCCCAGACGCGGACCGCGTTGTCGTAGGATGCCGTCACCACCTGGCTGCCTTCGGCATTGAACGCCGCGCTCCGTATCCCGGCGCCTACACGGCCTTTCAGAACGAGGATCTCACGCCCGCTGTCGGCGTCCCAGATACGCGCCGTGCCATCCGCCGAACCGGTCACCACCCTTTTGTCCTCGGGGTCGAACCTCGCGCTCCACAACCGCGACTCATGGCCTTTCAGGACGACCAACTCCTCGCCGCGCTCGGCGTCCCAGATGCGGCTGGTGCCATCGATGCCCGCGGTGAGCACCCGCCTGCCGGCGCGGTCGAACGTCGGCGTGAAGACCCAATCGACATGTCCCTTGAGGACCGCAATCTCCTTGCCGTCGTCGGCGTTCCAGACGCGCGCCGTCTCATCCCACGACGACGTCACCACGCGCTCCCCGGAATCGCTGAAGGCGACGCCATTGACGACATCGGTGTGTCCCTTCAGCACGCCGAGCTCCTTGCCGCTTTCCGCATCCCAGATGCGCGCAGTTCTATCGAAGGATGCGGTTGCCAGCCGCCTGCCTGCGCGGTCGAAGGCGACGACTCCCACCGATTGGTCGTGACCTTTCAGGATCAGCTCGCGGCCGCTGGCGAAGTCCCAGATACGGGCGGTGGCGTCCCCAGGCGCAAATGCCACGCGCTTGCCGTCCGGTGCGAACACCGCGCTTGTGATTCTGCCGGCGTCCGGCTTCAACGCGGCGATCTCGGCGCCGGTTTCGGCGTCCCAGATGCGCGCCGTGCCGTCGTCGGACGCCGTCAGGATGCGCGTGGCGTCCGGGCTGTAAGCCACGACATTGACCTTCCTCGAGTGCCCGGTGAGCAGGCGATGCAGCCTGGTCGATTGCGCGCCGCCCGCGAGCTTGGCTTCGAGCTCGGTCGAGAACGGCGTCAGCCACGGCAGCCGGCCGCGCGCCGGATAGGCCTGCAGCGCATAGCGAAGCGCGCGGTCGAATTGCTGGTCGTTCATCGCCTGCGCCGCGAGACTGCTGAATACCGCGACCTCGCGCCGCGACACGTCGTAGGCCTGCCAGGTGACGTAGCCGATCATGCCCAGCACCAGCACGGCGACGCCCCAGAGGAGCCGCCCGGCGCGCCGCTGATGCCGCGCGGTTGCCGCCTGCGCGAGCCGCATCTCTTCGAGCTGCGCGCGCTCCTTGCCGAGCCGCGCGCTCTCCCCCTCGTCGCTCGCCAGCAGGAAGGCACGCTGGGCTTCGGTGATCTCCGGCGCCCCCGCCTTGCGCTTCGCCGCCCAGGCTTTGGCGGCATCGAGATCGTCGCCGCGCAGGAGGAGCGACTCCGGCGTGCCGCGGGCGGTCCAGCGCCCCGCCAGTTCGCCGAGCCGCGTGTGCTCGCGAATCCAGTCGAGGTCGACCCGCAGCGCTTCGGCAAGCTCGGCAAGCGGCCGCGCGAAGCCGCGACCAGAGTCGAACCGCACGAACTGCAGGCGGCGAAGGGACTCGGGAATGTCGGCCTCGGCGACCGGCTTGTGGATGACCGGTAAGAGCCGTTTCGACAGCGCCAGCGTCCGCTCGACCTCCCAGACGCAACGCTCGGACTTGGCCGC